>Ga0137396_10000914_pt1 | contig 14831 bp, 26 predicted proteins | sample czc16metaG_FD_108284 | JGI IMG/M metagenome (GOLD analysis project Ga0137396, IMG submission 108284) | Vadose zone soil microbial communities from Angelo Coast Range Reserve, California, USA - czcobulk3.16 metaG | ecosystem: Environmental > Terrestrial > Soil > Vadose zone | place: USA...
GGACGGGTGTCCACGCGGAGCGGACCACTTTCCCTGGATCGCATACACTTCAACGTGGAACAGTTGTTTGGCGGCCTCGGGAGGCGTATCCTGCAACGGTCAGACCGGACCTGATGGAAACCTACTCTACAACAGCCAGTCCAGTGGAGGAAATACGGCCTTCATCACCTATCTCAACTCTGCCACTCCAGCCAATTACATCTGGTTCACTCCGACCGATTCTCACAACATGCACGATAATTCGGTGTCGAGCGGAGATGCTTACGTACAGAATCTACTAGTTGGGACCGGCACTATCAGCAGTCCCTCCGCGAACTCTGTACTTGGTAGTAGCCTTCTCAAGACTCCTGGAACGTTCCTCTATCTCTGGTGGGACGAGTATGATCCCAGCCCCAATGTCGAATACGGATCCATGATTAAAGTCGGATTTACCTCAACAGGCGGCTATACTGAGTACAACAGCCTACACACCATCGAGGCCAATTGGGGACTGCCCTACATCACAAGCGTCGTCTCTGGCGACTCTTCCATGTCCGACATTTTCGGATCAGTCGTTCCCTTGCCTCTTGCTGCAAGCTTCACTTATCTTCCGACAACACCAATCGCCTCCACACTCGTCAGCTTTACGGGCGTTGTGTCTGGAGGCACGCCTCCTTACACGTACTCGTGGGCCTTTGGCGACGGAGGAACCGGCACGGGTCTTACAACAAGTCACACTTACAGTACAGCCGGGAACTATGCCGTCACGCTTACAGTAGCAGACTCAGTTGCTGGCTCAGCTAGGTCCACCCAGACTGTCAGCGTCCTACCCGTACCAGCGCTTTCAGCTAGCTTCACCTTCAGCCCAAGCCAACCAACATCAGGTCAATCAGTTACATTTGCGGGCACTGCAATCGGAGGACTGTCCCCGTATACTTACAGTTGGAATTTCGGGGACGGAGGCACGAGCACCAGCCAGAATCCTTCACATACATTCAGCGCCTCCGGGACTTTCACGGTCTCACTCAACGTGACCGACTCCGCTCTGACGCGCGTTCTAACATCGCAGTCGGTTACTATCTCCCCTCCTGGAGCGTTGACCGCGACCTTCACAATTAGTCCAGTGTTGCCAATTTCTGGCCAATCGGTAACCTTCACCGCCACGGCAAGTGGCGGAACGAGTCCGTACACTTACAGCTGGAATCTTGGAGGAACAAGCAAGACAGGAAATCCGGTATCCCAGTCCTTCACTAACGGGACCTACACTATCTCATTGACCGTCACTGATAACGCGGCCAAGAAAGTCTCCACCTCCCAAACACTCACGGTACTACCAAGCGCCGGAACAACCTCCGTCCCCGTCCTGATAGGATGGGGCGGAATCAGACTAGATGAGGCAGCCGTCGGAGGAGGCGTACAACAACCACCAACGTCTACACCCTCCGTCGTGTTCCCCGGAGAATCCGCCACGAACATGGAACTCCTACTCATCGAATTGAAAGCAATGGGATACAACATTGTCAGGGTCAATTTCGATCCTTCATGCACCGGCTCACAGTACATGAGCGCGTACAGCGCTGCTAATCTTCAACGAGCAATAACGATCGCACAACACTTCGGCTTCTGGATCCTCATCGACTACCATGGCTATTCGGAGGTGTTCAACTCGACAACCGCCACCTGTTGGCTAAACTTCTGGTCTGGAGTCACCAACCAGTTCAAGAACAGCTACTCCCAGATAATCTGGGAACCGCTCAATGAGCCATGCTACGATCCTTCCGCCTGCGCGGGATACAGCACAAACAACAACATGTGCTCGGGAGCCTCAGCCTGCGTCACCACCCTCTCTCAGGAGTATCAGCTATGGATCGACCAGACGAGAGCTCAAGGCGATACTCACTGGATTGTCATTCAGAACATTTGCAGCTACGGCTGCTCACTGAGCAACTGGGCAAGCGGATTCCCAACAGTCACAGACCCATTGGGCAAGTCTCCCATGGGGAAGATATTCATCAGTCTACATAGTTACATGGGCTACTCGTCGAGTAACTGGAATAACGCTGCCGCGGATTCGATGGCCCAGCAGTACTACCAAGCCGTCCTCGCAGGCATGACTGCATCAGGATGGCCTGCTCTGAATACTGAGGGAGGACCTGATCCGTTGTGCACTAGCTGCGCTCCAGACAAGATCCTGACAGGAAGCGCAGGATACACAACGGTAACGTTCCACTTCATTCATGCATTGACGAACCTTTACGATAGCAATACACCGCAGAGAATCAACTGGATCTGGTTGCCAGCCGGAAGCTGGACAGACACGCCCAACGCCGGAATCTACGGCGCAATGCAATGCGCCAGCAACCCGCCCGGATGGGGCTGTCTACTCAAATTCCTGAGCCCGGGTCCACCAGCACCGGACTTCACCCTGACCGGAACAAGTCCGGCGGGAGCGAACGCAGGCCAATCTACCGGCTCAACAATTGCCGCGAGCGCTCAGAATGGGTTTACTGGAACAATCACTCTCACCGACGCTCCGCCCTCGGGCTTGACGTGCGGCTCGATTAGCCCTAGCGCTGTTTCCACCTCGGGTACCGCCACTGTGTCGTGTAGCTCGAACGTTGCAGGAACCTACCTCCTCACGATAATTGGGACCAGCGGAACCTTAGTCCACATCACAATTGCTACCTTCAACTTCCAAGACTTCCGACTTAGCTCCACTTCACCCGCCGCGGTCTCTCCCGGATCCTCGTCAGTCTCCACAATTTCGCTAGGAGCAGTAAACGGTTTCGGTGGAACAATCACTATCACTGACATAGTACCCTCAGGACTAACCTGCGGCTCCTTGAGCCCGAGTAGCGTAACTGGTTCCGGGACTGCGACGCTCTCGTGCGGTTCAGCAAGCCAGAGCGTCTACACTGTAACGATCAGCGCGGTGAACGGCGCAATAACTCACACCTCGACAGCCTCGTTCACATTCGGGATACCTCCGGACTTTACAATATCAGCCTCCTCACCGTCAAGCGTCAATGTCGGCTCATCGGCCACTTCGACCATTACTATTGGTCTGATTCACGGGTTTACCAACACGCTGACACTGACTTCGACCGTCCCCTCAGGGCTTAGTTGTGGCTCGATTACGAAGACGTCATTCACAAGCAACGGAACGGCGACGATCTCTTGCAACTCGAACATTCCAGCAACCTACTCTCTAACCATAACTGGGACAAGTGGAACGCTCATTCACACGGCGACTGCGACCTTCACTTTCATCGGAACTCATGTACCGCCGACGATAAACGTGCCCTCGACGGAAACCGTTAACGCACTTTCGACTCTCACCTTCACGGTTAGCGCGACTGATACATCTACACCTACTCCTGTTCTAATCATCTCCGGATCCCAGCTTCCTACCGGAGCCTCCTTCTCAGGCGCGTCAGGAATCTCACCGAGCGGAACTTTCACATGGACACCCACACAAGCCCAAACTGGAACCTTCACGGTCACATTCACCGTCACCGACGGTGTAACTCCTGTTCAAGGCTCCGTAGTCATAACCGTCATCCTACCGGGCCCATCTCTCACTCTTACAGTACCAGGAACTCAGTCAGCAACAGTTGGCACGGCTCTTAGTTTCGTCGTCTATGCGAGAAACCCGCTTGTCCCGACAGCGGCCGTGAACGTTACGGCCGTAGGGTTAGCTCCCAACATGGCCTTCGACCCGGTATCAGGAACCTTCTCTTTCACCCCGTCTCAGAGCCAGGCTGGGCAGACATTTGTCGTAAACTTCACCGCAACAGACAAAACCAATCCAGCAGCACCAAGCAACAAATCAGTAGCAATACATGTCGCAAACAGCTCCGGGGCTCCTGCTGGAGGATTCTGCCTCAACTGCATTCTCCCGAGGGGCTTCTCCCTCACGATGTGGTTATTCATCATCGGCGGTCTGATAGGAGTAATATCATCAATCGCCCTCCTAAACATCAGAGCACACGCGGAACTCGCGGGCGCACGAAGAAATCACAACCCGACGGGCGTTCGACACGGCCACACGGCTCAGACTCATTCTGAGAAAGTAAGGATCATGCAGCACCACTATCGGAATCCAACTCACAACTACGAGGACAACTAAGCGACTAAGATGACTAATCCCAGAAGGGAAGCCTCTCGAACGTCTAGGGCTTTCTTCTTGTGATTTGAATTCTTCTGAGGACTAGGGCTACGGCGACAACTGCCGAGAAGCCCACTATGCCAAACACTGAGTAGCTAAGTATCGGCAGTGGAGCGGCCTTGTTCACTGCGGATACGTGAATCGTCACTTGAGCGCTCGAAACAGCTCCACGAGCGTCTTTAGCGGTAAAAGTCACAGCATAGTCGCTTGAGGCTTGAGAGTCTGTCGGTGTCCACGAAAAGACTGAAGACGCTGATCCAGCGAAGCACTGAGTTGAAACGAAAGTGGCGCCCGCAGGCAAGTTTGACGGGGTCAGAGTTACACCATTGCACCCCCCTATCCCGGTGGCGTTGACGTGGAACTGGATCGTAGCACCCGGTGTCACGGTCTGCGCTCCCGGAATCTGCAATGCTGGGGGGGACATCACTGTTAGCGTGGCGCAAGCGCTAGCCGCGCCACTGTTGTTTGCATCACCCGAGTAAACGGCCTCCCAACCGAAGCTCCCCGCAGAGCTGAATTTCTGCGAAGCCGAGTTCGGCACCAATCCAGCCCTGACCGCGACTGGGCCACCGACGGTTGTAGGAGTTCCTGAACAGGACGCCCCTGTGAAATATTCGTAGGTGACTGTTCCACCAGCTTCGAAGCCGTTTGTCAGAACTGTGGAGTCGGATGCTGAGCCTCCTACAAGAATTGCGGAAACGGTGAGACTAGTTGTGAGAGACGGGGTTGCTTTGCCCACCGAGATAGTGATCGTTACCGAATGAGATAGTGACCCGTTCGTGCCGATAACCGTCACTGTGAATGTTCCACTCGCCGAGGACGGGCAGGATATGATGGATGTTCCTGAGCCAGAGATATTGTTCGGAGAAAGTGTACAGGAGAGTCCCGTGGACGGAGACGCTGTAGACGTTAGGCCTACTTGTCCGACAAACCCGTTGACACTGCTGATTGTTAAGGTTGAATTTCCGGCGGTCCCTACCGTCACGCTGACCGCAGTTGGGCCGGCGGTGATGGTGAAGTCTTGAATGGAGTATGTTACGGTTGAAACATGAGATCTTGAAGCGCTTGCACCGGTTACGCTGACATGGACCGTGGAGGCTGAGCTGAATGTGCAGGACAGTGTCGCGCTACCGGACCCTGTTAGGCTCGTGGGCGAAACGGTGCACGAGGTGCTGTTCGTGATCAGGTTCACTGTCCCGGTAAAGCCGTTGATAGGGGCGACCGTAATCGTCGAAGTACCAGCAGTTCCGACGTTTAGGATTGCAGCCGTTGGGTTGGCGGTGATGGCAAAATCTGTCACAGTAAATGCGACAGTCGCGGTGTGAGACAGACTGCCACTCGTTCCAGTAACTGTGACCGTGTAGCTTCCTACGATGCCGCTACAGGACAGGCTAGAGGAGCCCGATCCAGTGACGGTGGTAGGTGTAAGGTTGCAGGTCAGACCCGTCCCTGGACTGACCGCCGAGGTAAGTCCGACCAGGCCGTTGAAGCCTTGTTGTGACGTTATTGCGATCGTGGATGCGCCCGGTTGTCCAGCCAGGGTAGTGACTATCGTCGGGCTCGAAGCAATTGTGAAATCTTGTACACTGTAGGTGACAGTCGCGGAGTGAGACAGACCAGCACTAGTTCCAGTCACTACTACAGTGTAAGACCCAGCAGTGCCGTTACAGGAGAGTGTTGAGGTTCCTGAAGTCCCGAGACTTACGGTGGTGGGGGTCAGGGTGCAAGTCAGACCGGCAGATGGTAAAGCCGTAGTTGCAATTGTTACTGATCCTGTGAAGCCTTGGAGTGGGGGAAGGGCCGTGATGGTGATAGTTGACGTCCCTGCTGTTCCTGCGTTGACGGTTACAGAACTCGGGCCTGCAGCTACTGTGAAGTCTTGAATCGTGTAGGTTACCGGTGCGGAATGTGATAGACTCCCACTGGTACCTGTTACGGTGACGGTGTACGTACCTGCTGAACCCGTACAGGAGAGGTCCGAGGTTCCTGAAGTCCCGAGAGTTACACTTGTTGGAGTGAGAGTGCAGGATAGTCCAGTAGAGGGAGATACCGACAATGTCAGACCGACAGTTCCGGCGAATCCTTTGATCGATGCTAGAGTAATGGTTGAGCTGCCCGCAGTTCCAGCGTTGACTTGTACGCTCGTTGGAAAAGCGGTTACGGAAAAGTCGGGCACAGCTACGCTGTAACTGACGGTTGCCGAGTGGGATAAGGTTCCACTTGTGCCCGTTACCGTGACTGTGAAGGTTCCGCTTGTAGTGGCAGTGCACGACAGGTTCGAGGTTCCGGAGCCGGTAACGCTCATCGGAGTAGGAGTGCACGTCATTCCGCTCTGGCTCGTCGTGTAGGTTAGGCTGACAGCTCCAGTGAACCCGTTGACTGCCGTAATCGTGATTGTTGACGGTCCAGCCTGGTTGACATTCACAGCTACACTCGTCGGATTGGCCGCGATTGCGAAGTCTTGCACAACATAGGTGACGGTTGCAGAGTGAGACAATGCACCGCTGGTTCCAGTCACCGAAACTGTGTAGGTTCCTGCCTGACCGGAGCATGACAAGGAGGAAGTTCCGGCGGGGCCGAGACTCACGGTGGTCGGTGAAAGGGTGCAAGTTAGACCGCTAGCGGGTGAGACACTGCTGGCCAGGGCGACGGTTCCTGTGAATCCCTGAGCAGGTGCCACTATCACTGTTGAAGGACCATTCACTCCGGTGTTCAGCGTGACGCTGGATGGATTGACCGCTATGGTGAAGTCCTGTATTGTCACTGCAACAGTCGCAGAATGTGTTAGAGAACCGCTCGTTCCAGTCGCCGTCACAGTGTAGCTTCCAGCTGAACCCGAACACGACAAGGTTGAGGTCGTGCTGGGAGTTGAAATGCCGACGACCACGCTTGCCGGAGAGAATGCGCATGTCAAACCTGTCGTAGGCGAGACGGTTGCCGAAAGGGAAATGGTTCCGCTAAAGCTCTGAAGCCCAGAGACCGTTATCGTTGAGCTTCCGACCGCTCCAGCCAGAACAGATACTGCCGTAGGACTGGCCCCGACCGTATAGTCCTGGACAGCAAACGTTAGAGTCGCAGCGTGAGTCAGACCGCTACCGCTACTCGTAACAGTAACCGTGTACAAACCTGCAGATCCCGAACATGAAAGTGTTGACTGACCACTCGTAGTGGAAGTTGTTAGTGCAATACTGGTTGGAGATGGAGTGCACGCCAAACCTGATGGTGGCGAGATAGCTACGGAAAGCGATATCGTGCCAGCGAATCCTTGAAGACCAGTAATCGTGATCGACGAAGTCCCGGTCGCACCGGCGAGGACCGTGATATTCGTCGGACTTGCTGCAACAGCGAAATCCTGTACTGTGTATGACACAGAGACCGAATGAGTGAGACCGCTACTCGTACCAGTCACCGTGACAGTATACGAGCCGGCAGCACCGGAGCACGACAATGATGACGTCGCGCTAGAGCTTGAGCTGCTCAGGGAGAGGACAGTCGGGTTGGCATTGCAATTCAGACCGGTCAAGGGTGAAACAGTCGTTGAAAGAGCAATGTTTCCACCGAAGCTATCCAATCCCGTGGCAATTATTGTAGTAGAGCCCGTGGTTCCCGCAAGAGCCGTCACGGTCGTTGGAGTAGTTGTCAACGTAAAGTCTTGGACTGTATAAGTCACGGTCGCGGATGCTGAGTTAGAACCATTCGTGCCCGTCACAGTTACACTGTAAAACCCGGCTTGACCCGAACACGATAACGTGGAAGTGCCGGATGACGTGAAGGTCGTGACGGCAAGAGTGCAAGACAAGCCGGAGGTTGGCGAAACGGCGCTGCTCAGTGAGACGGTTCCAGTGAATCCGGACGCATAGGCGACCGTTATCGTTGACGACCCAGTCGAAGCAGCGAAGTCTGTAACACTTGTAGGATTAGCAGTCACGCTGAAAGCTGTCCCTACACTGTAGGTCACTGTTGTAGATCGACTTAGCGCGCCGATCGAGCCTGACACGGTTACTGTGAACGTTGGCGTCGACGTAGTTGTAGGCGAGCAAGAGAGAGTTGAAGCTCCAGAAGAGGAAGTGGTTGTGAGCGTGATGCTTCCAAGGCTGAGATTGCATGTTAGGCCTGCGGATGGAGAGACCGTGATGGTGAGGCTCACCGTTCCTGTGAACCCATTGGCACTTGAAACAGTAATGGTCGAGGTTCCGCTAGAGCCGGAGAAAACCAAAACACCTGTTGGGCTAGCGCTGACGGTGAAATCTTGCACGGTATACGTCACGCCGGCTGAATGGCTCAGAGAGGATCCAGTACCTGTCACTGTTACAGTGTAGGTCCCGAGAGTACCATTGCAGGACAGTGTCGAGGTTCCGCTAGTTATGGCGCCTAGGGTGATGCTCGTCGGGGATAAAGTGCAAGTCAGACCCGTCGACGGTGAAACCGCCGCCGTGAGCGAAACGCTTCCAGTGAAGCCGTTGAAACCGGAGACTGTGATCGTTGATGTTCCCGCGGAGCCTGACGAGACTGGGACGCTGGCTGGGTTTGCGGTCACGCTGAAATCTTGGACAGTGAAGGTTACGATCGCGTTGTGACTAAGATTGCCGTCAGAGCCGGTGATTGTTACCGTGTACGAGCCCGCAGTACCTAAGCACGACAGTGTCGAGGTTCCGCTAGAGACGGTGCTGGTAAGAGTAACACCCGTTGGCGAGACAGTACACGTCAGACCTGTTGATGGTGAGGACGTTGTTGACAAAGAGACGGTGCCAGTAAGACTCTGGACAGCAGTGACGGTTATGGTCGAAGTGCCAGATGCCGAGGCTAGGACGGTCACGTTTGTCTGGCTTGTTGTTATTGTGAAGTCCTGTACGGTGTAATTGACCGTTGATGTATGTGTTAGCGAACCACTGGTGCCAGTGACCGTTACAGTGTATGTTCCTGGCGAGCCGGTGCACGACAGCGTGCTGGTTCCTGTGCTACCTAACGTGACGCTTGTCGGGGCTAATGTACAGGTTAGTCCTGAGCTAGGAGAGATGGTCGCGGCTAGATTAACGGTTCCGGTGAATCCTAGGACGTTGGTCACGACGACTGTGGATGTTCCCATTGCTCCAGCGTTGACACTTACACTGGTTGGAGTATCATTGACCGTGAAGTCCTGCACTGTCACACCAACACTCGTTGAGTGAGCGGCTGTAGCGGTCGGCGTCCCAGTTACTGTGACGGTGTAGCCGCCAGCAGAGCCCGAACATGATAGCGTCGAGGTTCCCGAGGTCCCAAGAGTCACGCTGGTAGGCGTCAACGTGCACGATAGACCGGTAGATGGCGATATGGAGGAACTCAACTGCACAATGCCAACAAAGCCATTGACTGACGACACGGTGATCGTTGACGTCGTCGTGGAACCAGCGCTTGTTGTCAGACTAGATGGACTTGCACTGATCGAAAAGTCAGGCACCGCAATACTGAACGTCACGGTCGCGGTGTGGGAAAGCGATCCGTCGGCTCCCTTGACCGTCACCGTATACGATCCAGGGATCGATGTGGTACATGATAGTGTGGAAGAGCCCGAGCCGCCAGCGATAGTGCTCGAGCTTAGACCGCAGCTTATGTTAGTCGACGAGGTCGTGACTGTCAGAGTCACCGTGTCCACGAAGCCGTTTGCCGGGTTAATTGTTATCGTCGAGGTCAGCGCCGAATTAATATTCCCGGTCAGACTGGTAGGGTTCGCACCTACCGCAAAGTCCTCGATTACGAAAGAGGCAGTTGTCGAGTGAGAGAGGGTCCCGCTGGTTCCTGTTATTCCAAGAGTGTATGTTCCGGCTATGTTTGAACTGCAAGAGACGCTGGCCGTCCCTGAGTTGGTGAGGCTCCCCGGCGAGATTGGACCACAGTTCAAACCGGCGGGTATGGAATCTGTCAGACCTACGGTGCCGGCGAACCCGTTCAGGTATGTTAGGGATATCGCGGAGGTTGCAGGGCTGCTCGCAATAACGGCCCCAGGCGACGTGGCACTTATGCTAAAGTCTGTGACCTTGACAGTTGCACCGGCTGAATGGGAGAGTGTGCCGCTGGCGCCAGTTATGCCTAGGGTGTAAGTTCCAGCAGTCGTTGAACTGCAGGCGATCGTTGCAGTTCCGGAGCCTGTAATGCTTGCGGGCGTAATATTGCCGCAAGTCAAACCGGGTGGGATAGTGTCGGTAAGGCTGACGGTTCCGGTGAACCCGTTCAGACCAGTCATTGTAATTGTTGACGTAGCAGACGTTCCAATAGTCACAGGGGGAGAGGAGGCGATTGAGATGACAAAGTCCGCGACGGCGTAAGTGACTGTTGCGGTATGAGAGAGGGCTCCGCTCGTTCCGGTAATTGTTGCAAGGAAGTTGCCTGGCGCTGAGCCTGTACACAAGAGTGTCGATGTTCCCGATCCACCGTTCACGCTCGTCGGGTTGACGTTGCACAATAGATCTGTTGAGTTAGTGGTCTGAGAGAGAAGGACCGTCCCGGTGAAGCCATTGAGGGGAGCGACTGTGATTGTCGATGATCCTTTGGTGCCTGTGGTCACTGAGATACTGGCTGGGTTCGTGGTTATTGAGAAGTCTTGTACATGATAGGTTACGCTGACTGAGTGAGAGAGACTGCCGCTTGTGCCTGTGACAGTTGCGAGATAGTTGCCCGCTAGACTTCCCGTGCAGGAAAGGGAGGATGTGCCACTACCGCCCGTGACAGTGGCAGGACTGACTGTACATGATAGGCTCGTCGAGTTTGATATGACAGCTAGAGTTACTGTTGCAGAGAATCCGTTCACTGGCGCTATGGTCACTGTTGAAGTGCTAGCGGAGCCGGCGACGCCGGTGACAGCAGTTGGACTGGCGCTTATGGCAAAGTCTTGAACGGTGTACGTTATTGTGACGGAGTGAGAGAGGCTCCCGCTCGTCCCTGTCACGGCGACGCGCATTATCGATGAGGATGAGAATGTGCAGGAGAGCGTGGAACTACCTGAGCCGGCGACATTGTTCGGAGTGGCCGAGCAAGATGTGCTGTTAGTATTCAGACTCACAACTCCGGAGAAACCGTTTACTGCCGTCACGGTGATAGTAGAGGTGCCTGCTGAGCCAACATTCACGTTGACACTTGTTGGACTCCCGGTTATGGCGAAGTCTTGGACTACGTACGTGATAGTGACGGAATGAGATAGAGAAGAGCTAGTTCCAGTCACCTGAACATGGATTGTGCCGGCCGATGCGAAGGTGCAGGAAAGGGTTGCGCTACCTGAGCCAGTGACGCTTGTAGGACTCGCGGCGCACGCCGTACTATTAGTCGCAAACCCGACGACTCCAGCAAAGCCGTTCTGTGCAGAGACAGTGACAGTTGAGGTTCCTGAATTACCAGCGTTCACAGTGACAGTCGTCGGAGTGACGCCTATCGTGAAGTCTTGGATCGTGAAGGTAGCAGTGGCTGAGTGCGACAAGCCACCACTCGTTCCTGTTACAGTAACGTGGATGATTGAAGCAGACGCGAAAGAGCATGACAGAGTAGAACTGCTGGAGCCAGCAACACTAGCAGGGGAGGCTGTACATGAGGTGCTGTTGGTAGCAAGGCTGACAATCCCGGCGAAGCCGTTGAATCCAGTAACTGTAACTGTCGAGGTTACCGTGGAGCCTGAGTTGCCTGTTACGCTGGTCGGATTGACAGCGATGGTGAAGTCCTGAACAATGTAAGTTACTGTTGCAGTGTGCGACAACGATCCGCTGGCTCCAGTGACGAGGACAGAGATTGTACTAACAGGTGTGAACCTGCAGGAGAGGCTGGCGCTGCCGGATCCAGTTACGGTTGATGGAGTCAGAGTGCACGAAGTGCTGTTCGATGATAAGTTGACAATTGCAGCAAACCCATTCAGACCGGTGACTGTGATTGTGGAAGTGCCGGCGGATCCGGCATTAGCTGTTACCGAGGTAGGATTGGCTGAGATTGAGAAATCCTGAGAGGTGAAGGTGATTGTCACAGTGTGGGATAGGGACCCGCTCGTTCCTGTGACTCCTACGTGAATCGTGTTTGAAGTGGCGAAATTGCAGGATAGATTGGCAGTTCCTGAACCTGTCACGCTGGTGGGATTGATCGCGCAGGATGTGCTGTTTGTTCCTAGATTGACAATCCCCGCGAAACCGTTCGCACTAGTCACCGTTATGGTGGATGTGCCCGGTGCACCGGCATTGACGGTAACGCTCGTTGGAGTTGCTCCAATAGTGAAGTCCTGAATCGTGTAGCTGACCGTTGCAGCGCGGGACTGTGAACCGCTGGAGCCTGTGACGGTTACCACAATGCTTGATGCCGTTGTAAATGTGCACGATAACGTAGCGCTGCCGGAGCCGGTTACGCCTGTAGGAGTGATGCTGCAAGCAGTATTGTCTGCAACAAGGCTCACGACACCAGTGAAACCATTCACCGCCGTTACAGTAACGGTCGAGGTTCCTGTCGCGCCAACGTTAGCCGTTACGGTGGTCGGATTGGCCGCAACGGTGAAGTCTTGAGTGCTGTAGATGATAGCAACTGGATGAGAGAGCCCAGTGCTCGAACCGGTTACGGTAACCGTGTAAGATCCCGCTGAGCCGGAACATGAGAGAGTGGAAGTGCCAGAGGCACCCAAGATTAGGCTTGTAGGCGAGAGCGTACAAGTTAGGCCAGTGCTTGAAGAGACCGTCGCAGAGAGACTTACAGTGCCTGTGAATCCATTTATGGCAGAGACCGTTATTGTCGAGGTTCCGCTAGAGCCGGCTACGAACGCGACGTTAGTTGGGTTGGCTGCAATTGTGAAGTCTTTCTCAGCATAGCTGACCGTGGCAGAGTGTGATAGAGAGCTACTAGTCCCGGTTACGGTTACAGAGTAGGATCCTGCGCTGCCAGTGCATGAAAGTGTAGAGGTCCCGGAGCCGGTAACGCTCGTCGGGGTTAGTGTGCAACTGAGGCCCGTAGTCGGGGACACTGTCCCGGTTAGGCTCACAACCCCACTAAAGCCCTGGAGAGCTGTTACAGTGATCGTCGAAGTGCCTGCGGTACCAGCGTTAGCGGAGACAGAGGTCGGACTAGCAGCGACCGCAAAGTCTTGCACCGTGTAAGATACAATCGCTGAGTGTGAGAGGCTGCTACTTGTTCCCGTCACAGTTACGGTGAACGCTCCTGCAGATCCGCTGCAAGAGAGAGTTGAGGTCCCAGAGCCCGTAACACTAGTTGGGCTTAGAGTGCAAGTAAGACCAGTCGATGGAGACACAACTGCGGTTAGACTGACAACCCCGCTGAAGCCTTGCAACGCCGTAACGGTAACTGTTGAGATCCCAGAAACTCCCGCAAGAACAGGGACAGAAGTAGGATTCGCGACCACTGTAAAGTCTTGAGACGTGAATGAAACGGTGGCAGAGACACTGTTGGGGCCGTTTAGACCCGTCACGGTCACAGTGTAGACTCCCGAGGATCCGGAACAGGACAGCGTGGAAGTGCCTGAGGTTCCCAAAATAACGCTCGTGGGGGATAAAGTGCAACTCAGACCGGTGCTTGGGGAGACCGAAGACACGAGGCTAACAGTGCCAGTGAAACCACTCTGTGCGGCAACTGTGATAGTTGAGGTTCCGGTCGCTCCGGCAACAACCGTCAGAGTCGTGGGACTCGCGGTCACCGTGTACGGTGTTCCAGAGTTGACGCTCACAGTCGCACTGGTAGTTAGCCCGCCACCTGTCCCAGTAACGGTCACGGTGAAAGTGCCGGGCGTTGAAGAAGTGCAAGACAGAGTCGAGGCCCCTGTGTTAGTTCCACCGCCGAGTGTGACGCTGGTCGCGGATAGAGTGCAACCTAGTCCAGCAGACGGGGAAACGGCTGTAGTGAGACTAACAGTTCCTGCGAACCCGTTGCGACCTGTAACGGTTATCCCTGAGTTTCCAGTTCCGCCTGAGGGGAAGCTGAGGGTCGGGGGATTGGCGGCCACGGTGAAGTCTTGGACTGTGTAAGTGATTGTCGCAGAGTGAGATAGAGTACTACTCGTGCCTGTAACAGTCACTGTGTAGACTTGTGCGGATCCGCTGCAGGATAGGTTCGAGGTTCCAGATCCAGTCACGCTTGTCGGAGTTAGAGTGCATGTTAGAGTATTAGGAGGACTGACGCTCGAGGTTAACGTGATAGCTGCGCTGAAACCATTCAGGGCGGATAGAGTGATGGTCGATGATCCAGCAGCCCCCGCGCTTACGGTGACGCTCGTCGGATTCGCTGTTATCGTGAAGTCTTGGACGGTATAGGTCACTGTTGCCGTGTGAACAAGTGAACGGCTCTTTCCGGTCACGTTTACGGTGAAAGTCCCTGCAGATCCCGGGCAAGAAAGTGTGGAGGTTTGAGAGGCTCCGAGGTTGACGCCGTTCGGTGTAATGGTGCAGGCCAATCCGGTAGCCGGGGATATCGAGGATGTTAACGCGACCGTCCCTGTGAAGCCATTCACTGGCGCCACAGTGATCGTTGAGGCGCCAGCAACTCCGGCGTTTACGGTGAGGATTGTCGGAGCCCCGGCTATGGTAAAGTCCTGGACGTTAGTCGTGACTGTCGCCGAGTGAGAGAGTGTTCCACTCGTACCCGTCACTGTAACAGTGTATGGTCCCGGTGAACCGTTGCACGACAACGTAGAAGTGCCAGATCCTGATACACTGTTTGGCGTAAGCGTGCAAGTCAA
>Ga0137396_10000916_pt1 | contig 14824 bp, 15 predicted proteins | sample czc16metaG_FD_108284 | JGI IMG/M metagenome (GOLD analysis project Ga0137396, IMG submission 108284) | Vadose zone soil microbial communities from Angelo Coast Range Reserve, California, USA - czcobulk3.16 metaG | ecosystem: Environmental > Terrestrial > Soil > Vadose zone | place: USA...
CAGGAAGGACGGAGGTGGATACTCGACTGCACGCCAAAGCCGACCAATCCCTACCCGAGGGCTCTGCAAGTTCCAGAACGAATCCGCTCGCACGAGGACATCCTTGAGTTCCTGAAGCAGTTCCCGCCTGTTAGTGAGGAGAGCGAAGCACTTCGTTTCTTCGGACTGACGAACGCGTGGGCTGAGGAGCACAAGGCGGAGCTCTTCTGGTTCTTGCTGGGGTTCTTGGTGGGAGACGCAGGCAAACAGTACGTCCACAACGAATACAGAGCGAGACATTACCGCAAGACATCAATGGCGACCATGATGAAGCATAGGGACAGCAACTTCAGAGTGCTCAGGTATGTGCAGTTAGCCCTGGAATGCCTAGGAATCCCATCGTATCAGATTGCATCGGCAAGCAAAGTTGTTCGATGGAACTCGATCTCAAGCAACGTCGTAACATGGGCAATACAGGTTTGTCTAGGCTTGAAGGAAGGAGAGACAACCAGCACAGACAAGCTCAATATGCCTTGGATGAAGAACTGCCCCAAAAACCTCATCATCGCATTCCTGCAAGGACTCGCTGACTCGGACGGCAGCATCGATACATACGGCTACTTTGCTTGCATCGCCAGCGTCCCTAACTCTGCATTCTACAAGATGCTTCTCGAAGCAATCGGAATCGCCGCGCACATCTATCCCAGTGATAACCCCAAGCAGGTCAGAATACTTCTAAAATATGCAGCACATCTACCCCTCTTCAATCCATTCATCCGCAGCTATCGATACGAACTACTCACACAGCACGCAATTCGTCGGAAAATCATTCCTCCCCCTCCCTCTTTTTTCTTATCGAGTCCGTTCGCTTAGGGTGGCGGATAAATATGAAATCCAAATTGGACTCTTGGACGAAATGTCTCCCGATAGTGGCCTAATCAGTGTCTATGCGCCGAAGTTCGACCTTTTGAACCTCGGAAAGAAGAACGAGAGGATTGTGCTGCGGATAATATTTCGCTCGCCGTCGTTGAATGCCACGGTTTTTGCCAATTACGTTGTTGGGAGAAAAGAAGCCCAAATCGCAATTCGCCTTTTGAACGGATTGCCCGACATTGACGTAGTATCTGTCACTCGTTACGGGATTGATGAATTTGCACGCGACGTAAACCGATACTTCAAGGAATCAAGCGAGATGAGATTCGAGATAGCGACGCAGGGTAAGAAGCTGAAGTTAAAGATTGGGGACAGAGAAATACCGGCCACCGCCGAGGAAATTTACGCTTCAGGCGGCGAAGCTTACCTGGTTATTGAATGCACCAGTAAGAAATTTAGAATCGCGACAGGAAGAGACGGGACGAAAATCTTTGACCTCCAAAGACGCAGAATCGTAGGAATTGAAATCAAAGACGATGAGATTGTGTTTCAAAGAGCCTTTCAGCACCTCGGATTGGCGGAGTGAAAGAGAGGATGAGGAGCGCAGAACTCTTCTGCGCTTTTAGGTTCCTGTGATGGGCTGGATGTGCACTTCTTCGCCCTGCTCTCCGACTGCACATCCGCATCCGGCGTGATGGCCGCCCCGCCTCAGCGTCCCTCTGTAAAGTCCGTCCTCGAGCTTCTTTCCGTTCTTTGCTTCCCACGCTTCGATAGGCAGACCGTACTTTTGCTGAATCTTGTCGCGGTACCACTCCGGGATCACGTTGAAGGAACAAAATGGTATGATCCTCAAATCCGGCGTGAGGTAGTGGATGTCGCATCTTTGGAGGCGCTCTTCGTCCTGATTGTATTTGTCTTGAAAATGCATCATCCCGATGAACATGCTCTTCGTGTGAAAGTCCCCAATCGCCGTGTAGTCGTGCCTGATCAGCGCGTTGGATATCATCTTCGCGAAGCTCATGCCCTTGGGCTGCTTGTCCTTGTTCACGAAGCGGGAAATCTGCGTAATGACCTTCGCTGCGACGATGTACCTGTTTGTCCCTGAGTAGATCTCCTCTGTCTTCTCCTCCAGGTACTCGACGAGTCCCTGGATGTCTACGAAGTTCGTGAGCGGTATTAGCTTCTTTGTCTCCGCGTCCTCGAAGACGTAGGTGCCCGCGCCGCACGCGAAGTGTATCGAGAGTTCGTACTGCTCCTTCTTGGTGAAGGCCTCGATGAAGCTCGTCAGCGGGGAGCACGAGGGGACTGGGAACCAGCCGTCGGAGGTTATCTCGCCGTTGGTCTGCTCCTCGATCCTCTTGATGCAGTCGGGTATCGTGATGCGGTACTTGTCCCTCTCCTTCTTTGTCATCCTGCCAGTGAGGGAGACGGGCTGGAAGTTCACGGCGTGGACCGTACCGAGGTATTTGTGACCAAAGTCGATTATCGAGCCGAGCTCGTGGTCGTTGACCGTCTTGATGACCGTCGGGACGAGGACTACGCCGATGTTGTTCTTCCTGCACGCTTCGAGCGTGTAGGGCGCCTCCCAGTGGTTCTTGGGGTTGGTCTTCGGGGACGTGCCGTCGAACGACATGTAGAGGTTCGAGACTCCCGCCTCGTGGAGCCGCCCTGCAAGGGACGGGTCGAGCGCGAGGTTGATCCCGTTGGTGTTGAGCTGGACGTGGTCGATGCCCTCCTCGTGCATCATCCTGATTATCTCGGGAAGCTCCGGCCGAATCGTAGGTTCGCCGCCGGTGAGCTGGACGGAGTTCCCTGGAACGGGCCTCTCGGACTTCAGCGTCCTTGCCATCTCGCGGATCTGGTCCATCGTGGGCTCGTAGACGTACGCGCCCTCGAGGCCCTTCTTGACGTAGAAGAAGCAGTACCAGCACGTGAGGTCGCACCTGTTCGTGATGATGATGTTGGAGAGCCCTGTGTGAGAGAGGTGGTTGGAGCATAGGCCGCAGTTCGCCGGGCAGGAGCAGACGTCCATTGGCACGTTCGGCGCATGGGTCCCCTTCCCGTCCTTCCAATATCGGGCGAACTTCGCATACATCTGGTAGTCCCCGAAATAGAGCTCCTCGGTTTCACCATGCTCGGGGCACGTCTTGGTCATGAAGACCTTGTTATCGCGCTCGAAAACTATCGCCGGTAAGATCTTGTTGCAGTCAGGGCAAATCGACTGCGTCTGCCGGATGAACCTCCCCTTCGCGCTCTCTTTCCGGAGGTCTAGGGAAATGTCTACGATCTGAGCCATCGCCTTTTAGTGCGTTATGAACTGCATATAAGCATTTTAACTTCTTCTACGGTAAGAAGTGAATAAGGTGAGCATCATAGCGGTTGTGTTTTCTCAGAAGTGCGAGTTCTCGACTTTTAACGAGCGATGGTTTTCGGCCCGAGGAAGGGGTCAGGGACCCGTGATGGCGCCGGAGCCGGGATTCCTTTTAGGGTAGCGTCTCGAAAGGAAGAAGAACACCATGGCGCCCAGTGCAATCGCGAGGTAGAGCTGGCCGAACTCAGGGACGCCAACACCTGCCACAGTGATTGGGGACTGGCAAATGATGAAAGCCGTCTCGCCGAATGCGGCGAAGTTGTTGTAGTTGTTGACGAAGATCTCAAATCCATTCGGGTTTTCCCCAGTAACGGCTACCGCTCCTGAGCTGTCGAGGACCCTGGCCCCGCCGTACCCGAACCCGTGTGAAGCATCGTCGCCCGAGAGAAAAAAGTGCAGAGCGGAATCCGATGGACTCGAACATTTCACAACGATGGTCGCCTCCGAATTGGCGCCTGGTACCACATTGGGTGATACGACAACATACGTCGATTGAGTTGTAGAGGCGTACGCGAATGGAACGAAGTAAGTCGCTAGGGGCGCAACCAGAATCAGCAACACAGCGAGCGAAGCCCTTCCAGCTCTCATAAGATACCATTTTCTAGCTGAGACACTTAAGACATATGACTCCGAAATCCTCAAACATGAATCTGGAATTCAGCTGTTTTAAGGCTGATTTTCATCACAGGGGGTTTAGGAGGCTCGCGACGGAAGCCTTTGAAAGGGCGAACGTGGCCGACCATTCGTCGATACATGCAGGATTGGCTCCTCCCTCGTGAGCGCCCTCCATCTGCCTGGCCCAAAGTCTCGCAGGTCTCGGTCAACTCGGATTGGAGGTCAGAGAGGCGCCTAAGGCCCGTCTTTTCTTTTCGTTTACGAACGTGTTTCACTTGGCCATCGGCCAGTTCCTTCGTAAACCACTCGGGACGTCTCGGAAGGGAGCGACGATGGTAGTTGGCTTCTTCATCGGTTGAGTCAACTCGCCACCGATCGGAATCCAGTCACGTGATTCCATTACTGAATCATCTGCCGGAGAATTCCTCCCGGCGAAACCTCCCTTCCGGAGGTCCAGGGAAATGTCTACGAGCGCGTTCTAACTTCTTCTACGGTAAGAAGTGAAATGAGCGGAATCGCGAGCCTGGCTCGGGGTTGCGGCGCAGCTTGTTGTTGACGAGCTAGGCTCGAATCGCGGTTGAGTTCGACAGGGCAACCCCGCCCTGCGAGACGACAAATAGCGAAATGTGGTCCTTGGCGACGGGAACGTTCAAGGGGATGGTCGCAACCCCGCTACGCGATCCGGACGAAGACAGGCTGGTCTTGTCCAAGTAGATTGTCTGTCCAGCCGCGTTGTGAAAGACGAAATACGCGATTCCCGTCATTGTGTCGTTGGCGTTGTTCAAGAAGGTCATCTGGAGGGTATGGCCGCAACCGAACATGTCGCACACATCGCCAATGCTCGGAGAACCTGCCGGCACGAAAGTCCGGATATCATATGGGAACGGAGCCGCGCTCGCCAGAGGCACAAGGGTAAGAACGACGATCGAGACACTGATTCCAAGGAATATTGAGGCTCCATCGTCCGCCTTCAAGCCTTCTTGCCAGTAGAGCGCCTGTGTAATAAAGGTCAGCCGTGCACGAAGAATCGAGGAAGACCTGTTTGAAGAGCTTGCGTTCCAGGGGGTCGAAGAACAGTTTTCTCGGCGCTATGGGCCTGCCTTGAACGCGATGCCGGACGTCGTGCTCAAGGTCGCGTGGTTCGGGCTGAGAGGCGTGTTGTTGGCGTTGGAGCAGCCTGGGCCGTTGAGCAGCTGGTAGGGGACGTACGACTGAACGTACACGCTTCCAGTCAGTGTGTCCGCGGCGATGACCACGGTGAAATGGCGGACGCAGCTCTCCTGCGCGGTGTAGAGGAGCGCGCCGTTGGCGGCGATCCCGACTATCACCAGGGTCTTGACCCCCTTGCTCTGCAGTATGCTCGCGAGGCTCGTGTTGAAGTACTTGTCGGGACCGATGTCGTTGGTTATGACCGTGTCGGCGGACGAGTTCGCAATCTCCTTGGGGACCGGGGTCCGGGTGTAGATGACCGGCGCCCCGGCGCTGCGAGCATTTGCGAGAAGGGCCTGTATCGCTGGGAAGGTGGCGTTGCACCCCGCCATCCTGTAGCAGAAGACGTAGTCGAGCACGAGGACGGCGGTCGTCCGCGGGTCGACGGTCACGGAGGCGGGGGAAGGCAAACTAGGCGCGGTTGAGCTCGAGGTCTGGGAAGCCGTCGAAGAGCTCAGAGTGACCGTGAACGTCGCAGTGCTGACGGAGGTTTGAGTGCTCGTCGCCGTGGTAACGCCTCCTGTGCCTAAGGCTACGTAGCCTCCAACCGCCCCCAAGACCAGGCCTACGACGAGCCCGATTGCAAGCATCCGCGTTCCGGCCCCGCCAGCCGCGCTCATGCCAAGGGCTGGCGCAAAGGGGAGATTTGAACCAATCTGGTAAGGTCGTTCTTGTCGACGTGCCCTCGATTTCGGTCGCTCGGGCGATCTAGGGGCGTCCTGTCGGCGGCGGGGATGGACCCTGAGGCATCGGTTGAGGGGGCTCCGCTGACGCGGGAGGTAGGGTACCAGACTTGACCAGCCGCCTGGTCGCCGACACTGCGATGGCGGCGTAACCGAGGAAGGTCCCGGCGAAGCTCACCGCCACGGCCGCGGTCAGGAAGGTCGTCAGGATGTTCGTGTTAGCCTGGTAGTTCGGGAAGGTGCCGCTGCCTGAGGCCACGTAGCTCGTGACGAAGCTACCGACGGGGTTGCCCGCGATAGCCCCGACCAAGACGGCGATGAAGAGCATGACGAGCACCGTGTTCGTGTCGCGGAATATCTTCACCTCGCCTCCGATCAGGTACAGGGCGATGAAGAACATAAGGGGGTTCGCTATCACGCTCGAGTTCGTGGTGACGCTGTAGAGGATCCCGGTGGTCGCCGAGGTCGGTCCCACGATGGCGCTGAAGAGCACGTAGAACAGCGGCGGCATCATGTATCCCAGGAACGAGAGGAGCGCGGCCGCGACGAAGATGGCGAGGAGCCTTCCGCTGCTCGTCAGGTCGTCCTCTGCGCCGGGCACCCCCAAAGCGGTCGCGCGATGCTGAAAGACGAAGGCCAGGGCCGCCCCTGAGACCAGGAGGCACATCGGAGTCGCGGAGTTGAAGAATGCCGACTGGACATGGACCGGGTCGAGGAGGTTCGTCTGGAAGAGGAAGATCCCTCCGGCGACAGTCGTCGACTGCAAGCCTGGGATCCCTATCAGGTAGCCGACGACCGACCCGAAGTAAGCGGGGACGAGGAGCCAGAGGGAGTCCCTCTCGAGCATCATCCTCTTCCCCAGGAGATACCCCAGCTCTAGGAGGAGGAGCTGGTAGAGGATCTGCAATGCATCCCCGACCGCCGACCTAGCAACGAAGCCGGAGGAGGCGACGAGGTAGCCAGGGGGGTAGAAGAGCACCGCTCCAACAAGCGGGATGAAAGACAAGGCCCCGAAGACGAACGCGACGATAAGTACGACCAACAGCGCCGAGGAACGCGGCCACGGTCCAGAAGGGGCTTCCTCGACCGTCTCCGAGGGCGAAATCTCAACCTGGGGTGGGGCCGAGGATTGCGTCCTTTTCACGCTCGCTCAACCCCCAAATCGGTATTTAGGTTGTGCAAGAGAAGTGCTCTCTCACTGTCGGTTTCGAGTCTCTCGAATGGAGAGCCTGCGTATTCTTCTTCGAGTCGTGGAGCTTCACCTTCCCCAAGACAGGGTGAAGCTGGACGGCGCTGGGGACAAATTCTTAATGGAGGTGAGGTGCTAGGGTTGGTGACATGCCACCTGGATGGAAAGTCGCGGCACCGAAGGACGACGCCGGGTATTTCGAGCGAATGAGCAGGACTTTGTTCTCGGCAGGGCTGAGCTGGGAGATGGTGGAGAAGAAGTGGCCCAACTTCCGAAAGGCCTTCGCCGCCTTCTCTCCGGAAAAGGTCGCCAAGTTGACCGAAAAGGATGTGAAGTCGCTGATGGGCGACACCAGCATCGTGAGAAACGAGCGGAAAATCAGGGCGACGATTCACAACGCCGGCGAGTTCGCCAACCTGAAAAAGGAGTTCGGCTCCTTCAAAGGTTACGTCGCCTCCTTCGGAAAGGACGAAGAGAGGCTCCAAAAGGACTTGCAGGAGAGATTCCAGCACGTGGGTGGGGCGACGGCGAGGATGTTTCTCTGGTCGGCCGGCTACAAGCTTACCCCGAACGCCGAAGAGAAGAAGTGGATGGCCAAGGGCGCAAGATAGTTCCGGCGGCTCTCGGCGACGAACGCGCCCGCAAGGGAGAAAGGTTCGATCACGGGCCCAAGTGGAGGGACACGGCGCGAAATGGCGCGAGTTCGTCTGGTTGGCTGGTGAGGTTGTATGCGCACGTCAGCACATCGGTCTCATCGCACCGCGGCTGGTCGCGAAAGCGCTAGGCGACGGCCAAATCGACGGCTGAAGCACCGAAAGCTCTCTTCTGGCGCCTCGTTTGGGTGGAAACGTAAGAAAATTGACACTAAAGCTCTAATAGCAGACAAGACGAGCTTGTCTCTACACGCCCGAAAAAGAGAGCTTTGGTGGTCTTTAATCCAAAAGAGAGCGTTCGTCCTTGTCACTGTCTACAGCGATGCCGACCGCACCGGTCTTTTCGAGATTCGCGACCTTCCTTCCGTTACCCAGGTGGACATGGTCCTCGGGGCCTTCGACGCGGTCGTGACTGTGGAAGGAGACGACGAGAAGGCGATAGAAACGGCGGTCGCGAGCATATCGAAGACTAGGGGCGTGAAAGAGGCGAAGCCGCTTATCGAGGTTCAAGCCAGATCTCTCGTGGACTTGAAACCCGTCATTGGCGCAGCACCTACTCCCACTCGGAGGGGACGCCCTTCGTCGACTAGTTGAGCCTGGCGTGAGTCTGGCATATCGGAACTTCAAGGAGACCGCGCCCAGCCCGTTCTGATGGCCAGAACGCACGGCCCGCCGGTCCGTTCTTGACGTTAGGATTATGCCAGCAGGAGCGGATAGGGTGTGCAGCGATTGGTTTGGAGACGGGAAAACAAGCCTCCTCGATGAGCACATACGTGCTCATGGCGTTGACGATAGTAATCGCCGTGACTGTCGCGAGCGCTTTCTTCATCTCGGCCGGTTCATCGGCTTCGAGTTCGACGACCACCTCGAGATCGGCGAGATCGGCGTCTACAGCGACCGCATCAGATCAGGGATTGGGCATCGAGCTCGCGCTCTCCGTGAGCCCGAGCCAAGGCCCCCACGCAACTTCGTTTGAGGCGAACGCCACGGTCTGGAACACCCTCTCGAGGACCAACAACGTGACTGGTGTCAACAATTACAACGGAGTCCAGTTCAACCCTCTCTGCAACACCGCCCCGGTTACCTTCGAGGTCCTAAAAGGATACTACACGGTCGCGAACTTCACTTTGGGGACGGTGCTCAGCATCCATGGAGCCCAGAACATGGCGTGCGTGGTCCCGGCCTCGGCCTTGAGCTACTACGTCTTCCAGCCCAAGAGCGATGTCTTCGCCGGTCCCCTCCCTCGGGGCGGCCAGGCCTCCACTGCCGCGATGACCACCAGGACAGCCACAGCGGCGACTTCGCTCGTGAACATCTACTCGAGCGGCTTCGCCACGCCCGAGCCGTTCCCACCGGGGACCTACACGGTGGTCGCGGCCGACAACTGGGGCCAGCTGGCGGCGGTCCGCTTCTCAGTGACCGGCTAGGCGCCGTCGGCGAGGCCGAAGAGGCCCCGAGCTCGACCACGCCCACGATCAAGAGGGCCGGCTTTCGCCGACAAAGAAATTCATAAGTAGAATCCTGCCAGCGGTCGGCGTCAGAGATGGGCATAGTCATCGAGGTCCTCCTTTGGCTTCACATCGTTGCTGCGATCGGCTGGGTCGGAGCCGCCATGGTCTTCGGGATGCTGATCGGTCCGGCGCTCCCTACGTTCACGGCCTCGACAAGGAACGAATTCATAGTCAAAGTCATCCCAAAGTATACCAGGTTCGCACAAGTCTTCACCATAACCACCCCCGTCGTGGGGGTCGCCCTGGCGCTCTCAATGTCCGGTGGGAGCCTGACCGCCTTCGCCCCAACGACCCAGTTCGGCCTTTTCATTTCAGCGGGCTCGGCCCTTGCACTGGTGGCCGTTGTCGTCGCCTTCGGGGCTGTCGGCCCTGCGGCCCACGGAGTGGTCAGGCTTACCGAGGGACAGATGAATAACCCTGGTCCCCCATCTCCGGAGCTGCTGGCTGCGAACAAGAAGCTCAAAGCCGCGGCGTCGGTCGGGCTGGTCATCCTGATGGGGGTCCTCGCATGCATGGTCGCGGCGAGCATCTGACGGCGATGGCACCCGGGGCAGGCGAGGTGTCTCCCTCTTGAGCGTGAGCGACCGGGCGGTCTCAGCGCTCGAGGGATTGGGGCTCACCAAGACCGAAATCCGTAGCTACGTCGCCTTGCTCGATGGAGGGACTATGACCGCGAGCGAGGTCAGCCGCGCGGCGAGGGTGCCATACTCTAAGGTCTACCAGGGACTCGAGTCTCTCCAGAAGAAAGGGTGGGTCGACAGGCAGCGCAGCAGGCCCATCCTTTACACCGCCAAGCCCCCGGAGAGCGCGCTCGACGAGCTCAGATCACAGCACGAGACCGAGACGCGCGAGAGGGAGAAGGTGGCGCTCGCCGAGCTCGTCGGCATCTACGAGAAGAAAGGGGAACAGGAGCGGCCCGAGATATGGATCCTTCGCGGGACCTCGGAGATTCTGTCTCGTGTGAAGAACACTGCCCTGAACTCCAGGGACGAGCTGCTCATCGCGCTCCCCGTCGCCATCGCCCCATATGCTGAACAGGTCGCCTCCTTCCTGAGTGCTTTGAAGGAGAGGGGCGTGAAGATTTCCATACTGACCACGATGGGTCTCCCACAAGAGACCACCTTGGCGCTTTCGGCGGGGGCGGAGGTGCGCACGAGAAGGATGATGTTCGGGGGCGGGGTCATCGCAGACTCCAAGGAGGTGGTCTTGCTGCTCGGCGGAGGAGGGAGGGGGGAGAGCGCTAACTCTGCGCTCGCGATCTGGGCGGACCACCCTGGCCTGGCGAGCTTCGCTCGAGACTACTTCGAGTTCCTGTGGGACTCGCGGGAGACGGTGAAAGGGAAGGGCTAGGCGAGGCGCCCTCCTTGAAGGAGGATGATCAGGAGCGTGGCGTAGAGGATGAACAGGCTCACGACGAGCGTCTTCTCCACCCGGAGGCCCGACGCGACGCTCATCCCCGCCCCGACGACGCCTGCCCCCCAGGCCTGGAAGAAGGCCAGCATCACCGTGACGGCCGTGCTGCCGCCCAATATGGAGAGGGGGAAGCCGGCGAGGGCAGGAGGGCCGTCGACGAACAGGAGATGCAGGGCGGCGCCGAAGATGCAGAGCGGAAGGAACGACAAGGCAATGGAGGTCAGGAGAGTCACGACGTCCCCGCGCTCCTTGAAGACGACCGCCAGGGCGACGTAGCCTGTCGCGGCGAGGGCGCCAAGGCTCAAGGCGTAGGTGGAGACCGAGAGCAGCATGCTCGACGTGGGAGAGAAGGAGAATAGGACTAGCTCGTTCCCCGACACGAGAAGCAAGCCGAGGACGAGTACGGAAACGACAGCGAGGGTCGCGATGCCCCTGGACTTCGTGGACGTGAGAGGGACGATAAGTCCCCTCGGGACAAAGATCTCCCTGACCATGCCCCCGAACGTCCCTTTCTTCATCACCTTCTCTATCCCCTGCATCGACTGAGCGGGGGTCTTCTTCTCGTCGTTCAGCTCGGCGTAGATCTCCTGCCCAAGGCGGGTCAACGTGTATCTGCGCTCAGGGTCTCTGGCGACTATCCTTTCGAGGGTGTCGAGGTGGTGATAGAGGGAGCCCGTGCGCACCCCCAGGTGCGTCGAGAGCTCCTTCCACGAGAGGGGCCCCTTGGCGAGGAGCTCGATTATCCTCATGCGGACGGGGTGGTTGACTATCCGCATGATCTTGGCTGAGTCGAACTCCTCCTCTGACAATTGGAGCAACTTGCAATCACCATTCTAAAAGAATGACGGAGCTGAAATCCGCTTTCCACGCTGGGGCTGCGCTACAGGCTCAGCCCGTACGATTGGGCGAAGCTCTCGAACTCGTGATAATGCTCCAGGTACTCGCACCCCTTTTCGCTGACTACGTACCTCACGCCTCTCTCCTCCCTCTTCGGGATGATCAACCCCGCCGAGAGGAGCTGCGAGAGGAGCTGCTCGAGCCCCCTGTAGGAGAGGTTGGAGCGCCGCATGAGGAGGGAGGGGCTGGCCCCGCCCTCGGTGCTCGAGGTGAGGGCGACCGAGAGCACGTCCGAGATTCTCTTGAGCCTGTTGCGATATTGTTGCATCTTGTTTCGCCACCATGGTGGGCATTGTGTTGCTAAGCTCAGAGGATCGAGAAGAACCGCCTTCTCGCCGCATACGCCCCGGCGAACGCCAGGGTGATGACAAGAAGCGATCCCGCGAGGATGGGGGCGTCGAGGGCCAGCGTGTTCACGATGCTGTTGACGACGATCCCTGCCACCTGGATCAAGTGGACCGAGAAGTGGGGGATGGAGACGAGAAGCTGGATCGAGGTCGCGGTGGCGATGAGAACGTATCTCGCTGGGTCGGTGGGCGAGGGGCTCAGCACTTGGAGCGCCGACGACGCCTCCACGACCGGCACCCCGTCGAGGGTGACGTTGAGCGCAGGGTAGAGCGCCAGCGGCGAGGTCTTGCTCATGTTGATGAGGAGGACCCGTGGGCCCGTCACGTTCACCCCGGAGATCCCTATGACGAGTCCGTTGCCCACCTGCTGCCCCACTGAGAGGGAGAACCTAGAGTCGCGGACTGAGGTTGAGCTAAAGAGAGGAGTGACCTGGACTGTTACAGGGATGGTGAGGCTGTTGACCGCATCTTGGATCTGCGTTTCGACTTCTTTGCCTGCGTTTATGGTCGTCGCGGCCCTAGCCACCGTGCTCGAGGAGGTCTGCGTCGTCGAGCCCTCTCGCCCGCCTCCGGCGGGCGAGCTCGATGTGGACTCGTGCGTCCCGCTCGTCGGGACGATCATCGCGAGCTGCGTGTTCGGGTCGCTGACCAGCACGAGCACCGGGCTCGCGGCCTTGAACGCGGCGACGTCCGAGACGTCGTAGACCATCAGTCCGAGTAGGTACCTGCCTGGGTTGACCTGGACGCTTCCGTGCAGATCCGCTTCGCCGTCCCTGTTTGTCGTCATTGTGCCCACGTCGACCACGGTCCCGTTGAGGACGAGGACAGCGTTGTACGTCGTCGATGGGTTGGCGTCATCGAAACCTAGCTCCACCCTGAGCGATGAGAACGGCGAGGTCAACGTCACGACCGCCTTTCCAGAGGTCGCGAACCGATAGCCCGGTGGTGCGCTCGTGACCGCGGCCGGCGTCAGGTTGAAGACCCACGAGTGTCCTGTGGGACCCCCAGGCTCGGTGGAGCGCGAGGTGGTCGTGTGGGTCGAGACGGTCGTGGTCGTTATCACGTGGGTGCTAACCGTGAAAGTGGATGGGTCGCTCGCCAACACGGCGGTCGGCTTGCTGAAGGTCGAGGCGTCGAGCACTGTCAGGCTCAGGACGAACCTGCCGGTCCCCAGCGCCGCGCTGACCCCGACGTTGCCGCCGCCGCTCGCGCTGGTCGTGTAGTCCCCGATCGTCCTCGCGCTGCCGTTGACGGTGAGCAAGAGAGAGTAGTGCGTGCCGGGGTTCTGGCCTGTGAAGGCGAGGCTGAAGTAGATGTTGCCTCCGGTCACAGCGTATCCGCCGCTACCTCGCCCGTAGACGTACCCTTGCGGCGCGCCAGCAACTGTGATGTTGGTGAATCCCAGGCGGGTGACCGTTTCAATCGGGTGGGAGGTCGTCGCGTTGGTCGTGCTGCTTGTGCGGCTGGCCTCTGAGCTGCTCGAAGAAGTCTTCGTGGTCGTCGCCGTTGCAGAGGTAGAGGTCTGGCTCGTCACCGGTAGGGTGATCTGGATCGCCCTAGGGACGCTTACGGCCACTGGCGATGCAGTCTTGCCGTCGACGTAGATGAGCAGACCTAGCTGGTATGTGCCTGGCGAAAGCGTGACGTTCCCCTTGAAGACGCCCCCGCCGGTGGAGGACGTCGTCACCTTGCCCGCGGTGAGGTTCTGGTGGGTCGTCTGAACGACCGTGTAGAAGGCCGTGTTCGCCTGAGCCAGGAAGCTAGTGGTGATCTGTAGCTGGTTGCCTAGTGCGACAACCAGCGCTCCCCCCTCCCTGAACGAATAGTTGGCGGGTACGGTCTGGTGCAGGTAGACCGGTAAGGAGACCAGCGCGAAGCTCAAGCTGTTCCCGATCGCCGTCGAGCTGTGGGTCGTCTCCGTCGACTGTATCGCCACCTGGGCGGAAGCGGGGACGCTGGTGAGGATCGCGCTGTGTGTGCTCGTGGTCGGGTCGATCACGACCAGACCGATCGAATAATAGCCGTAGTCAAGGTCGACCGTGCCCTGGGACTCGGCCGTCCCTAGCGAGCTCACGGTGACCGTTGTCAAAGAGAAGGACTTTGTCGCGCCACCCGAGCCGCTCGCCTGCATAACCATCTGCAGCTGCTCTCCCGGCACCGCGCCCTTCACGACCCACCCGACGTTGAGGCTCTCGCCGCTGATTGAGATGCCGGCATAGCCGGTCGCGTTCCCTCCAGGTGTCGCCGCCGGCGCGACTTGGACGAGGCGGTAGTACACGCGGGCCGCAGGCGCGTACGACGTCGTAGAGGTGCTCGATGCCGCGGCGGGTGCGGGGGCTGACCCTGGCACCGCATAGACGACGAACCCAAAGCCTAGAAGGAAGAGGATTGTAAATATTGCAAGGCCGTTCAGCCCTGCTCGTCCTGGTTTCATGGTAGTACGCCCTATGGTGCCCAGCATCGCCTATAACTCGTGGCTTCCTGGAACTGGATGTTTGAAGGAATCACATGATATTGCTCCGCACACAGGAAACATTGCACAAATGCGCAGGATTATTAGGCCGGGGGGGCTTCCCGGACACGTGCCGAGAGACCCGCGGACGCTGGCTCAACTAGTCCATGAGGCGCTCGAGATACCGGTCGAGGAGGCTCAGCTCTATGTCAGCACGCTCATCGAAGGTCGCTATGCGCCCGCAGACGCCGGAGGAAGGGCGGCGGCGGAGTCCCTCTCCGCGCGGGGCATGCTGATTCTCGATGCGAAGGGCGAGTCTTACCTCGCGGTCCACCCTCGGATGGCGATTTCGAACCTTTTTCGCGCGTACGAAGAGAGGATAATCAGGCAGAGGAAGGAGAAGCGGCTCCTCGTCGACAGGCTCACGCTCGAGCTCATCCCGCTGATGCCGGGCGAAACGAAGGGCACAAATGCCGGCGGTCCCAGGGGAGCAAGAACGGCGAACAGTTGATCTTGTCATGAGCAGCCAGAGCAAGGGCGGCGAAGGCCAGCACAAGCACGAGATAGTCCTCGCTGGGATGGTAAACGTCAACAGGGACAACTACCTGCAGGGCGTGGTCGACGTCTGGACG
>Ga0137396_10000917_pt1 | contig 14823 bp, 17 predicted proteins | sample czc16metaG_FD_108284 | JGI IMG/M metagenome (GOLD analysis project Ga0137396, IMG submission 108284) | Vadose zone soil microbial communities from Angelo Coast Range Reserve, California, USA - czcobulk3.16 metaG | ecosystem: Environmental > Terrestrial > Soil > Vadose zone | place: USA...
GTCTGCGTCGCCTCGAGGTCGACCTTCTTCAGCGCGCCCTTCGGCGTCAGGTCCATGAAGAACGTGTTCACGATCGCGAACAGGATGTGCATGTGCTTCGAGTGCGGGACGTACGCGAGGAACGTGAACAGGAGGACGACGTGGGTCCACCAGAACGCGTGCCACCAGAACGCCGGGTTCGTGCGGACGACGGAGATGCCGACGAGGCCGGAGGAAATCGGCTTCCACTCCGGGAGCATCGCGGTCCCCGCCGCGATGTCCGCCGCGTTGTACAGGAGGAGGGACGTCACGATCCCGAGGATGAAGGAGAGGACGATGGTCGCGTCGAGCATGCCCTCATGCATGAGTTTCTTCGGACGGATCACGTAGCGGCGGTACAGCGCCATCCCGACGCCGATCGCACCGAGGACGGCGATCACGTCCTGGGCGAGGTACAGCGGGCCGTTCAAGGAGATGCCCGCAATCGTCGGGAGCGGGATCTGCCACCGCGGCACGAACGCCTGCGCGGTGATCTCGACGACGCTTGCACCCAGGATCACGAAGGCCCAGAAGATGAACGAGTGGAGCACGCCCGCATACCACTCCCGGGCCACCTTCCTCTGGAAGATCCCATACACGATGAAATTCTTCAACCGGGTGGGGATGTGGTCCCATCGCCGATCCTTTGCCTTACCCGTGAAGAGATAGCGGAGACGGAGGAACAGCTTCCGGCCGAAGATCGACAGGGCCACCGCGAGGAAGACCGTCACCGCATACGTGTCGAGCGGACTCAGGCCCATCGCGCGTCCACAAGGCGGGCCGCCTTTTCAAGCCAGCGTCTTCGGGAGGGAGACCACGACGTCGCATCGCGTGTCCCTCGGAGTTACCCTTACTCAAGGGTAACTCATGACCCGCGTCGCGACACTCGCCATGTGCTCAGAGATTCCGGAGGACGGCCTCGGCGAACTCGGAGCACTTCACTTCCTTCGCCCCCTCCATCTGGCGGGCGAGGTCATACGTGACGATCTTCTGCGCGATCGTCTTCTTCACGGCGTTGCGGAGGGACTCCCCCGCCTCCTTCCATCCGAGGTACTCGAGCATCATCACGCCCGCGAGGATCTCCGCGGTCGGGTTCGCCTTGTCCATCCCCGCGTACTTCGGCGCGGTCCCGTGGATCGGCTCGAACACCGCATGGCCTTCCCCGATGTTCCCGCCTGGAGCGACCCCGAGCCCGCCGATCTGTGCGGCAGCGGAGTCGCTCAGGTAGTCCCCGTTCAGGTTCGGGGTCGCGAGGACGTCGTAGTCCTCCGTGCGGGTGAGGAGCTGCTGGAACATATTGTCCGCGATGACGTCCTTCATCACGACCTTCCCCTTCGGCGGGGTCCCGCCATAGCTCCGGTTCACATCGTCCAGCGGGATCGTCTCCTTCGCGAACTCCTGGCGGGCGACCTCATACCCCCACTCGCAGAACGCGCCCTCGGTGAACTTCATGATGTTCCCCTTGTGGACGAGCGTGACGCTCGGGCGGCCGTTCTCGAGCGCGTACCGGATTGCCTTCCGGACGAGCCGCTTCGTCTTCCGCTCCGAGATCGGCTTCAGCCCGATCCCTGCGTCCTCCGGAATTTTCACACGGAACTCCGCGTCGAGAAACTTCCGGAGTTTTCCCGCGTCATCCGAGCCCTTCTCCCACTCGATTCCCGCGTAGACATCCTCCGTCGCCTCCCGGAAGATCACGATGTTCATCCGCTCCGGATGGCGCACCGGGCTCGGGACCCCGGGAATCCAGTATACGGGCCGCACGTTCGCGTACAGGTCGAGCCCCTGACGGAGCGCGACGTTCAGGGACCGGAACCCCCCGCCAATCGGGGTCGTCAGCGGCCCCTTGATCGCCACGACGTACTCCCGGATCGCGTCGAACGTCGCCTGCGGCAGAAGCTCTCCATACTTGAACAGGGCCCGCTCCCCCGCGGGGACGTCGTACCACACGATCCTGCGGCGTCCGCCGAACGTGTGCTCGACCGCTGCGGAGATCGCCCGCCTCGCGGCCTTCGTCACATCCGGCCCGATCCCGTCCCCCTCGATGATCGGGAGGATCGGATCGTCGGGGACCTTCAGTCCGCCCTCCGCGATCAGGATCTTGTGGCCTTCCGAGGGAGGCCTCAGCTTCAGGCGTTCGGCGGGCATCGACTCACGCACCTCCGCAATGGGGGCCTCCGCTTAAGAGTGGCGGGTCGCCTCACGGCCGTTGATCGATCGGGACGTACACGGCCTCCCTCGGGCCGACGTACCAGTCCAGCGGCCGCATGATTCGGTTGTCCTCCCAGTACTCGAGGACGTGCGCGGCCCAGCCCGTCACCCGCGACACCGCGAACGTCGCGGGGAAGAGGTCCGGGGAGAGGCCGAGCATGTAGTACACGATCCCCGCCCAGTAGTCCACGTTCGGGTAGATCCCCTTCGGCCCCATCTCGCGGACCATCGCTTCCTCGACCGCCTTCCCGACCGCGAACAGCTTCTCGTTCCCCGTCCGAACGCTCAGTTTCTTCGCGATGTCCTGGAGGATGAGGGCCCGCGGGTCCCAGGTCTTGTACACGCGGTGCCCGAAGCCGAACACCTTCTGGCCCGCGGCGAGGGTCTTCAGGACGTACTCCTCCGCCTTCTCCGGGGAGTCGATCGCGAGGAGCGCGCGGATCGCGGTCTCGTTCGCCCCGCCATGGAGGGGCCCCTTGAGGGTCGCGATCGCGGCGACGATGCACGAGTACAGGTCCGGCAACGTCGAGGCGGCGACCGTGGCCGCGAACGTCCCCGCGTTCATCGAGTGGTCCGCATGGAGAATCAGCGCGATGTCCAGGATCCGCGCGGTCCGCTTGTCCGGCTTCTTCGCCGTGAGCATCCGCAGGTAGTCCGTGGCGGTCGCGTACTTCGGGTTCGGCTTCACGACCCGCTGCCCGTTCCGGATTCGGTGGAACGCCCCGACGATCGTCGGGACCTTCGCCGCGACCCGCATCGCCTTCCGCGCGTTCGCGGCGCGGGAGGAGTCGTTCAGCTCCGGGTCATACCCTGCGAGCGCGGAGACCGCGGTCCGTAATGCGTCGATGGGGGCCGTTTCCTTCGGGAGCCCCTTCAGGAGGGACACGATCCCTTTCGGGATCGGCCGGTTCGCGGCGAGCTCCGTCGAGAACGCTGCGAGCTGGTCCCGGTTCGGGAGATTCCCGTGCCACAGGAGGTACGCGGTCTCCTCGAACGTGGAGTGGTCCGCGAGGTCCCGGATGTCGTACCCGTAGAACAGGAGGCGGCCTTTCACCCCGTCGACGAAACTGATCCGGCTCTCCATCACGTAGACGTCGTCGAGGCCCTTGTCGATCTTCGGAGACCCGGCATCGCCGACGTTGGAGCCCACCGCGTTCTTCTTCCTGCCCGGGCACCGCGACGGTCCCCGAAACGGTGAACTGAGGGCGGACGGCCCTCTTTACGTTTTCGTCACGGAGTCTTCCCGGACACCTTCACGGGCGGGTCCGCAGGAGGGCGTCCACGATGACGCCGACGAGGAGGATCCCGAGGTACATGCTCGAGTACTTGTAGCCCGCCCAGGCCGTGTCCGGGCTCGGCGCCGCAGAGAACCGCCAGGTCACGACGACGAGCCCCGCCGCGGTGACGAGGGCGACGATGAGATACACGGCGCCGAAGGCGGGGGTGAGAGCGAACCCCACCGCGACGACCGCGACGAGGATCGAGGAGATCACGATGGCCCGGACCGCGGTCCGCTCACCGCGGGTCGCGGAGAGCATGGGGAGCTTGGCGCGGCGGTAATCCTCCCGCTGGCGGTACGCAAGGGCCCAGAAGTGGCCGGGGGTCCAGAGGAACACGAGGAGGGCAATCAGGAGCGCGGGGAGAGAGACGATGCCCGCGGCCGCGGCGGACCCCGCGAGGGCGGGGCACGATCCTGCGAACCCGCCGATCACGATGTTGCTCTCGCTCCGTCGCTTCAACCCGACCGTGTACACGCCGAGGTACGTCGCGACCCCTAAGACGATGAAGCCCGAAGTGAGGGGGTTGTCGAAGAACCACGCGAGGACGAGGCCCGCCGCGATGAGGGCCGCCCCGAACCCGAGCACCTTCTGCGGCGGGTGGATCCGCCCCATCGGGAGGGCCCGGTGGCGGGTGCGATCCATCAACGGGTCGATGTCCCGGTCCACATACGAGTTCACGACGCTGGAGCCCGTGGAGGCGAGGAACCCCGCGATCACGAGCGATCCGAGGCGGCCCCAGTCGATCGCCGTACCGCTCGTCGCGACGTACCCCGCGAGGGCGACCAGCAGGAGGAGGCCCGCGATCCGGACCTTCATCAGCTGCGCATAGTCCCGCCAGGACCCCATCGCACTTCGGAGGCCAGTGTCTAGGAGGCGGTATTAATCTTTGGACGGCGGGTCCGGGGCCGCTTCTCCTCCGCGTCGCAGTCGTCGTACACGGGGCACGCCTCGCACTGCGGGCGGCGGGCCTGGCAGATCTCCCGCCCGAACATGATCAAGGCGAGGTGGCCCATCTGCCGGTCCTTCTCCGGGATGTACCGCCGGAGGTCCTCGTTGATCCCGTCGTAGTCCTTCGCGGACGAGAGGTGCCACCGCCGCACGAGGCGGGCGATGTGCGTGTCCATCGGCATCATGTCCCGCCCCGCGACGAGGCTGAGCCACACGTCCGCGGTCTTCGGCCCGACCCCGGGGAGTTCCAGGAGCATCTCCCGCGCGACGGGCGCGGGCGCGGCGATGAACGCGTCCATCTTGCCGCCGTGGTTCTCCACGAGGACGCGGGCGATCTTCTTGATCTGCGGGACCTTCTGGCGGGCGAGCCCCGCGGGCCGGAGGATTGCGACGAGTTTCGCGTCCGGCATCTTCGCGATTGTCTCGGGCGTGACCTTCACCCGGGACGCGAGCTCCTTCATCACCCGCTCCGTCACGAGATCCGTGGAGTTCTGGGACACGATGATCGCGATGAGGGCCTCGAACGGGTCCATCTGCGCGGCCCAGTTCTTTGGCTTATAGCGCTCGATGAGAACCCGCAGAACCCTGCGGAACGTCGGGACGTCCATGGGCGCTTGGCGGTACGGAGGGAGCCCGCCATCAACATGACGGCCCCGGTATCGCCCTCTATCCGCTGATGAAGGACCGGACCATCGTGAGGATGTTCCTCGGTCGCTCCCGGAGGCGGCGGGTGAAGTACGGGAGCCAGTTCGGCCCGTACGGGATGAACTCGACGACGCGATGTCGTTGGCGCACGAGTTCCAATTTCAGCGGGTCGCGGACGCCGAGGAGCATCTGGAACTCGAACTTCCTCGGGCGGGCGCGGTTCTTCTGGATCGCGTACTCGATCATCGCGGAATCGTGAGTACCAACGGCGAACCGGTCTCCCCGTTCGAAGAGGAGGTCGAGCAGCCTTCGATAGTTCGCGTCGGTCTCCCGCCGCGTCGCAGTCCCGGAGGGCGGGGCCTCGCGGTACGCTCCTTTGACGAGTCGCACGATTCCGCCGCCCTCCAAGAGGGATTCCACATCTTTCTCCGTCCGTCGCAGGTTCGCCTGCACCGCGACTCCCACGTTCGGATATTCCGCAAGGGCCCTCCGGTAGACGGCGAGGGTGCCATCCGTGAACCTCGAACCTTCCATGTCCATCCAGAGGAACCCGCCGTTCGCCCGGACGCGGTCCAGGATCGTCCGCGCGCTGCGCCAGTACACCTCTTCCCCGAGGAGCAGCCCGCACTGCGTGGGCTTGATCGACAGGGACGCGCCCAACCTCCGCGATTCGATCGCGTCGAGGAGGGCCAAGTACTCCCGGACCGCCGCGTCGATTGCGACCGGGTCCGTGTGGTGTTCTCCGAGGAGATTCAGGATTGCGCCGAGCCCGCGCTGGTTCGCCTCTTCCGCGCGGACGAGTCCCTCCGCCATCGTCTCCCCCGCCACCCACTGGGAGGCGAAGCGGAACAGGAGCCCCACGGCCCGCGATTTCCCGCCTTCACTCAAATAGGTTCCGAATCGAGGGACCGGGGCGGTTTTCCCCGACACCCGTCGGCTTCGCGTTCATCGCAGGTCGGGTCGGGTCGCAATCACGTCGGCGAAGAGGACCCCCTTCACCGTCCTCAGATGGTCGGTGAGTTCTGCAATCCGATCTGCGTCCCCGTCTACGATTAGGACTTCGAGGCACGTCTCCTCGCTCAAGTGCAGGTGAGCCGTCGCGCGGATGGAGCCAAGGAAATCGTGCTGGCGATGCAGGATGCGATGCGTGACCATCCCGACGTCGTGTCGGTACACGATCGTGATCGTCCCCACGACCTTTCCGCGGGAGTCCCAGCGCCTCTTCGCGAGGCCCTGGCGGATGAGGCTCCGAAGCGCCTCGGAGCGGCTCGGGTATCCCTTCTCCCGGACGAAACGGTCGAACTCCGAGAGCAACGGACCTTCGAGCGAAACACCGATGCGCGCGACGGACACGTGTTACCCCCGTACTCCCTACGTGCTACGGGGCGGATGAAGTCTACCGGGAAGCCTTAAGGCGTGTTACGATGGTGAGGACAGTGTTACTCGCGATCGCGGGTGTTTCTCGAATGGCGTACGAGTTCGTGGCCTACCTGGTGCTTGCCCTCGCACTGGGATTCAAGCACAGCTACGATGCGGACCACCTCGTGGCGGTATCGAACCTCCTCACGAGGAGCAAGAGCCTCCGCAAGACGACGACGATGAGCGTGACCTGGGCGGGGGGCCACATGCTCACGGCCTCCGTCATCACCGTCACCCTCTTCCTCCTCGGGAGGGCCTTCTTGCTTGGGTTCCAGAAGAGTTTCGATCTCGCCGTCGCGGCGATGCTGATCGGGATTGGAATCCTCGGTCTCGCCTTGGAGTTCGGTCTTCTCCCCAGGATCGTCCCAATCCTGCAGAGGGTCGGTCTCCTGCACGAGCATCCCCACGCCCACGGGGTAGAGGAGCACCGGCATCCGCACTGGCACCTGCGCCAGTACCGGGAACACGGGACGATGCTGGGCATCGGGGTCGTCCACGGGCTCGCGAGCAATGACGAGATCCTCGCGCTCCTCCTCGCTTCCTTCGCGATGGCGGAGCTGACGATCGAAGGGCTCCTCGTGGGGGTCGCCATGTTCAGCCTGGGGGTCGTGGCGGGGATGATCGCGTTTGGCGTGGGGATGAGCTATCCCATCCTGCGCTGGGGGGACGCGAAGGTTCGGCGGGTCATCAACGTCGTCGCCGCAGCCCTAAGCATCGGATACGGCATTCTCCTCGTCGCGGGCTTCGAGGGGATCAACTTGCTGCCGATCGGGTGACCCCGCGACGAGGGTTTAAGTCCCGCCGTCCGCTGACTCTGCCCGTGAACTTCCCGGAGACGATCGACCGGGCGCGGTCCCTCCCCGACGTGTTCGAGGTCGTGAAACTCGCGGCCTCCCAGTACCTCGGCCGCACCCGCGGCGGGCTCATGCTCGCCCTCGCGGACCTGGGGAACTACCCGAACGGCTGGTTCGGGGCCTTCTACATCGTCGCGTCGAACGTGATCGTCATGAACAAGGTTCCTCTCTTGAGGATCAAGGACACGCAACCCCACCTGTACAAGTACTACGCCTTCCACGTGCTCCTCCATGAGTACCTCCATGCCCTCGGATTCGTGGACGAGATCCGGTGCCGCGAGCTCGCCCTCGAGGTCAGCCGATCCCTGTTCGGCGAGGAGCACGTCGTCACCCAGATCGCCGAAGACGTGAGCCGGTTCTTCCCGAGCCTCGTCTACCCGGACGCGGCGTGGCAACCCGGGGAGCTGAAGTTCGAGATCGTCCCCGATTTCGACCGCGGGAACACGGGATACATCGCGTGACGCTCCGGCACCCATTTATAATTCTCCGTGAAGAATAAAAAGCCATAAATAGCCACCCTCCTTCGCCGGGCCGGGCATTGCGATGGAAGAAGGTTGGTGGAGGAAGGGCGTCGGCGAGATGATCGGCGGGTTCGGACTCGTCGTCGGGGGCGCGGGGTCCGTCCTTGCCGCGACCGCGGCGAACCAGCCCGTCGTTCTGTTCGCCGCCTTTGGTCATGCGTTCACGATCGCGGTGATGGCGACCGCCCTCGGGCCCATCTCTGGCGGGCAGATCAGCCCCGCCGTGACCCTCGGTCTCATCGTCACCCGCCATCAGAGGGCGGACACGGGCGCGGTGATTATCGCCTTCCAGCTCCTGGGGAGTCTCTTGGGAGGGCTCGTCCTCCGTTGGCTCTGGCCTGCGCAGGTTTCCGCCCCTCTCCATCTAGCGACCCCCGCAGTGAACGCGATCACGCCGGAGGGGGCGATGCTCCTCGAATTGTTGATGACGTTCCTCGTCGTGTTCGTCGTCTTCGCCACCGCGATCGATTCCCGGGGAGCGGCAAAGACCCTGGGGGCGATCCCGATCGGACTCACCGTCGGCGTCGACTGGCTCTTCGGCGGGTACTTCACCGGGGCCGCGATGAGCCCGGGGCGGTGGCTCGGCCCCGCGATCGCATCCGGCTTCTTCGACAACTGGTGGGTGTACTGGCTCGGTCCGCTCCTCGGCGGTCTCTTCGGTGCGGTCGTGTACGAGTATGTGTTCCGGCCGCGGGCCGTGATCAAGTCCCCATGAATTGTCAACCCGCGTGGTACGCGGAAAAGGAGCGCGTGATTCGCATTCGGACATCTCCGTAAGCAAACGTTTAAATCAAACTCGACTCTCGCAGGAATTTGCATGATGCAACGGGAGCCCGCGGCGAAGCAAACCCCGTCGCAGCGCCCCGCCCCGTTCAAGGCCCCGCCGATCCGTTTTCGAGGCTCCCGCCACACCGCCGTCGTGAAGGAAGTCTTCGATATCGCGAAGCCGTACCCGGAGACGTACCTCATTCGGTTCACCTTTGACGGGGAACCAAAGGTCTTCGACTACCAGCCCGGCCAGTTCATCTCCCTCTTCGCGGAGAAGGACGGCAAGTCGATCTCCCGCCCGTACTCGATCGCGTCCCCTCCGGAGTCGAAGGACCACCTCGAGCTGTGCATCAAGGTCGTGGAGGGCGGGTTCATGTCGAACTATCTCCACCATGTGACTCCGGGCACGAAGCTGAGGGCGATCGCCCCCCTCGGGACATTCGTCCTCCTCGAGCCGCCGGACTACCCGATCCGCGACACCGTGTTCGTCGCGACGGGCACGGGAATCGCCCCGTTCATCTCGATGATCGGGCACATCTGGGCGATGGACTACGACATCGACGTCCACATGGTGTTCGGGTGCCGGTACATCCACGATCTGATTTACATGGACATTCTGCAGAAGTGGGAGAAGGAGCATCCGAACTTCCACCTGTACGTCACCCTCTCCCGCCCCGAGAACTCCGGATGGAAAGGCCGCGTGGGGTACGTCCAGAAGGTCATCGAGACGGAGATCACGGACCGCGGGAACAAGGACGTGTACATCTGCGGTCTCCACAACATGGTGGAGGACGTGAAGAACCTCTGCGAGTCCCTGAACTTCCACTGGGTCCGCTTCGAGAAGTGGGACTGATCCCTAGATCAGCAACCGGGCGGTCATCGCGCGGATGCCGACCATCTCGTCCATGCTTCCGCTCCAGCGATCGAGGGCGACCCCGAACTTCCTCTCCGCCCGTGAGATGAACGCCCGCATCTCGTCCGCGATCGACGCGGGCTCCCGTCCGAGGAACACGACCGCGAGGATGATTCGAGACCCGCGCTCGATTACGACCTTCTTCTCCCCCAGGTCGAACCCCTTCAGCTCGTGGGAAGCCTCCGCGAACGACACCCGGGCGAAGTTCATGATCGCCGTGAGCATCCCCGCCATGACGTCCTGGTCGGGCGCCCCGGGCCGCGGAGTCTCCGTCCGGCCCGCGTGGGACACGAGGAGGCCCGAGGAGTGGATCACGAACACCTCCTGCACCGCGAACCCCTCGGTGGACGCGACCGGCAGGGGCTCATATTCGCGGTCGAGGACCGCCTGGTCTCCTTCGTCGAGGGCGGCGGGGTCCGCGCTCACGATGAACACCCCCCCGGCCTGGGTCACGGCATCCCGGAGTCCGTTCAGGGTCCGGAACACGCGCGCGAACCCGACGTACGTGGCGAGGTACTCGACCCCCTCCAGGGCGACGACGGCCCGCGTTTGTCCGGCCAGGAACCTCGAGACGAGCCGCTCAAGAATCTCGGGCTGCGTGGGAGCGACCGTGTTTTGCGCGGTCACGGAGCTCAGGGAGAGGACCGTCGTCCGGTCCAAATCGAAACCCTCCCGCACGGCCGCGGGCGGAAGGCGGGTAATCACGAGCCCGATATCCCCCTGTCGGACCGCCTCCGCGAGGGCACGGAACCCGAGGTCCGGGCGCCGTTCCTTCGCGAGGTACGCCCTTCCTTGACGGAGGGGGAACTTCCGCGGGTACGCGACGGGCTCCTCCGGGCGCGGGGTCATGTCGAACATGCTGAACCGGAGGATCGCGATTGCGAACGTCCCCGCCATGAACAGCGCGCTCACGGTGAGGAACGGCGGGGGGAACTGGTTCACGAACCGCAGGTACGCGTACGTCTCCGCGGTTGCTCCGTGGACGAGGATCCCCGCGAGCATCACGAGGGCCTGTTTGCGGATCACCGGGTCGCGGTTCCGCAGGAGCGTGAGCCCGATCGTTCCGAGCATCAGGAGCCCGTATCCGGTCGAGATTACCGCGAGCGCAATGCGCGCGTTCAGAGTGACCGGCCTGCCGGGCGTGGTCGTCGACTCTGTGACCAGCGCGGCCACAAGGACGGCCGCGGCCCCGAGGGTGAAGGTGAGCAGGGTCCCCGCGGATTTGCGGCGGAAGACCTTGAACCCGTAGAAATACATCCCCACGAACGCGGCGGTGTATCCGACCGCGAGCATGTGGACGAAGTAGAACAGGCGGGTCGACCACATCACGAGGTCCGACCATTCCCTCTCCGCGAACCCGTACTTGATTTCGTACCCGAAGAGGGCCGCGAGCAGGAAGCAGGCCATCGCGATCACGAACGGGGTCACCGCACGCCGCCCCGGGTACCGTCGGTATACGAAAAGGGCGAGGGCAAGCGCGATCGACGACGTGGTGATGGATAGGAGGGCGTACAGTTCGTACTGCTCGACCATCGAAGGACCCCGCCAGCGGGCCGCTTCGGACTAAATCCTTTCCCCGCAGGAATCAGGGTGGAGACTCATCCAGCGTTCGTCCCGGGTCGCGGACGCGCGGAAAGCCAGACCTTTCCGACGATGAAATCGCGGGGAACCGCCCCGAACGCCCGGCTGTCCCGGCTCACCGCCGCGTCCACCCCGCGGACCTCGAAGAGGCCGGGCCCTGGCATCGCGTCGATCCGCTTGCAGAGGTACCGCTCCTCCCGCTGCGGGTCCCGGAGGACGACAACGTCCCCGATCGCGGGCTCCCGCCTCCGGTACGCCCATCGGTTCACGATCACGTAATCCCCGGCTTCGAGGTCGGGGCTCATACTCCCTTCTTCGATTCGGAACCGCGCGAGGGGGAACATCGGGAGGCCGGGCTCACCCGATCTTCGGGTAGACCGTCTCCCGCCCGGTCGGGTACGGCGATTTCGCGGAGTACGTCGGGACGTTCTTCGTCTTCCAGAAGATCGTCGCGATCTCGTTCGCCTGCCGCAACATGTCCTCGGCGGCCTGGAGGTTGATCTCTTGTCGGCCCTTCGAGGCGGACTTCAGGGACTTCCACACGAGGTCGTGGAGGTTCGGGAACTGCTGCGCGTGCTCCGGCTTGAAGTAGTCCCCCCAGAGGACCCGGACTTCGGTCTTGTAGATCTCCGCGTGCTGCTCTTTCGTCGCGATGTAGCGGGCGAGCTTGTTCGTGTACTCCTGGCGCTGGTCCGCCGTCGCGTTCGGACCCGGCTTCTCGAGCAGGCCGATGAGGTCGACCATCCGGATCACCGTGTGGGCCGCCATCTGCGCGTGGTGCGGGTCGTAAATCCCGCACGGGATGTCGCAGTGCGCGTACGCGATCGTCGCAGGGGACACACGATCGAGCAGTGTCAGAATGGAGTGCAGCAGCGCCATGGTCGCGGCGAAGCCCACGCGATACTTAAACGTGCGTCGCTCCGCTCGTGCGGTTATCTTATGGGGGAGGTTCTCCTCCGAGGTCCGATGGCCGCGCGGGCGAATCCGCACCGTCGAAAAACGCGTTACGCAGGACCTCGCACCCGCCGTCGGCTCGCATATCATGACCTCGCTCCCCTCCGGCGGGAGTACGAGGAAAAGGGAGACGCGATTCGTGCCCGGCTCGGGGAGTTCAAGGCGAAATGGCGGGAACCGGACGAGCGCCTTTTCGAGGAGGTCGCCTACTGCATCTTGGCGATCCAGACGAAGGCCCGGGCGTCCGATGCAGCGGTCGTGGGCCTGAAGGAGCGAAACCTCCTCCTCGACGGAGACGCGCCCGCGATTGCGGCTTTCCTCCGCCCCCGCATCCGGTTCCACAATCACAAGGCCGCGTACCTCGTCGCAGCTCGAGACCGGTTCCGACCTGGGGGGCGGTGGGCGCTGAAGGACACGCTCTCCTCGTTCGCGTCCCCGGAGGCCGCGCGGGACTGGCTCGTCCGGGAGGTCCACGGCTTCTCGATGAAGGAGGCTTCCCACCTCCTCCGGAACATCGGCTTCTCGGACCGTCTCGCGATCCTCGACCGGCACGTCCTGCGGAACCTCGTCCGCCACGGCGTGGTCCGATCCGTGCCGAAGTCCCTGACACCCCACCGCTATCGGGAGATCGAAGATCGGTGGCGGAAGTTCGCGGACGCCGTCGGAATCCCGCTCGCAGAGCTCGACCTCCTTTTCTTCAGTCGGGGCGCCGGAGCGATTTTGAAGTAGGCCGCCGTTTCGAGTCCGATGGAACCCGGGATTGCAGAGAGGCTTCTCCCGTGGTATCCGGAGCATCGGAGGGACCTATCCTTCCGCCGCACGAAGGACCCGTACGCGATCCTCGTCGCGGAGGTGCTCCTCCAGAGGACGCGGATCGTATCGGGCCTCCCGTACTTCGAGCGGTTCATGGACCGGTTCCCGACGGTCGCGGACCTCGCACGGGCCTCCGAGGAGGAGGTGCTGAAGGCGTGGGAGGGTCTCGGCTTCTACGGTCGCGCGCGGAACCTGCACCGCGCGGCGAAGGCCCTCGTCACCGACCATGGCGGCAAGGTCCCCGGGACATTCTCCGCACTGCGGGAGCTCCCGGGCATCGGCGACTACACCGCGGGGGCGGTCGCGAGCATCGCGTTCGGAGAGCGGGTGCCCGCCGTCGATGGAAACGCGATCCGTGTGCTCTCCCGCGTGTTCCGCCTAAGCGGGGACCTCACGGGCGGCGATGCGCGTCGCCGACTGTCCGAGATTGCCGCGAGCCTCGTGCCCCCCGATGATCCCGGGACGTACAACCAAGCCCTGATGGAACTCGGCGCGACCGTGTGCCGCCCGACGGCACCTCGGTGCCCGACATGCCCCCTGCGCTCGCACTGCGGAGCGTTCCTCAGTGGAAACCCCGAACGATACCCGCAGGTTCGTGTCCGGACCGCGAGTCCGGTGGTCCCGGTCGCGTTTGCGTTGGCGCGGCGGAACGGGACCGTCCTCCTTGTGCGCCGACCGCCCGGCGGGTTGCTGGCGGGATTGTGGGCCCTCCCCGGTGGCGAAATCGCGCCGGGCGACGCGCGGGTCCCCCTTCGAAAAATCCTCTCGAGACTCGGCGTTGACGCCCGGATCGGAGGAATCGCTGGGGCGGTGGATCACACGTTCAGTCACCGGAGGTGGACGGGCAATGTCTACCGGATGCGGGTCTCCGGCGTCCCCCGTAACCTCGAAGGGGCGATCTGGGCGAGCCCCGAGGACCTCCGGCGCCTTCCTCTGGTCCCGTTCCACCGTCGCTTCCTAGAACGGCGGGCTTCGGGGTCCCGCGAAGTCGCATCTCGGACAGTCCGTGGCGGGAAAACGGGCGAACCTTTTTGAGCCCCCGACGCTCCTATACTGAATCCTGGGGAGTATCGTCCTGGCCACGGGTACCTTGATGGAACGGGAGCGCCCGGCGGACTCGGCCCCGCCGAGGCGGACTCGGAAGGTCGAGCTCACGGAGGAGAACGTGAAGCGGATCTTCGGGATGAGCATGCGCGACCTGTTCAAGAAACTCGCCGAGAAATTCGGGTACTCGATCGAGGACTGAGATTCCCGGCGAAAGACTTTCTATCCGCGGCGCGTCCGCGACGTCGATGCGGCGGTTCATCGTCGTCGGCCATCGAGCCTCCACGTCCCCGGAGTTCCCGCTGGACGACCTCGCGGGCGGGGCGGGCCGAATGGACCTCCTCCTGACTGCCGCGAACGCGGCCCTCCTCGTCTCCCACGACCTGCGGCGGGACTCGGAGGCCACCCTGATCCTCTTGGGCCCGCCGGACCCTCCGCGAACGATCCGCCTTGAGGGCGCCCGCCTGCAGTCCCTTGGCCCGGACCTCCGCGCGAACGCCGGGCTCGTCCGCAAGGCCCTCGCCCACGGGGCCCGCGTGGAGCGGGAGACGTCCCCGGGCGTGTTCGCCGCGCGCCGCGGTCTCGCCGAGGTCCTCGACGGAGTCCGGGGACCCCTCGTCCTCCTCCGCGAGGACGGGAAAGACATAAGGAAGGCGGAGATTCCCCGGGACGTCGCGTTCGTCCTTTCGGACGCGATCGATCTGACGGAGGAGGAAGGGGCGTTGGTCGGCACGAAGAGCGTCGCGGTCTGGTCCGTGGGCCCCATCTCCGTCCACACGAGCGACGCGATCGCGGTCGTGCACAACGAGATGGACCGGAGGTATCCCGCGTGATCGACAAGGACTATGCAGAGGCGA
>Ga0137396_10000918_pt1 | contig 14823 bp, 15 predicted proteins | sample czc16metaG_FD_108284 | JGI IMG/M metagenome (GOLD analysis project Ga0137396, IMG submission 108284) | Vadose zone soil microbial communities from Angelo Coast Range Reserve, California, USA - czcobulk3.16 metaG | ecosystem: Environmental > Terrestrial > Soil > Vadose zone | place: USA...
AGACGATCGGAAAACAGTGAAAGTCATGGCCGCCCCAACACCCAAAGACGCCGTAGACCAAGCTTTAGACCACGCCCTCAACGGCAAAAGAGGAATACGATACTTCCAAAGCGTCGCAAAAATGCTTTAACGACTAAACGTTCAGGTTCAGTCTAACTGTTTTTGCAATATTCCATCTAGAAGGTGGCTATAGCAACGAAGCGGGACACGGCCATGGGTCTCTGCCATTGGAATCTTTTTGTCTGAAAGGAAAAACGACCTCATCAAGTTCCCTATGCAGGGACTATAGAAAAATGGGGTTGAGCTGGCGTCAAATGACCTTCTTTCACCCAAGAGGCATTTTGGCCTACTCCGCATGAACCGTAGTGATGCCCGGATAAGAGGCATTGCCGTCCTTATCTTCAATTTTGAGTCCCAAAGTGTATGCGCCAGGGGCTGAAAAGACGTGAGTGACTTGTCCCGTTGAATTGGACCCCGTCATCTGCAAGATTGTCGCCTCCGCAATGGCTCCGTCCACAAGCAGAGTCGCCTTTGCCCCGGGTATTGGCCGTATTCCCCCAAACGGGCCACCACCGCATCCAGCACAAGACTCGTAGCCGGTGATTTGAACGAGGGTAGGCTGACCATGCATAACGGGGTAGTTGACGTTAATTGTGCCGCCTGGGATAGGCGCCGTGAGAGATCCACATCCGTGTAGGCAGGAATTGGCATAGAGATACTCTGCAAGAAAGACTACGGCGACTAAGGTTATGGACAACAGTATTCCGATTAGCGCGAATCGAACTGTGTTCAATCTCTCATTACAGCGAGGAAGATTATTCGTGAAATAAAAATCATACTCAGTTATGTTCTAGTCTCGGCAAGTCTAGCAGGATGTGTTGTTCTTAAAGCGCACATCGTTTGAGAAATAGCTCAAAATGGGGTATTCCTGCAAGTCGAAATGTTCTAACGAAAAGAACAATGTTGCCACCGACAGAAAATCCCCAGGCAACACCAATGCCCGAAGCAATGGCAATTTGATCCGCGGTCCATCGGCGAGACATGCCGAAGGGAGAATCAGCGAACCCAATGACGAAGTCTAACCCAAAACCAGTTCATGTCATCATTTCAACTGTAAACCCATCCACCAGGCACCAGTGGGCAGGGGCTGACATAGCAGAAGTTCTGGTAATAGTAATCGAAGGCTGTTTGTATGCTTCCATGTCCAACTTCTTGGCCAAAATCAATGCCGAGTATCTCGGCTGTGTTCTCGGCGGAGGAACTCATACCTGCAAATTGAAGCGCGGCCCCTATCAAGATCTGCATCTGAGAGTCAGTCAGCGAATAAGTGACGAAGTTTGGAGAAATTGACATGCAGTCAATCGGATAGGCTAGTTTGTAGCTTCCTGAATTGGACCCAAAGTCTTGGATGGTTCTTAAGATTGGACAGGGATCGTGCTGGAACCAAATCATGAATTCCATATACTGAGACTGCTGAGGCCCAATCGGGGAGGGCCAAGCGATTCAGTAATCGAGGTAGGTGTCAGCAAAATATGGGGAACCGTTGTTGCCAAAGTTACCAATGTCAAACTTGACGGTGAAGTTGCCAAGCCATCGCAATGGAACGTTGAGCTTGTCCTGGGCGGGCCATGTACAGCCCCAGCAACCCCAGGAATAGGTTGCAGACTTGTAATCGGCGTGACAGCCTGCCAAGCCCGCAGTGTCAACGGAGTTGCATAGAAAGACTCCGCTAGTGCCCAAAAATGACGTGTAGTAGTTTAAGGATTGAAGCGAGGTGCTATCAGAGCCGGTGATGTAGTAATCAACTTGCCAGGGTGAAAAGTCGACGCAGGGAAATGCACCAAGAAAACCATTACTATTAGCGTTGGATCTACTGCACGGTTGGTTTAGAAATCCAGCATCAAGAGTCCATGCGGGTGCTTCATCACTATCATCAGGATTAAGAGACCAAGGGCATGGTGATGTACAGCCTGAGCCGCCACCACCACAAAGTGGACGGAGACCATTTATGCCACGTAGTGCGAGCGAGCATGGTGGGGCTTTGACATCAGGCAATGACGTAAGTGACAGAGTCGCAAGCAGTGCTAAGAAGATAATGAAGAGGGATCTCACTCTTGCTCTTCCTGTATCCTCACTCTAGTCTTATCGAGGCGCTTCAAACGCTGTACCGCGAACGCTTTGCGCGGCTGAGCCAAGCCGAAGTCTGATTATCCACAAAAGTGAGTTCGCCACAAACCCCAAGATTGCACCTTGACGGAGATCATCTCCGCGAGTTCCTATATAACACGCGATCCTCCAACTAATCGTATGAGCTTGTAGCGTCTCACATTTGCATCACATACACACCAAGCCATTGCTCACGCAGAAGGTGTCATCCCGGTTGAGATTCAGCGGAGAATATCAAAGGAGGCGGTAAACCCGTAAACCAATCGATCCTTGGTCAGAGCTGAGTGTCGCCTTCCATCTAAAATACTGAACGAACAGTAGTCTCGCTGCGACCATAGCTAAGAGGGCCCTCAGCAGCAGAACTCGGACGACAACCACTGGTTCGAAGCATGCTGAACCCAACACGGCAAGCCGCTTACTACAAGACTGACGAGAAGCCCACGCATGCCCTTCTGCTGGAAACTGCTGAGACCCTTGAATCATTCCTCGTCGGGTAAGCTATCTACACGCCCATACCCCAACGATGGAACTCCAAGAGAAGAATACCTCCAGATCTTTCATAGCCTATGCGCGGAGAACACCGGACCGGCCGACTAGTTTCCAAAGGGAACCTTTCCTTCATTCATAGAAATCCGAAACCTACCACCGACAAGAGTAGTCATTGACGGAAATCCTCGCGACTTGAGATGTGAGTTCGTTGCATGGCCCCTTACGGTATCACTGCCGTTGTGATCCGGGGCCTATTTGGAAAGTTGTATTGCTTCTCCTGAGAATCCGATTCGTCCTGCTGCTTTGAGGGTTCGTAGGGCGTTCAGTGTAATCATTTTGTTGGGGCCTTTCCGTCCCCAGTCTACGATCTCTACGTTGGACACGTTCATTTTCGTCTTGGTCAATAGTGTCCGTCTCATACTCCAGTAGTAGTCGTCTGCGCGCCATAGTCCATCAGAACCTCTCTTCTTCTCGACAATATCTAGCGCTTCCTTGGTTCGTGGGTCGTCTAGTTTTCCTGCTCGTGAGAGTATCGTGAGTTCTTGTAGAATGTCGCAGTGCCAGTATAATGGATAGTGAAGCTGGGTGAATAGGTGAACGACTCGAAAAGTCTTTGAATGAAATGTCTCAGGCTCGCGCTCTAGTCCTGTCCGACAGGAGCGGAAGAGGCGGTGCTTGAGGAAGAACTCGGCAGCTTTCTCAGCCGTCTTCAGAGAGTTCTTGTCGCCGGTAGCCCGGTGGTATTCAATTAGCCCCCACAAGGTCGACAAACTCTCATTGAACGAGGAATGATGCGCATCCTCCTTCCTATCACAGTTCCATCCACCATCAGGCCACTGCCACTCGGCCAAGGATTCCGCAAGCTTCACCACCCGCAGGTCCTCTGCGAGACCCAGCCGGCTACACACAGCTAACGCGTTACCCTCTTGAGACGCACATCTCCGATATCGTCCATTGATCTTGGGAACATTGCTAAGATGAGCCTCACCAAGCAACCATTTCAGGACAAGATTCGTTGCCTTGACCGCCGGTCGAAATTCCGGAGGTATTCCAAGTTCGACGAGAGAGACCAAGCGCCAGTGTGCACCTGTCCATTTCTGGTAGGGATGGACCCCGAAACCACCATCCGCCTGTTGCCCCGAGAGGAGTGTCTTTACCATCGGTCCGTTGGGAATCTGTTTCTTGGCCGTTAGAACTTCCTTTGAATCTGAGGGTCTATCTAGAATCTCTGTGAGAGTGAGATAGCGAATAGACGGGTCATCGGATTCCAAAAGCCATTTGACAGCGGGGTCTTCGACGGCCATAACTCTTATCGCCTAATCTCGATTTCTTCGTCTATTCAATACAGTGGTTTTCAACCATCTTTAATACGCATCGGACTCAGCCGAAGATATGCAGCCAATCACCTATTCCGTCTCTAAAGGGCTGAGAGCAGGCGCGATAGGCGGTTTCATCGGGTCAATCGTCCTAAGCATAACTGGAGAGCTTGGAGCTATTTCGATGAACCAGGAGCTCTTCTACACCACTATAGCGAAGAAACTAGGTTTCGGCGACTACTCTCTCCTAGGAGGATGGACTCTCCACTTTCTCGTAGGAATAATCGCAGGCTCACTCTTCATTGGAGCAACAGCGGCCATCCGGAGATTCATCTTGACTACTATGAAGAAGGCAATCTGGGTGGGGATACTAGGCGGTATCGCGATCTGGATAGTCGTCTACGTTCCCGTCACTGGGATCTTGATCCCGGGGGACCTGACTGACGCGACTTTCGCAGTAGGAACCTTTGTACTCCATCTGCTCTACGCGGTCGTAACAGCGATTGTGTCCCTCTCTCTTCTACGACGAACAGTAACGACAAAAACAACCACCTAATTAGTTTCAATCTAGTATGCCCGAATTCGCCGTCGGAGGACTCTCGCCGAGATACCGAAAACATCCTTACAACTCTAAACCCATCCGATAGCCAGGAACACTGCTAGGAGAACTCCGAGTATTGCGTAGGTGACAGCTTTCCTCAGAAGTTGCTTCAATCTGGATTTAGGAGAGGATCTTCCTCTTGATCCATCTTCGTCTCCCCATATCACCCATCTAGCCAGTAGGAGGAATGCTCCAGCACCCGTCGCGGCTAAGGACCTGATGACCAAACGTGGGCCGCACGAGCTACTTATCAGACTGCTGCAGCCAAATACGATGAGGAAGGCTCCGGCTAACAGCAATAGCCATCCCACAAATCCAATAACACCCTTCCAACTGATTACTGGCTGGGGCTCACCTTCCATATCTATCCCAGTTTCTTTCTGAAAAGAAAGCGATCCGCGGGTCTGAAGCCCACTGAATTCCAGAAGTCGGCTGCAGTTTTGTTGCCGTGAAGAACTTCGAACCCGATCTCATCTATTTTCATCCGTTTGCATTCTTCCACCAAGTGTTCGGCCAGTTTTTTCCCACTCCGTTCCTCCGATGTTTAGGTCTAACAAAGAAATCGTTAACAGTCATCACTCTTCCAAGCTCCGCTGATGGCGTGTAAACCGCGAGCGCCACACCAACTATCGCATCCTTGTCACGAGCCACCAAGAGTAGCCCCGGAGTCTCGCGCAGCTGTAGGCGGACAGCCCATGCGATTCTTTCTTTATTCGGTGTAAGCCCTTCAGAACGGTGGTATTCTGCGATGAGATTCTTGACTCCCTCGGTTTCTGAAAGATAGGCCTTTCCAACAGTTATCATTCTTGGACTATGGGCCTAACCGTTAGGGAAATAAGGCGAGAGGGACGGTTAGATGCAAGTCCTGTTCAATGGCCATGGGAGCATATTCCTCTTCAGCATGCCAGGTGTGTGGCTGTTCTGAAACATCCTGCGAGAGTTGCCAGACAGCCGCGGATTGTTCCAACTGTGCCTCATGCTGCTGCAGCACCCCCCATCAATCATGGAGGCACGGGCGGATCGGAAACGCGATCAGGGTCGAATACCTCAGCTCGGCATGGATGGCAATTGAGGTCTTGGGGTCAATTGGGGTTGGACTGATTGCGGGAAGTTTTGCTCTGCTCGCCTTTGGTGGTGACAGTTTGATAGAATTGATCTCCGGCCTTGCGGTCTTGGGTGGTCTACGCCGGGATTCTTCGAGAATTGGTAGCGTCGACAGCAAGAGAACAGAACAATTCACAAGCCTCCTTCTCTTCCTTCTTCTTCCCGTCATTGGACTTGGGGCGGTCTATTCGTACGCCACGGGATTGAGGCCGGAGGGGTCACCTCTAGGAATTGCTCTTGCCATTGGAGCGCTGATCGTGATGCCGTATCTCTATGTTCAGAAGAAACGGATCGGCCGTGAGACTCGGTCTCTATCCCTCTCGATGGATGCGGTAGAGTCCATCACGTGCATCTTCATGGCCACAGCTCTTCTCGGCGGGCTCCTTGCAGAATACTTCCTAGGGCTTTGGTGGGCGGATTATCTAGCGACCGGAATCATACTCGCATTCGTCTCCAGAGAAGCTGTTGAGTCATACCACGAACTCCACGCCAAAGAAGCAGTGGCTCACGAATTATCCTGAACTTTCACGCGTGCAACATCCCACGTGGAACGCATAAGCAGTTTCGATTGGTCCTGAGGATCTAGCAGGGCTCCACGCGGTACCTGGACAATATCGAGTTCACCCGATCTTCTTGCATTAGTTACATCATCCTAAAGCAGACAGGGAGGCTTCAACGGCTGCACTTCGAACAGAGTCTAGATTCCCCTTGTCTTCCTCGCAAGCTCTTCCCGCGCGTTTCTATTCTGGACGAGCCCGCGCCAGAAAGATGGTAATTGTCATTCTCCTAATCGTCGTCGGATCATCCGGAGCTCTTACTGCCAGCGGAAGGCTTGACGTCCTCGCCCTAGTCGGCCCACACGTCGAGAGGTCAGAGTGGGCCTTCACAATGACCGGAGCTCGGCAACTCAACTCAAACGGTCTGACCGGAGTGGGGGTAACAGTATGCGTTGTCGATAGTGGAATAGATATTCTTCACCCCGACTTTTCGCACCTACACCTGGTCGCTTGGCGAGACCTTGTCAATGTCAAGTCAGACCCGTACGATGACAGGGGGCATGGGACGGCGATGGCTGGGCTCATTGCCGCGGACGGATCCCTGCGAGGAGTAGCGCCCGGAGTGAACATGATAGTTGTGAAAGCTCTAAACTCACAGGGGCTGGGCACTCCACAGAACGTGGCTGAAGGTATCAGGATCTGCGTGGACCCCTGGGGAACCGGTAAGGGGGGAGCCGACATCATCTCTCTCTCCCTAGGCAGCGGGTCAGTCAATTTCTTCGACGTAACAGTTTACGACGCGGTCACATGGGCAGTGTCAAGAGGGGTCTTTGTCGTCGTAGCAGCTGGCAACGATCCCTTAGCATACGATGTCTCGACCGCGGCCCAGGTTCCATTGGCGATTTCCGTAGGTGCGGTTGACTCTAGAGGCGTTCGTGCGCCATTCTCTTCTGTAGGAGCGACCCTAAACCGGACTGATCCTAATCTCAAGCCCGAGGTCGCGTCGCCCGGAGTCCAGCTTGTCTCCACAGCTCCGGGCGCTCATTATGTCACGGTCACCGGGACTAGTCCCGCAACTGCCATCGTGGCCGGAGTTCTCGCGTTGATACTGCAAGCCCGGCCAGCTCTTCGCCCCGGAGCGCTAGGTAACGTGGTCGCGTTGAAGAACGCGCTGGTTTTGGGATCAACGAAAGCGTCGGGCCAGGTTTTGCCTCACGATCCCTGGTACGGTTATGGATTAATCAACGGTCCTGGAACGCTCGCTAAACTGTAGTTCCAGTCTTATGGCCTTCAAAGTCTCCTGGTGAACCGAGGGACTCTTCGCCTGATCCTAGAGTGGTCGATGGTTTCCCTGTTTGTATTCCCCAGTTTTCCCTGTCGAGTCTCTGAACGATCCTAAGTCGTTCCTCCACAGGGAGCTCGTGTGGGGGTAGTTGTTCGATCATTCGCAGGCGTCGCAACAATCCGGCAGCGTTCGCGTTTTGTATCTCGAGTCCGGGACGCCTGTTTACTTCCATGACGACCGGTCCTCGTTTGGCGTCCAAGGCTATGTCGACTCCCGCGTAGCCGATGCCCGCTAGCCTCTGAGCCTCAGCAGCCACCTCGAGAATCTCGTCCCATTTAGGTAGTTGCCGTCCTAGCAACGGTGCTCCAGTGTCGGGATGTTCTGGTGATGGAAGTCCGGCCCAGACGGAGTGGAAGATGATACCGGTTGAGATGCGGATTCCAGCGGCGACCGCTCCCAGGTGAATGTTCGCCTTTCCTCCAGACACTATCGTCGGGATTCTCATCATGGCCATGACTGGGTATCCTAGGAATGATATGACGCGGATGTCCGCCAGTCCCATGGGTACAATGTCATGCAGTGACTCATCCTGAATCAGCAGTTCTTCGACAACCGCTGTATCTTTCTGTCCTCCGTGGAATTGTCCCTCCAGTATTGAGAAGGCAAGGGTCTCGATCTGGGAAGCACTCATCGACCCCATACTCGTACGATACAGGTCGCCTAGCTTACCTGTTACGAGCAGTATTCCCTCGCCGCCATAGGAAGAAGAGGGTTTGAACGCAAAGGTATCGCGCTGCTTCACCCACTCCTTGAATCTGCCAAGATCCGATCTCTCCCGCAGAATCAGATACGTCGCCGCCATTGGCACGCCAAGCGGTAGTAATAGGCCCTTCACCGCGTCCTTTGTCAACAATGCCAACAGTCCCGGTGGATTGTACTTGCCGACGAACTCTCTATTCCTCACAGTCATCGTCAACACATCATCCCCAAAATCGCCCTGAACAACATTGTCCGCTAGAAAATACCGCCGCACTCCTCCGAAACGGAATCTCTCGCTCAACCGGAACCGGACCCTCGTCCCCAGCAGCCAGTTGAGAAAGACCAGCAGGAACCAGAAGACAGGGTTGAACATTACAAGATTGATGAGTGGATCTTGTATTATCACGATGAACGAGATGATTATCGCCGCGACTGTCCAGAGCAGTTCTTTTGTAGGATCCTCCCATCCGACCCTGTCGACCCGTTCCACATATCGCTCCCCAATCCAGCCAATGATCAGGACCGGAAAGAGTACGGCGAAGAACAACTGGTGTTGCTGGAACTGAAGACCAAGAACCGCGATTGAGGCAATCGTTATGCTAACAATCGTAACTAGTATTGCGACCCGGTGCGCTTCCTGAACCCTCTCTCTCACCAGCGAGGCTCTTGTGAGAAGCACTGTTCCAAGCGTTACCGTCAAGAGCGCAAGGCCGAGTATCAGCCCGGTTGCAAGGAAGGCCAAGGCCACGATGGCGGGTGCGAACAGGCCTAGAGTCCGGACTCCTAGAACATTCTTCATCGCAGCGATCAGAAGCGCTGCGACCGCGACCTGGAAGAATATCCTGGTAAGATAGAGTCTCTGTAGTGCATCGGACATTTCGAATTGCAGAAAGACGCAGTACAGTCCGAAGCCGGCCATGAAGGCTATGAAAGGAAGATGCCGGCGAAGCGACACTCGTAGTTTCCCTGGCTTCGATCTGCTAGGGTCAGGGTTGCCCATAGGACGTTCCCGATTGCCTCGGCAAAGCCCCTGAACGCTGCGAATCACGCGGTCGCAGCCCCCAGAATGTTTCTAGAACCCCAATACCCACAAGAGCTATTCCTGAAAGGAATTCGAATCTGGCAAGTGCAAGATATGTTCTCTGAAAATCAACAGTCTCTGTCGTGGTCAAATATCCGGACCCGTGGAGGAAGAGGAGAAAGTAAGTGTCGGCCCTCGGGAATGAGAAAGATATGCTTGCGGACGCAGCGTCTTTGATCCAATAGAGACTCGCGTTCCCCTGTCCAACCTGGTAGGCCGCGAATTGCTGGCTATTCATGATTAGGAAGTTTATCGTCCTCCCGGATGTTTCCCGGAGTTGTCCGCTGATACTTGCGGTGTCTTTGAGATTGTCTGTTATCTTGAAGAACTTCGAGGGTAGAAGGTTGAAAGTTGAATGGTACAAGCTCGCGGAGTTAGAATCGTATATCGTGTAGGCTCCTAGAGCGAGCAATAGCAGACCGACACCGATCAGATTCTTCCTGTAGTGTCTTTTTCTCGCTTGGTTCGCTGTTAGTGGAGAGGCCAATGTCTACCGGGTCTTGGCGCTTTGGGCTGCGGCATAAGACCGGTTTGAAACCGGGTGCCGAGTGCTTCGGGAACAGACAATCGCCGTGGATCGATCGAGTTTATTGGCGGGTAACATATTTCCTATAGAAACCGAACCAAATCACTAGTATTCATGAATGCTCGCAGGCATGTTCGACTACTGTCCGTGCTATTGATGGGGTTAGCCGGAGCAGGCCTTCTCACGGTCGGTTTCGGATTGACACCGCTTAGCGGTTCCGTGTTCGGTTCCATGCTGGGCCTTGGACCCAAAGGCGACTTCTCCCTCTCGTCCAACTCCAACTTTGTCGTCGTCCAGCAGGGCTACACTGGAACCGTGTCGATAACGATTGCAAGTTTGAATCATTTCAGTGGAGACGTGAGCATCGCGGCAACGATAGCGACTAGCGCGAATGCTCCAGTTGTAAAGACCAGCCAATCATCTGTCAAGCTCACGCCAGATTCGACCGCGTCCATCTCAGTAACTGTGGCAACGACAAGCTCCACAACGCAGGGAAACTACAACATCACCGTCCAGGGAAAGAAGGATACACTCTCACACTCGATAACAGTCTCCGCGAAAATAGCCTCACCCCCGCCGCCTCCAACCCCTGACTTTGACCTCTCATCTAATCCCTATTCGCTAACAACAACTCCGGGTGGGACTCTAAGCGCAACGTTGACCATTTCAAGCATTCTCAGCTATTCAGGAAACGTAGCCTTGACCGCGAACATCTTTCCCCCTGGAACCAACAGTCCCAGGGTTTTCCTGAACCTTACCTCCCTCCGCTTGCCAGCTGGAGGATCTAATTCTACTAACTACTTCGTCAATGCGTTTAACTCAACTGCTGGGAGCTATGTGATCATAGTCACGGGAGTCAGCGGATCGCTAAGCCACACTCTCCAAGTTTCTCTGCTAGTAAATCCCGTTAGCGCCTATGAGTCGCTCAATCTAGAATTCTTTACCTTCAACTCGCCCACCATGGCGACTCTCAACCTTCGAAACACAGGCACCGTAACCACTAGCCTTGTCTCATACTTTGTCACAGACGCTAGCGGAGACAAGTACACTCTCTCAAACTGGAATGGCCCTGTGATCAGTCCGAACCAGCTTGGAATGGCAACAATCCTGATCGGACCGAGTTGCAGTGGATGTGTCCTCTCAGGGGCACCCTTCACCTTTACGGCAGGCAACACTTACACGATAACCGTCGTCACGAGATACAACAACCAATTCGCTTATACGTTCATCCTGTCGGCTCAGGAAGCTCTCAACTTAGACTCGTATTCCTTCGTCTCCGGCACAAACTTGACGCTGTACCTGCGGAACACTGGGGGAGTTTCCGTCCAGCTCGTCAGCTATTATGTGAAAGACGCGTCCGGTAACCAGTATGCACTGCCCTCGTACTCTGGCCCCACTATACCTGTTAGCCAGGTTGTTCCAGTATCTGTGACGATCGGGTCGAGCTGTCCCGGTTGCACGCTTACCGGTACTGCTTTCACATTCACTTCCGGCTACAGCTACACGATCGTCTTTGTAACCGCGCGAAGCAACCAGTTCACATTCACAGTAACTCGCTGAGTCCGCGGCCACTAGTAAATTGATAAAGCATCACCCAAACTCTACCACACACGATGCGCATCACTAGACTATTCAACCGCCGAGGAATTGTCCTGATCACACTCGCCATAGCAGTTGTTACCGCAGTGACGTACGGCGCTGTCACCTATCAGACTCCATACGGCTGCGACTCAAGCGGCGTCGCCACCGGACCTGGCATCGACTGGCAAGTATTAGCAAAGCCATGCATCTACATTTACTTCACCGGAATCGTTGGAGGAAGCGTCCTGCTGATTCTTCTCATACCTGTGCCGGGGAAAAACCAAGTCTCCCTGCGCATTAAGAGAGTTCATCGCGCAGATGTCGTTCGACCCTCATAGAACTTTCCTATTGAGGTTTGTTGACTCTGGGTGGGTGGCTACTCAATCCCTTTGTTACAGGTTGATCGCTGATTATTTTTCCCCCGAGGCTCTTGTAAAGAGCGATGGCGGGAGTGTCTTGGTTCGCGATGCCAAAGGTTTCTTCTTCCAGCGTTACAAATCTTACCCCGGATTTCTTCAGCCAACAAAGAGCGGCGAGCAGCAGCATTGAACCTATTCCTCTCTTGCGGAAACCAGGCAAGACTGCGACTCCATAACCTATCGTCCCCGTACCTCTATTGTATTTGGCAGCACCGCTGAAACCAATTATCCTTCCACCTTGCTCAGCGGTGAAGATGCGCTTCTTGCGGTCTCGCAAGAACTCGCTTACATAGGACATCAGATCATCACGAGCACGATCGCTTCCACCAATTTGCCTAACCCACCAGGACCATTCAGGTAGGTAGGCTTCAACAATAATTTTTCTCAGGAGTCCTCTGTCTCTTGGCAGTGCCGCCTTGATCGTAACCCTGTTCTTCGATCTTGACTCAGGAAGCATCTCTTCTAGGTCCCACAGGAATCCAATGTTGCGGAATTCCCTATTCTTCAATGACAATGCCGGTCCATGCTGCCCGCTTTGGCTTAATGGGACTAGGTGAACCGGTCGTTTCTACTTTTTCTAGTCACAATCAGTTGACAAAAATCACTCGTAGCCGCTCTCCTGTTCAAATCGTTGAGTGAAATACAGGACCGGTGGCCAGAGCTGCGAGGAAATACGGCCATGAAGGAAGACAACAACGTAAGAGTCCTGGTCAGAGAAGGCTCTACCCGCCTCACAATGAGGCGTACGAGGGCCCACGAATCCTTCATGACCATGCGCGTCGAAGAAAGGAAGCGCGCAGCATCTGCCTACGGAACCTTCTGGTACTTGATGTCCAGAAGATTCTGCTAAGAGAGCCCTGTTCAACCAAGGCTCTCATTCAACCACCGCCAGCAAAACCAGACGACCAGGACCAACCCCCGTTTTCCAGTAACCTTCACTTTCTCCGAGTCCACATGAGACGCGAGTGGAAGGACGAGTGTTACTAAATCTCACAAGACCTTCCATTTGTATTCGCTATGCCCAAATAGCCGTAGAACACTTCCCATAACGGGAAGCGACAAGCAGCGCGCTTCCGCGGAAAAAAAATGATTGATAGATACTTCGGCTATCTTGCGCTTGCCATGTTGTTTGTCGTAGCTCTTATCGGTGCCTACTACCTAGGCAAGTAAAATGTTATTGCAATCATAACGGGTTCTTTTTGATGTCTCAGCAAATTAACTAGACCGTCCGAAAGGATCCACCCGGATGGGCAAAGAAATATTTCGCTAGCGTTGACTAAGTGCGGTGTTGAAGAACCATTGGTGACCGAACGGGTCTTGTAGTTTGCAGATTCTTCCGTAGGGCTCGTTTTTGATGGGTTGAAGAACAGTCGCTCCGGCCGCAACCGCCCGTTTGAAGAAAGAATCAACATCCTTCACGTCGATGTGGATGCTGACAGGTGTTCCGCCGAGGGTCTTGGGACTCTTGTTGTAAGCAGGGAACTCGTCTGCGAGCATCAAATGTGCTCCTTCGATCTCGATCTCGGCGTGACCGATCTTTCCCTCCCAGGGTATCCGCTCAGAAACCTCCCTTGCACCGAACGCCTTTGCATAGAAATCAAGCGCACGCTCTCCATCATGGACAGCCAAGGCTGGCAGAGCCCGATTCTTGATCTTGTCAGCTACAACTTTGCTAGGCATAAGAGAGGGAAATCCCCGGATAGCTCATAAGCGTTTCTTGAATCGACTGATAAAGAGCCCAGCGCATTATCCTTTTGTTGGTCGCTTCAATGTGTGCGCATACAGGAGTGAAAAGAGGTGATGGTGGGGCTGGCAGGATTTGAACCTGCGATTTCGTGGGTTCTTGGCGCGGAGATTCGCTCCCAAGCCACGCGGATTGTCCGGACGCATCGAGGATATTGTCCTCTAGACCTGGCTATCCGACAGCCCCTCGTTTGCCTCCAAAGTGCGATGTTGCTTTAGCTCTTACCTTTTCCAAACCACATCTTCGACTCTTTTGTTCCTAACAAAAAGATGAACCAGAGCTATCTATTCAGCCGGGATTTTTGCGTAGTATAAGGCAGGGTCAATTGATCGTTCGTGCTGGTTGTGGCTCGTGGGAGGCATGCCAGTTTTATACCGGGACCTCTCTACCATATATTCAACAAACGAAGGGATACGGGACCAAAGAAACACGGTTACAATAACATGGCTGTCGACAAGAAAGTCCTCAAGACATGCGTCGTCTGCAAACGCAAATTCCTAGGCTGGTTTTCCGAGAAATACTGCAGCGACGACTGCCGAATAGAAGGAACACGACTAAAGAACAGAAACCGCCAACGCAAAGGGAGAAAAGTTCTCGAGCTCCGCGAAGGCGCCATCAGCCAACAACTAGGCGAACTAGGCCTCGGCGACACACAATATCCAATGTACAACCACGAACTAGTCACAACAATGTACGCCAACGTCAGCCTCTACCATGGCCGCGACGGAAAGCGGCACGTCAGATCCTACTATGACCTCCTACGAGAAATCGCCAAGCTCAACGGTGGAGACACGAGCAAGATTCTGGCAAGGCTCGCACCGCGCGAACAAAACTAGTCATCCAGATATCTTACTGCGCCATACGTCGTAGATCCTGAACCTTACCGAGAAACGTTCCATCAAACAAGTAAGCCTCCCCATTTTCAAAATCCACCGCGCCTGAACGCAAGACCGGGCCCATGTACTCCTTGAAGAGTTCCGTCCACCCTTCTTGGTAATTCTTGTTTATGGGCTGTCCTCCCAGGTAATCGTTGAATGATGGCATGATGATACAGTCAGCATCAGCGACCGAGACCCCGAATTTTTTCTTCACCTCCACATCCGCGTCCCCCTCGAATTTAGCATCTTCACGTCTCAAGATTCCTTCCGCCAGCTTTTTTCCATCACTCTTCACTCTCACCCAGGCCTGACGGGTAATCCTGAACCCTAACGGGTCCTTGAAGACCACGACAGGATGCAAGTGACCCATGACGAGA
>Ga0137396_10000922_pt1 | contig 14809 bp, 12 predicted proteins | sample czc16metaG_FD_108284 | JGI IMG/M metagenome (GOLD analysis project Ga0137396, IMG submission 108284) | Vadose zone soil microbial communities from Angelo Coast Range Reserve, California, USA - czcobulk3.16 metaG | ecosystem: Environmental > Terrestrial > Soil > Vadose zone | place: USA...
AGGAAAGTCGTTTCTGATACTTTTTATGTCAATTACACTAGCTTGCAACTTTATCTAACCTCGACATAGATCTCATTTTGTTCTATTTTAACATTGTAAGTTTTAAGAGGTACTTCGGCAGGAAGGTTTTGCGGCACTCCTGTCTTGAGATTAAAAGTTGAAAGATGTAGTGGACAAGTTACTCCTTCCTCGCTTAAAATTCCAGTTGAAAGGTCAGCTTCTGCATGTGTACAAGTTCTGTCGGTAGCATATATTTTGCCGTCAAGATTTGCCAAAAGAATTTTTTTATCGTCATGATCAAAATCAAGCATCTCCCCTTTTCCTAATTCTTTTGTATCACAAGCCTTTATCCATTTTGACAAATCTTTTCACCTGTATTTGTAGTGGCTTTCAAAGATGTCTGTTTCACGGTATCTTGTCTCTTCAATTTCTAAAAGTTCCTTTAGCTTTTCATCTGATTTTATAGAAAGTTCTCTGCCAATCCATTTGGAATCTATAAGATATGTAATCCAAGCTCTAATCTGGTATGACATTTTTCGTGAAAGAGGTTCAAGAAATCCTTCGACTATTATTTTTTGTGCATCTGACTTGTTCAGACATCGTGTACCCAGGTAAAAGAGATGTTCATCATCAATTTGGGCAACAGAAGCAGAGTGTGTAGCCTTTACATCATTTGTAAATATTTCAAGGCCTGGAATGGAATCAGATTTTGCTCCTTTATCAAGCAGTATAGAATGGCCTGAAAGATAAGATTCCGCGTGGTGTGCTTCTTTTTCTATTCTAATCATTCCCTTAAACAATGACTTTGAGGTATCTTTTAAAACAGATTTTTCAAGAACCCGCCCAGTAGTTGATGGTGCTGCATGTATCACGTTTGAAGTAATATCAAAGGATTGGTTCTTGTTTCCAAATACTACTTCGGTATCAGTTACGTTTGCACCAATTCCGGACAAATAATTATCAATTTTATACCTTGAAAGAAGGGATCCAAACAATCCCAGGTACCAATTCATTCTACCGTCTCGTCCAATGTTTGCTTTTCTTGTGGAAAAGTTTATGGCGTCTTGATCCATTGCCTGTAATGTAATTAAATCAAGTTCTGCATTTTGATTAACAATCACATCGAGTAGTTCAAGATATGCCTGTTGTTTTGTGCTATTTGGTGCATAAAGCTCCTGCACAATGGAACCCTTGCAGTTTTCTTCTCCTATGATTACATTACGAGAGATTGTTGAAGTTTTGTCCATTGAAAGTGATGAAATAAGGTGTATTGTTTTTTCTAAAACCAAACCGCGAGGAATGTAAATAAAAATCCCTGAATTGAAAAAGGCATTATTGAGTGCAGTGTACTTGTCTGTTTTAGGATCAGTTAATTCAAGTGATTTTTTGATCTTGTCTGGATGATCTTTTATAGCATCTTGGATGGAACATATTACTAGTCCTTTTGATTTTAATTCTGATGGTATGTTTATCTTGTGTATGTTTGTCCCTATTTGCACCACACTTGGGTTATCAGCAAGCTCTGCCATTCTATCTTTTACAAAATCTGTAACAGTACTATCTGAGCCAAATGAGAATGTCACCTCCTCTGGGTTCATCTTGTTTGCATCACTGTATTTATTATAAAGTGGCGAAACTTCGGGCGGTAATTGTTGGTATATTGAAAAAGAATTTTTTCTATATTCTTTAAGCCATGATGGTTCGTTATTTGCAGCAGAGATCTCTTCTATATTATCTGGACCAAGCTTTGATAAAACAAAAGATGACATGTCTTTTCATAAAATAAGATGGGTAACAGTCTTAACCGACTGAGCCATCCATTTCCATTTTTACTAGTCTGTTAAGCTCCACTGCATATTCCATTGGGAGCTCTTTGGTAAACGGCTCGATGAATCCATTTACAATAAGGGTTAGTGCTTCTTCCTCAGTAAAACCCCTAGTCATAAGATAAAAGATCTGTTCGTCCCCTATTTTTCCTACTGTTGCTTCATGGGTAACAGTGGCATCTTCTTGATTAATTTCCATATATGGATAGGTATCAGTCTTTGATTCATCGTCTAAAAGTAATGCATCGCATCTAACAGAAGCTTTTACGTTTGTAGCTCCCTTTGCAACATGAAGCAGTCCTCGATAAGTGGTTCTTCCATTGCTTTTACTTACTGATTTTGATGTGATTCTAGATGTTGTATTTGGTGCAAGATGTACCATTTTTGCACCGGTATCTTGATGCTGATTTTTTCCTGCAAATGCAACAGACAGTGTTTCACCGTGTGCGCGTTGTCCTAGCAGATAGATTCCTGGGTATTTCATGGTAAGTTTACTTCCAATGTTTCCATCTACCCAATCCACTCTAGCTCCTTCATATGCATAAGCTCGCTTTGTAACTAGATTGTAAACATCATTACTCCAATTCTGAATTGTCGTGTATCTTAATTTTGCATCTTTGAATGCAATTAATTCTACAACTGCAGAGTGCAATGATTCTGAAGAATACACCGGCGCAGTACATCCTTCTATATAGTGTACTTCGGCACCCTCATCTGCAATAATTAATGTCCTTTCAAACTGTCCAATGTTTTCTTTGTTAATTCTAAAGTATGCTTGAAGAGGCAGATCTACTTTGACACCCTTTGGAACATAGATAAAAGATCCACCGCTCCAGACTGCACTGTTAAGTGCTGCAAATTTATTATCCTCTGGAGGAATTACTTTACCAAAATATTTCTTAAAGATTTCAGGTTGTTCTTTTAATGCAGTATCGGTATCCAAGAAAAGCACACCCTGTTTTGCCAAGTCTTCTCTTAGATGATGATAAACAACTTCAGATTCGTATTGAGCACCTACTCCTGCAAGGAATTTTTTCTCCGCCTCTGGAATTCCAAGCTTGTCAAAGGTTGCTTTTACATCAGCAGGAACATCATCCCAGTTTTTTTCTGTCTTTTCAGATGCTCTTGCATAATAGTAAATATTGTTAAAGTCGATTTTACCTAGATCGCCACCCCAATTTGGCATTGGCTTTTTCATGAAAATATCATAAGAACGTAGTCTGAAATCAAGCATCCATTGTGGTTCGTCTTTTAATTTGGAAATCTCTATAACGGTTTCTCTTGTAAGACCCCTTTTGCTGGTATAGACATACATTTCAGTAGAGTCTTTGAAATCATATTTACTATAATCCATATTGAGGTTCTCAGTAGTCATACACACCATATAACCCCGTTATATTATAAAAAACTTTTACACCTGTTCCTACTTGTATAGCGGAGTAGGCTGAGCTAAATAGTCTTTATACTAACTTTAATGTCAAGCTAAACAAAAAATTATCTAAAAATTGTAAGCTAATGTTTAGGTTAAACTAACAAAAGATGATTACAAGTTTTTAGAATCAAAAGTATTTTAAATTATTTTAGAAAAGATGAGATCTATTCTACTTTTCTTTTTGTTTTGAAGAAAACAGATGCAGCTACAATTGCTCCAAGTACTGGCAGAATCCAAAATGCATTTGTGAAAACACCAGCTACAAACAATGAAGTCATGTCAACTGGGATAATTGTACCACCTACGGGATTAACGGGACCAGCACACTTGCCCGCAAATGCTAGCCCTCCCAAACTCGAAGTGAGTCCTGTCGATCCTACAATAGTAAACTGTCCATTCAAAGGATTGATCTTAATCAGGGTGCTAGATCCCAATTTTGTCCCCTTTCCTGTTCCAGCATACAGAGTCCCGTCACATGCAAAGTGTAGACTTGATACTCCGCCAGTGGGTCCAGCTCCTGTGCTATCTAAGATCGAAGCAACATGAGTGGCAGTTCCTGTTAAAGTGTTAATTATATACAGCTCTCCATTTTTGCCCACACCACTACTTGTTGCACCATACAACGTTCCATCAGGAGCAAAGGCTATTGCATCCATACCTTCAAGGGTGCAAGACCCTCCACCAATGCTAGGTACCACAACACCAGTGCAGGTACCATAAGGTCCTATCACTGTTGCTGCCCCAGTACCTGTATCAATAGTAGCTAAATTATCTGAGCCAGTTCCACCATCTCCAGCTATGTTGACGGAGGCAAACAAGGTTCCATCTGATCTAAAGTCCATACCGCTAATAGCGGCAACTCCTAAACCGCTATCTCCTAAAAGGGTTGCAAGACCCGTGGATGGATTTACCGTGTACACATTTGGAGTACCAAACCCTTGACCTGCATACATTATACCCGCCGTTGGGTCCACAGCAAGAGCTGGAATTGAAAATACTCCCGTTGGGCCTACCAAGGTTGCTGTGCCAGTAGAGGTGTTTATTGTAATGAGGTTGCCGCCCTTTGAATCGGTTCCAAATAGTGTTCCTGTACCAGGAGTTGCGTTAGCTGTTATCAAACCTTCGGAGCTAATTAATACAGAAGCTAAAATAATAGACGAAATCGTAAACGATTTGCCCAACGGTGATGGCCTTACTTTAAATTTCGTAATACGATATAAATGTAACAAGTATTTGCTACTTGTGGATTACAGACTCTATAGTTCCAGATTCAGGTTCTGTTTTCTAAACACAAGTTCGTCATTGTGCTTGATGGGCACAGACCTGCAAGAATCTAGATCCAAAATTATTCTACGATAACGCCCTTATGATGTTTTGTGCATCTTGAACTATTGTAGCTGCTTGAGCTTGTGGTATTGTCTTTCCTGCCTGTGTGTTCACAAAATTAATGAACGCATTAAGCTGGTTCTTTGCGCCACTGTTTTGTCCCAAATGAAGTGAGCTTATTACACCTTGTAGCTTCCAATCCAAGTTTTTAGTAATTCCAGCCTGAAGGTCCATTCCGTTTATCATGTTGATTAATTGTTGAGTGCCCCCGGCAGTCGTAACCAATAATCCTCCTGGGTCTGAGATTGTTCCAACTGTAGAATCTGCATCTAATGGTCCGTTGTCTTGTATTGTCATAGTTATCGTATTGCTATTGATAGTAATAGGTACCAACACCCATGTACCTCCTATCAGCTTGAGATATTGTGTGCTCGGGGGTACTGCACTAGGGAAGGTTACCGTTATTTTAACAGAGGTCGCTGGTGCAAATCCAGTAATTGACCAGGAGAAGAACCCAAATGGATACGAGCCCGGTGGAGGTGGAGGTAGCAGACCTGATTGCGCTACTGCTGCAAGGTTAGAGAAACCTCCAGCGTTTGTTGAAAACGTTACTAGTCCAGCTCCTGTTGCTGATTGTACAGTTTTAGACGAATCAAGTATGGTCACTGTAGCACTGGCAGTCTCATTTGGAGCTGCTGCACCAGTTGGTAATGTACCTGTTGCGTTAGCTTTGTTTGTCGTGGTCGCACTCAAAGTAGTAATACATGAAAATGTCATACTCTCTCCAGGATCAAGTACAGCTCCACCGTCAGCATCAGAGTCACTAACAAAGGTCGCTGGAGAACATTTGTTGTCCTGGATAGCTGGACCTGAAATTGTATCTGTACCAGTGTTTGTCTCCGTATAAGTGTAGTTGACAGCTAATGGTGCAAAACCTGAAGTAACATTTGCTGTCTTGGTAAGAGTTGTGCTGGTCCCTACTGTTATTGTCACAGTAGCCGGAGCTGATACCACATTGCCGCCATTCCCATCTGGCTCAGATGTTGTAAAAGTAAAGCTGTCAGTACCGACAAAGTTAATGTTTGGTGTATAGACACAGGCAGGAGGACAACCAGCTCCAGCTAGAATACCGTTAGCTGGGCCAGGAGGAGTAACGTTAAAGACTAAGACAGGGTTACCGTCTGCAGCGGCATCAGGATCTGCACCTGTCAGTAAAATTGGTACGGGAGTGTTTACAACAGTGGTCTTAGCTGCGGCATTTGCTATTGGCTTTGATGTATCCATTACATTTATGGTAATAGGAATTTGTGAGGATACTATCTGACCGGATGTATCGGCCTCGGTTGCGGTAACCATGAAGCTGTCAGGCCCGGCAAAGTCTTTGTTTGGGGTATAAATTCCTCCGTCACAACCAACAAGGACGCCATTGGCTGGCTTGCCACAAAGGAAGCCTAAGGGATCATTATCAGGATCGATAATAATGGTCTTCAGCCCTATTGGAGCAGTAGCAGTGTTCTCGTTTGTTATAATTGGAAGGGGAGGATTAGGCGCAAGCATGGGAAGTGATGGATTCTGTACAGTTATGGTAACAGTAGCTGGGTCTGAGGCAATTGTACCACCAAAACCGTCCGGCTCGTCTGCGGTAAATGTGATAATGTCAGTGCTTTCAAAGGTTGGACCAGGATTATAAGTACATGCACCAGCTGGATCACAACTTAGATTGCCATGACTTGGACCATTGACAATTGAAAAGGTTACAGGATCAAAATCCACATTATCTGCACCCCCCAGGGCAAATGGAACTTGGCCTGGTTTTTCTGAAATCGGTATGCCTTGGTCATCAGCTGTCGGTATCGAAGTATCGATTACCTTCAAGGTTACAGTTGCTTGGTTTGATATTATAGGAGGACCACCATTCGGATCTGGTTCGGAGACCGTGAAGGTAAAGGCATCAGGACCAGCAAAATCTAGCTTTGGTGTGTAGACACAGGCAGCAGGACAACCAGCTAGATTGCCGTTAGCCGGGCCATTGACAAGTACAAAGGTTAAGGCAGGGTTACCGTCGGCAGCGTCATCAAGATCAGTACCAGCCACAAATGGCGCAGTTGGAGTGTTTTCATCGATGTTCAAAGCTGCACCATTTGCAGTTGGCTTTGAAGTATCAGTTACTGTTATGGTCACAGTAGCTTGGTCTGACTTTACTGTACCACCATTTCCATCTGGTTCGGAGACCGTGAAGGTAAAGGCATCAGGACCAGCAAAATCTTTTTTTGGTGTATAAACACAGGCAGCAGGACACCCAGCTAGCTTACCATTAGCAGGGCCAGTGACAAGTGTAAAGGTTAAGGGAGGGGTCCCGTCGGCCGCGGCATCAGGATCCGTACCAGCCACAAATGGCGCAGTTGGAGTGTTTTCATTGGTGTTCAAAGCTGCACCATTTGCAGTTGGCTTTGAAGTGTCTATTACTTTTATGGCAACAATAGCTGGTGGGGTGGATGATACTGTACCTCCGCTAGCATCTGTTTCAACTACAGTAAACGAAAAGCTATCAGGACCGGCAAAGCCTTTGTTTGGAGTATAAGTTCCACCGTTGCAACCAGCTAATAGGCCGTGAGAAGGCGGAGTACACTTGAAGATCAACGCATCACCATCAATAGGATCAGTACCGGTCAGTGATATCGGACCTATGGGGATGTCCTCATTTGTGGAGATTGCCTGACCAGTTGCTGTGGGTATTGATGGATTTGTTACGGTTATGGTCACAGCAGCTGGGTCTGATGTGACCGAACCACCAATTCCATCTGGCTCTATTGTGATAAATGTGAAACTGTCAGTACCTTCGAAGCCTGCAACTGGAGTATAAGTCGCTGCACCGCTTGAAGAGACCACAGCAGTACCATGAGAAGCTTGTGAAGCTAACTGAAACTCGAGGTTATTTGTGCCAACACCTAGGAGGTCGGTAGATGCATCCGGATCTGAACCTGTCAATGTAATTGGAATTGAGCTTGGGAATGGTTCAGTGAGGGGGATGGTCTGGCCATCAGCGACTGGTTTTGATGTATCTTGTACCGTTATATCCACAGTAGAATCCACTGTCTGGGATGGCTCTGAAATATCATGTACTCTATACGTAAAACTATCAATACCAGCAAAATCTTTGAATGGAGTATATTTTCCTCCATCACACCCAACTAGAGTGCCGTGAGCTGGCAAAGTAAGACATTCAAAGCTTACATCATCCGTACTATCAGAGTCATGACCATCCAGTGAGATTGGAAAATCTTTAGCATTTTCCTTTACGGTAACTTGGACAGGGTTTTTTGCTGTTACTGGTGATGGAGCTTGACATGTACCGCCTGTACCGCTGTTATCACCGGTACCACCTTTACAAAGACCCGAAGTACATTGACCGTCACGACTACAGGTCCCGCCATTTCCTGATTTTGCTTGACATGTATTTCCTGAAGTACAAAAATCGCCACCTGGGCATTGTGAATCATCTGTACATGTTGATGGTTGTACACAGATACCACCTGAACAGTCGCCTGAGATACATTGGTTGGCTCCTGAACAGGAGTTACCATTACCTAGTTTTGCTTGACATGTATTGGTACTAGGATTACAGAAACCCTCTGGTGAACATTGTGAATCATTTGTACATGATAGCGTAAATTGTTTTTCAGCTAACACAACTTCATGTTGTGGATTAGTTGACGACACCTGGTGTTCCATTATCACATCCTCTTGAAATAAAGGAGTATCCAGTCCTAGATCTTTGGGCTGGGACATGTGATCACTAGTCTCTTTGGTTGGAAGAAGCCAGCTATCTCCTCCATCAGAACTAAAAATGTTACCCACGTCGTCATTGGAGCTAAAACAGCTTGGATCAAGGCATTGAAAGTCCAGAAATTTGATAGCTGCAAATAGAAAAGGATCTGCTATAAGAGCATTAGCAGAGTGTCCATTTTTGCTCATGTTAAGTGGGGGACTGAAGGTCGCTCCACCATCTACACTCTTTGTAAAAAAGACATCTGCACGATTAGTAGCAAAATTTAAAGTATTCCAAACTACAAGAACATGGCCCGGACTGGGGGGATCCATTTGTGAATGAGTAGACATCCCATTATTACTGAGATTGGTAGGAGAGCTTGACCAGGTTGCCCCACCATCCAGACTTGTTGCAAAGAAGACATCAGATTTTGTAAAATCAGGCGAGAATTCGTCCCATAATACGTAAACATTGTTATTTGAACCACTGGTGCTAGGACCTATTTTTGAATGGATGGCAGTTTTTGCTCCAAAGTCCGTTCCACTTATTACCTGAGAAGTACCAAATGTTGCTCCGCCATCGGCGCTTGCCTCCGCGACAAATTCTGGTCCTGATCCAGTAGTTTGACTCCAGACTACTACCACATTTTTCCCAAGAGCAAGTACTTGGGCAAAGACCGAGGTGCTATCGGCATCCAAGCCGTTATTGCTCAGATTTACAGGTGGGTTAGCCCAGGTGGTTCCGCCGTCTGTGCTAGAGGTATAAAACACATCCCTTGTGCCCCCAACCGGATTTGTTCTATCCCACACGACATAGATATTATTTCCAGATACAGCTATTTGAGGCACTGCACCACCTGTGTTATGCATACCAAGCGTAATGACGTTACCAAACGTAGCTCCACCGTCACTGCTCTTCCTAAATAATATTGCGCCACCATCAGACCAAACTACATACACTGTTCCATCACTAGTTCCCGATATGGCAAGTCGTGCAAATTGAGAGACACCATCATTACTCAAGTTTGCTGCACTGCTAAATGTGGCTCCATGATCGTTACTCTTTGCAAAAAATATATCCTGCGTGGGCGGGGTTGTAGCACTGTTAATTTCAGTCCACACCACGTATAGGTTGCTACCACCCAAGGCCATATGCTCATCTGCTGAGTTGAACGCAGGGTTGTTGCTTAGGTTAAAAGTTTTGGTAAATGTCGCAGCTGCATACTGTACAGCAAAAGGTGAAACAGGAGAGGAGGAAACAAGAAGGATAAATGATAATCCGATCAACAAAACAATACTTGTCCTCGTAAGCATCTTACCATGAAAGAATCCTAATGAACTCACCAAACCCCGGGGCGCTCTGCGTGAAAGTTGTATTAAAGCATGGTGGATTTCGAGCTACTGTTCCATTATTCAAAGAAAAAAGAAAACAAAATAGAGCCTAGTTCTTTTTTCTATGCACAAATCGGTAGAAGAGTAATATTCCTAAATATTCAACCTGTCCTACAAATCCTACTGTATAAAAATGGAGGACCCATCCATTTGTAAAGTCGTTAGCTATGCTAGCTACTATTGCAAAACTTCGTTCAAATTCTTGTAAAGGCGTCAGATTTCCATTTAATAATTTTTCATATGGAATTTTCCCTTCAAAATTTTGCGACTTTCCAGTGGTTGAATGATCCATCGCTGATTTGAAAACATTAGAATAAAATTGCTTTTCTTCAAAGTAAGTTGTATTTGCCTTTTCTATTAAATATGGAGTTACGCCAAGGTAGATTATCAATATTATAGATAAAACAATTAGAGGTATCCCAAATTTTCCAGTCATGATTTTGCGAGTCTGACTTTGGTACATTCTGCCAAACTTTCCCAATTTGTTTTTGGTTGAAAGAATATGCATTGCAACTGCCACTAAAGATACTAGTCCAACACTTCCAATCCAATATTTTGAGACGTATGTGAAAAAGACAAGCCTGACTGGTAAAAAAATGGCAGTCATAACCCCAGCTACTGTAACCTTTTCTTTCAGATCTTTTTTGTTCATAAGTATGATACCGTCCTACTGCTAGGTGTCATCTTGATAAATCCTCCCATAGGATGGTTGGTAATGCGATTTTTGATTTTTTCTTATAACTCTCTAGCAATTCCTTTAAAACATCATCACGGGGGAATCTTTCCGGTCCTATTGGTTATCCCGCCCAAAAAAAACACATTATTAAATTCCATGACTTAACAATAACTTGCATTCTGATTATTAACGTCTATTAAATACCATTTTTCTACTACCTTCATTAAACATAATATCAAAACGTTTGAAAATAGAGTCACGACCTAATACAACATATGGTAACGGATCTTTTACATTATCAGCGACATAAATAGGAAGACCTTGAAATGTTTCAAAAACATGATTTTCTTTGAAAACCTGTAACCGTTTTAATGGAATTATAAGTGTTGGAAATTTTCCTGAAGCTCCCGTTGTCGTTGCTTTTTTTAGTTTACTTTTATCCCTTGGTATTAAACCGATTGCTTCTGCTAAACCATACGGTAGAAACGTGTTGGTTGCACCAGAATCTACTAGTGCAGGAACTCCAATAGCATGATCATGTTCTATAATTACATTAACCATCGGATAGAATCTATATTGATTGCCAAAATGATATGGGAGATATTTACAGGTTATACTTTTTGGAGCAGACATGCCAAGCTCATAGGAGCATGACACCGTCACTAGGGATTTTCATCACATATGGAATTTTTTTTGGGTATTTTTTCTTGGTTTCATCAAATACTTCTTTTGCATTCGCTCCCGTTGCAATTATTTTATTGTCTACTATACTAATCCATTCCCCAGCATGTTTTCCCGTTGCTTTTCTTATACTTGTTAGAGATTCAAAATCATATTCACTTTTCATTTGACCCTCTGCCTTTTCCTTCTCCATGGCGTATTTATGTAATGCGACCAATATAATATCTTGTCCGAATTATCAAATACGGTAATCAAAAATTTTCACTTCTTTACCTGAGTATATTTTCAATAATACATCATATATTTTATTTTCACTCTAGAAAGGATCTAGCTCGTTGAAAGAACGTCTGCTGTATTTTATATAGATCTAGCTTGTTTTCTATCCTCGTTGATTATTTGATTAACTCTTTCATGTGCTTTTTTTGAGAGTCTTACTACATCAAACCATGTGATGTACCTATCGGTTTTTTCGTTCTTTTGCATCCATTTGTTTAGCCACATTGTAGCAAGATCATGAACTTTTGAACTTGACTCGGTAAGCTTTAGATTTATTTGCATTATTTTGGAATCAATATCAAAGATTAATCGTTCAAATGCAATCTTGTCTAAAGGATTCGTTATTTTGTCAATCTCTTGTCTTAGTCTGCTTTTTTGTATTTCAAGAATTTCCATTTTCTTTACGACCGCATAGTCAGGATCAAGACTATCCCATTTTTTTCCAATTATAGAATACCAGTAATCTATATCACCATTTATCGTATTTCTATTTACATTCATTAATTGTGCAATTTTTCTAGCAGAGTATCCGTAATCAAAATGTAAACGGTATACTTCATCTTTTCTTGCCTCTGTATCCTGTTTTGAATACGGCCCACCTTTCTTTCTTGATTTTGGGATAGTTTGGCCTAGTTTCTGATTCTCTGCAATGAATTCTGGTGAGATAGAAAGATCTTCGGTCATAAAACTCGGTTTTCTGCTAGATGTCGTATTATTCTATTAATTTCTAAAAGATCTTCAGGAGAGCAATTATAGTTTTGTCTCTTAAAAAATATCTCTATTACCAACTGTTCAAATTTAAATAATAACATTTTAAATGCTATTATAAATCGTAAATCAACTTTCTTGCCCCTTTTGAAATTTTCAATGAAATCTAGGAGAGTGTCATGCATTCTTATGTATTCATCAACTTGTTCTTTAAGACCCAATTCCTTGAACTCCTTTTTTTCCAAGTTCTTTTATCTGATCTCTGGTTTCACTGTTTAACACAATCATAGTTTTCATGCTTGCTAATTCTCAGACTAGGATAGAAACATTAAATGCACATAAATATGCAAAAAACAGTCATAAATAACAACCTTATGCTATAATATGCACATATAATGGGTATTTCTCAAATCTCGAAATTAAGCAAGGGCGTATTTGTACTCGAATCGATTGAGCAGACAATTCTCAAATTCTTTTCCGTAAACGGTCCCGGAAATCAAAATGAAATAACCAAGTTTGTAACAAATTCCGAGGACCATAAGAAATGGAATCGATGGTCAATAAGACGTAAAATTTTAGGTTCAAAAACAATCTTTGGTTTGGTACCTGGTGAATATATTTTTGAAAAACCAGCTGGAAAATACCGGTGGAGAAAACAAGAAAAAACGTATTATCTTACACTAAAAGGAATACTTGCTTCATTATCCTTTAATATTAAATTTGAGAAGTCGTACCCATTCGAAATTTTGTTTGATTTTATTGGTAGGCATAATAATAGTCCCGAAATTATTGATCTCGCAAAAAAATACATTGGGAACCAAATTAATTTTTTCTTAGCGTGGCATGTAATTAGAGGTTTTCAATTGAATAAACTCTCTGCAAGTTATGCATATTACAGAATATTTGTTAATGAAAATTGGAAAGATACTGTTAGTGTGCTTCCGTTTGATGAAGTGGATAAGAAAAAAGTAGCTGATATGATTAAAATTACATCGGATTATATATTTACGAAGGATAGATTGACAAAATTAGAAAATGAAAAACATATTCCAGACATACCGATATTTTATTATTATCCCGCACGTGATACCAAAGATTTTCGAAAGCCTGACTCTAAACATAATATATCATTAATAAAATTTATTCGGAATTGGTATAATTATGTAGAAACCCTGCAAGTTATATGGTACAACGAAAAATATGATCACTTAGAATCTAACTATTTTGATGAAATACCATATTCAGGTTCTTATAAAGAATTTAATGACAAAGTAGAAAAAGAGTTGCATGCGCTGAATTCAAAGTCAAAATAAGTGGTAAGGTTATTCCTTCTGAAAATGCTCGCTTCTTTTTTTATCAGCCCAGGTTCATCTACCTTTCTTAATGATTCTCATCTATTGAAAAAAGTGGCATAGTTTGGCATAGTTTTACATTCAAAAAATAGCTTCCACTAAATCAAAAACAGTTTTTTATTGTCTCAAAAGCTCCAGGCACTGTATGTATATCAGCAATTATTGGTTCTGCCCCAAATTTTTTTAATTCATCTGCAGTAAATGGTCCAATTGCAACAACTTTGGTTGTTCCAAGATTTTGTAATAATGTCTCTTTATTCAAGTCCATTAACATTATATCAAAAAATGCATTTACAGATGATACACTTGTAAATATAATACCATCGACTTTATTGTTTGCAAATAGTTTTCTAAATTCATTCCATTGTGATGTATCACGAAAAGAACACACATCATAAAGATAGATTTCCTTTACCATTAATCCAATTTTTTCAAGAAGCTGAGCCAAAAAAGGAGTAGAGGCACCACTACGTGGAATGATTACTTTTTTTCCTTCAGCATTTAGCCGAGTAAAAACCTCGCCTACTCCAACAGAAGAGAACCTATTTGGCATATGAGCAACTCTAATTCCCTCAGCTTCAAGTGCTGCTTTAGTTTTTGGTCCTACTGCTATCACACTAGTATTTGCTATACCAAGTTGGAGTTTGTCATATTTTGAAACTTTTCGTGATGTATCAAACAAAAGTTTGACTGCTTTTGAGCTCATAAAAACCGAAAAATCCGGATCTTCTTCTTTGATTGCAGATAAAAATTCATCTACGATTTTTTCACCTTTGCTTACAAGTTCTATTGTAGGAAGAGAAATGGGCTTTGCTTTTGCATTTGTAATTAATTGTATAAATTCTTCGGAATCTTCCTTAGATCTAGTAATTGCTATAGATTTGCCTGCAATCATTTCCTCCACCCAATTATTTCTGACAGGTTAACTACCTTTCCTATTATAATTATAGATGGAGGCCTAATTTTGGCCCGAATTACCTTTTGTGAAATATTTGAAAGATCTCCCTTTATCATTTTATGTTTTGTGGTCGTCCCATTTTGTATTATTGCAACAGGTGTTTTTTTGTCCAGTCCTCCAGATATCAAATTTTTACAGATTTTTTCTAGTCTTGAAAGTCCCATCATGATTACTATGGTATCAACAGATTTTGCAAGTTTTTGCCATTTAACAGATTCTTTTGTTTTTTTTGCATCCTCGTGTCCTGTCACAAAAACAACTGATGATGAATAGTCTCTATGAGTAAGTGGGATTCCGGCATATTCTGCAGAACCAATACCTGAGGTTATTCCAGGAATTATTTCATATTTTATCTTGTGTGCTTTAAGAAATTCTGCTTCCTCTCCTCCCCTGCCAAAAATAAATGGGTCACCT
>Ga0137396_10000923_pt1 | contig 14808 bp, 13 predicted proteins | sample czc16metaG_FD_108284 | JGI IMG/M metagenome (GOLD analysis project Ga0137396, IMG submission 108284) | Vadose zone soil microbial communities from Angelo Coast Range Reserve, California, USA - czcobulk3.16 metaG | ecosystem: Environmental > Terrestrial > Soil > Vadose zone | place: USA...
ACGAGCCGCGGTGAACCCGGCGGTCGGCTGAAGCCGCGCGCCTTGAGCGTTCGCGCCACGTTGTCGATGAGGACGGCACCGTTCGGCGAGCTTTCGGCGAGCTCACGGACAACGAGCACGAGCTCGTCGTGCGGCGCGCTGTGCGCTTCGTCGGGCTCCTCGGCGGGAGGCGGCGCGGGTCGAACGGGCTCGAGCCGCCGCGGCTCGGACTCGAGACTGACCGGTCGACCGCCGCGGCGGCCACGACTCCCGCGACGGCCCCGGTCCCCTCCCGAGGCGGCACGGCTCGGCTCCGCCGACGGGGCGCCGGTAAGCGTCCGAGCGGTGAGCCGGTGGAAGGTGATCCCGAGCGCCGCGGCGACATCACCCACCGCGTCGAACGCTCGATCGTCCGACACGATCTCGAGCACGTCCCCGGGGCGCGCGCCGGCGAGCCATACGCCCGCGCTCACGGCGATCCGGAGGTCGCTCCAGTCGCGGACGCCGGTGGACGGGGCACTATGAAGGAGCTGGGCCCCGAACCGAGCCAGGACACGTCCCGTCTCGTGGCCGATCACGCGCCAGTTGCCGACGGCGAAGAATTCAGTGCTCCGGCCGACGTGATCGATCGCCAGACGCCCGACGACGCGCTCGATGTGCGCGGGGTTGCTCGTGTTCTCGACGTCGAAGAAGATCGCGTGGCGGCTCGCCGGCCGCAGCCGATCCGGAGCGGGCGGTGGTACGCGCGCCGCGAACACGGGCTCGGGCGCGACAACGGGCAACGCGGGGGCCGGCTCGGGCGCCGCGACGGGCGGCGGCGCCGGGACCTCAGGGCTGGCGGCGACGACCTTAGGGACAGCCGCCTTCGCGGGTCGGCGTCGGCGACGTTTGCGAGCGGTCGTCGTTCGTTCCATGCCCGCATCATACGGGACGCGACGCCGAGCGGCCAGACGCGAAGCCGTCATGGCCGAGTTTACCGGCGAAGAAGACACCGGCAGCGTGCCTCTAGGGATGCTGAGGAACCCTTCGGTCCCGCCGGCCCGCGGCCCCGCGGTGCACGCGGGGAGTCGCGAGCGCTAGTCCTGCTGCGAGACCGGAACGGGCGGCGCCGTCTGCAAGCGCCGCGCGATGTCCGCCAGGGGCCGATGCATCTGCCCGAGCATGTCCACGACGCCGCCAAAGGCCTCGGCGACCGCCGTGCGCTCACCCCGCAACGCATCGAGCTCGCCCTGGAGCGCGCCATGGATACGGCGTAGCTCCCCGAGCTCTCCACCGAGCCGCTCGCACTCCTGTTCCCGCGATTCGAGCGCGCGACGCAGGCGGTCGCGCTCCTCCACCAGCGACGGAATCACATGGCTGAGCTGGTACTGGCTTTCAGCCAGCCAGCGCGTCGTCCGCTGCGCGTCGTCGACGGTCTCGATCTGACTCATCTGAGGTGGTGCCTCCTCGTAGGGAGCGCGGGGTTGTGGGTTAGGCTTCGGGGACTCGGCGGTCAGCTCGGGCGCGAGGGCGACCAGCTCGTGCGACGCGCCGGTCATGAGCGACGACCGACGGCGGCGACGGTCGACCGACGGCGGATTCTCCGACGATTCATACTCGACCGCGCCGCGCCGGTCGAGCATCACCCGGACCTTCGGGTCGCCGAGATGACGGTTGCGGAGGTGCTCATAGACAGCGGGCTCCGTCCGCGCGACGACGATCAGGTAACGCGTCATGCCGCCTCGGTTCGGTTCGTCCGCCGTCGGCGCGGATCCGGCGAGGTCTGCGATCATCTCGCGGAACAGCGAACGGAGGAGCAAGAGGTGCATTATGTGTCGCTGCGTTCTCCCGGCTTCTTCGCGCTTCAACGATCGAACCGGAATGTACACTCAGCCTCGTGAACATTCAAGAGTGAATTCAAATTTTCACGTCGCGGGCGCGGCGCGAACGCGGCCGAGCACGAGGAAGTATTGGTGCGGCAGCACGTCGCGGGCGCGGATCAGCGTCAGACCGGCGCTTCGTGCCGCGCGAAGGAATGCTTCGGGCCTGACGCGTCGCTCGAGAGGCGGACCCACGGGCGTCTCGCGAGCGTCCCAGTCGATGTTCACGACGCGCCCGCGCGGGTGGAGCGCGCGGGCGAGGCGGCGCAAGAGCGCGCGGCCGTCCGCGAAGTGGTGATACGCGTTCACGATCAGCGCGAGGTGACAGGCGCCCGGCGGCAGCAGCGGATCGTCGGGGAGCCCGAGGATCGGCGTGACGTTGCGGACGCCGCCGCGGCGGAGTCGCTCGCGAAGCGCGTCCAGCATCGCCGGCTCCGGATCGACCGCGTAGACGCGCCCGGACGGACCCACGGCGCGGGCCAGGCGCAACGTGAAATAGCCGGGGCCCGAGCCGATCTCGGCGACGACGTGCCCCCGCCGCAGCCCGAGCGCCTCGACGACCCGCCCCGGCTTCTGCCACGCAGCGCGCGCCGGATCGAGCTGGCGCTTGACCATGAGGGCGAGATCGGCGGGATTGCCGTGGCGTCCGTGACGATGGTGATCGTGCGCCATCGGGCTGGATGATACTCCGGGCCTGGATCGATCGGCCGCTTGACACCGGCCAGCCCCGCCGACTAGCCTCGACTGGCGTCGTCATGGATTTCGAATTCGCCGCCGAGCACGAGAGCTTCCGGAAGGAATTCCGCGGCTGGCTCGCCTCGAACCTCCCGCCCGAGCTATGCCTCGACGACGCCTCCGACGATCGCGTCGCCTCTGATCGCGAGACGTTCGAGCGCCGCCGTGTCTGGCAAAGGAAGATGCACGCGGCCGGGTGGGTCGGCATCACGTGGCCCAAGGAGTACGGGGGCCGCGACGCCGGGCTGATCGAACGGGTCATCTGGGACGAGGAGTACACGGCCGCGCGCGCGCCGGTGCTGCCGGGCAACATGGGTCTGAGCCTCGTCGGCCCCACCATCATCCACTGGGGCACCGACGAGCAGAAGCGCCGCCACCTGCCCGCGATCCTCAACGCCGACGAGATCTGGTGCCAGGGCTTCTCCGAGCCGGGCGCCGGCTCCGATCTGGCGAGCCTCCGGACGCGTGCCATCGACCAGGGCGATCAGTTCGTCGTGAACGGCCAGAAGGTGTGGACCTCGGGCGCACACTTCGCGCACTGGATCATCCTGCTCGTCCGCACGAACCCCGGCGTGCCCAAGCACCAGGGGATCAGCTGCCTCCTCGTGCCGATGACGACGCCGGGCGTCTCGGTCCGGCCGCTCGTCTTGATGACGGGGCATCATCACTTCAACGAGGTCTTCTTCACCGACGTCGTCGTACCAAAGGCGAACCTGCTCGGGCCGGTCAATCAAGGGTGGAAGGTCTCGACGACCACCCTCATGTACGAGCGCCACTCGGCCGGCGGCCGGAGCCACACCGCGCAGATCGCCCGCCTGATCGCGCTGGCGCGCCAGGTGCCGATCGACGGGCAGCCGGCGTGGGATCATCCGGCGATCCGGCAGCGGTTGGCTCAGCTCGCCATCGAGTCCGAGGCGCTGAAGTACACGCGCCTGCGGAGCCTGACCCGGCAGCTGCGCGGCGAGCCGCCGGGGCCCGAGGGATCCGTGCTGAAGCTCAGCGGCTCCGAGCTCGGCGTGCGCATCGCCGACGCCGCCGGCGAGCTCCTGGGCATGCACGTGCTGGTGAATCAGACCTCGCCGACCGTCCCGGACGCGCCGCGCTGGTTCAACCGCGTGCTCGCCGCGCGGCAATATACGATCTCGGCCGGAACGAGCGAGATCCAGCGCAACATCATCGGCGAGCGCGTGCTCGGGCTGCCGCGCGGCTGAGCCGCCGGGCTCAGGCTGGCAGCGAGTCGAGGAAGCTCAGCAGCACGCGGTCGAAGGCCTCCGGCTGATCGAGGTTGGAGGCGTGGCCCGCGCCGGCGATGACCTCGAGCCGGGCGCCCGGGATCTTCTTCGCCATGTACTCGCACGGCGCCAGGAACGGCGTGTCCTGGTCACCCACCACCACGAGCGTCGGCACGCGGATCGACGCGAGGCCATCGATCACGCGAGCATCGTGTTGAGCCAGCATCCCCCGCGCGGCGTGCGCGAGCCCCTGGGCGCTCTTGTGGTGGCCGAGCGCGTCGCGCACCTCGCGGCTCCGGCCGCCCAGCGCCTCGAGGCCGCGCGCCTCGAGGCTCGCGGCGCGCTCCTGGGCCCGCTGGTTCCAGGCATTTCGGGCCTCGGCGTTGCGATAGCCAGGTCCGGAGTCACAGATGATCAGCGCCTCGACCATCTCGGGGTGCGCCAGATAAAACGCCAGCGACATGTAGCCGCCGAGCGACAGCCCGCCCACCACGGCGCGGCTCACGCCGAGCGAGGCGAGCAGCGCGCGCATATCGGCCACCGTGAGCTCGGTCGAGTACCGCGCCGGTTCGTTCGGGCTCTCGGTCTGTCCGTGGCCGCGCATGTCCCAGGTGATCAGCCGCCACCGATCGCCGAGCGTCCGGCGCTGGCCGTCCCACATGCGCCCGGTCGCGCCGTAGCCGTGGCTCAGGATCACCGGGCGCCCGCGCCCGCTCACCGCGTAGTCGATCTCGATGCCGTTCAGGGTCGCCTGCGCCATGGGGGAACCTCGTTGTCTAGTATCGGTTGGCGATCGGAAGCTCGTCGGCCGGGAAGAGCGTGATGATCTGAGCACCGCTCGGCGTCACGATGACTTCTTCCTCGATGCGGGCGGCGGACACGCCGTCGGTCGCCGGGCAATAGGTCTCGACGGCGAACATCATGCCCGCCTGCAGCTCCATCGGATCGTCGAAGGAGTTCAGGCGGCTGATGATCGGCCGCTCGTGGAGCCCCAGGCCGATGCCGTGACAGAAATTGAGCCCAAACGCGGCCATCTCGCTGTCGAAGCCGATCTCCTGCGCCTTCGGAAACGCGCGCGCGATCTTGTCGGTGGCCACCCCGGGCTTGATGAGCGCGATCGCCTCGTCCATCCACTCGCGCGCCTTCTTGTAGGCGGCGATCTGCGGCTTCGTGGCGCGCCCCACGCTGAAGGTGCGGTAGTAGCAGGTCCGGTAGCCGACGAACGACATGATGATGTCGAAGAAGGCCTGATCGCCCGGCCGGATGATCCGGTCGGTGAAGTTGTGCGGGTGCGGGCTGCAGCGCTCGCCCGAGATCGCGTTGATCGCCTCGACGCAGTCCGAACCCATCTCGTACAGGCGCTTGGTGGCGAGCCCGACGATCTCGTTCTCGCGCGCGCCCGGCTTGAGCGCCTCAAAGATGTCCTGGTAGACGCCGTCGACCATCGCCGCGGCCATGTTGAGCAGGGTCAGCTCGTCCTGGCTCTTGAGCATGCGCGCCTCGAGCAGCACCTGCTGACCGTCGCGTACCTCGACGCCGAGGTCCTGCAGCGCAAACAGAAACGGCGGCTCCACCAGATCGATGCCGAGCGGCATCCCGGCGACGCCCTCGGCGCGCAGGATGTCGCGGATCTCGGCGGCCGCCTTCTTGAAGAGTCCAGCTTTCGGCGAGACCGCGCCGCGCATGCCGACCATCCCGGCGAGCGACTGGCGAGCCGGGATCTGCGGCGTGTAGAGCCGATGGTGGCGCGCGGCGGAGCCGAAGTCCCACACCCACGGCTCGCCGGTGCCGGTCAAGAGGCACCAGCGCGTGAGCTTGTCGCGCGCCCACTCGCCGATGACCGTGCCCGAGAGATAACGGATGTTGTACTGGTCGAAGACGAGGATCGCGCCGAGGCCCGATCGCGCGAGCGCCTGACGCGCGCGGCCGAGCCGATAGGCGTGCAGGCGCCGGAAGTCGACGCGCTCCTCGAAGTCCACCTGCGTGTGTCCGGGCGCCTGCAGGGGTCGGTCCCAGCGATGGCGGGGATCCACGTCGTCGGCGGTCACGGGCCGGGGCTTCGGCGCGTCCTGCTTCCGGGCCATGGGTGGCCTCCTCGGGGCGGTACTTTACCCCAGCTTGCGTTAGAATCCTCGCCCATGGACCTCGAACGCCCGCTCCCAACTCCGATCACGCCCGAGTGCCGTCCCTACTGGGAAGGCGCGCGGGACGGCAAGCTCATGATCACCAAATGCCGCGCGTGCGGGAAGCCGTTCATGTACCCGCGCGTGGCGTGTCCGTTCTGCGCCTCGCGTGACATCGGCTGGGTCCAGGCGAGCGGCCGGGGCCGGCTCTTCTCGTTCGAGATCGCTCACCAGATCCTGAACAAGGCCTTCAAGGTGAAGACGCCCGTCGTGCTCGCGATGGTCGAGCTCGAGGAAGGGCCCCGTCTGTTGACGAACCTGGTCGGCATCGCGCCGGACCCCAAGCAGATCCGCTGCGACATGCCGGTGGAGGTCTGCTTCGAGAAGCTCACGGACGAGATCAGCCTGCCGATGTTTCGCCCCGTGGGAGGTGCGCGATGAGCGCCCTCGCGCGGATGCGGGAGCTCAGCAACTCGGTCTGCATCGTCGGCGTGGACGAGAGCGACGAGATCGGCACCCTGCCGGGGAAGAGCCAGCTCACCCTGCACGTCGAGGCCATCACCAACGCCGCCCGCGACGCCGGGCTCAAGGTCGCCGACATCGACGGGATCTTCACCGCCGGCCAGCACTCGCCCGCGACCATCGGCGAGGCGATCGGCGTCGTGCCGCGCTACGTCGACGGCACCACCGTCGGCGGCTGCTCGTTCATCATCATGGTCGGACACGCGATGCTGGCGCTCCACCACGGGCTCTGCGATGTGGCCGTCGTCTGCCACGGCGAGTCCGGACGCTCGGGCGTCGGCGTCTCGCCGCGGCGCGACACGGCGCTCTCGGGCCAGTTCGAGTTCCCCTACGGTTTCGGCGGCGCGCCGACCTACTTCGGGCTGATCACCACGCGGCACATGCACGAGTACGGCACGACGCTCGAGCAGTGGGCGCAGGTGGCGGTGTCGACGCGGAAGTGGGCCGCGCTGAATCCGAAGGCGCGCAACCGCGAACCGCTGACGGTGAAGGACGTGCTCGACTCCCGGCCCGTGGTCTGGCCGTTCAACATCTTGAACATCTGCCTGGTCACCGACGCCGGCGGCGCCGTCATCCTGACGCGCGCCGATCGGGCCAAGGACCTGGCGAAGAAACCCGTGTACGTGCGGGGGGCCGGCGAGGGCAGCGAGCACGTCATGCTCACGCAGATGCACAACCTCACGTTCAGCGAAGCCACGAAGCTCTCCGGTGAGAAGGCGTTCGCGATGGCGGGCGTGAAGCCGACGGACTTCAATCACATCATGCTCTACGATGCCTTCACCTCCGGCCCGCCGCTCATGCTCGAGGCGCTCGGCCTTGCCAAGCGCGGCGAGGGCGTGCACTTCTTCGCCGAGGGGCGCTCGACGCCGGGTGGCCAGCTCCCCATCAACACCAACGGCGGCGGGCTGTCCTACACCCACAGCGGCATGTACGGCATCTTCCCGATCATCGAGGCGACGCGCCAGCTGCGAGGCGAGTGCGGCGCGCGGCAGGTGCCCAACGCGAAGCTCTCGCTCGTGAATGGGATGGGGGGGATGCTATCAGCCGCAGGCACGCTCGTCCTCTCCACCGAGGCGGGCCGCTGAAAAAGGCTCGCCGCGTAGAGAACCCGCTCGTTTTGAGAGCCGCGTCCCCTGGCTTTGGCTGCTGCGGGCTAGAGAAGCTGGGCGGTGAGGTCTTGGAGTAGGGGGGCGGCGCAGGCTTCGATGTCAGGGCGGGCGATGCGGGCCCAGTCTCGGACGGTCAAGACTGAAGCATCGTCCAGCGAGAGGCGCGGGCGGCCGGCCAGCGCGACGCGCAGCCGTTCGGCCACGGTCTCGGGGGCGATGTCACGCGTGATGGCGCCGCGCGCGAGCAGTCGTGCTCGTAGCGCGCCGAAGCGATCGCGTTGCTCGTCTGACGCCCAGCCGACGTACTGCCCGAGTCCCTGCTGAGCGGCGCCCTCGAGCGCCGCTCGATAGGCCCGCTGGGCGCATTCGTCGTGGGACAGCGCGGCGTCGAGCAAGACCTCGACGCCGATGTGCGCCACCGCGAGCGCGCTGCCGCTCCGAACGCCCCGCGCCGATAACCAGCCGACCGCCCGATGGCTGAGCGCCAGGAACGCGGCGGACCGATGAAACACTGCGTCGGTTCTCCAGTGAAACTGCATCCCGGAGTGGATGTCGGTGTGATCCGCGCGCGGCGGACGCGCGCCGATCATCGTGGCGAAGTCGGGCAGCATCGAGCCGAGCACGAAGGCGGGCTCGGTGCTCCGCTTCACCGCCAGCACGGTGTGACCGAAGAAATTCATGCGATCCGTCTCGCTAGAGCAGGCCGGCGATCGCCTGACCGACCTCGCTGGTGGACGCCCGGCCGCCGAGGTCGCGCGTCAAGGTCTTGCCCTCTTCCACCAGCCGCTCGACCGCGGCGACCACGGCGCGCGCCGCATCCGCGTGATCGAGATGCTCGAGCATCATCGCGCCGGTCCAGATCTGGGCGATCGGATTGGCCACGCCCTTGCCCGCGATGTCCGGAGCCGAGCCGTGAACGGGCTCGAACATCGACGGGTACTCCTTCTCGGGGTTGATGTTGCCGCCCGGCGCCAGCCCGATCGAGCCGGCGATCGCCGGACCGAGATCGGAAAGGATGTCACCGAAGAGGTTCGAGCCGACGACGACGTCGAACCAGTCCGGATGCTGGACGAAGTGGGCGGTCAGGATGTCGATGTGGTACTGCGCGGTCTTCACGGACGGATACTCTTTCGCGATCGCGGCGAAGCGCTCGTCCCAGTACGGCATGCTGTGGATGATCCCGTTCGACTTCGTCGCGGAGGTCACGTGGCGGCGCGGCCGCTTCATGGCCCGCTCGAACGCGTAGCGCATGATGCGGTCGCAGCCCTTGCGCGTGAAGACCGACTGTTGCACGGCGAGCTCTTCGGGCGTTCCGCGGTAGAGCCGCCCCCCGATCTCCGAGTACTCGCCCTCGTTGTTCTCGCGAACGATCAGCATGTCGATGTCGGCAGGCGCGCGGCCGGCGAGCGGCGACTTGACGCCCTTGAGCAGCCGCACGGGCCGTAGATTCACGTACTGATGAAATCCGCGCCGGATCGGGATCAAGAGACCCCACAGCGAGACGTGGTCCGGCACGCCGGGGAATCCGACGGCGCCGAGGAAGATCGCCTCGAAGTGTCGAAGACGATCGAGGCCGTCCTCGGGCATCATGCGGCCGGTTTCCGTGTAGCGCTCGCAGCTCCAGTCGAACGTCGTCCATTCGATCTCGAATCCGAACCGCCGACCGGCGGCGTCGAGGACGCGCATGCCCTCGGGCACGACTTCCTTGCCGATTCCATCGCCGGGAATCGCCGCGATGCGATGCTTCATCGAAGCCCTCCGTGCACTCTCATTCGTGAGAAACGGAGCCCTAGCGTATCAAGAAAGCGCTTCTGGACACACACGCGGTCCTGTGTTTCCATACCCCTGGTTTTGGTGTTCTCGCCTCCTACCGCCCGGTAGGCCATCGATCGTCGCAGTGAAGATCTCCATTGGGGCACGGCGCTGGACGCTCTCGCGTTCTCGTGCCGAGCTCGCCGGGCGAAGGGCTCGGGCGTCACGGCGGTCGCGCACGCTGGCAGACGCGACGGAGCCCGTCGCTCCCGCGTCTGCGCGAGCCGATCGCGTGGAGTCGTCATGCCGATCATGCGTATCAGCGATCCCACGTTCGAGGAGAAGCGCTCCCACGACAATCGTGTCTTCGTGCGCTTCCGGGTGAACCGAGCGCCCGACCAGAGCTGGATCAACACGTTCAAGGGCCACGCGAGCTCGAGCGTCCTTCGCGCGGCCAACGCGAGCTTCACCGGCAACGACGTCACCCTCGAGCTCGTGCGGCCGAAGAGCCGCGCCGAGCTGACGACTGCGCTCGATTGCTTCATCGAATGCGCGAACCTCGGGCTGCGCAGCTGGGGCGGCGTCGAGGGAAGCCCGGCGACGGGCCGGGGCATGCTTCGCGACCGCGTCTAGCCCCGTCCGGGCTTCCGGAAATGCCGAGGACCGGATGGCACGCTCGTGTCTGGTCATTGACGAGTTGTGGCAGGGCCCGGGCGTAGTCTCGTCACGCAACACACGAATAGATATATGGTTTGTCAACTTTGACGGCTGGCATCGGGGTTGCGTTCTGAAGGGGTGCTGCGCATAGACCCATCCAGAATGCTGTCTGCCAGGCACCAAACCCGGAGGGAATTTCTTGGACGGACCGAAAGCGACGATCCGACGCCTCGAGCGAGACCCGCTCTCGCCGCTCGCGCGCCACGCGCTAGGGCTCGGAGTCTTGCTGCTGACGATCGTCCCCGCATACGCCTATTTCGGCTCGCGGACGAATCAGAGCGAGTCCGAGATCATGCGGATGGCACGCGAAACCGTCGAAGCGACCGATTCGAGCATCGAGATCGCGGAGATCGTCGAGATCGAGGCGCACATTCGAGAGGTCGCGTTGCGATACGAGATTCAGCCGATTCTGGTGGCCGCGATCGTCGAGGCCGAGTCGGAGTTCAATCCGCGCGCGGTCTCGCGGCGCGGCGCCCGCGGTTTGATGCAGCTCATGCCGGGCACGGCTTCGAGTCTCCAGGTGTCGGATACCTTCGACCCCTACGAGAACATCGAGGGCGGTGTTCGCCACTTGCGTCAGCTGATGGACCGGTATCACGGCAACCTGCCCGTCGTGCTCGCCGCCTACAATGCCGGTGAGCAGGCCGTCCGGGTGTACGGCGGGGTGCCGCCCTACCGCGAGACTCGCCGGTACGTCAGCCGCATTCTGCGCCGCATCGGCCGTCCGGACCTCGTACCTCATCGGGTCAGCAGCGTGAACGATCGGGTCAGCAGTGTGAACGCGACCGTGATTCCCGTGGCGACGAGCCGGATAGACCCGGGATTCGCCTTGTTTTCGCCTCCATCGCTGGGCCCGACTCCGAGTTCGCCCCGTTCGGCCTGGGCCGAGCGCCAGGCGCTCGAGCATCAGGCTCCTGCGAAGACCGAGCGAAAGGCTGTCGCATCACCGGCAGAGCACTCCGCCAGCGCTCGGGAGCTGTCCTGGTCCGCCCGCACCAACGGCCAGGGCCCCTGAGCCGCGCACCGGGCGGGTCATCGATCAGGTCCCGCCGTTCGAGGCGAGCCTTGCGCGGAATAACTTTGGAATTGGCTCTCGTGAAGGCAGCGTATGAAGGGAGGGTGACATGATCGACCGAATCATCGGCAAGCTTCCCGAGGCGTGGCGCGGCCCAGCCGAGCTGGTGGCGGCGCCGATCGCCTGGGTTCCGGTACTGCAGCAGACGCTCATGACCTTCTTCTTCGAGCCGCAGCCCGGCTGGATGGCGGCTCTCAAGTACATCTTTCTCTTGTTCCCCGTGCTCCTCGGTGTCGTGGCCGTCTGGTGCACCGGGCTTTCCGTCTACACCCTGCCCTTCCGTTCGGGACGCACGCGCTTCGTCTCGCTGGTCCTGCTCGCGTGGTGGGACGCCGCGTTGTCCGTGTGGCTCTACTGGGTCGGCATGGTTCGAGTCGTCGGGGTGGTACTCGGTTGGGCCCTCGGCATCTCGCGGCTGGTCACGCGGCTGGCGATGGGCTTTCTCCGCGACGTTGTCGGTACGCCGTTCGCGATGTCGAGCATCCTGATGCGCGGCTACTTCAAGCCGGGCGTGCCGTGGCTCGGGTTCGTGATGCTGCTCCTCTGGGGCGTGCTCGAGGCCGCGGTGTTCACCTATACGCTCGAGCCCCGTATCACGACCCTGGTGGCCGATCTGTCCGGGTCGGACGAATCGCGCTTCACGGTTCCGATTCTGTTTACCTTCGTTCTCGCGCTCGTGCTGGCGAGCTTCGCGTGCGTGCAGGCCCTCATCAACGCCGCCCGCACGAAGGACCCCCGGTTCATCGCCCAGATCATCGGGATCGAGCTGTTCGCGCTATGCTTCGAGGTGCTGTTCCTGTATCGGGGTCTGGTCGAGGTGACGATGCCGTGGATCGCCAAGGACAACGCCGCCACCGTGGCGACGGCCGCCGTCGGCTGGTTCGGTGTCCGGGGTCTCACGTGGTTTCTCTTCGGTCAGTACGGAACGCCTCCGCTGCTGGCCCTCATCGCCCGGCGACCGCTCACGGACGCGCCGGCGCCGCAGGTTTCAATGCGGTCGGAGCCGTTCTGGCGGCTGGCGATGGACGACTTCCGCCGAGATCTGGACTGGCTTCACATCAAGACCGATGAGATGCTCGAGCTACTCGCGCTCCCGGTGGTGCACCTGCTGGGCGCCGCGTTGAACTTCGCGATGATCCTGACGGCGTCGCGACCGGTCTTCAACCTTCCGTTCCGAAGCCTCAAAGAGGTGACGGAGTCGCGCGACATGGAGACGACGATGCACCTGGAGCCGCGCAAGCAGGTCAGTCTGTGACGGTTCAGCGGTTTCATTTCTCCGGCATCGCCGGGGCCGGTATGGGCCCGCTCGCGTGCCTGATGCGGGCACGCGGGCACGCGGTGCAGGGATCCGATCGCGCGTTCGATCAAGGAAAGAAACAGGAGATCGCGGTACAGCTCGGCCGGCTCGGGATCGAGCTGGCCCCGCAGGACGGCACGGCCGTCACCGCCGCGATCGATCGCTTCGTCTATTCGGCGGCCGTCGAAGCGGACACCCCCGAGCTGAGGGCGGCGCGCGCCCTCGGCCTGCCGTGTCTGCCGCGGCCGCAGCTGCTCGCCGAAGTCGTCAACACGGCCACGCCGGGCGTCGCCATCTCGGGCACCAGCGGCAAGAGCACGATCGTCGGCATGCTCGGCTGGCTCTTGCGTGAGGGCGGTGTCCGGGCCACGGTGCTGGGCGGCGCCGATTTCGTGGGCGAGGGCACCGGCGGCTGCTTCGTGGCCGGTCCGGCCGAGGGTCCGGCCGTCGCCGAGGCGTGCGAATCCGACGGGACGCTCGTCGGCTACCACCCGGCGATCGGCGTCATCCACAACATCAGCCGCGATCACGACGAGCTGAGCGCGCTGCGTCCTCAGTTCACGGCGTTCGCCCGCAACTGCGGACAGCTGCTCGCCGGCGCCGACTGCCCGGAAGCCGCGGCGCTCGGGAAGCGATTCAAGGCTGCGACCTACGGCGTGACCCAGGAGGCCGACGCGCGGCTGCGCGTCACCAGCGTGGGCCCGCGGCGCGCCCGGGGCGTTCTCAGGCACGCGGGCCGCGACCTGACCCTGGACATCCCGCAGCCCGGGCTTCACAACCTCGAGAACGCCACCGCCGCCGCGCTGGTGGCGCTCGAGGTCGGGCTCGACGCCGAGACCGTCATGCGCCTGCTCGCGCGCTTCCCCGGCGTCGCGCGCCGGTTCGAGCTGGTCGGTACGACCGCGCGCGATATTCACGTCGTGGACGACTACGCACACAACGGCGAGAAGGTTCGCGCGGCTGTCACCACCGCGCAAGCCGGGTCCGCGCGGGTGGTCGCCGTCTTCCAGCCTCACGGCTTCGGCCCGGCGCGCTTTCTGCGCGGCGAGCTCAAGGCCATGATCCCGACCTTGCTCCGCCCGCAAGACCGCTTTTGCTACGCCGAGATCTTTTACGCCGGCGGAACCGTCGCCAAGGACATCTCGAGCCGTATGCTCGCCGACGACTTGCCCGCCGCGCTCAACTGCGGCTACGCGCGCGACCACGAGGCCGCGCGCCAGTGGGTCGTGAGCGAGGCTCGCCCGGGGGACACCGTGCTCATCATGGGCGCGCGTGATCCCGATCTGCCGCGCCTGGCGCGCGCGGTGCTCAGCGCTCTCTAGCCGACATCATCGACGTGACGGGAGGTTCCTCGATGCTCTACGCGCTTCTTGCGCTCATCGCGCTCGTCTTCGCGAGTCCGGCCAACGCCCAGGTGCACGTGGACATCGGCATCCACCTTCCGGCGCCTCCGCCGCTGGTGGTCGTCCCGGGCGTCGCGTCGGTCCAGTACGCTCCGGCAGCGCCGGCCAACGTCTTTTTCTACAGCGGCCAGTACTGGATCTTCGCCAACGGCGGCTGGCACGTCAGTCGCCGACACGAGGGTCCGTGGATTCTGGTCGCCCCTCAGTTCGTTCCTCGCCCTGTCCTGCTCGTGCCGGTCCGCTACTACCACGTACCGCCCGGACACTGGAAGCAGTGGCAACGGCAGGCGCCGCCCCACTGGGAGCACGAGTGGGGACACGGCTGGGCGGAGAAGCGTGCGTGGAAGGGCCAGGGTCCCGATCGTGGCTGGGAGCGCACGCAGGCTCGCGCTGACGGCCCGGGCCGAGAGGGCCCCGATCGGGACGGTCCCGGGCGGGAGGGTCACGGCAAGGGTCACGGCCGAGGCAAGTAAGAACGGGTGGCGGGCGCGCGCTCGATCGCGGGCGCGCGCCCGGCTAGCCGAGCGTCTCCGCGATCTGCACGAGCTCCTCGTACTCCTGGTTCCAGTAGTTGTGGTTGTGGAACATCGGGAAGGCCGGCGGAAACGACGGATCGGACCAGCGGCGCGCGATCCAGCCCGACATGTAGACGATCCGCATCGCCCGCAGCGGCTCGCACAGGGCCAGGCTCGAGCGATCGAACTCGCGGAAGAGCTCGTAGCCCTCTAGCAGATCCTCGCGAAGCTTTCGCGCCTCTTCGGAATTGCCCCGCGCCAGCAGCCAGATATCCTGCACGGGCGGGCCCACCACGCAGTCGTCGAAGTCGACGAGGAGCGGGTCGGGCGTCCAGAGGATGTTACCCCAGTGCAGATCACCGTGGATCCGTTGCACGCGCGCCGTCGCGAGAACCTTGGCCGCGGCCTCGGCGATGCGCACCGCGACGTCGCGGTAGCGCGGCGCAAGGCCCTCGGGAATGAAGCGGCCGGCCATCAGCACCTCGAGGGG
>Ga0137396_10000926_pt1 | contig 14796 bp, 19 predicted proteins | sample czc16metaG_FD_108284 | JGI IMG/M metagenome (GOLD analysis project Ga0137396, IMG submission 108284) | Vadose zone soil microbial communities from Angelo Coast Range Reserve, California, USA - czcobulk3.16 metaG | ecosystem: Environmental > Terrestrial > Soil > Vadose zone | place: USA...
CCTTGATGATGGATTTGACGCCTGAGCCGCCGATTATCGCGATGGGTGGTTTCATTCTTCTTCCTCGTAGAGCGCGCCTAGCTCGTGGAGCGAGAGTTTCGCGCCCTGGCTGAGCTTCTTCTTGGCAGTCTCCTTCAGGTTCTGTTTGTGGGTTTCTTCTTTTTGACGCTGGCTCATTTTGTCAGCTAGATCGATTGATTTTCTGACGACTTGATATTGCTCGTCAGCGTCTTTGTATTCTCCGCGGAGCTGGTTTAGGGATTTCCTGACATCGTCTTGTTTTATCTTAAGTGCTTGGAACCGTTCGGAGAGGATTACCGTCTCTTCATGATGTTTTTGGCTTTCTTCGGCGAGCTCTTGGATCTTGGTGTGGAGTTTGTTTGCTTCCTCGTTGTCCTTCGCAACTTCGTCTCGTAATCGTAGGATCTTCTTGGACGCAGTCACCTGGATCTCGAGGGCTCGGATCTTGACCATCAAACGCTTCTCTTCTTCTTTGCCTAATGGGACGGCCTGTACCTGCCACTCGAGCTGTTGGAGTTCGTGTTCGGCTGTTACGGACGCGAGGAGTTTGGGTGCTGTTTTCTGGAGAGTCTTGAGCTTTGTGATGTTCTGTCTGGCCTTGTCTCGTAGGTTGTCTCTCGTTTTCTTGAGGGCTCTGACGGTCTCGTTGAGATCGTCGCGAATCTTCCGGCTCTCCTGTAGCTCGCTACGGGTCTTGTCCAGCTTTTCTCTTGCTTCAGATAGTTCTCCTAGAAGCTTTCTCTCGTCTGTTTTGATCCGCTGGCGCTCGTCTGCGAGCGTGTCGAGATTGGTCATATCTGGATCCCGTTTGAGACCTGACGGGGTTCTGATCCTTGGCATTGGGGAAGCCGCCTTATAGACGTTCAACTCGCTAGATCTACGAGGAGGCTGGTGGGCGTTGGAGCGTGTTGGAAGTCGTTTGTCTATGATCGGGACGGTGCACGTGGACCCTGCTAGCGCCGCTGCTGTCCGAGATAGTATCGTCGCGTTGAAGCCTGAGGTTGTCGCCTTGGAACTTGACGAGGCTCGGATGATGGCTCTTGAGAATCCGAAGGCCCAGAGTGGACGAGGAGCTGGAGTGTCATTCTTGACCATGGCTTTGTTGGAGAGGTTTGCGGGCCAGATAACTGGGTCGCCTCCGGGAACGGAGATGCTGGAGGCAGCGAGGGCCGCGAAGGCTGTAGGGTCGAGGGTGGAGTTCATTGATCTGCCGATTACCAGTACTGGTGCGGCGTTGAGGAAGCTGCCGAGGAAGGAGAAGGCGAGGCTGGTGGTCGACGCGCTGGCCAGCCTTGTGGTCTTACCTTTCAGCAGGATAAACTGGTCGAAGGTCACCGAGGATATGGACATGCAGATCGGAGCGTTCCGGAAGAGATACCCGGTTTTGAGCAGGATATTGATCGATACACGTGAGGAGTATATGATCAACCGGCTAAAGATGGTGTTGGACTCGACTACGGGACAGGTCTTGGCGGTTGTGGGGTTCGGGCATCGGGCCTCGCTTGCGCGGGCGCTGACGGGTTACATGGAAGGACCAGGGTTCGCAACAAGCTTCTCCTGGCAAGTCTCAACCGGCGACTGAAGGGCCAATCAGGGTTCCCTTGGCTGTTTCAGGGCCATTTCACGAGGGGCCACGGAGGAAGGAAGCATAGGCATGGGCTGGTAAGCGTGGATTCCGAGCGTCTTCACGAAGGAAGCGGCGCGGGAAAACGACCACCCCTGGGGGTCGAGAAAAGCATGCTTATTTTTTGGAAAGGAAAAGTTGCGATTCAAGGCACTTTCTTGCCGGGCTTTCCTTGGCCTTTTGGGCCAGAACGGGCTGAATTCGATAGCTCACGCAGGAGGTATGCGATGGCTTTGTCCAGCTTGGCTCGGGAACTGGGGTCCACGCTGTATACGTGGAGTTGGATTAGACTCCGGATTCCACCCTCGCGTCCGCGCGGATGGGACTTGAAATAGAGCCCAGGAAACGCCCGGCGCGTGCGGTCTAGGGCAGGCGCGAGCGCTGACTCGATAATCCCCACCAGCCCGATCGACACCTCTTTGGGCGCTTCTCCATTCGAATCCTCCAGCATCGGAATGACCGACCCAGTGAAGATCGCCTTCATTTCGGATGGAACGCCCGGGAGCGAGACTAGCCTGGTCATGCCAACCTTGATCGTGACTCCCGGTGCGGTTCCAATCGGATTGGGGATAGGTTCAGCGCCTTCTGGTAATGTTGCCATCTTCTTACGAAGCTGGGTTAGACCAGTGGAAGCTTCCAACGCATCATATCGAGCCCTGACCATGCCCAAAGCTTCCGCGTTGAGTATCAAGCGCTTGTTCAGGGCGAGTGCAATTCCCTTGAGAGTCATGTCATCATGGGTCGGCCCGAGACCCCCGAGAGTTATCAGAAGCTCCGGCTTTCTTCCAAGTGCACCTTTGACCCCATCCCTTATCGCCGCTAGAGAGTCCCGAAGAACTGTGATCCTCTGGAGGGTCCAACCGAACTTGGTGAAACGTTTCGCGATCCAGTGAGAATTGGTATCCAGCGTATGCCCGATTAATAGTTCGTTGCCGACAGAGATTATCTCTGCAGTCGGCGGTTTCTTCATTCAGTCAGGCCCCTGAAAAACTTGGACTAGTGTTTCTCCAGTGAGAGAACTGCTGCTAGTGCGCCGGAGAGGGCGCGGTTCGCGTCCTTCCCAAACCCGATAATTACGAGGTCGTTTTCGGAGAGTCGGAAGAGTTCTCGGATTCGGGCATCTTCGCGGGGTGAGAGTTCGGCAACCTTCTTGTTATCAGGAGGTATCGAGAGCTTTCCGTTGACAAATGCGACTGTTAGGGTCCCTTCAGCGCCAACCTTGATGGCTTCGTCCCTTTGTAAGACCCCGGTGATCCCGGGCTTGTACATTTTCGCCAAGTGAACTCCTACCGAGACTTTGCCAGGGACAAGCTCCGTCTCATCTAGAGTCTTGATCTTCCGTACGGATATTTGCTTGAGATACCTCTGTAGTATCTCGCGTCCTTGCTTCGATAACTTGACCCCTGTTCCTTCGCTAACTTCAACCAGGCCCTGTTCGGCAAGCCTCTCTAACAGGCCTCGGGTAACACCGTCGTTGATCTGCAGAGCTTGGGCAAGGGCGCGGCGTCCAACAGGACCTTCTTGATCGATGAGGACTAGGGCGTTTAGAAGCTGGACCGGAGTAAGCTGGGGAAGTGGACCCCTGGCTCCACGACGCCACCTGTCAAGCATCTCCTCAAGCATAATATCCGACCATCAGATGATCCGGCCATTGGAAAGTTAACTCTTCCCAAGAAACGATTAGTGAGCAATTTTCCAGTTAGGGCAATTCACGAGTCGATCGCAATTGGGTTGCGGCCTTCGTCAAAATCTCACTGGGGTTCCGAGATCGTGGTCACCAAGGGCCGGGTCACTCGTCCGGCGGAACTTGATGGCTTTGCTGTTTTCAAGGGAGAAGAGCGACTTGGTTTGCTGACCTATAGAATTGATGGACGAGATTGCGAGATAGTTACAGTAGATAGCGCCACCAAAGGTGCGGGAATTGGAACCGCCCTCATTGACGCTGCCAAGAAAGTTGCGCAGACGAAAGGCTGTAAGCGGTTATGGCTTATAACCACGAATGACAATCTAAACGCCTTAGGGTTCTATCAGAAGAGACGTTTCCGACCAGTCGCGCTGTACCCAAACGCCCTTGAGGCTTCCCGAAAGTTGAAGCCGGAGATTTCCTTGAAGGCGGCGAACGGAATTCCGATTAGGGATGAGTTGGAGCTAGAACTTGAGCTGTCGGGATAAGACAGTCCTTTCGAAGACGGGATACTTTCAGACGGGTTTTCTAAGAAAACTATCGCTACGGTTTCTTCTTATCGCTGAGCCACCATTTGAGATAGTCTTTGTGGCGTCGTTTTTTCTCTTCGTCCGCGGATTCCTCGGTGCGAAGCATCTTTTCTCGTCCTTCGAGAAGGTTTTGCTGGGTGAAGGTTAGGCCGCAACTCTTGCACGCATACGACTTGATTGCAGGGTCATAGCTTAGGTTTCCACCGCACTCCAAGCAATAGTTCGGCAAACTTCTCCTCAAGAGGAAATTCGGCTCCAGAACCAGATAAAGATTCGGTTACTCAAACGGGCCAAAGACGAAAAAATTGGTCCTTGCAGCTAGAAGATTGTCTGTATCTGTGCACTCGCCAGACGCACTGGACCGTCCTCCTAGTGGTTCAGTTCAAGGGATTGAACGATCGCCTGGGAGGCAGCAACTTGAGTGTTCTGGAAAGCTCGGCTCGCGTTAGGGCGACCCGAGACCGGGAGCTTGAAAAAATAATCGCATTTGGGCTCTGTTCAATTGTTTTGGATTAAATCATGGGTTCCTAGTCCGATCGTCTGAGAAAAAATGGCGCAGGAAACACATCAACCCATGCCAAAGCGGGGAAGAAGGACGATGTTGCTGGCTCTTGTACTGGTATTGGTGGTCGTTGGAGGGGTCGTGGGATTCCTCTTTTACGCGCCCTCGAACGCGCAGATAAGCATCAGGGACCCTCCACAGCAACCCTACGACTCTAGCATTCAAGCGATCTACGTGACCTTCACCAGTATTGAGATACACTCTGCTAACGCCGGCGATGCTAGCGGATGGCACACAATAACTACAAGCGCGACAGTGAACCTGTTTACGGTGCTTAATGTATCCAAGGTTCTTGGCAAGGCTTCATTGCCAGCGGGAAGGTACACCGATTTGAGATTCAACGTCAGCGCGGTCATCGTGACCATATCCGGGATTAACGTGACCTTCACCATACCCAGCGGATCTCTAAAGATACCGATAACCGGCGCAGGAGCACAAGCCTACGGTGCCCTCACTGTGAACATTGTGCTGGACCTTTCCTTCAAGAATAGCGAGATCCTGAACAATCCGACATTGAACCTAAACCCGGTTGCCACAGCAGAAGTAGCCTAGCCCAGCTCCACTGAACAGCAATTCTACCACACCATCGATCCCCCGAGAACAATCCTCTAGGCTAATCTCCCTTCTTTTTCCATGTGAAGGTACTCCTAATCGGAAAAATTCATGCTCCTCGAGTCCACAAGATCAAAATCGCGCTTGGATAAGAGGAACGGTTAATATGCCGAGTACACTGGTCAGAAAACGATTCGAATGCCTCGATACCATGGCAGCATGCACAAGAAGAAAGCCACCGGTGGGGTCAAGCGCCCATGGCGGGGAAAACGCGCGTACGAGGCTGGTGGAGAACCAGTCGAGACGACCCTCGGTAAAGTCAAGCAGAGAAGAGTTGGAACTCGCGGCGGGGCTCAAAAGATAAGATTAGCGTCGGCTGACTGGGCTGTCGTCACAGACAAGTCGACGGGAAGGTCGTCAAAGTCGAAGCTTCTACGTGTTGTTAAGAATCCGGCGAACGTGGACTATCAAAGACGAGGCGTAATCACGAAAGGCGCGATCGTCGACACGGAACTAGGTCAGGCCCGAGTGACCTCTCGTCCGGGACAGGACGGAGTCATAAACGCAGTACTCGTATCCCAAGCCAGCAAATCCTAGGAAAGAACGGCGAAGCCAGGGTGAAAAACCCGGGTCACATTATCATCTGGCCATTCCACATCGACAGCACAAAGACCAGAGGCCAGGGAAGAAAACTTCCAATAGCGCGAGCGATTAAGCAGCCGAATCTCAGAGAGATCGTCCAAGCAGCAACCATACTGGGTTATGTTCCCGAATCAAAGGAAAAATCAGCAATGCCCAGCCTCCACTGGGAGAAGGCGGGATATGTTACGGTCAAGAAAACGGCCCCGAAGGTTGCAATGTTGAAATCGATTGCTGGTGAGATCGTGAAGATACGGCAGAAAGAGGCCCAGGCTGCCGAGCCGAAGAAAGACCGGCGTTAGACTGACCTAGCCGTGTTTCTTGTTTGGATACATGATGATCTTTCCGGACCGTCCCGATTTCATCAATGCAAATGCCTTTGAGAACTCTTCAAGATCGAACCGGTGAGTTATCAGCTTCGAGAGATCAACCTGACCGGCCTTCAACACCGCAGCTGTCTTGTACCAGGTTCCGAAAAGCCGACGGCCAAAGACACCGCGAACATGAGCATCTTTGAAAACAATCCAATTGGCTACATCGAGCTCGACCTTTTTCGAGGGCAGACCGAAGAGAATAGCTGTTCCCCCGGGACGAAGAACTTTGAATCCTTCCTCAAACGATGGTTGCGCGCCTGACATCTCGAAAAACGCGTCAACTCCACGCCCGTCTGTTTGGGTCATGATCTCTTTCACGACATCTTGTTGAGACCCGTTGATCAAGACGTCTCCGCCCATATCCTTCGCCAGTTTGAGCCGGTAATCGACAATGTCGACTCCGAAGATTTTGGTCGCGCCGAACGACTTGCAGAGTCCGATTAGACAAGCGCCGATGGGACCGCAGCCAAAGATTGCGACAGTGTTCCCTGATATCTCCGCGGCTGACGCGGCGTGCACCGCATTACCCAGCGGCTCTTGAGCCGATGCAACTTCTATCGGAATCTTGCGATCGTTGAGCCATGCATGCTGTTCGTTGAGAACGTGATATTCAGCAAAGCAACCGTCTGTGTCGACTCCTCTGAGAAGCATTCTCTCGCAGATATGAGCATTGCCGGTTCTGCATTGAAAACACTTGCCGCAGAAGATGTGGGTCTCGCCGGAGACAATGTCGCCTTCGCGAAGATCGGAAACCTCCTTGCCCACTTCGATGATTTTCCCAGCGAACTCATGTCCCATGACCATTGGAGGCTTGACCTTGTCCCGGATCGACTCATGCCAGTCGTAGATGTGCATGTCCGTTCCACAAATCGACGTCGCTTCTATCCGCACGAGAATGTCCCGGAGACCAGATTTGGGTGTAGGCCATTGTTCGAATACTGCGCCAGGACCCGGAGATGGCTTTACGACAGCGTGCATCTTTTCTTTCAATTGATTTCCTCGAAACTGAAGATTAGCCGCGCAGGGAGCGCTGTAAAACGTTTTAGATTAGGAACAAATTCTCGATCTTGAGATTATGAGTCAAGAGTCCGGTTTGCAAAGAGCACCACTTCTAGAAGCGTTGAGGGAAGAGCTTAGGGGACTGGACGAGCAGGATTTGTTGTGGCGTGTCAGGACTCTCGAGAGCCCATCTGCGCCGCATGCCAAAGTCGATGGTAAGAACGTCATTGTTCTCTGCTCAAACAACTACCTTGGATTAGCAAATCATCCGAAGCTGAAACAAGCGGCTATTGCTGCTACCAGAAAGTACGGAGCCGGGAGTGGATCGGTTCGAGTTATCGCTGGAACCATGGACTTACACGTTAAGCTGGAAAAGGAACTAGCGGACTACAGGGGAACGGAATCCTCGATCACTTTCCAGTCAGGCTACGCTACGAACCTGGGAGTCATCATGTCCCTTGTTGACGAACGTGATCTGATCATCAGCGATGAACTGAACCATGGCAGCATCATCGACGGCTGCCGGTTGACGAAGGCGGAGAGACGGGTCTACAAGCACAAGGACATGAGTGACCTGGAAAAACAGCTTCAGGGAGCGCAACGCTTCCGTAGGGTCCTTGTCATTACTGATGGCGTCTTCAGCATGGACGGAGACATTGCCCCCTTGAAGGATATTGTCAAACTATCTCAGGAGCATAATGCGGTGACTTATGTTGACGATGCTCACGGCGACGGTGTCCTCGGCGAGAACGGCCGCGGAATAACCAACCACTTCCACCTCGAAGGAAAAGTGGACATTGACATGGGAACCTTCTCGAAGGCCTTCGGATGCGTCGGTGGATATGTGGTTGGGTCGAAAGACCTCTGCAAGTACCTCCAAAACAAGGTCCGAAGCTATCTTCTCTCCGGGTCCCACCCACCTGCAGTCGCAGGTGCTTGCATGGCAGCGCTACAGATCGTCCAGAAACAACCGTCCTTGGTCAAGAAGCTCTGGGACAATACACGCTACTTCAAGAAAGGCCTGAAAGACGTAGGGTTCGACACGGGAAACAGCGAGACACCCATCACACCAGTGATTGTTGGAGAAGCGGCCAAAGCTCGGGAACTTGCTGACAATCTCTTCAAGCTCGGAATATTCGTTCTCCCGATCGTCTTTCCCATGGTAGCTCGGGACAAAGCCAGGGTCAGAACAATTGTGACCAGTGCCCATACGAAGAAGGATCTTGATGTAGCACTGGCAGCTTTTGAGAAGGTCGGCAAACAACGAGCACTAATCTGATTCTAAGAGAACTGGCTCGGGGTCCGAGTTGACAACAAAAAAAAGTAAACGCGCGAAGAAGCCTGGGAGACCAGCGTTTACTGTTCGAAAGGCTACTTTGAAGGATCTTCCGATCTTGGTTCACCAGCGCCGGGCTATGTGGCGTGATCTCGGAGCGCGAGTACAGAGAGACTTGGATAGAGCGGACACGGTCTATGCAAGATGGGCAAGGTCGATGATGAAGAGTGGATGTTTGATGGGCTGGGTGGCCGAGAATGATGATAGGGTCCTTGGTGGAGGATGCGTGTGGCTGCAACCTGTTCAGCCGAGGCCAGGATACAATCTCATGATTCAACCGTACTTGCTGTCAATGTATACGGAACCACGCTCTAGAGGACTTGGCGTGGCCTCAGGCGTTGTTGAGAAAGCCTTGGAATGGTGTAGGTCGAATGGGTTTCACCAGCTCCGGTTGCACGCTAGCGAGATGGGACGCAAGGTCTACCTCAAACACGGGTTCGAGCGGACTTGGGAAATGAGGCGCAGAATCAAGAAGCTCAGGGAAGACAGTTAGCGGGTTACTTGAGGAAAGAAGTTTAGCTATCCAGCCATCGTTTGATCTCATCTTGTCACGTGTAGTTCCGAGATGCTCTTGCGGTGGAGAGCTAGTGATTGTAGGAGAGGATCGTACTTCGGAGGGCTGGCGGACGGGCTTCAAGCTTCAATGCAAGAAATGCAACAAACGATGGACCTACACAGGTGGAACCTACCGCGCAGACCCAGCCTCTGGTTGAGGAACGAATGTCTATCCAAGCAATGGCAGAAGAGATCTCGAACCAAACGCAGGACCTTCCGGGTTTCGCTTCGCAGCTTCGAAAAAGGACCTTTCCAAAGCTCAAACCGTCCACACTGATATTTGCGGGGTCAGGCGATTCATACGCGGCCTCTGTCTTCGCTCAAGAACTGTCACAAAGCCAGGCCGTCGCTTCGGACCCTTACGAATTACTGAGGCATATCGAGAGTTCTAGAGGAAAGATCCTTGTCATAGTCTCTGTCAGTGGCAGAACAAGAACCAACATCGAACTCGCCAGAAAAGCAACAGGTGTCGCCACAAAGCGAATAGCCATCACGGCCAATGACGAGAGCCCACTAGCTAGAGAATGTGATGAGACTTTACGGTTAGAGTATAGAACCGCCGGGATTTTGACTTCTGGTACAGTCAGTTTCACGACTAGCTTGTTGGCCTGCGCCTTCCTTCTCAGGAGTCTGCCTAGAGCCATCCGGGAAAACACCTCTCTCGTTGACACTGCCGTTTCGGCGAGGAACGTGAGATCGGTTGCGAAAGGATCGTTCATCTTTACAGGATCGGGAGTGAACTATGCGCTTTCGCTCTACGCGGCAGCGAAGATCAACGAAGTATTGGGTGCCAAGGCGGAAGCTGTTTACCCCGAACAGCTCGGGCATGCGAAACTGTTCACAATAGACAAGAAACGGGACGCCATTGTGTGTATCTCGTCGGGACGAGACAAAGCTATCGAGACCTACCAATTCCTCAGCAAGGCCGGCTTCCGAAGCTCAATTCTGATGTCCCCGGAAAGTCATATGGTAGATCGAAGCTTGAAGATTGCAATCTCACTCCAGCGACTCGCGCTCTCTCTCGCAAAGAGAAAAGGAATCAGAGAGTGCGCATTTCTATTGAACGAAGAACGACTCGACCTCAGCAACAAGATGATCTACTAGAGGCTGACTTCTCTCTGATATCGTGAGACAACCTGTCACGGAGGAGGTTGTGGAGGACGCTCTGTAGGTAACCGTGGGAATGATGGGGCGGTTAGCGAATCATTCTTCTGATCTGGCGCCTTCGTCCGGTTCCGTCTTCGTATGACAAGAGCACCAGCAATGACTGCAGTCGCCGCGCCTATTCCAAAGATCGGATACTTGTAAGACTCCCAGAAAGGCAGAATCGGTGCGCAGGTCGGCCCGGAGTCGAGAGACCCCGTAACAAACTCTTGTGCACTGGAGGTCTCGAAAGCACCGAAATGTGAGATACTTTGGGAGTCAGATGGACCGGTAAAGTTCACACGGCTCGCTTGCCAGAACACGGACTTGTGATTGGCGGGGACCCATTCGTTGAACCCCATCCAAGCTGACGACAGTGGCGAGCCTGACAATTCGTACTTGACCCTCTGTTCATCGCCGTAGTAAGAAGATGTCTGATATTGTTCCGTCATTAGACCCGTGAATAAGCCTCCTGTTGTTCCGGCCTGAGGAGTGCCAACGAAGCGCGTAGAATGAAAAGCGCTCCATTCCAGAGTCGCCGACGCACCATTTACTAGATCGTGAACCTCCATGAAAACGGAACCGCCTGAAAAGTGCAAGCCTAATCGTACAGTGTCGCCTGGGTTGACGTTTACCTGTGTTAACGTTGGAGCGTCAGCGGATTCACATCCAACCATGTCTCGAACACAGCGTTGAATCCACTGGACGATGTGCCGTTAGCGTTGCCGTTTGGATCAGTCCTAACCAGGGGCCAGTTCCAGGAGAGCCCAACCTGATACCAATAACCCGAATCGCTGAGGCCGTTCAGAAGATATGCAGGTCCCAGCCCGTCACTTCCACATTGCTGGACCGCTGCGACATTTACGGCTAGATCGGTAAAACTTTCAACGAAACTGAGCGAAAGTTGTTCATCGTAGAGAACTGGCCCAGTTGACGCGAGCACGGGAACAATACTGTTCGTGCGAGGTCCAGCACCCGTAGGGAAGAGAATCAAGACCGCCGCTACAAGGATCAGGGCATTTTGGGAATTCGGTTTCATTGAAAGCCCTCTATGCGCAGCGAGCTCCTGCTTGGGGTTGGAGAGTGACCTCGGACTAATATGTTGCTCGAAAAAATCCTATGCATTGTCTTCCGATAATAACGAAGTCGAAAAGCGCAAGAATGTGAGATAAAGATGCGCATGCCCAAGAGTTCGAAAGATAGGTTAGTCCAAACCTGTCGTTGCGCTGCAGGGTTTGCCAGTAAACCTCTCACTCGGCCTGTCCGAATTAAATCCGACATTCAACGACGGTTCGAGGCCAAGAACTGGCATTATGAATGGTGCCTTGGAGTCTTGTAGTCCTTGAGGAGATACAGCAGATTCCTTTTTCTTGAAGCCTTCTCGTAGAGAAGGAGATCGTCCGTAAGCAGCCTCGCTGTGTTTGTCTCGGCGAGGGCAATGTACACGGCATCGTAGAAGGTAATTCTTTCCTGGAAGGCTATTTCCGACGCTTCTGTAATTGTCTCGGGGCCAAGCTCGGCAGTGTCGATCTGCATGTCTCCAATTGTTTTTACCGCGTCAGCGAGTTCCTTGGGACTGGACCCAGGATGGAAGCGGAGCGCGTTGCCTATCTCATACCTGATTAGACCAGGGGCTAGGAGGTCTATCCTATCCTCGAAGTAGTCTTCTCTCACGCTGAGAGCCTTCTTTCTGAGCGGCTCTACAGCAAACCACTTTACCGCTACCGACGCGTCGAGGATGAATAGCGGCGTTCTCTCCAGTATCTAATGACCTCCGTTCCTTTCCAGCTTCCCGCGTATCGTCGCGCCAGGGTCTCTGCGATTCTGTCCTGAGCCTTCAGAGCCCCACGAATCTTCTCCCGATCCTTCGCCCTCCGTCGCTCAGAGGAGATCTTGTTCTCTATCGCCTCTCGCACTATCTCCGACCAGTTCAACTCGGGAAGACTGCTCATCCGAGTCTTCAGATCGTCATGTATTCTGACGTTGACGATAGCCATGAGTCGTCGTCTTTACATGTATATACACGGCCATAAAAGCCATTCGACTCCCTGTCAGCTGCAGAGAGAGGGAAGCGGACGAGATGCGGTGAAGACCACTAGCAACGCCCAATCTCCCCAAACAACTGTCAATGGACCACCAAACTTTCAGAAAGACGTAGGGCGATGATCGATCGAACTTGCTCTTCGGGGGATCTTCATCGCCAAATTTCTTGGGTTCGAATCCATACTTGAGGATGGCTCGGAGGAATTCTCGTCCTGTTTTTTCGTCCGCCCCGTCTCGGAACGTCCAAAAATCGAGAACGACAGCGTATTCCCATGAGCGCTCCATTGAAAGATCGCCAGTGGTATAATGCCATAGGCACTCTTATGACTCTGATTCCATACCTGAACCCCCACCTAAATACAGTGGGGGCAACATCAGTTCCTTCGGGGACGAATATCTTCAGGTTTTTTCCTACTTGAGCCGCTCCTTCGATCATTATTCTGATCTGTCGAGTATTGTAGACAGTGCCTTTTACGAATTTGGCCTCCCCGAAGAACGTGTCGCCGACGTAGTCTGGAATCGCCCGACCAATTGTCTCGCTTCCTGTCAATGCGGTCCTTCCTGCCCCTATGTTCCGCGTCAAACCTTCTGCGTCGGCCACATCTTCTTCCCAGGTGGAAATCTTCTTCTCAATCTATCGATTGAAGATGGCGGTACACGTCCATCAGATCATCTGTCTCTATGTGGAATGACCCAGAGGCCTTGACATTCTCAGTCTTGGCATTCAAGGCAACGGAGTAGCGCACCACTCGGAAGACCGGGACATCGTTGACCCAATCGCCTACATGAGCACACCTAGATAGAGGGACCCCCGTCCATGCGCAATATTTTCGTAGCCCCAGTCTCTTGTCAGGTAGCGGTTCTATTTCGCCAGTGACTGTTCCATCCTTGACGCCTACCTTGGATCCGACGTAGCCTTCGAAACCGAACCTTTCAATCAAGTACGCGCATAGGAAGTCTGGATTATCTGTCAATAGAACAACTCGAATTCTGTGACCTTGAAGTTTCTCTACTGTTTCCCTGATGTTTTTGATGACCTCGACCTTCGAGATTTCTTGAAGGATATCTGCTAGCTTCATTCCTTGGAGAAGCTTGTACTGGGACGTGAGGCATTCTCTCAGAGTAATTCTTCGATGATGGTACATTTCGTCGAGGGACCCCCATTTCTCTCCGACCCCTAGCGATCGAGCCGCTTGGGTAAGAGCTGCTTTGCGGAAGATGGTGCCATCGACATCGAACGACACCATTGACAATGAAGAGAGGAGTGGGTCCTTTCGCTTTTCCATGATATTGACCGGCCCTAGGACGTTGAACTCTTCGAGGTCAGGTGTATTCGATCGTCTTGAATTCTTTCCGCAGTCTCGTCGCAGCTCTACGTACTCTACTCGGTTCTTCGCCCTTGTAGACTCTCAAGATCAGCTCAGCTACTCTCTCCATATCTCGTGCTTTCATTCCCCGCCGGGTTGACTCGTTCGTCCCAAGCCTGATTCCATGATCGACGATAATGTTCGATTCCTCCAACTTCTCGGAAAACCGGTTGATCGCTTCCTCGCCTTTGATGTCTAAGAAAACTTGGTGCGACTTTGTAAAACCGTAGTCTGCGCATTTGACCGGTAGGCCGCCTTCGTGGAGCGCCTTGGCAAGAGCCTTGGCGTTTGCTATTACCTCAGAAGCGTATTTTGCGCCTCGCCTTCGAATCTCGTCTAGTGCCCAGATGAGAGCGGCGATTCGGTTCCAGTGAGCGTTATCGACTAGGCCCGGAAACTGTCTGTCTTTGACAAGTTCTTTGACCCGACTTGTTCCCAAGATTATTCCCCCTTGTGGACCGAACATGGTCTTGTGCGTCGATCCCAACATGATAGCTGCACCTTCTTTCAGTGGACGCTGAAACGCTCCTCCCCCGATCAGTCCCAGAACATGGGACGCATCGTAGGCGACTTGGGACCCTGCCGACTGACAGGCATCTGCGAGTTCGGCGATCGGGTGGGGAAATAGAAAGTAGGATTGTCCGAAGACGACGAGCGAGGGCTTTTCGTCTTCGATGAGCCCTTTTGCTTTGTCTACATCGATGTTCATTCTTTCAGAGTCAAATGGGAAAAAGAGGTTCTTGACGTTGACGAAGGGCGGGTACCCTTTTCCGCCGATGCCGTCATACCCGCCGTTGACAGGGTTGACAGAGAGGATTGACCCCCCGGGCTTCGTCAGGGTGGAAATCATAATCATGTCGGCCACATGTCCGGATAGCGGCCTCAGGCTCGCCCAGTCGGCGCCGTAGACTTCGCAGGCCAGTTTCTCGCCCAGGGCTTCGAGCTCGTCAATGAAGCGTGTTCCCTTGTAGAATCCGTCGGTGGCCGTGTATCGATGACCCATGTCAATGGAAAGAAGTTGACGAACTGTATGGCTGGTTACATTCTCGGATGGTATGAGGTTGAGGCATTCTTCTGCGCGCCAGCGTTGATGCTTGTCAACGATTCGTCTGATCTGGGACGCGTAGGACGTTGAAAGTCTACCTAGTTGGTTAGACTCTGCGACCTCGTCGACCGCCGGGCCTACGGGTGCCATCGTGTGGGACGGGTGTCACGTCCTCTATTCTTCCGATTCTAAACCCGTGGCGGGCGAGCATTCTGATCGCGGCTTGCGCTCCGGGACCCGGGGTCCTAGCGCCATGTCCGCCGGGAGCTCTTACTCGGATGTGGAGAGAAGTAATTCCTTTGTCTTTTGCTGTCTTAGCGGC
>Ga0137396_10000930_pt1 | contig 14753 bp, 15 predicted proteins | sample czc16metaG_FD_108284 | JGI IMG/M metagenome (GOLD analysis project Ga0137396, IMG submission 108284) | Vadose zone soil microbial communities from Angelo Coast Range Reserve, California, USA - czcobulk3.16 metaG | ecosystem: Environmental > Terrestrial > Soil > Vadose zone | place: USA...
ACATGAGGACCGAAGTAGAACTGGAACTCCAACATCACTTGCAATGCATGACATGGGACTTGCTACAATAATCGGTCCTGCCGACAAGGATGCTTCTGGAAAACCTCTATCGGCATCTATGAAAAGTACTATAGAAAGACTGAGGACTTGGGATAGCAGAAGCCAGGTACACGAACCAGTTGATAGAAACTTTAGACAAGCGTTTAGTGAGCTTGATAGACTAAAAGACAAGCTTGCACTTTCTGATGCCGTCATCGAAAAAACAGCATACATCTACAGAAAAGCGTTAGACAAAGGCCTTGTTAGAGGAAGATCAATTCCAGGATTAGTTGCAGCCGCTCTTTATGCTGCATGCAGAGATACTGAAACTCCACGAACTCTAACTGATGTTGCAAACGGAATTAACATAAAAAGAAAAGATGTGGCAAGATGTTACAGGTTACTTCTAAGAGAACTTGATCTTAAGATGCCGGTAGTAGATCCTATAAAATGTGTAGCAAGAATTGCAAGCAAGGCTGGTTTGAGTGAAAAGACAAAACGAAAAGCTTTGTTGATTTTAAAAGATGCTGCAGAAATTGAAATCTCCGCTGGCAAAGATCCAATGGGACTTGCTGCCGCTGCATTGTATCTCTCTTGTGTAATGAATGGCGAGAACAAAACTCAGAAAGATGTTGCTCAAGCAGCTGGAGTAACTGAAGTAACCATAAGAAACAGGTACAAAGGGCTCAAAGAATCCCTAAAACTATAATTTTTTTTAACATACACCATATCTTATTATTGATTGATGAAAAAGGTTTTCTACATTATAGGTATAACAATCGTTGCCATATCAATAATTGTTATATCAATAGGAATTTCATTACAACCTAAAAATGAAGCAAATGTAGCATATCATATCACACTTGCAGATCTCAAACTTTACAATAACGGAATTTTTACAGATAATTTCAAAATCCAAAGGGGAACATATCAATTTAGTTTTGTACCAAACGGTGATAGCCCTCAGAACTTTTCAATTTTGCTAAAAGGAGATCTTTTTTCTTACAATGCGGATTTTAACCTTCAAGGAACTATACACAATACAGGAATCTCAAGTTACTATACTTGGGATTACATCGGTAGTAAAGTGATAGAGGTCCCACAGGATCAAGAAATTCAGATTATAATTAATCCACATGGGAATGTACTTGGCAGTATATCAGTTGATTTGAGGAAATTATAATTGGCGTGGCCCCCCGTCAGACAAGCAGAGATTACCTCTTATGAATCCGACCGATAGCGGGGATTTCAACACCAAATCTGCGGGACCACGCAATTTAAGCAGTAGATTTGGCATCTTTCTGCATGTTTTATTATACGACTTTGAACTATTTATAACTTTATGAAAATTTTTCTATATTTTCTTGTAAATTTAATCAAATTATACAATTATAATCTAGTCTTTGTGGAAAGTGGAATAAATAAAAAACCATTTTTTAGATCAAAACTCAAAGATCAGTTTTGGTGTGATATTGGTGACTGATTATATTCATGACTGATTATATTCATGGTTGATTATATTCATGGATCTACAGTATAGAGTTTTAGGATTTATTAAGTAGCGAAATATTGTTAGAAGCATGGCAGTAGGAGAGCAAAGAAGATCAGAAAGGTTCTCCCTTTTCGCAAAACATGCCTTTCAGTATTATCTGGTTGGTGCAAGCGGAGTTTTTGTTAATCTTGGCATCCTTTATGCATTAAAAGAATATGGAGGGCTATGGTACCTTCTCTCATCAGCTATTGCAATCTATGTCTCCATGACAACAAATTTCTTACTAAATAAAACTTGGACTTTCAAAGATTCAATGGCTAAACAAAGGACACTTTTAATGTATGGCAAGTTTATTGGCATAAGTTTTGTTGGTATGATAATTCAGCTTGGCTTTACTTTCACATTTGTGGACATGTTTTCCATGTACTATCTTTTGGCTGCCCTGATTTCAATACTGATCGCGTCTGGTGTTAACTTTGTCTTAAACCGACACATAACTTTTGGAATAAAACTCTAAAATTAGAACCTAATCAAATTAATAGAACCACAACAAAATGAATTTGTGACTCCAAAGAAAAAGAGATCATTAAAAATAATAATTTTGCTTTCTATTGTATGGTTTGCATGTGCGCTTCCAGTACCCATTCTCATAACACATCCTGATCCCGCACGCAGCGAGCAATATCGAGCCTATGTGGAAATTGCCGCCATAGTTTCTGTTCCATTTATTGGAATGGCAATAGCATGGACCATAAAACCTGAGCTTGCTAGCTAAGAAAATCTTTTTCACCCAAATCTTTGCGTGGTTAATCTTTCATCCAAGGTTTTTGTTCTAATATTGAGATCAGTTTTAACATTTCATCTAGCTTTGTCATAACAGCGGTAACTGCACGAAATTCTTCATACATCATTTTTTCTTCTTCTTGTGATAGAATTTCTCTTTCGGTTCTATCAAAGAAATTATCTTCTTTTGTGAGATGATCATCAAGATAAACCGCATAGGTCTTCAGAAACCTTGCAACTGCTTCTCTTTCGTTGTTTCCCTGCTTCCAGCTTTGCAAGTGTATAGAAACAGTATGTGCTATTCTTCGCGCAAACTCGTGCTCGATTAGAAATCCTCTAATCTCTTCTTTTAAAGTATCATAGCTTGCCACACATGGAAAGTAGGCATCTTCTTCTCTTGAATAGTGTATTGCATCTAAAAATTCGGACATGATTGTTGTCATTTGTTCTATATCAGAAAACGGAATGACATGTCCTGAATATAGTTTGGTGTAACATTTTATGATAATTTTTTCCAGTCGTCTGATTTGTTTATGATCATTGCGTAGTGTCTCGGTGGCATTCATGATTTTTTCTGATTTTAGTTCCTTATGGGTTTACTGTAAATAGAATTACTTTTTTTGGATCATACTGTACTATTCCAAAATGTGGTGTTGCAGAACCTGCACCGTAATAGCCTTCTGGTCCTGCCAAGCCCAATCTTATCAAGTAATTCTTTGATTTTTTAATCTCAATTTCTCTTTTTCCCAGTACAAAATTAGAGGCCTTTTCCCGTGTGGGTTTTAAAATAGAAAAGATTTCTTTAATGGTATCATCTTGTATAATTGCAGTCTCGATATGTTGATGACCGCACAAAATAACACAACTTGAGAGATGGTTTTGTGTTTCAGTAAAAGCTGAAGAAGCCTTGTAATGATACCCGTAATAGCTAAAATACTCAAAATCCTCTTCTGATAATCTCTGCCATGATCTTTGGTACAGCCAAGATTCATCATGTGCGTTTTTTGGAGTAATTTTTTTGGGATCTAGCGGTCCTCCATGAACGCAAACTAGACCGTTTTTTTTGTCTATGAATTGTTGCTCTCCAAATGTTCCATCCTTGTTTTGTGGAAAAAATGATAGATCGTCTGTGGAAAGGTCTTCATGTGCAATCAGGCTTTCAATTGAGCTTCCATTTACTACTCTCTTGTACAAAAATGCCTCATCGTGATTTCCCATCACGGAATGAACTGGATAATTTTTTTCTAAAGATTGTAGTTTATCCAGAACTTGTTTTGGCTGTGTGCCTCGTTCCAGTACATCACCAAGATTTATTATTCTAGAGAATTTGCCGTATCTTTTGATAAAGTCATTGCTTGTGGCAACCTGTAAAATTGTTTGTAGGGCATTAAAATCTGCATGAATATCTGAAAAGACTAGATCCATGAAATGACATCTTTTTAACCTAATATCTAATTTTTTGTGTTTATTTTTTGAAATGAATCATTTGGTGTTTTTAAATCTGCATACATTTCTGGATGTAGTATCTTTGCTAGAATCTCAAGGCCTGTTATTGTCCTTGGCCCAGGCTTGCTAAAATATTCATTTGCGTTTACTGCATAAACTGATTTGTTTTGTACTGCTTTGAGTGATTTCCACTGTATATTATTGGCAAGCTTTTCGTATTCTAGTATAGTTCTTTTTACATCAAAGCCACATGGCATTAGTATTATAACATCAGGATCAAAGTAGAGTGCCTCATCAATTTCCATTCTACGTGATTGTTCGCCCGTTATACTAATACCGTTTATTCCTCCTGCCATATCCACCATTTGAGGTACCCAGTGGCCTGAAGTAAAGAGTGGATCTAGCCATTCTAGACAGAGTACCTTTGGTCTTGATTTTTTGGGTCTGGTTTGTACATTTTTTATGCGGTTTTGTAGTGTATCAACCAAGTTTTGGCCTTCTTTTAGCTTATCAACTTTGTTTGCAACATCTAATATGTTTTGTAAAATGTCCTCAAGGTTTTTTGGCTCTAGAATCAAGACTTCGGGTTTGTTATCTAAAATGGAAACTGCTCTGCTGATCTCTTTTGTGTATGGCGAGCATACTTCACAAATCCCTTGTGCTACAATTAGATCAGGTTTGGCTTTTTTTAGAATTTCATCATCTAGGATGTAAATGTCTTTTCCAGAATGCATTAGATTTACAACCTCCTTGTCAATTTCTAAACTAGTCATGGTGGTATGATCAAAAGAAGAATGAATTACCTGTGGTTTTGATTTTGCTTGTTTGGGATAATTGCATTCGTGTGTTACGCCAACTATCTTATCCCCAACACCTAGCTCGTATAGTATCTCTGTTGCACTAGGAAGAAATGACACTATTCTGTTTGACATGATTTTATGATGCGATTGTATTGTTTAAACATGTCTTGACATTTCTGATCATATCGAGTTTAAAATAAGTAGAAAAATGGTCAAAAAGATGAACAATTACGAATAAAAAATGGTCATCCTGAATATTCGGGTTCGTTTGCAAATAACAAATCGGGTACTTTAATTTCTGGAATCCTTTTTAGTGAATTTGCTTGATCATAGTTTCTTATCGCAATTAACAACTTTGCAAAAGACCATAAGGAGTCTTTCAACAACCCTTTGAACTGTAATGGCATGACAGTAATCAAAACAGTAATTGAGTCATAAAACAGCTGAGCAGCTACATGCATTATTAAACCTCTATTCTTGTCGTCAAGATTTGTGAGATCGATTGAATTAATGTCTAAAACATTCTTAAAAAATTTTTTGGACTTTTCGTTGGATAAAATTTTGAACCGATAAGACTTTGGTAGATGACTCAAAAGAAAATCAAGTTCATCAAAAGCTTGGACCGCTTTTTTCTCCAATTCCTTGTTTAATCTTGGTTCGTTAATCTGGGGAAAATCTGCTTGATTGTCAAGTATTGCCCTGTCCTTTGGTTTCAATAAAACCACGTTTTTATATGTATTTTCATAATGAGTAATTATTTTTTCTTGTGCTGGAGATAGTATTTTTCTCAATATATAGGATAATTCAAATACATATTTAGCCTTAACTATATATTTACTAAATTGTGACGCATAAAGCCGTAAATCGGACTTCAGTGACTAATTCGAAAGACAGGTTATCTCCTTCAAAAGAAAAAGATCTTAGGAATCAAGAGATCTATTTGGAGATTGCAAGTGGAATAAAAAAAGATGTCATTTGCAAAAAATGGGGTCTCAGTATTACTCAATTGAATCGAATTCTAAGGGATGGTAATAAAGAAGCAGAAGAATGGTACAAGTCTCTTCCAAGACGAACAATGATTCAGATATTTTTTTGCAACGGTGCAAAAACCTTGGAAGAAATTCAAAAGCTTGAACACATCAGAGATAAAGTTAGGGATGAACCAAAGCTAGAATTTGATATGACAAAATCAATAATTGATGCCTATTACCAGTACACCAGAATGATGTTCGAAGGACCTGCTATAAGAAGACAAAAGGAAGTCATAGAAGCAGCTGAAAAGGTACTATCAAATAAGAATTGAAAGATATTGAAAACCTAAACAACAAACTAGATAGAACCACAAAGAAAATTCAGGGTAGGGCAAATTCAAAACATAATCTACAATTTGAAATTCCAACTGATCCACAAGAGTTTTACCATGACTTTGGCCTCATTGCACATCCACTAACTGGCCAGCTAGTAAAGGATCTCACGGAATATCAATACAAGATATGGAATCAGGCATATCAGTATAGATATCGCCTGACAGTAAAATCGCAGAAGGTTGGAATCTCCACCTCTGTTTTAATGGAAGACTTTCAGCGAGCCATACTACCTCTATCAAATCCGTGGAGTTGCAGGGGAAAGGAGATCCTCATAATAGCGCAGACCTTAAGTCATGCACGCGAACACCTGAGAACTCTGCGCGACATGATCCTGCAATCAAAGTACTATGATTTTCTAATAACAAAATACAGCGACGTGGTACTACGGACTGAGGTAACCAAGGCTGGCGTTATCTATGTCAAAAACCCAGAAAACTTAAGGAAGCCAACCAGAATTATAGGTCTGGGGCCAAGAGAGGCAGGCATTTGGTCATGGAAGGATGTAAAGCACATACACATGAGTGACGTTGCTGCAATAAACCAAATTGATGATTCAGGATCATTTGGGGCGGCAATGTCTAGATTAATGAACACAAGCGGCTCAATGCATATTGAAACACCGCCACGTGGACAGCGTGGCAAGGTTTGGGAGTTGTACAAAATGTTTGCACCTGACAGTGGTATTGAACTTACGGAATCACAAAAGGCAGCAGCATTCCATGTTGAAACTATCAAGGCAGATCAAGCCGTTCAAGCTGGAGTGATGACAAAACAAGATCTACAGGATATGAAGGAACGCAATCCTATTTTATATGGACAACTTTTTGAGTGTGAGTTCATGAACCCCTACACCAGTTGGTACGAAGAATCCATGATCAAATATAATAAAGACTTAGCAAAGGAGATGATACCCTAACGGCCGACCGTGCATGCCCAAGATGTAATATTGTATACCATATGATTTCAGATTCCGTTATCAATCCAGTATGCAAGAAATGCGGAGGCATGGTTGTCTACTGGGACAATGATTTTGTAAAACAATGCGGCGACAAGGTGGTTCATGATCGTAGATGGACTTCAAACAATGTAATGCCTGAAGATATCGACCCAAACTATGTACCAAAAAAATAATGACATCAACACGAAATTAGGTATTAAATTGATGAGAGTTCTATTAATTTGGTTGACTTCAATAAACTTTCTTTTTATCAATTATCTGATATTATTCTCCGGAAAATAATCAGTACATTAAAATAAGTACATTTATAGAAATCCTATCGAACACAAGGATCGAGTCGATTCATACGACTATGAATTCAGTAAATGTAAGAACAGAGCAACCACAAGGAATGAAAAAAGAGAATGCAACGTATGCGAAAGCTGGAATTGATGTGGTCGTAATTGCATCTTGCCACACATAATTTGTGAAAAATGCAATATTATTCATCAAATCTGATTTTTGTTTAAAGAATAGTTAATTTTTTTGAAGATTTATTTGGGTTCTTTGTACCTTACATAATGTTGACTCCATATTGACAATCAAAATATTCATCTGTTATTCACAAGATGATTTCAGGGCCAGAGGAAGAAAACTCTATAATTATTTGTCAAAACACATTCCAGATTCTGATGTGTACATAGATCAATTAAAAACCAAAGGAGATAATTGGCGAGAAATAAATGATCAAAACTTAATAAATTCACATATTGTTATTGTAATTCTTACTCCTGCTGCACTTAAAAGCAGTGAAGTGGAACGGGAAGTAAAAATTTCTAAGGATTCCGACAAGATAATTATCCCTTGTAATGATGACAATACAGATCTTAGTTGGGAAGAAATTCCTTGGGAATTAGGAACTAAAGAAGGAATTGAATTTGAGGATGATGAAATTTTAAAAACAAGACTTTACAAAGAAATTAAAAAAGCTAGAAAAAATATACCTGAAGATAAACACCTGGAATATGTTGTAGAGAAAATATCCGAAAGGATGAATGATAATAAATCGTACTCAATAGACGCAATTGTTGTAAAAAAAGGATCAGTTCCTATAATAATAAATAATCAAGTTATGAACTTGCCTTTTACAATAAAAAAAGGATTAGTGGAATTTCTTTCTACCAAAATTGATACTGAAGCATTATCCGTTATTTTTAACGTAGTATGTAACGAGGATGCCACTGTTGATTTAACTTTACCTAGATCATTGATAGATTCAAAAAAACATAATGATGACGATCAGTTCTTCGTATTGGTTGATGGTAATGAGGTAACATTTAAAGAAACGAAGTCTAATACAACTGATCGTATCATAACCATTTCGATTTCAACTTCTTCACAATTTGTAGAAATTATTGGGACACAATTGCTAGGAATTTCATTCACTGGTGTTACGAAACCTGAAAATGTAGTGAAAATACTTAGAGGCGCATCTTCACGACAAGGTATAAAATATTTGGAACCTGAACTTCTTACCATAAAACAGGGAGAAAAAGTAAAATGGGAAAATACTGATAATGCTTCTCATACAATTACTAGTGGAAATCCATCAGATGCTCAAACAGGTACCATTTTTGATAGTGGTTTATTTGCAACTGGAAAAAGTTTTGAATTGACATTTAATGAAAAGGGATCATATAGTTACTATTGTCAGGTGCATCCATGGGAAATAGGCAAGGTTACTGTAAATCCTATTTTAAAAGATTCAAAAATTGTTGAACCTACATTTGATAAGGAAGATGTTTTATTGAAACTCGATTCTATCATTGAAACTCATGCCAAATTTGCTGAAAAGAAAAGTCAGCTTAATTTTGCTATAAAACAGTATGATGAATGCTGTACATTAGTTAAGAAAATATATCCTGCAAGATCGGATGAAATAGAAATTCTTAAGATAAAAATGCCAAGCATAGTTCGTCAATTGTTGTCAAGTCCAGCAATAGAGTTTCAAAGTACCAAGGAAAACCTTTTAGAAAAAGCCAAGAGATTACGTAACATTATCGAGTCCGCCGAATAAGAGATCATACTTTGAAACCTTGAAGGTTGTCTACAATAGCAAGCACCTTTCTATCAAAATTTAAGTAAAAAGATGATAACACGGTTCTTATTATAAGATAGAAGTTGCAATAAAGACACTTAATACAAAATGGACCTCCTGTCACATACCCTCAAAACTTAAGAATGACACGCAGCTCGATGAGTTTGTGGCTAATTTTACAGTAATAGGCGCAAAAGCCTCTGATGGCCTTGCAAGAAAAATAGCAACCAAACTTAGAGCAAAATACATCAAATCTGAATTAAGAATTTTCCCAGATGGTGAAAGTAAGATTACCATTAACGGTAAACCAAATGGAAAGATAGTAGTGGTTCAATCTACGTATCCACCGGTAGATTCCAATCTAATTCAAGCACTTGCACTTGTCTCAAAGGCAAAAAAATACTCGTCTCAAGTTGTTGCAGTGGTTCCATACCTTGGATATGCAAGACAGGACAAGGAATTTCTTCCAGGAGAAGTGATTACCATGTCACTTGTTGCAAACATGTTCAAAGCTGCAGGAGCAACCAAAGTTATAGTAGTTGATATTCACAGCAAAATGGCACTAGATCATTTTAAAATTACTGCAAAAAACGTTTCCGCAGTACCAGAGCTTGTAAAATATTTCAAAAAACTAAATCTAAAAGATCCTCTTGTAGTTTCACCAGATCTTGGCGGTATAGCAAGAGCAAGAGACTTTGCAAGACTTTTAGGTGTGAAATTCATCGCACTAAAAAAACACAGGGATAAAAAAACTGGAGTTATAGAGATACGATCTAAAAATCAAAAGCACGTCAAGGGAAGGGATTTGATCATACTTGATGACATGATAAGCACTGGTGGAAGCATAGTAAAGGCTGCCGAGTTTCTAAAAAAACAAAAATGCAGAAACATCTATGCAGCCTGCACGCATGCATTACTAATCGGGGACGCAGAAAAAAGAATCAGAAAAGCTGGTGTCTCAAAGATAATTAGTACAAATACGATTCCTGGCAAGACTGGTCTAGTTGATGTTTCCCCTATAATAGCAAAGGCAATTGTCTAATGCCGCAAAGCTTTTTTGTTGTTTCTGGAGAAAATGTCGAGCTTGCCAAAGATGAAGTAATTGCAATATCAAAAAGCTATGATACCAAGACATCATACAAGACAGACTCGCGACTAGTCATAACAAACTCTACCATCCCATGGAGTAGGGTATCTCAAAGGGCAACTTTTGTGAGAACTGCTGGAAAAGTTGCAAGCACATTTTCTGATCTGTTCTCGGAGGCGGATCTATCACTTTTGAACAAGCCAGATACCTTTGCTTGCAGGGCAATCAATCTCACATCAAAAAAACTGGATCTTTCCGAGATAGAAAAGACAACGGGTGCTGCAATAAAGCAAACTTGTGGAGCCAAGGTTTCCTTGTCAAATCCATCACTTGCAGTCTATCTTATCTTTACAGACTCGCAAAGCTATCTTGGTTATACTACTAGAACTACAGAGCCACCACGACCAAAAAAAGTAATCAAATCATCGTCAGAGCTTCACTGGAAGCTTAGCAGAGTGATGGTGAACCTTGCAGGTTTAAATGAAAACGAAACCTTGTGCGATCCATTCTGTGGTTCTGGAACCATTTTACTAGAAGCTGAATCTATGAGGATTCATTCCATTGGAATTGATTTTGATGAAAAGATGTGCAATATAGCAAAAAAGAATCTATCCTCAAATGGGTTTAATTCAAAAATCATCAATGCAAGTTACGAATACATACAAAAAATAAAAGACAAGATAGATGGAATTGTTACTGATTTACCATATGGTAATGCTTCAAAAACATCGCAATCTCCAAAAAAACTAATACACGATTTTATCTCGATATTGCCAAAGAAAAAAAAGATTGCCATCATGTACAAAAAGGGTACAATAGACCAGATAGAATTAAAACCGGCAAAAAAATACGATATCTATAGACATAAAAGTTTAACGCGGACTATCATGGTACAATGAAGCTAGTATTTCTCGGAACATCGGCAGCACAGCCAACAGAAAACCGAGGTATGACATGCATCTGTCTAGTCTTGGATAAGGAAATATTGATGTTTGACGCAGGCGAAGGCGCACAGGTTTCTTTTCTAAAATCAAAGATTGGTTGGAACAAAAAGATGAAGATCTTTATCACACATTTACACGGTGATCATGTTGTAGGTATTTTGGGATTACTCCAGACAATGTCATTACAAAACAGGACCGAGTCAATGGATATCTACGGCCCAAACGGGATTGAAGATTTTATGGCAGCAAATCTTAGAGTGCTAAACTTTGGACTAACATTTCCTGTTAGAATAATGATGATAAAAGAAGGACTAGTACTTGATGATGAATCATATACCATTCATTGTTGTGAAGCAGAGCATTCTATTCCCGCATTTTCATATCTGTTTACAGAAAAGGACAGGCCGGGCAGGTTCTATCCTGAGAAGGCAAAGGCTCTAGGAGTTCCTGAAGGAAAGCTCTGGCATGAACTTCAAAAGGGTCAAGAAGTCAAGGTTAGAGACAAAACAATCAAACCATCTGATGTCATGGGACAAAAAAGACCAGGCAAAAAAATTGGAATATCAGGGGACACAAGGCCAACAAAAAAGCTTGAAGAGTTTTTCAAAAATTGTGATTTAATTACATTTGATTCTACATATTCAGATGAGCTAAAAGACAAGGCAAAAGAAACTTTTCACTCTACAGCAAAAGAAGCTGCAGAGCTTGCAAAAAAGGCAGGTGTCTCTAATTTGATCTTGACTCATTTTTCTGCAAGGTATGATGATTCCGAGGTTCTACTAAAAGAAGCTCAAACCATACATGGTTCCGTAATAGCAGCAAAGGATCTTTTAGAAATAGAGATCAAGTGAGATGTTTGAATCTATAGCTGACAAATTAATTCAAGCAGAAAAAATCGTTTTTGTTACTGGTGCTGGAATATCCCAGGAAAGTGGCATTCCCACCTTTAGGGGAAAAGACGGCTTGTGGAGAAAATATGATGCCATGCAGCTTGCAACAATTGATGCGTTTTACGAAAATCCAAAGCTAGTCTGGGAGTGGTATGAAGAGCGAAGAAAAAACATTCTTGCTGCAAAGCCAAATGCAGGCCATGTTACAATAGCAGATTTAGAAAAATACAAGCAGGTTCGCGTTCTGACCCAAAACATAGATGGATTGCACCAAAGAGCAGGGAGCAGCCAAGTCTTTGAATTACATGGCAGTATAATTACAATAAAGTGTACTGTATGCGATTTTAAAGAAAAAATTGCGGGTAGTTTTTCAGAGCTTCCTCCCCGTTGCAGATGCGGTAAGATCTTAAGGCCTGATGTGGTATGGTTTGGCGAAGCACTGCCACAAGATGTTTGGAGCGAAGCCATGATGCATGCAAATTCGTGCAATGTAATGTTTGTAGTTGGGACCTCACTTGCAGTATCGCCTGCAAATATGTTACCAGTATATGCAAAACAAAATGGAGCTACCATAGTTGAGGTAAACCCTGAGGAAACCCCAATGTCTAAAAGCATGGACCTCTCCATTAGGTCACAGTCTGCCAAGGCATTGCCAGAGCTTCTCTCTATAGTATCAAAATGATCTTTAGGTCCTAACCCAAGGCTTGAATCCTGTAAGGTTCGCTATGATATGAGATACGTTATGATTTATTGGAAAGTAGACATTAGATTACAATCATTCTTTGATTGCAGTCAACAGCTCTCTATCATAATACATTCTAAATGCAGGATAACAATTTAGCATTTTACCATTATCAACTTTGTAAAAGGACCAGTTATTACATTGATTATCAAATTCATATTGAGAATTATCAAATTTCCAATTAAAACCATTTCTAATATTTGCATCAGGATAACCGTGACCCCTGACTAGCGTAATTGTGTTATTAGCATAATCAGTTTTAACTTGAGCATATAATGCATTAGGATAAAGATAGACTACATCTGGATGCTTGGTAATAGCATCAAATTCTTTTTGTGTTACATATTCATTATGTAGTACGATTATTCTGTCAAATTTTTTTAAGATGTCGGGGTTTTTGTCAATATCAACGTCAGTTATGTGGGGATAGTTTAGTATTGATAAAATCGCAGCAGCCCTTATACTAGACGTGTATTTACCGTGTTCTTCTGTTGGAATATTAACAGTAAGGCATGTTGAATCACAATTATTATTATAATAATCATAAAATCCATTTTGTTCATAAGCTGCCTGAGTAAATATAGGATAAATAAATATGATTTTTTTTGACGTATCGAATAATCCAATTTTTTTGTATATCTCAGAATATGCTGGTTGTGGTGAAATCTCTGAACTATTAGATCTACCATCCTCATCAAAAAGAAACTTGTTTTTGAAAAGAAGGGCATCTATCGGAATTATAATCTTGCTAGTTTCATTATCCTCAAATTTAGCTTTGATATACATTGTATTATTTACAATGTCTATTCTGGCAGGGCCATCATATACTCTTGTAGTTTGATGATAAGGTGACGGTCTTTTAAGTATCGTATTATCAGGCTCATTAGGATCTGGAAGATGTTGAAGGACAACAAAGGCTGCAATTACACCAATTATTACTCCAATAAGGGTAGATTTTTTTTTCATAATTTTTTAAAAAAATTATTACAGATAATTGTTCTAGTTCAATTTTTTAGACACAAGTTTGATTAAATTTTCGTTCTTGTTATCCTTGAAATCTGTTCAACTAGGTGTAAAAATTGGTAATACAAAGTAATACAAATTAAATCTCATTTCTCTCAAAATAGTTCATCAAAAGGGAATTCCTCAGTTAGATTAATTCTCTTTTTAAAAAAATAGATAAAAAAAGTAAAGGTCGGCCCTTGAGGGGGATTTGCCAAATGGTTTAGTACCCTCACTTTAATGATGCGGGCCCGATGGTCTGAGTTCCGATATGGGTTCATTTTTTGAATTTTTTATTTTAATTAACAGCAAAGGAGTTTATCGACTATGAGTAAAAAGGGAGAATGACCAGCAAAAATATTCGTATTTTCAAATATCATAATTTCCAAATTTGGAAGATCATTTATAAATATTGGAAATTATTCTACCTACCTTATGAAATCAAAATTCATAACCATGCTGACAATTGCTAGTCTAATTGGCATGATGAATCTATTGAGTACATCTGCAAGCGCATATGAGGTACAACCTACTCCGAAGCTGACTCCAGAGCAATGTAGTGCAATCTTAACATACCTTGCACAACATCACATCCCACTCACTACTCCAATAGATGGCACTACAATAGGACAGATATTGTCGAAACTTGGTTGTTCTTTAACATAGAACAACTTTTTTCTTTTTTCAAATCAAGGACTGCTGTTTATTCTGATTTGAGTAGTTATCGAGAGGCTTCTGAGTGGTTGACAACGATTATCGTGAGTAGCGGTCTTTACTTCTGCTACGGCTGTCTGGTTGACTATGTTTATTTCAGATAGGGCTGCTTGAGCAGCTGTATTTATTTCTGCAACAGCTGCTTGCGTAGCTATGTTTATTTCTGCTATAGCTATCTGGTTAGCTGACTTTATTGCTAAGATTGATTGCTGAGAAGCTGTGTTTATTTCTGCAATCGCTGTTTTGTTGGCTAGTTGTATTTGGGATAGAGCTGTCTGAGTTACAGTGTTTTTGGTTGACGTAGCACTCTGGTTAGCTGTGGTTACTGCTACGATGGCTTGCTGAGAAGCTGCATTCACATCTGATACAGCTTTCTGGTTAGCGGTATTTACTGCTGCAATAGCTACAGGAG
>Ga0137396_10000931_pt1 | contig 14753 bp, 14 predicted proteins | sample czc16metaG_FD_108284 | JGI IMG/M metagenome (GOLD analysis project Ga0137396, IMG submission 108284) | Vadose zone soil microbial communities from Angelo Coast Range Reserve, California, USA - czcobulk3.16 metaG | ecosystem: Environmental > Terrestrial > Soil > Vadose zone | place: USA...
GCCACACCACGATCCTCAGCAAGCGAACGCGGCTCCGGTCCGGACTTCTCCTACACCGGCCGACGTCCAGAAGCTTCGCGTTGAGATTGCCCATTTGGACCTGCTCGTGAAAAAACTCCAGACGGAACTTCAGATCGAGCGCCAATACAATCAAGCCCTTGAAACGCAGATTCGCACACTCACGGAAGTAAGCTAGTTTCGCGAAAAACTGCCTGCTCTTTTCTCCAAGCCATCAACCACATTGCGGTGATAGTTGACGCTCGAATGCAGATTCAGTAGCCTCATTCTTGACCGTTCACTCATACTTTTTGTACATCTTGTTCCAAGCAAGGGGCATTCACGAATGGGCAACAAGAACGACTCAGCTATTTCCCGCCGCGAATTTGCGCGCCGCGCCGCCTTTGCGTCCGCGGCAGCTTCATTGGCTCCGGCAAGTCTTCTCAATACGGAGTCTCTCATTACCCCGCCGCCGACGCAGCAACCTTCAAACGCGCCAAAGCTATCGCCGGAAAGCCAAGCCGAGGTCGAAGCACGCATTCAATCGGTCTTTGCACTATATGGCAGCCGGTTCTCTGACGCTCAGAAAGGCGATATTCGGCGTCTGGCCACAGAAGCCCAGCGGTCGCTGGATCGCCTGCGCGCGTTCGCCACGGATAACGGAGACGGGCCAGGGCTTTACCTCAAGCCACTGATGGAGCGGGAAAGGAAGGCCTCTCCGATTCTTGCTGTTCCAAAACCAGCAACTGCGCCGAAGAATTCCTGAGGAGCCTCCTGAATGCCTGGCGAAGAGATTTTCTATCTTTCTGTAAGCGAACTCGCGAAACGTATCGAATCAAAGAAGCTCTCGCCCGTCACTTTGACGCAGGCTTATCTCGACCGCAGCCAAAAGCTCGGGCCGCGCTTCAACGCTTACGCCCGCTTGACTCCGGAAATTGCCCTAGAACAAGCCAAAGCCGCTGAAAAAGAAATCCAACGCGGTCACTACCGTGGCCCGCTGCACGGGATTCCCTACGCCGCGAAAGATCTGTTGGCCGTGAAAGGCGTGCCAACCACTTGGGGCGCAAAACCCTTCGCAGACCAGGTATTCGACTACAACGCGACGGTGATCGATCATCTGCGCGGCGTGGGTGCCGTGATGCTCGGCAAAGCATCGATGATCGAACTTGCAGGTGGAATGGGCTATCGCTTCGCGTCCGCTTCTCTTCAAGGCGAGGCCAAGAATCCCTGGGACCCAACCTGCTGGACCTGCGGGTCATCCTCCGGCTCAGGAGCCATCGTCGCCGCAGGTCTGGCGGCGTTTGCGATCGGCACCGAAACATGGGGCTCCATCATCTGCCCCTCGGCGTATTGCGGAGTGAGCGGCCTGCGCCCTACCTACGGACGCGTAAGCCGGTATGGCGCGATGGCGCTCGCGCCTTCGATGGACAAGATTGGTCCGATGGCCCGCAGCGCTGAAGATTGCGCCCGCATCTTCGCCGCCATCGCAGGTCATGACCCAAAGGATCGCGGAACAGTGGCCATCGACAAAGGCGCTTTCACCTATTCGCCTTCTATGGAATTGCGCGCGCGCCCCCTCAAGATTGGCTGGCTTACCAATGCGTGGAAATCGCTCGAACCGGGTGTTGCAAAGCCCATCGAAGCCGCGAACCGGATCTTGAAGAAGTATTTCTCGAGCGTGAAGAACGTTGCCTTGCCGGTTGGTCCCTGGGAGGATGCCGGCGGCATCATCGTCGCCGTGGAGTGTGCCGCCTCCTTCCGCTCCCTGATTCGCTCCGGGCGAGTGAGCGAATTGACCGATCCGCTGGGGCAAATCGCCGGCTATGTGAACGAGCAGTATTCGGCTGCAGACTACTTGCAAGCCCTCAAGGTTCGGGAAATCGCTCAGAAAAAAATGGATGCCTTGTTCGAAACCTTTGATGTGCTCGCCACAGCATCGCAGCCTGTTCCAGCGACTCCCCTAAGCTTGAATCTCGAGACCGGACTGGTCTTCCCCGATCCACTCGGCGGCATCGGCAATATCTGCGGTCTTCCGGCGATGTCTGTTCCTTGCGGATTCACAGATAAGAATCTTCCCGTTGGGCTGCAGTTCGTGGGTAGAGCCGGTGACGACTTTGCCGTCATTCAGGCGGGACGCACCTTCCAATCGCATACCGACTGGCATAAAAGGCATCCTAAGATTCATTAGGACCTGCTGTGATCTACGTTGCCGGAAGGAATACACGCGGCTCACGCTTTTCCCCCGATTCCATGCGTGTTACGCTCGCCCCGTTCTCTGACATCGAGGACGCCCAGCGCTTGTCATCAACCATGCGGGCACCCGAGGAGGCGATCCGGTTATGCACGATACTTGGAAAGATATGTTCTTCATGGGACTTCCGCTGGCGGAAAAAATCCTCCGGCCGATTATCGTCTACGCGTTCCTGGTGGTCAGCCTCAGGCTGTCCGGGAAACGCGAACTCGTTCAGCTCAATCCATTTGACCTGGTCGTCTTGCTAACGCTCTCGAACACCGTGCAGAACGCCATCATCGGTGAAGACAACAGCGTCTTGGGCGGAATCGTTGGCGCTACTTCCCTGCTAGTCACCAACTACCTCGTCGTCCGGTTCTTATACGATCACAGGAAACTCGACCAGTTGGTTGAAGGCCGAGCCGACGTTTTGGTCGAGGCCGGCAAGGTGCATACCCGAAATTTGAAGCGAGAACTTATTACTGTGCCGCAACTCGAAGCTGCTGCGCGGAAGCAAGGCTTCTCTTCACTCTCCGAAGTTGAACAATGTGTGCTCGAGCCCGGCGGCACACTTACATTCGTCGGAAAGAAACCCGCTGCCGAAGATGTGCGCCACCAGGAATTACTTGGCAAATTAGAGCGTCTGACGCAAGAAATCGCCTTGTTGAGAGGTTCTCAACCACCGGCACGCGCTTAATTTAGCGCAGGAAAAAACCTGTTGCTGCCAGGGCGAAGCCTAGAATTCCGATGAGCACGCCGCCGATCCAGAAGAATTTTCTCTTGGTCAGAAGCGTAATCGAGCAGATGACCAGCCCGATTTCCAAGAGCGCTTCTCCTCCATCAAATCGGTTGGCTTGGCGGACTGCCAAATCGCGCTCATCTTCCAGAGTCTTCGCCTCTTTACTGACGTCGCCTTTATCGCTTTCGTAGTGCTCGACTTCCTTGGCGTACTTCTCTTTGAGTTTGTCGCCCAACTCCTTGTTCAGTGGCGCCACAAGGTTCACCACGTCGGATATTTCTTGAGTTTCGTGGAGCCGGATGCTTTTCGCCTGGTATTGTGTCCAGCGGCTTGCTGCCTGTGTTTCCAGGCGCAACCCTTCGGTGTGCGCGCGGTGGCCCAGCAACGAAACACCGGCCACGAACACCGCCATAATTGAAATCGTAATTGAGACCGGAAGGACTAGCGGATGATCCTGGTGGTGCCTCTCAGGGAGTTCGATTCCCTCGCTCATTTCTCTATTCTCCTTTATAGGGTTTAGCCGCCTAATCGGATGAAATGGCCTGCAGCGATTCGCGCGTCACCGCCAGTGTACGATCAATATCCTGGGACGTGTGCGCCATGGAGACAAACGTCGCCTCGAACTGCGATGGCGCCAAAAATATGCCCCGATCCAGCATCTCGCGAAAAAACTGAGCGTATCGCTTGGTGTCGGACCGCTTGGCATCGGTGTAATTTCTCACCGGCTCGGATGTGAAGAAAACCGTGGCGAGCGGGCCAATGGCATTAATCTGCGCAGGGATTCCGGCATCTGCCACTTGGGCGCGCAGACCAGAAGCCAACCGCTGCGCGAGTGCCGTCACCTCCTCGTACAACCCCGGCTTTGTGAGCTGTTGGAGCGCCGCAATTCCAGCGCGCATCGCCAGCGGGTTCCCCGCGAGAGTGCCGGCCTGATAGACCGGTCCGAGCGGCGCAACTTGGTCCATCAACTCGGCTCGCCCGCCATAAGCTGCCACAGGGACTCCGCCACCGATGATTTTTCCCAGTGTCGTCAGGTCCGCGTCAATGCCGAAAATCCCCTGCACGGAGCCATACTGCAGACGAAATCCTGTAATCACTTCGTCCACGATCAGCAGCGCGCCATTCCTCTTGCAGATCCCCTGCAATCCCTTTAAGAAACCAGTCTCCGGCGGCACGACGCCCATGTTCGCGGCGATAGGTTCGACGATGATCGCCGCGATCTTATCTTTGTGCTGCTGAAATACACGGTCCACCGCCTGGAGATCGTTGTATGGCACGTTCAGCGTCAACGCAGCCAGCGCCGCAGGCACACCTGGACACTCAGCGATGCCGAGCGTTGCGAGCCCAGATCCCGCCTGCGACAGAAAACTGTCCGCGTGCCCGTGATAACACCCTTCGAATTTGACGATGAAGTCGCGCTTCGTCACTCCGCGCGCCAATCGCACCGCGCTCATCGTCGCTTCCGTGCCGCTCGAAACAAAACGGATTTTTTCAATAAATGGAATCGCCCGCGTAATCAGCGTCGCGAGTTCCAATTCCAGCCCGGTCGTCACCCCAAAACTTGTGCCGCGGCGTGCCTGGTCGGCGATCGCCTCGCTGATGGCAGGATTCGCGTGTCCCAGGATCATCGCGCCCCACGAGCACACGTAGTCGAGCAATTCGTTTCCGTCCGCGTCGTAGAGATGCTGTCCGCTGCCGCGCTCGATGATCAGCGGCTCGCCACCCACGGAACGGAATGCTCGTACCGGACTGTTCACGCCGCCAACCAGCACCTTCTCGGCGCGCTCGAAAATCTCTCGCGATCGCTTGCGCTCGCGCTTCAATCGGGGTTGCGCTGTGCTCATGTTTTCTCGATTAAACTAGCACGCCTTCAGCCAGCGTGCGACATCCTTGGCATGGTAGGTAAGAATGATTTCCGCTCCCGCTCGCTGGATGCCGGTCACAATCTCCAGCACAACTCGCTGCTCATCCAGCCAGCCCTTCTGCGCTGCCGCTTTGACCATGGCATATTCACCGCTGACGTTGTAGGCGCCCACCGGAACATCAAACGCATCGCGCACTCGCCGAATCACATCCAAATACGCCAGCGCCGGCTTGACCATCACCATGTCCGCGCCTTCCTCAAGATCCAGTTCTACTTCCTTCAGCGCTTCCCGCACATTGCCAGGGTCCATCTGATAGCTGCGCCGGTCGCCAAACTGTGGAGCGGATTGCGCCGCCTCCCGGAATGGTCCATAGAAGCCTGAACAATATTTCGCGGCATACGAAAGAATGGCGATGTTCTCAAACTTGTGTTCATCTAGCGTTTCACGAATGGCCACCACGCGCCCATCCATCATGTCCGACGGCGCGACGATATCGGCGCCAGCCCGCGCGTGCGAAAGCGCTTGCTGAGCAAGAATCGTGAGCGTGGCATCATTGGCCACTTCCCCATTCTCGATGACGCCACAATGACCGTGATCCGTGTATTCGCAAAGGCATACGTCCGTAATAACAAGGAGCTTCAATTTCGCTTTGCGAATCGCTTCAATCGCCCGCTGCACCACGCCCTCTTTGCTGAGGGAACTGGCGCCGCGCGGGTCCTTGGATTCGGGCAACCCAAACAGTATGATCCCCGGAATCCCCAGCGACTCCACTTCGCGGCACTCTTCCACAATCTCATCGACGGACTGTTGATAGATGCCGGGCATGGAGCTGACTTCCTGGCGGACTTTCGTCCCCGGGCACACGAACATCGGATAAATAAGACCCGACGTCGCAAGACGCGTCTCTCGAACCAGGCCACGCAGTGCCTCGCTCCGTCGCAGACGCCGCGGCCGATGAGTGGGAAAACTCATACTCTTTTTGCTCCTGCCTTCTCCTGTTTCGCGGCCCCCGCAAAATACTTTTCCAGCGCTTCAATCACCGCCGCTGCCGTTGTATCGGCTGAAACCACGAAGCGTCGGATCCCCGCTTCCCGCAGAGCGTTTGCTGTGACAGGTCCAACAGCCGCAATCGCCAGTTTATCTTGTAGCGCGCGCAATTGCTCGCCTCCAAACAACTCGGCAAAATGCTGGACGGCAGACGGACTGAAAAAGAGAACTGCATCCGCGGCCCCGTCGGCGATCTGCTTAAGGTTTCGCTCATTGATAGCGGTTGGCCGCAGCGTGCGATACGCGACGACTTCCGTAACCACCGCGCCGTGCTGCTCCAACGCCGGTGGCAAATCTGGATTTGCGCGATCGCTTCGCGGCAAGAATACTTTTGCTCCTTGAAGCCGCTGCCCCAACTCTGCCGCCAGCGCCGCACCGGTGTGCGTCTCCGCAACATACTCGACACGGAATCCGGCATGCCGCGCGGCTTCGGCCGTCACTGGACCGACACAGCCAATTTGCAACTTGCTGGCCGCCAGAATCAGGTTCAGCTTCAACTCCTCGCCGCGCTTTACCACTGCGCGAACTGCTTGTGCGCTGGTGAGAATCATCCAATCAAATTGCTGCATTTCCCCTAAGGACGCATCGAGCGGCCCGAAATCTTCTGGCTCCGCGAAAGACACCAGCGGAAACACCACGGCAATCGCTCCGCGAGCCGTCAGTTCCTGCGCAAGGGCCTCGCTCTGCCCCGCGGCACGTGTGATCACGATGCGCTTCCTGGCCAAGCCTGTTGAAGATGCTTCACCCACGCTGCCGGCTCACTTCTTCCAGAATAGACTGTGCGCCTGCCTCAATCAGCAATCGCGCCATGTGTTCTCCAAGTTGCGCTGCTTGATCCGGCGGAGCGCTAGCGCGCTGCTTCACGTATTGCACCCCGTCCGCGGAACAAACACACGCCTCCAGCAAGAGTTCGCCGCGCTCGATTCTCGCCCATGCTCCCATCGGTACCTGGCACCCGCCCTGCAACGCCGCCAGCAGGGCCCGTTCCGCGATGACCGCTGTTCGCGTCTCCAAATCATCCAAAGGTGCCAATAAGTCCGCCGCTTCCGTATCCTTCAACCGGCACTGCACCGCTATGGCACCCTGCCCGACTGCCGGCATGCACACGTCCGGCGAGAGCACCTCCGAAATCCGCTTGCTTAACCCGAGGCGATCGAGTCCCGCTTTGGAAACCATTACCGCTTCATATTCCCCGCTCTCCACCTTTCGCAGCCGAGTGTCCACGTTTCCTCGCAAGTCGCGTAGGTCGAGGTCGGGCCGGAGGTGTTTCAACTGCGCTTGCCGCCGCAGGCTGCTCGTTCCCACGCGCGCCCCGTATCGCAAATTCGCCAGCGTGGAGCCTACCAAGCAGTCGCGCACGTCATCGCGCTTACAAACCGCCGGAAACATCAGCCGCGAAGGAATGTCCGTCGGTATGTCCTTCACGCTGTGCACCGCCAGATCGATGCTTTCCTCCAGCAGCGCTTCCTCCAACTCCTTGATGAAAATTCCCTTGCCGCCAATCTGCCTCAACGGCGCCTGCTGCATCTTGTCACCGCTAGTCTTAATGATAATAGTTTCCGCTTCCATGCCGGTCGCGGCAAACAGCTGCTTCCGTACAAATTCCGCCTGCCATTTGGCCAGCATGCTGCCGCGCGTGCCGATCCTCAGGATTCTCACGGCTTCTCCCGACTCGAAAGAAAAAGATCGCGCAACGCTTCGACGTTCTGAATCTTTCTCCGCAGTTCCTTCTCATCTCGCAAGCGTTGCGCCGGCTCCAGCAGCAGTTTCTCCAGCATCTCATCCATCAACTTTTCTATATGCGCACGATCTGTCTCCGTCAGATGCTTCATCGGTTCCATTCGCGATCGGATGAAGGTCGCGCGTTCCTCCCGCAGTTTCGTGCGCAGCGCGTCCACGAGCCCAACCAATTCGACGCTCGCCTGCCAGGACAGAAATTTGCTTAACTGTTCCTCTACGATTCCCTGCGCGAGCGGGATCTCGCTCTCGCGCGCGTTGCGATTCTGCTGCACGATCCCCGTCAAATCATCCGTGTTGTAAACGTAGACGTTGTACAGCTCCGCCACCATCGGATCTATATTCCTCGGCACACCCAGGTCCATCAGGAACAGTGCCCGGTTGCCCCGCGCCACCATCGCTCGCTCGACGATTTCACGCCGCAACACCGGTTCCTCCGCGCTAACCGATGTCACCACCACATCGGGCGATCGCAGCGCGATGTCCCACTCTCCCCATTCGACAACCTTTCCACCAAACTCCTTGGCGAGCTCCTCCGCCCGATCGCGCGAGCGATTCATCACGTAGAGTTGCGCGATCCCACGATCACGGAGATGTGAGACCACTTGCTCGCTGATCGTTCCCGCACCCAAGACTAGCGCTTTGCGCTCGCTCAATTTTCCAAAAATACGTTCCGCCAGCTTCACACCCGCGGAAGCCGCCGACATCGGCCGCGTGCCCAGCTCCGTTTCCGTGCGCACGCGCTTCCCGACTTCCAATGCGCCCTGGAAAAGTCGATTCAGCACTGGCCCCGTCGCGCCGTGTTCATGCGCGAAGCGATACGCTTCCCGCACCTGCCCCAGGATTTCCGCCTCGCCCAGCAGCATGGAATCGAGCCCCGCCGCCACACGAAACAGATGCCGCACCGCCTCCTGATCGTAGTGGTGATAGAGCGATACGCTAAGAATATCTGCACGAACCGAATGAAACTCGCTCAGAAAAGTGGAAAGTCCCGGAGCGCTCTCATGCGAAGACTCCGGCGGCACGCCATACACTTCGCTGCGATTGCACGTGGAGAGCACCAATGTCTCCTCGAGAATCCCTCGCGCCCGAAGCTCCTCAGCGGCACGCTGGGCCTGCTCGGCGTTGAAAGACACCCTCTCGCGCACCTCCACCGGCGCCGTGCGATGATTTAGTCCGACGAGAACAATTTCCATGCCCAGTTTCGCGCGCTCCTAAAAGTAGCGGTGGCTATGCGAAAGATAGAGATTCACGACCGTAAAGCTCAGCACCACAATCACAAAGTTAAAGATGCACAATTTTGACGCTCGCGCCCCGCGCCACGCCGTTGTCCGCGCCAAACGGAAATAGAGCACGTATAACGCGAGTACCAGCAACGTGATCACATATTTCGGGTCATAGAAGGAATTTTGACCCGGTAGTTGATCGATGGACACGAAGCCCAGAGCCGTGCCAATGGCGATCGAGATAAGACCCACCAACACGCTCGATCGGGTCATCTGATCGAGTAGTTCGAGCGGCGGAAGCCGCCACACCACATCCCCGAGTTTGTGATTTCGCAGATGCCGCTCCTCCCCAAGAAAAATGAGGCTGAGGACGAATGAAAGTGCGAACGCCGCGTACGCCAGGATGCTCAGCGTCACGTGCAATGCAAAAACAACTCCATGCACAGGGGGAGGCGCAAGCCGGTCAGCCGGTGCAAGATGTGCAGCGAGAAAAAAGACCAGGATAAATGGTAGGACAAAAGCTCCCACCGATCGTTGCCGGTGATACAGCTCCAGCCCCAGATAAGTCAACGCCAGTAGCCAGCCGAACAACGACATGGAACCATACAAATCATGGTAAGGAACCGTGTGCGAACCGCGCGATCTCTCCCATAGCGCAAAATAGTGCGCCATCAACCCAAGCCCCAAAAGCAGCGTACCTAGCCTCCCCGTGAGCCTGTTTCCCGTACTCAAAAAGCGCACGTATAGGATCAAGCTCAACAGATACGCGACTCCCGTCAAGACTGGGAATAAATGATTCATGCTTTGTACTTGATCCCTCGGCTCATCGTGGCACGCCTGGCACTGCCAAGATCCCTGCGCGGCAAAAATACCTGATTCTTCAACGTTTCGAGTATAGCCTACACTCCCACGCGCTCGCACAGCCTGATGCCTGTGGTAGTAGTCAGCAAGACCGCCAAGGATTTGCTATCCTTAATCCCTCAGGCCGAGCATGCCCCTACAAACTCCAGCGAGCAATCGGAAAGACTTATTCCTTCGCGCCTGCCGCGGAGAGATTCTGCCGCGTGTTCCCGTATGGATGATGCGCCAGGCAGGCCGCTATCTCCCCGAATACCGCGAAATTCGTGCAAAGCACGCATTCCTTGAGGTTTGCAAGACGCCTCAGCTGGCCGTCGAAGTTTCCATCCAGCCCTTTCGCAGGCTGGGCGTCGATGCCGTCATCGTTTTCTCGGACATTTTGATTCCCGCTGAAGCCATGGGCTTGCCGTTGGAACTCGGTGACGCCGGCCCGAACTTGCCGAATCCGGTGCGCTCCAAGCTGGACGTCGACCGCCTCAAGATTTTCGACCCAGAGGAAAAAACGGCCTTTCTTCCCGAAGCCATCCGTCGTATCGTGAAATCCGTCGGTCCCGAAGTTCCCGTCCTGGGCTTTGCCGGTGCTCCTTGGACCCTTGCCTGTTATATGGTGGAAGGCAAGGCTAAGGAAGGATTCGCCACCGTCAAGAGTTTCCTCTACCACGAGCCGAAGCTCTTCCGCACACTCCTCCATCGCATCGCTCAGGCCACCATTCCCTATCTGAAAGCACAGATCGCAGCTGGCGCCGCCGCCGTGCAACTCTTCGACACCTGGTGTGGCGAGCTGAATCTCCCTGACTACGAAGAATTCGCGCTCCCCGCCGTCCAGGAGATCATCGCCGGTCTCGGCGGCTTGGTCCCCGTGATTTATTACACCAAAGCATCACAGCATTTGCTCTCCGCCGTGGCTCGCTCTGGCGCGAATGTGCTTAGCGTCGATTGGCGCGTGGACCTGGCTGACATTCGCAAGACGCTTGGTCCGAAAATCGCTCTCCAAGGCAATGTCGACCCGGCGGTTTTGCTTGCCCCTCCTGAAAGAATTCGCGACGTGACGCTGGCCACCATCAATTCTTTGGCTGGCCGCGGCCACATCCTCAACCTCGGCCACGGCATTTTGCAAAATACGCCCGTCGAGAACGCTCAGCTCTTTATCGAAACGGGCCAGCACGCGCTGATTCAGCATGCTAGGCCCGCAGCTCAGGTGCGGTAGGGGACTCTCAGCATGACAGTCGCACATCCAAGTCTGCAACAGATGCGCGGCGAGCTTCATGTCGGCGAAGAATTCCTCGCCAAATACAATCGCCCCGGCCCGCGCTATACCAGCTATCCCACGGCCCCGGTCTGGAACGATGGTTTCGGTCCCGCTGATCTCGAACGCGTGCACGATGAAGCCGAGCGCGCCAGCACACCCGTCTCGCTCTACATGCACATTCCCTTCTGCGAAAGCCTCTGTCTTTTTTGCGCGTGCAACGTCGTCATTCAGAAAAACAAGAGTGTCGCCCCTCCTTATCTTGACGTCCTGAAACAGGAAATGAAACGCATCAGCCGCGGCGTCTCCAAGAATCGCCCCGTAGTGCAATTCCACTGGGGCGGCGGCACTCCTACCTACCTGACACCCGAGCAGATCGAGGATCTCTTCGCCTTCACAAAGGAACATTTCCACTTCGATCTCGACAGCGAGATTGGCATCGAGGTCGACCCCCGTGTAACTTCCCGCGCGCATCTCGAAACTCTTCGCAAGCTGGGTTTCAATCGTCTCAGCATGGGCATTCAGGATTTCCATGCCGATGTGCAGAAGGCCGTGCACCGCATCCAGCCTTACGAACTCACGCGCGACCTCCTCCTTGCCGCGCGCGAACTTGGCTTCGACAGCATCAATGTTGATTTGATTTACGGTCTTCCCCACCAAACGGCGGACACTTTTGCCCACACTGTAGAACAAATTATCGGACTGGCCCCCGATCGCATCGCCCTTTTCAGCTACGCGCATGTCCCCTGGCTGAAAAAGCAGCAAGGCTCCTTCGCGGCGCATCTGCCCGAAGGCATGCAGAAATTCGAGATCTTCCGCGTGGGCTTGCTCAAGTTTCTCGAAGCCGGCTATCTCTACATCGGCATGGACCACTTTGCGAAGCCCGGCGACGAGCTTGCCGTTTCGCAGCAGAACCGCACCCTGCACCGCAATTTTCAGGGCTACACCACCAAGGCCGGCGCCGACCTCTACGGCATGGGCATCACCGCCATCAGCGGCATTCAAGACGCCTACGCCCAAAACTATCGCGACATCCCGTCCTGGGAAAAGGCTGTCGCCGAGCGCGGCCTCGCCACCATGCGCGGCTATCAGCTTTCCGATGAAGATCGCCTTCGCCGCGCCGTCATCAGCCGCCTGCTGTGTCACACCATCGTGATCAAGGACGAAATTTCCCGCGAGTTCGGCATCGACTTTGATGAACATTTCGTGGAGGAGCTTCGCCGCCTCGAACCATCCCGCGAGGATGGCCTCGTCCTCCTCGATAACGGCGAAATCCGCACCACCTGGCTTGGACGCATCTTCATCCGCAATCTGGCCATGGTCTTCGACCCCTATCTCGAAAAGCAGCAGCTCATCGCCAAGCCGCTCTTTTCAAAAACTCTTTGATCCCGTGAGGATGCTCACAGCCCTGTGACCCGTCACGTCCCAGCACTATTAGTCGGAGGCGGCATCTCCGGCCTCGTTTGCGCTTACGCCTTGCGCAAAGCCGGCATTGACGCACAACTCGTCGAAGCCTCTCCGCGCCCCGGTGGCGTCATCAATTCCATTACTCGCAATGGTTTCCTCCTCGAATTGGGACCTCAGAGCTTCAGCAGCGCCCCGTCCCTTCAGGATCTTTGCCACGAACTCGGCCTCGAAAACCAGATTCTCGTGGCGCCGCGTGCACCGCGATTCGTGCTTGTTGACGGTTCGCTCCGGCCCGTTCCCATGAGTGCTCCCGCTTTTTTCACCTCATCGTTCGTTAGCGTGAAAACAAAATGGTCCATCCTCCGCGACGCGTTCGGCCGGAGCGTGCCGCCTGCAAACGATGAAACCGTTGCCGCCTTTGTTCGCCGAAAGTTCACGCCGGAATTGCTCGAAAAACTGGTAGGCCCCTTTATCTCCGGAATCTACGCCGGTGATCCGGAAAAGCTCAGTCTCGGCGCCGCTTTCCCGCAGCTCCATGATGCGGAAACACAAGCCGGCAGCATCGTCCGCGGTTTGGTTCGTCTCGGAAAACAACTTAAGCAATCCGGCCGGCCGCGCCGTACTCTGCTCACCTTTCGCGAAGGCAACGAAACCATAGTCCGCGCGCTTGCGAACAAACTTGGGTCCGCGCTCCACACCGGAACGAAAGTCGCAGACATCTCCCGCCAAAATGAAGGCACGTTCCAAGTCAGTCTGCAAAATCGCACCGGCAGCGAATCCATCTCCACCAAATCCTTAATCTTGGCTACACCTACGGACATCACCGCAAAGCTTCTCTGCCAGCTCGATTCCTCCTTCGAGTCTCCGCTCAGCTCCATCGACTATGCTGCCGTCGCCGTGGTTTCTCTGAGCTATCGCAAGCAAGATATCGGTCACGAGCTTGAGGGATTCGGCTTCCTCGTACCTCGCTCCGCTGGCCTTCGCGTTCTCGGCTCCGTCTGGAACTCTTCGCTCTTCCCCGGCCGCGCTCCAGAAGGCCATGCTTTGCTGACCAGCTTCGTCGGGGGAACAACCGACCCCGCCGCGGCAAAGTTGCAGCCGGAAGAACTTGTAGCTCTCGTCCACCGCGAGATCTCCGCTCCCCTCTCCATGAAAAAGGAACCTGTCTTTTCGAACGTCACGATTTGGCTGCGCGCCCTGCCGCAATACAATCTCGGTCACGGCGATCGCCTCGCGGCGGTCGCAAACCTTTGCTCACGCTTCCCCGGCCTCTGGCTCACGGGCAATTACCTGCGCGGGCCGGCCATCGGCTCCTGCGTCGATCAAGCCCTGGCCGTAGCCGAAGAAGTTCGCAGCCATCTCGCCACGTAACTCATATTTCTTGACGGCATCAACTTGGGAGTGCGGCGGCTTGCGGCCGCTTTTCTTCTCTCCTCAGCTTGCGCACTGTCTCTTCTCTTACTGAAAACCGATAACCATCACTTTCCATATCGCAGCGCCAGCCTCGTCTTCCGCCGTTCCGCCGCCTCTCGATGCCGCTTTCTCTCCGCGGCCGTCTTCAAAATCAGCGGCGGCACGAGCTTGGGCAACCTCGTATGTTCGTCGACCGCCACGAACGTCACGTATGCCGTAGTCGTATGCTTTCGCTCTCCGCTCATGGCATTCTCGGAATAGACCTCTACGCCTACCTCCATCGAAGTATGAAAAACGCGGTTCACTTGCGATTTCAAATTTACAATTTCGCCGAGATTTACTGGATTTCGAAAATCAATGTAATCCACCGAAGCCGTCACCACATAGCTGTTGGAATGCCGGTGCGCCGCGAGCGCCGCAGCCATATCAACGAGGTGCATCACCTGTCCGCCGAGAAGTTTCCCCAGGGGATTAGTCATCGCCGGCAGAACGATTTCCGTCATCTCGGAACGCGACGCGCTTACCGGCTTCCCCGCCAGCTTGATTCCCTGCTCGTGATTCTCTTGGCTTTTCCGCTTCATTCGAGCCTCTTGCCCCGCGCAATGTTGGACTCCGCTGGTGGCACCCGTATAATACGAGACGACCCAATGACCGACCAAAAGAAAACGCGCCGCCAGATGCTCGAAGAGTTCGTCGCCAAAAAACCCGATGACGCCTTCTCCCGCTACGGCCTGGCCATGGAGTGCATGAACACCGGCGACCCCACAGCCGCCGACACCCACTTTCGCGCGCTCCTCGAACGCAACGCCGACTACATCCCCGCTTATCTGATGTACGGCCAGCTCCTCGCCCGCGAATCCCGCACCGCCGAAGCCAAGCACATCCTCTCAACCGGCATCGTCACCGCCGCTAAAAAAGGCGACCAGCACGCCAGCTCCGAAATGCAAGCCCTCCTCAACGAACTCTCCTGACCAATCCTATCCAGCGA
>Ga0137396_10000933_pt1 | contig 14747 bp, 13 predicted proteins | sample czc16metaG_FD_108284 | JGI IMG/M metagenome (GOLD analysis project Ga0137396, IMG submission 108284) | Vadose zone soil microbial communities from Angelo Coast Range Reserve, California, USA - czcobulk3.16 metaG | ecosystem: Environmental > Terrestrial > Soil > Vadose zone | place: USA...
CAGGTAAGAGAGATGGGATACAACATCTGGAAACGAAGCTACGAGTATGATTGGGCCTGTCATTCTCGCAAGATGGAAAAATTACTAACCGGCTAGCATGCGTTCTACTACAATAAGATGTATGTCATTTTGAAATGATTGTGGGGCTAGTCTCGACATATAGGGGAGTCCTCTTGTGGCGAAGGTAATCGACTAGCCAAATGGCGACGACGAAAGACAAGGTAGTGGCTAGGAGTGAGAAGATGTCTGACGTTGGAGGATAAAACAGGATTGGCGAGCCGCTCACCGCGTTGCCTTGAGATGTCGTGACGGCTGAAGTCATGACGGTACCTTTGGGGTCTGCGAGTCCGCCGGGGGGGACGATGTAGATCCCGTTTCCAATGAGAAATCTTGTCACGACGGGTGGCAAGACGTCATTGTCGAGTTCGGGGGTGATAAACACCATCGTATGGGAATTAAGAGTGCTGTTATCGGTAATGTGGGAGTTGTGAACAAACTGAGATGGACCTGTGATGTTTCCTAGCATCTCCGCAAGGTAGCTTTGCGATAGTGAAGATTCGAACTTCGATTGATATTGATCAGAGGCGTTTGAAACCGTGGGTCTGAGTTGAAGGAGGTTGCCAAGGGTCCCGTAGTAGGCGAAATTCTCTCCCATTAGCTCGCCAATGTAGTTGCGATAAAGAGTAGCATAACCTATGGACCCATAAAAGACGAAGATTGGAATTCCCCCGCTTTGGTTCTGGACGTAGTTCGTCGCCAAGACCATCTTGTTGAAAGCTGTCGTGGAAATGTAGGGATTGAAATAGACTCCGGACTCTGAAGCACCGAATGATCCGTTCGCCACGAGAAGTGTGACGACCAATATCACGATAAGCGCTGTCATGAGGCCTTTTGAATCGAACCTCCACAGGGACAGTCTTCTGTGCTGAAGTGGCGTCAAAATGACCGCCCAGACCAGCAGCACGCCGAGAGAGATGAGGACATAAGAGGGAATGACCAATAGGGCCCTAACACCGAATTCACTTTGGACCGGTAGGAGTCCTACGTACACAGCCGCGAAGATGCTTAGCAAAACTGTGCTCCAAACAAATATCAGCAGACTCAAAATGTTGCCACTCCTCCGCCACTTCGTAAATGCATAAGCGTAGCCCAGCGCAAGCACTCCGAGCAACAGTGTGGAACCACCGATCCAATAGAATAGATCGGCTAGGCCGAGCGTCTGTCTCGGGGTCTGAATAGTTGTCTGGAAGTAAGTCAGGAAGAAACTAGGGAACGCAACCACCATCAGGATGGCCGGAATCGCCACGGTTAGAGATGACACGACTACGTGCTGTATCCTTCGAGTTAAGAGTGCAGAAATCATCAAGGTGAGTGAAAGTACGCCGAAGGTTTCGAATTGGGCCATTGCGATAGCTACGGTCAGAGCGGTTAAGACAACGTAGTCTCTTACACGAGGCTGTTTTTTCCATGAGTATTCCACCATGAGCATCGTTACGAAGGTTAGTGATAGCGCCATTAGGTTGCGATTGTTGTCTGATACGATCTTCAGAAACGAGATTGAAAACGCCTGTAACAGCACCGCTAGTCCAGCAATGTGGACATTGGTCGAGATCCTGAGAGTTATCAAGAACGATGCGCATAGGCCCAAGAACGCGAAAATCAGAGGTAGTGTTCTCTCAGCCATCGTGAGGTTCTGTACTGTGTACCCGAACACCGCCAAGAGTTGGACGTAGAGTTGGGGATAGCTCCAAGTGGTGATTGTCTGGAGCTCACCGTTCTTGAATAACTCCTTTGTCAGTTCAATATAGCTGGGGGAATCCCATCCCAGCATTAAACCCGATCCGAATAGACCGAATCGCTTACTGTGCCAGAGAATAACCGCTAGCAATGAAATAATTGACGCTGTGAGATACGTCAGCCCCAACAAAGGGGAGTGAGTCCTGATCTTGAAGAACGACATGATCCATTCACTTAACTGTCGTGCGAGCTCAGTGAGCAAGTGAATACGGTTCATTTATACTCGGCTATTGGTAGGCAATTGGGAACCTATCCGAACGAAGTGTTCCCCCTCCAAAGTTTCCTTCGTTAGCTGTCTTAAGATACGCGTTTTGTAGCGATTATGAGACTGAGACCGGACTGTGAGTCTACTGGATTCTTTCCACGAAACGCCCGGGTAGCAGCTCTGAGTGCATAGAACCCGCTCTTGTATTCGGCTTCAAGGAATTCAAGAGGGTGTCTGAGAACGTTTCTGGCAGACGTCGACATAACACTCCTCATATTCCAGGTGAAGGTTGTGAAACCAGCGTCGTCAAGAAGGCTTGATATCTCAAGTCTGGTCGATGGAGAATGTACCTCCACAAAAACGGACCGCGCGTGAGCAATAACCGCCATGCTGGAACGAAATACTGAACTCTCTGCACCCTCAATGTCCATCTTGATCACATCGATTCGAGTCACCTTGGTTCTAAGATCCTCCATGGTGACAACGTTTACGGCGGCACTTCCAGAGTCGGAAAGTTTCGAGCCCGTACCCTCCTGTCTGAATAAAGTTGGATGAGGCTCGTCTCCCCATATGGCTGCGTGAACGGCGACAACATTGGAGAGGGCGTTGGCACGAATATTTCTGGTCAAGAACGAGAAAGCCCATAGATCTGGCTCAACGGCGATCACTCTTCCCCTTGGCCCCACCTTGAGGGCGGCTAACAGCGAGAAGTCTCCATACCCCGCACCCAAGTCCAACACGGTATCTCCCGTAGAGATGAGGGACAGGCGGTACTGTTCAGCGAAATATGTGGCGTAATGTGAAACAATCATTTCATTTGGCATATCCAGTTGGAGCGGACCTGCCTTCAGCTTCACTGCTTTTGGGCGCACAGGTTCATCGCCTCGCCTGATGTACCAAAACCCCATTGGCATTTCGATCTCCAGACGGATAATCGTGCGTTCTAATCTCGGTGGTGTGACTATGCAAGAATCGGATTGTCAGTGGACGGGACCTGATCCTGATTCTGAGGAGTGCTTTCTTCTTAGGCCAAGTTGGTCGATTAGTCCGACGAATATGATGAAAACAGTAGTTGCGGCTGCAAATGACCATAAGTCAAAAGCTGCCGGATAAGTTAAGATCGGAAAAGTCTCTGGCACGTCCGCTGAGGTTTGAAGTGTTTCCTCGAAATGAAAGTCGACCTCGTCAGTCCGGAGCACCCGTCCTTTACAGAGGAAGGAGGGATTCGGAACGTTTCTCTGAAGAACGACATCATCAATCCACATCGAAATTGCTGAGTGGTTTCCAGAGTGGGCTAGAAAGGAAATCGAAGACACCGAATGAATGCTAAATTCTGGGTTTTCCCCACTAGGCATGTCAAAGAGGACCGAGAATCGGCGGTATTGTGAAGTAGGCCCTGCTTTGTCACCCCCAACGTTGTAGAACGTTCTCGGATTTCCCGCAATATCTACTAAGTTGATGGTCATAAGGGAACAGGAATTGCACCTGGCCCAGAAGCTAATTGTGCCATAATGGACATAGTCACTCTGGGGCAGGGAGAGAACCAACCCGACGTTCCCAAAAGGATCTCCAATCCCACTGACCTCTATGCTAGCATTGCCCTCCATCATTGCTACATGATCCAGACTAATGGTTGAACCGTCCGAGATCGGGGTCCAACCCTGGACTGAATCGGCATAATCGTTACCGACAATTGCTGGAACCCCATTAGGTCGCATCGGGGAAAAATCTAAAGTGCTGGGGTTGCCGGCCTGGTCGACTCCGAGGAACCTCCAGCTCGAAGGAAAAGAGGTCACATTGTAACTCTCGAAGCCGCGAGATGCATTGACTGTTATGTAGCGGTGATTCGGGTTAAGAGGGTCCACTGAACTGTATACGCCGGGTAAGTTCACCGAGTTATTATCACGGAATATTGTAACGTTAGAACCGACCGCCGTCCTGCCGAGATTGTCGAGACCATTCGGTGGTATTACGTACACCCCATACCCGACTCGGAAACTGAACATGACCCCAGGCAGATACGAATTGTAAAGGTCCGGCGTAATCAGAATAAAGGCGTGAGATAATAGCGCTCTCGTGTTTGTAATGTAGGACCGGTGAACGAACTCGGTAGGACCCGGAGACTTCCCCATTAATTCTTGAAGATAGCTTTGCGACAGATAGTTTTCCGACGCGGACTGTAACGGATCTGACGAGTTTGAGAATGTGGGTTGGAATTCAAGAAGTTTGTCTAGGCTTCCATAATACGCGAAATCTTCTCCCACTAGTGCTCCCAGATAGCTTCTGCTCAAAGCCGCGTAACTGTAGGTCCCGCTGAAGACGATTATTGGAACTCCCAAGCTGTTTTCTCTGACATAGTTTGCAGCATAGGCGATCTTGTTGTAAGTTGTGGCGGGAATGAAAGTGTTGAAGAATATTCCAGATCCTGGAACAGCAAATGTGCTGTTCATGAGAACGATAGCGGCTATCAATACCGCCATTAGAATAGTTGCAGTACTCCGTTGCCCCAGCCTGATCACCGGCAAGTTCTTAGTCTGGAGAATTCGCCTGATTGCTAGCCAGATGAGCATCGCCCCAAACGGGATCATGACATAAGAGGGGACGAGCAAGAGAGCTCTAACTCCTAGCTCGGCTTGAGCATGCAGAAGCCAAACACCCCCGAAGATTGCTAGGAGTATCATCGTCCAGACGAAAACGAGAAGGCTCAGAATACTGCCATTCTTCCTCCATTTCAAAAATGCGTAGGCGCAGCCTACCGCGAAAATGAAGAGTAGGAATGCCGAACCGCCAGTCCAGTAGGTTAAGTCAGTCGAGCTGAGGCTCAGTTTCGGAGTCTGAATGGGGGTCTGGAAATACGTCAAGAAATAAGCAGGGAACAAGGCGACCGAGATAACGGAGGGAACCCCAACAGCTATCGCGGACAGAGATAAGTTCTGTCTCCTCAGCGTCAGGAGAGCAGAAACCATCAAGGTCAGGGAGAGTATTGCAAAAGTCTCGAATTGAGTGAAAGCTATGGCTAAAGCAAGAACGGTCAAGACAAGATAATCCTTCACACGTGGCTGCTTGGACCATGCGCCCTGGACCACGAGCAACGCCACAAAGGCTAGTGATAGGGCCATCAAGTTTCGGTTATTGTCCGAGACGATTTTCAAGAAAGATATTGATGATGCTTGAAGCATCGAAGACAAACCAGCGATGTGGATGCTTCCCGAGATTCTCAAGACTATCAAGAACACGGCGTATATGCTCAAGAATCCCAGAGCGAGAGGAAATACTCTCTCGGCCACTGTAGTGTTACCGCCGACATATTGCGCGACTGCTAGAATCTGAACGTAGAGTTGAGGGTAGCTCCAAGTGCTAACGGTGTATAGTATTCCGTTCTTTGATAATGTGTTGGCTAACGCGATATAACTGGAGTTGTCCCAACCTATCAAAAGCGTCGAACCAAATACACCGAATTGCAGATTATGCCAGAGAACGATAGCCAACAAGATTAGAAACGAGGCCGCAGGATACGCAAACCTCAGAAATGAGAGTCGACGATTCTTCTTCAATGATGTTGGCAAGCAGCCGGAATGCAGGAGTCCATTTGAATCCGTCGGCAAGTATGATATTCCCCGTGGCTACCCGGAGGGCATTCTGAATCTGTTGGAAAGAAAGAGGCGGGCTTCTAGGCTTTCCCGAGTAAAACGTCTTAGAATTTCTCTGTCAGACACTCGTCTAGTCATCTGAACGACGGCTCGCTTCCTCAAGGTACGGCGCAGGTTGCGAAGGACATCAATGTAAGCGCGGATTGACGCGTCAACGATGTCCATTCGTCGATTGGCCGTGAAGTAGAGAATGCGTGCTGCAGCAATGACGAGCCAGCCCGGCATGACCTCGACTAACGTGGACAAGCTGTAGTTCTTCAGCATTGTTGAAAGTCTGTTCCTCTCCATGAAATGGATTTTTCTTGCAGAGGCTCGACCCATAGAAGGGCTGTGGAAATGGAACGCGACGCTACTGGGCTCGTAGACTACCTTGTAGCCGTTAAGCAGAACTCTCCAGCAGAGGTCGCCGTCTTCTGCATAAGTGAACGTATCTATGTCCCATCCTCCTGCAGCTCTCAGCGCATCGCGCCTGATGAGAACTACGGCCCCTGTGATGAAGTCCACCTCTTCAGATTCGGAATATCTTCCAGTATCGAGTTCATCCAATCCCCTGTCCATACCGAAACCGAATATGTCATAGAAACCCCCTGTTGACACTACCCTTCTCTTGTCGGCCAGGGACAGTAGCCTTGGTCCACAGACGCCTATGGAAGGGTCGCTATCCATTCGACTTACGAGATGTCTGATGCAATCTGGGTCCAATTCAATGTCTACGTTGAGAAACATGAGATACTCTGCTCGTGCCACCTGGGCGCCAATGTCGCAGCACGCGGCGAATCCTTTCTCGCGCCTAGTGTTTCGAATCACCAGGACACTGGGGAAATTTTCAGACACAAACTCAGAGCTTCCGTCAGTAGACTCGTCGTCCACAAAGATGGTTTCAAGGTGCGAATGTGATTGTGAATCGAGAGAGTTGAGGCATACGTTCAGAAATTTTCTGCCATTGTAGTTTCCCAGTATCGCGGAGACGAGGGGTTGAGGGGATGCGTTGGAAATGACTGGGCGTTCTTGCATCGAGATCTTTGCTCCCTTAGGCTTCGATTCGTTGGCCGTGATGGGTCGCTGTGATGGTCACCAACATGGGAGGGAGAGTTCGCTTCAGAAGCCTACCCCTTGCTTTGGTAACAATTTCATCATGCTCTTGGATCTATCTCGATTTGATGCTAGCTCTGAATGCAAGTTTGTAGGGCTTGTCCTTATGAATTGCCATTAGGGAACCGGGAGGACCATAGGGTGGACCCTGACAGACAACTCGACCTATCGTTCTTCCTTGATTAGAAGTTATTCGTTCCAGTTTGGCAGGTTGTTGCTTCAGAGGTTCGGTAGAGTGTCACTGGTTCCCTTCGCTAAGTCCTGATAGAAGTCCAGAGTCATTCCAGCTACGATTTGCCATGACCGGGATGTGCGCATTTTTCGGGCGTTTTCCGAGAGGGAGTCTCGAAGATCTTGTCGCGTTAACAGAGTCTCCATCGCCTCGGCCAGCCTCTGATGGTCACGCGGTGGAACCAGCAATCCGAACTTAGTTTGGGACAGCTCTTCTATGAAATAGTCGGTCTCAGATGCAATGACCGGTCTTCCGTGGCCTAGAGCCCAACTGAGTGCCCCACTGGCGGAAAGGCTATAGTAGTAAGGAAGGACGATGAACGAAGCCTCAGTGAAGAGAGCGTGAGCAAAAGCACTGCTGACGGGACCGAAGAATCGCGCCCTCCCATCTAAATCCAACTCTTGCGCTGATTTTTGCAGCTCACTCTTGTAGTCGTGATAGTAAGGAGGGGTGGTTCCAGCCAGCCAGAGCTCACAATCATCCCTTCGTTTGGCAACTAGTGCAAAAGCGGAGAGCAGTGTCTCCAGTCCCTTCCTCGGAGATATCACTCCAAAGTAGAGGATTGGACGTACGCCTATCTTTCGCTGAGAAATCAAGTCTCGGGATGGCTCGGTGGTCTCGATCCCGTGAGGAATTACAACGACCTTCGACGGCTTGATTCCATATTCCGACACCAAACGTTTCCTAAACACATCCGTGTGAACTATCACAGCGCTGGAAAGCGTGGACACAAGTTTGTAGAAGATAATTAGGAACGCATCTAAGAATCCGATTGGCAAAGGAAAGGTGGAGGGAGATGTATCACGCACTTGGGCAAGCTCTTGGCCCCGGGGGATGATCATATGCAGGGTCACGACTGTTTTTACCCTGAGTAGACGAAGCAGCAGGAGGGCGATCGGTAATCCGAATGCAGAATAAAGAGGTCCGTATGAGTGGATACCATAGAATTCAAACTGTACATGCACGATGCTAGGCTTGTCGGTCAGAACCTTCTTGAATATCTGCAGCGGGAATCTATTCTGACTCCAGACTCTGAGCTCTCCGTTGCCGCGGTCTCCAAGCACCTCAGGAGACTTGCTAGCTGGGGATGAAATCGGTCCGTATATCTTACAATCTGCATGATGCTCCTTGAATCCCTCTACCAACTTCTGAGAGTAAAGCGAAATGTCATCGACGAGGGCGATCCTCAAATTCGGAGAGCCCACGGTCTCAGTCAAGTTTCAACAGGCTTTGAGGGCTACTTCGTCTTGGTAATCAATATTCTTCTGTATTTGTCATCCTAATCCTCGAAATACTGCGTCCAAACACTTCTAATGACCTTGGTGGCTAGCGTAATCGACGGACTCGGCCCCTATTCCTGCCCCGTGATGTGTTCGAGAGTATCTTGAGCAGTATCTTAGCCCCGTCCCTGAGAGGGTTGAGTTTTGTGATTCCGACTCGCGTGTGATACCTTACTGGCATTTCTACTATGCGAGCGCCTCTGCGGGCAGCGGTAGCTAGCATTTCTGTTGCAAATGGCATTCCGTTTGAGCAGTTCGAGAAATCTTTTGCGAGCGAGCTCCGGAACGCGCGAATCCCGCATTGACTGTCGGCGACGGGTATGCCTAGGAGTGAGCTAACGAGTTTTGAGATGACCATGTTTCCAACCTTGTTGCTCAGGGTCATGGCTCCCTTATCCATGTCATAGAACCTGTTACCGATCGCAAAATCAGCTGTTCCATCCAGGATGGGTTGGACTAGCCGGGGTAGGTCTCTAACGTCATAAGTTCCATCAGCGTCCATCATCGTAATAATAGGCGCTCTATGGTTTTCGAGTGCATAAAGGAAACCTGTCTGAAGGGCGTCGCCATAACCGATGTGCTTCTGAAAAAGGACCTCCGCCTTCTTGCCCCGTGCTATCTCCACGGTTCCATCGTGGGATCGTCCATCTACGACTATGGGAATGGATGGAAAGTCAAGAGACCTTACATCATCCAGAACTTTGCCTACGGACTCTCTTTCATTCAGCGCCGGGATTACTATTGCAACTGGGCTAGTGATCTCATCGGTTCGCCTCATCTCTGTTACGCTCGGGGTGTTGGTTGGACATAGATTTCACGGGCAAGCTCCCTTGCTGCGGTCTTGACCGCTTCAGCACTCGTCATCGAAGACCTCCATCCGAGCTGCTCGATTCTCGTAGTATCCAAGAGCATCGTCTTTACATCTCCTGGCCAGCCTCTCCCGCCATCGATCCCTCCTGTGGCAACATATTCAACTTCATTTAGATCAAGAGACTTGGCGACGATCCTGGCTATCGACATTACATCGAGCGTATCGTTGGACCCGACGTTCAGAATCATAACTCTTGAGTTGAAGGCTTGAGCGCCAAGGAGAAGCGCTTTCACAGCGTCTGTGACATGGATGTATGACTTCCGTTGGCTTCCATCTCCAAGGACTTCGAGCTTGTTCGGATTACGAGAGAGCTTGGAAACGAAATCAGGGATCACCCCATGGCCCGCCTTCGGCCCGACTACGTTTGCTAGTCGAAGAATGACTGCTTCGAGCCCGTAGGAACTGCAATATGCAGTTATCAACGCCTCACAAGCCAGTTTTGCCGCGCCATACAGCGAGACTGGAACGAGCGGCCCGAAGGATTCAGGAGTTGGAAAGACATCAGTGTCTCCATAAACTGTTGAGGATGAGGAGAATACTATCTTGCTACAACTTCTCGCCTTTCTCATTGCCTCCAGCACCATTCGCGTGGCTGTGACGTTCTGTTCAAACTTCAGCGTGGGGCTGGTTAGGCTCATTCTGACATCCGAGTCGGCGGCAAGATGGAAGACGGTGTCACAGTCGTACACCAAACTGGTGTCTCCCAGGTGGCAAGCGTCCTTCTTGACGAAATTGAATCGCGAGTTCGTGGTGTAGGGTCTAAGGTTCTCTGCCTTTCCCGAAACTAGACTGTCTACTACTGTAACCTTCAGATTATTGCCCAAGAGAGCTTCGACAAGGTGGCTTCCGAGGAAGCCCGCTCCGCCTGTGACTAGGACCTCATCCAATCGTCATTTCGCTCCAGTAATTCGTTGAAGTTCGTTGCGCTTCTTTCGTTTGCCTCACCTGAATTGGGCTTTCGGAGCAAGGCTCTCCGGCCTCTTAATTTGTTGAGTGTACCAGTCTATGGTCAGCTTGAGTCCTTGCCGGAGTTTCACCTGAGGGGAGTATCCCAATAGACGCCTGGCCTTTTCTAAGTCAGGACAACGGCGGAGTTGTCCCTCGGGCTTCGTCACGTCGTATCGCACTGGCTTTTGTTTGCCGCTGAGTGTCATGATTAGTTCCGCGACTTCACTGATGGACACTTCTTCGTCACTCCCGATATTGATCGGGTCGGGTGCGGGATGATGCTCCGGAGAGAGGATTAGACCTTGAACGAGATCTGAGACGTAGACGAAGGATCTTTTTTGCTGGCCGGTTCCCCAAACGACGAGTTCTCCTGTGTCAGAGATGATTTTTCGCATAAGGCTGGGGATGACATGGCTTGTGGATTCGTCGAAGTGGTCTCGAGGGCCGTAAGTGTTGTAGGGTCGGATGATCGAGATTTTCATACCATACTCAGATGCATAAGCCCTGGCTTGGATCTCCGCCAATCTCTTTGCCCAGCCGTAACCGAAATTGCTCGGCTCCGGATCTCCCAAGAAACCATCATCTTCGACAGTTGGCACTGCAACGTCCCTCTTGTAGACGCAAGCTGAGCTAAAGACCACGTAACGGTCCACGTCATTCTTTCTCGCCGCCTCTAGCATGTTGAGGTTTAACAGAGCGTTTCGGTGAAACATTTCACCGGAATGGGCAGAATTGTAACTCACGCCTGCCACCTTTGCTGCCGCATTGTAGACGACCTCAGCGTCTTTGCAGGCCAATTGACAGGATCTCGAGTCGGCAAGGTCAATCTTCAGAGAGTCAGCAGTCTTGTTCACAAGCTGAGATCCCGACTCGTTCTCAAGACTATCAGCTACGGTTACTCTGGCTCCCAGATCCAGAATGCGCTTGACGAGGTGGCCGCCAATGAACCCGGCGCCACCTGCTACGAGAACGCTGCGATCATTCCAGAAATTACTGTTCTCGCCAGCACCGTCTGACATGGATGATGTCGAGCTGGCGGGAATAACCACCTTAAAGCCTTCGCTCGGAACTCGCACGGGTCATGATATCCTTCGATAGCAAGCTACATTGCGTTAACATTATCCTCCAAACCATCCGGGAAGGGGCCGACGAACACAAATAGCGTTACCCTTAGTGCTGGAACGAGGTGCCGTGCCGATGAAGATCAGCGCCGTAATCCCTCTCTATAATGAGGAAGAGGTGATCGACGAGTTCTCAACCAGGCTCATCGACGGCCTTGAGGAACTAAAGGCGGATTATGAGGTCATCTTCATTGTCGAAGGCGCTGATTCCACGCTTCAGAAGGTTACTCAACTATCAAGGGAAAATCCTAGAGTCCGGGTCGAGTACAACGCGAAGAGGCTTGGACTAGGAAGAGCTCTCAAGAAGGGGCTCGAGCTCGTCGATTCCAGATCGAACTACGTTCTGACGATGGATTCAGATCTTAACCACGATCCGAAAGAGATTCCAGCCCTGTTGGAAGCGTCGAAGAATGCTGACGTCGTAGTGGGATGTCGATCGCGGACCCGGGGGCTGGTTCAAGAGCTTCCCTTCTTCAAGAGGATGATCAGTGCGAGTACAAACTGGATTCTGCGGAGAGCCTTCAAGATGAAGTCTAGCGACATTACCTCAGGTTTCAGAATCTACTCAACGAAGACCGTCGAGAGCGTACGCGAGGAGCTCATCGCGAAGAACTTCGAAGTAACCGCGGAACTCCTCATCAGAGCCAAGAAAAAAGGATTCTCAATAACAGAAGTCCCTATCAGTTTTAGGCGCAGACCAAGGGGAACCAGCAAGCTCAGCTTCATCAAAAGCGGAGTTGGATACATTATCCTGCTATTCCGTCTAGGCTTCTAGGGCGAGACAGTATAAGGTTCGCAGCTTCTGCAACATTCGTTGCCACAAAGTCGGCGAGCTGATCTGACTTAGAATTGTCCAGTTGACCGCTTTTTTTTGAAACAAGTATAGTCCTGGTTCCTGCAGCCCTACCCGCCCCAATATCGAGATCGCGATCGCCCAACGTGTAAGAAGACGCCAGGTCGATGTTGAGTTCTGAGGCGGCTTTCAGCAATAGTCCAGGTTTGGGCTTCCTGCACTGGCAGTCTTCCTCGGGCGTGTGGGGGCAATAGTAGAGTGCATCGTAGTCGGCGCCTGCTCGACGTAATTCGTCTCGGAGTCGATTGTTAACCCGTTCGAGGGTCTCAGCGTCGAAATAGCCCCGTCCTATGCCCGACTGGTTCGTCACAACTATAACTCGATATCCCGCCTTTCTTAGTGATCGAAGTCCTTCGGCTGCGCCGGGAATGAGCTTGACCAGGTCCGGGTCGGCGCAATATTTCACATCGACCATAAGCGTGTCATCGCGGTCGACGAAAACTGCCGGTGATCTAGCCAAAAAGATCTTCTTCCACCAGGAGGCATAACAAGTGTCCTATTGAGATGTGCATTTCTTGTATGAGAGATGTTTCATCACTTGGGACTGACAAGAGGATGTCGCAGTAGGGTTTCATCTGGCCCTTCTGCCCACATAGACCAATAGTCTTAGCGCGAGACATTCTACCAGCCTCTAATCCCTTCAGTACATTCTTCGACCCGCCGCTAGTGGATATACCGATAACCACATCGCCTGGCCTCGCGAGAGCCTTCACCTGTCGGGCGAATATCTCCTCGAAGGCGTAATCGTTGGCAATTGCAGTGACCGCGGAAGAGTTTGTCGTCAATGCCTCTGCAGGCAACGGATCACGGTCTACTCGGAACCTGCCAGTGAACTCTGCAACAATATGCTGAGAATCAGCCGCGCTCCCTCCGTTACCAAAGGCATAGAGTCTACCGCCATTCCGGAAACTGCTGGATATGGCTTCGGCCGCCTTCTCAATCTCCGGGGTCAGGGAGATAGACATCTCTCGGAGCTTTGCGCCCTGTCTGAGATACGCCTCAATCGTATCCGACTTTGAATGAGTAGTCTTCGGTGTCAACAGGATCACTCAGCTCCCACGATAGCTCGACGACTACGGACGGTCAGCTTATCATATCAATACTTAGGTCAATTGTCAGAGAGCGTAAGACGCAGGCTTAGCTTCGCTGATCTGTGGTCTCTGACCGGCACGGTCCCGCTGTTCACGGTCTCGGTAACCGACTTTCCAAGTTTCCAAACCTACATCCTCGAATCTCACATTCTCGACTCTGGAGCCGGCTTTTATCATCGCGGAGGAGAGTTGTTTGTGAGAGCCATCTTCCGCAAAAAGGAGTAGATAGCCCCCACCACCTGCACCAAGGAGCTTTCCACCGATCGCCCCGTTCTCTAGGGCTGTCCTGTACAGCTTATCGACTTCTTCGTTAGATATCGCAGGATCAAGCTTCTTCTTCAAATCCCACTCGCGACCGAGGAGTTCACCGAATTCCTCGACTCGACCTCGGACGAGCTCATTGTTGAGATCGAGGGTTAGTTTCTTGATCTCGTGGAGCGCCTCCAAGACTGTCGGATTTCCTTCGCGGTAAGATTTGATCTGTCTGCCCAAGATGCCGCCCGAGGGACGAGTTGTTCCCGTGGAGCAGAGAAGGAGCCTGTATTCCAGCTCATTCCTTACGGCTCCCGAAATAGCGAGAGGTTTGACAGTTACGCCCTCCTTCTCAAACCGGATAAGGTTGAATCCGCCAATGGCCGCAGCGTATTGGTCCTGCATCCCGCCTGGGATTCCAACGTCAGATCTTTCTATCAAGTAGGCCATCTCTGCCACTCGCTTTCTCTGCATCGGCTTGGCCGCCCATTCGCAGAGACCCCCGAGGATTGCGACCACGAGTGCCGACGAAGATCCGAGCCCCGAGCCGGGAGGACAGTCGGAACACGTGTTGACTTCGAGTCGGTCGGTTACTCCCATTCTCTTCACAGCTGCTCGTGCAAGTTCGGCGTCTCCGTTCAAGGTTTGAGCGTGGCTGGGTTCTGCCGCTATGCCAGTGGTCCAGCCCATGCTGTTCACTTGCAGGCCATCTTCACTTCGCGGTCGGAGAGAGCAGTATGCGTATTTCTTGATGGTAGAGGACAAGACTACGCCACCGTATTGTTCTGTGTATGGTGGAACATCGGTTCCTCCCCCAGAGAAACTGACGCGGAGAGGTGCGCGCGAGCGAATTATCAATTCAGAGGTCGGTCCTCGAGGTTCTTCCCAGAATGCCAAGGTTGACGGTCGGCTGGGAACCGGTCTGATACACACGATAGGCCACTACAACACTTCAGTTTCAGGGATAGGGGCTTTAATAGCCTTATAGCAACTGTCAACACGTCTGGACCCGGGATTTCTCGCGACGCCCTCCCACGTATACGACGGTTGTTCCTATGTGCCTGCACTATTCCGATGCTAGCCTAGGAGGTTCTTGAGAAACTTTATCATGAAAGCGAATCCGGGGCAGGGTTGAGACGGCACATTTGGTTTCAGGTTCGCCTGACGAATCTTTCTGGAGAGGAAAGAACGTACTGGTTACTGGGTCCAGCGGTTTCGCTGGTCGTAATCTTACGCACCTACTCTCCTCCTTAGGAGCGAAGGTAGGGTGCTTCGTTCGAACAAAGAAGGACTATTCCAACAACGATCCCGGGACTAGCGTTATTCTCGGCGACGTTGAAGACTATCAGAGCCTC
>Ga0137396_10000934_pt1 | contig 14746 bp, 12 predicted proteins | sample czc16metaG_FD_108284 | JGI IMG/M metagenome (GOLD analysis project Ga0137396, IMG submission 108284) | Vadose zone soil microbial communities from Angelo Coast Range Reserve, California, USA - czcobulk3.16 metaG | ecosystem: Environmental > Terrestrial > Soil > Vadose zone | place: USA...
AGCGGGGAAGCCTTAGCATTGGAGCGGCGCGCGCGCTCCCTCGGGGAGCTGCTCGGCCTAAAGCCCGATGCCGCGGGGCACGCGGAGACCGGCCGGCTCGCCGTGGCAATCGCCGGCCGGCTCGCGGGAGAGATCGCGGCCCGCTTCGGAGCGCCCCTGCTCGACGCCCCCTTCGCGGCGCTGGGCATCGAAGAGGAATCGGACGCCGTGGCATCCGCCGCGATTCCGTGATGGCGGCGATCGGGGACCGCCGGGTGGGGTGGGTCGCGATCACGCTTTTCGCATTCGCGATGGCGCTGGTCGAAGCGGCGTGCGTCGTGACGCTCAAGAAGCTCTACTTCCCCGATGGCTGGGCCGCGCCGTTCCACCCGATTCCGCCGCCGGGGCTCCTGCTCGAGCAGTGGCGGGAGGTGGCGACGCTCGTCATGATCGGGGCGGTCGCGTGTCTGGGACGGCCTCGGCTCCGGATCGCGCTCGCGCGCGGGCTCTGGATCTTCGGGCTGTGGGATCTTCTCTACTACGCGTTTCTAAAGCTCTGGACGGGTTTCCCGTCGAGTCTCTTGGACCTGGACCTGGTGTTTCTCGTGCCCCGGCCGTGGATCGCGCCCGTGTGGTCCGCGTGCCTGGTGGCATTCGCGTGCGCGGTATCCGCGCAGGTTTTGACCCGAAGGGGAGGAGGGTGACCGCGATGGCGGAAACTGGCCGTGTGAAATGGTTCAACGAGGCGAAGGGGTTCGGTTTCATCGAGCGCTCGGGAGGTCCCGACGTGTTCGTCCACTACAGCGCGATCGTCGGGGACGGATTCCGCAGCTTGAAGGAAGGGGACGAGGTCTCGTTCGAAGTGACCCAGGGACCGAAGGGACCGCAGGCGGCGAACGTCACCAAGCGCTGATCGCGCGCGGCCCTTCCCGCGCCGCCGGACGCGTCTCTTGGACAGGGGCGGGCGAGGCGGCTGTGCTAACCTCCGACGCATGTCCAATCCCGGTGTCCCGCTCGCCGGACTGATCGTCCTCGACGGCTGGGGCCTCAATCCGCGCCCCGACGGAAACGCCGTCATGATGGCGCATACGCCCGTCATGGACACGCTGACGCGGGAGTGCCCGCACGCGACGCTCGTCACGTGGGGCGAATCGGTCGGCCTTCCGCCGGGTCAGATGGGGAATTCCGAGGTGGGGCATTTGAACCTCGGAGCGGGGCGCATTGTCTACCAGGACCTGACGCGCATCGACCGGGCCGTCCAGGACGGGACGCTGGCGTCAAACCCGGTCCTCCGCGACGCCCTCGCCCGGACCGTGAAGCGGCATGCCGCGCTCCACTTCATCGGGCTCCACTCTCCCGGCGGCGTCCATAGCCACATCCGCCACCTCCACGCGCTGCTCCGCAGCGCCGCGGACCAGGGCGTCGAGCGTCTCCGCGTCCACGCGATCCTGGACGGCAGGGACGTGCCCCCGCGGTCCGCCAAGGCGGATCTGGATGCGACGGAAGCGGTGTTCCGCGAGATCAAGCGCGGCCGCTTCGCGACGGTCTCCGGGCGCTACTACGCCATGGACCGGGACAAGCGCTGGGAGCGGACCGAGCTGGCGTACCGCGCCATGGCGCTGGGGGAGGGATTCAAGGCTCCGACCGCCGTCGCGGCGCTGGAGCGGGCCTACGCGCGCGGCGAGAGCGACGAGTTCGTCAAGCCGACGGTGGTCGAACGGCCCGGTGAGTCAGCATCGATCTCCCGGGGCGACACCGTGATCGCGTACAACTTCCGTCCCGACCGGATGCGCCAGCTGAGCCGCGCGCTCGCGGATCCCTCGTTCGACGCGTTCCAGCGCCCGGGCGGGCCGCTCGATCTCGACTACGTCTGCATGACCTCCTACGACGAGACGTTTCCCTACCCGGTGCTCTTCACCGACGAGCCGCTCCGCGGCACGCTCGGCGAGGCGGTGAGCTGGGAGGGAATCAAGCAAGTCCGGATGGCCGAGACCGAGAAGTACGCGCACGTCACGTACTTCTTCAACGGAAGCGAAGAGACGCCGTTCCCCGGAGAGGACCGCGTGCTCGTCCCTTCGCCGAAGGTCGCGACGTACGATCTCAAGCCCGAGATGAGCGCCTTCGAGCTTACCGAGGAGGCGGTGAAGAGGCTCGGGGACGAGACCTACGGGTTCTTCGTCCTGAACTACGCCAACGCCGACATGGTGGGGCATACCGGCGTGATCCAGGCGGCGGTGAAGGCGGTCGAGACGGTGGACAGCTGCCTCGGGCGCCTGATCGAGGTGGTCCGCCGCAGGTCCGGAACGGTCCTCGTCACCGCCGACCACGGGAACGCCGACCAGATGATCGACTACGAGACGGGCGAACCGCACACGGCGCACACCGTGCATCCGGTGCCGATCGTGCTCGTGGGTCCGCGGCGCCACGAAATACGCGACGGGATCCTGGCCGACGTCGCTCCGACCCTGCTCTCGCTGATGGGAATCCGCGCTCCGAAGGAGATGACCGGGAAATCGCTCCTCGCTTCGGAAGCGGCTGGGGCATTTGCCCCCCGGATCTGAGCCATCGCCCCCACGCGTCGCTCCGCGACGACGTCTCACGCGCGCCCGGGTCGCTCGATCGCGTCCGGGCGCTTCTGCCAGGCATCGAATGAACGCGAGCAATAACATGTAAGCATGCATAAACATTACGCTTACATGGCTTATGTTTTTCCCTCGAATTTGTCCCCGCGTATCGACGCCGGCGGCCTTCCCGGGTACGCCGATTGCTTTGCTACCAGGACACATACGCACCGCGCCCTATGTTCCCTGCGGTGCACGTGAGAATCGCCTGGTCCTGAGCTGATCCCCTCGACGAGACGACGCAGTTTCATCGGCACCAGGCGCGCGACATATGCGGGGAACAGATTCTTCGGCCGCAAGGCCGGCACGGGACGTCCGGGAAACCGGACGCCCCGTTCGATTTTCCCCTTCCGGACGGTCGATTGAATTCCCCCCTGCGCTTTGTTAGCGTAATCGGGCCTCGTTCCCAAGCGCCTACTCCGGAGAGAAATGGAATGGCCGTCAAGCGGTGGCTGGTGGGCTGCATCGTACTCCTGGTGGGCACGCTCGCGACGGTGAGTCTCGCCCTCCTGATCGTCAACCTCTCCATCGAGCAGGAAGGCCTCGCCCTCGGTCCGCTGAGCAAGCGCGTCGGGCTGATCGAGATCGTCGGAGACATCGAATCCTCCGAGACCGTCGTCGACCAGCTCGAGCACATGCGCCTCGATTCCAGCGTGCGCGCGGTCGTCGTGCGATTGGACAGCCCCGGCGGAGGGGTCGCCGCGTCGCAGGAAATCTACGAAGCGGTGCGCAAGGTCCGCGACGAGGACAAGCCGGTGGTGGCGTCCATGGGGGGCGTGGCCGCCTCGGGCGCCTACTACATCGCCTGCGCCGCGGATTCGATCGTGTCGAATCCAGGCACGCTGACCGGGAGCATCGGGGTGATCATGAGCTTCCCGAACACGGAGGAGCTGTTCAAGAAGGTCGGGTTGCGCTTCGAGGTCGTGAAGACGGGGAAGTTCAAGGACATCGGGTCGCTCTCGCGGCCGATGACCCTCGAAGAGAGGGAACTGCTGCAAGGGGTCCTTTCGAATGTCTACGAACAGTTCGTGAGGGCGATCTCGGAGGGAAGGGGTCTGGACCGGAAGGACATCCTCCCGTATGCCGATGGAAGGATCTTTTCCGGAGACCAGGCGCTGGACCTCGGCTTCGTGGACCGGTTGGGAGACCTGAACGACGCGATCCTGCTCGCGGCGAAGATGGCGGACATCAAGGGCCGCCCGGTCGTGGTTCGCAAGGAGCGGCGGCGCGTCTCGTTCCTCGATCTGTTTCAGGACAAGATGCGCCTCCTCCCGGACCTCGGCCAGTCGGGGCCGCGCCTCGAATACCGGTTGCGTTAATTGACGGGTGCTGGGACCGGTGCTAGAGTCCCGCACTCGAAGACCCGGCGGCTCGGAAGCCGCCCTGAAGGCAGGAGGGGCCCGTGACGAAGGCAGATCTGGTAGACGAGATCTCGGGCAAAACTCGAATCTCCAAGAGCGAGACGGCGACGATCGTGGATCAGCTGCTGAACGCGATCTCCCGGGCGCTGAGCGAAGGGAAGCACATCGAGATTCGCGGCTTCGGCACGTTCAAGGTGCGCGAGCGCAAGGCGCGCAAGGCGCGCAATCCGCGGAGCGGGGCGGAGGTCATGGTTCCCGCCAAGCTCGTGCCGGTCTTCAAGGCGTCCAACGAACTCAAAGGGGCGGTGCGCGGCTGAGCCTGAGCCCGCACCCGAAGGAGAGCGATGGGAAGCGGAAAGAAGCGCAAGCGTAAGAAGATTGCGACCCACAAACGGAAGAAGCGCCTTCGCCGCGATCGCCACAAGAAGAAGAACCGCTAGGAAGAGACACCCCGCCAAGAACGCTCACGGGAATGCGATCGTGCCGCCCGTAGCGATCCCCGTGACGACGCACCCACGCGTACCGCTTCGCCCGTGACGGCCCGCCCCCGCGTAGGCCGGCTGGAGCGCACCCGCCACGGCTACGGATTCGTGCGGGTCGGGGAAGGAGAGGACGACCTCTTCATCCCGCCTTTCGCGATGGGACCGGCACTCCACGGCGATCTCGTCGTCGCGACGTTCCTCGAGTCGAGGCGGGAGGGAGACGCCCACGAAATCGTGGAGGTGCTCGAACGCGCCCAGTCTGGCATCGTCGGGCGGCTGGAGCCCCGGGGACGCCTCACGATGCTCCAGCCCGAACGTCCGGAATACCCTCGCGAGATCCTGCTCACCCTCCACGGCAGAGCCTCCGTTCCGCGCGGCGCCCGGGCCGTCGTGCGCCTTACGCGGACTCCTCCGGAGCCGCTCCAGGGGAAAATCGTCGCGGTGCTGGGAAGCGACGATGCGCGGGAGGACAGCTTCATCGTAGCGCTCGAGGAGGGGCTCAAGACCGAATTCGGCCCCGAGGCGCTCGCCGAAGCGGCCGCCTTCGAGGAATTGTCCGTTGCCCGCGCGGCGCACTCGAGGACCGATTTTCGCGGAGACCTCACGCTCACCATCGACCCCGAGGACGCCAAGGATCACGACGACGCGCTCTCCGTGCGCCGCTCGACGGACGGGGCGAACGAGGTGGCCATACACATCGCGGACGTGAGCCACTACGTCCCCGCCGGAGGCGCGCTCGACCTCGAGGCGCAGGCGCGGGGCAACAGCGCCTACCTGGCCGACGCGACGTATCCCATGCTGCCCGAGGCCCTTTCCGGGGGGCTCTGCAGCCTCGTCGAGGGGAAGGACCGGCTCACGCTGAGCGTGCTCGTCGATCTGGACGAAGAGGGGGCCGTCGCGAAGAGCCGTGTCGTGTCCGGGGTGATGCGGAGCGCGGCGTCGCTCTCCTACCCGGAGGCACAGCGTCTCGCGCGGGAGGGGGCGGGGGATGTCCCGGCGGCCCTCTCGCGGCTGGACCGCATCGCGCGCGGGCTCAAGCGGCGCCGCATGGAGGAGGGAGGGCTCGATCTCGACCTTCCGGAAATGCGCGCCCGTCTCGACGGGCGCGGGGAGCCGCTGGCGTTCGAGGAAGCGACGAGGCTCCCGACCCACGAGCTCGTCGAGGAATTCATGCTGCTCGCGAACCGCATCGTGGGCGGACGCGCGCTCCAGCGTGAGCTTCCCTTTTTCTATAGAGTCCACGAACGACCTCGGTATGATAAGCTTCGCGCGTTCTTCGAAGCGGCCCGATACCTGGGCCGTTCGGGAGCCGTGCCGTTTGTGACGGAGGCGAAGCAGCTCCGCCGCTGGGCGACGTCGGGGAAAACGACGCGCGACCGAATCGTGAACCTCTACATGCTCCGGGCCATGGAGAAGGCGCGTTACGATCTCGTGGACGTCGGCCACTTCGGACTGGGAATGAGGGGCTACGCGCACTTCACGTCTCCGATCCGCCGTTACGCCGACCTCGCCAACCATCGAATCGTGAAGCGGTATCTCCTCGACGGCTCGAAGCCGCCGGCCGTGGATCCATGGACGTTCGCGGGCGGCTGGCTGAGCGAAGGTGTCGCGTCGCACATCTCCGCGACCGAGATGGCGGCGGATGACGCCGAGCGCGCCGTCCTGAAAACGAAGGCGGTGCGGTTCGCGCTGCTCCGGCTGGGGGAGGAAGCGCGCGGGACGATCGTGGGGCTCACGCCGGCCGGGTTGTTCGTCTTCCTCGAAGGATGGAACATCGAGGGATTCCTGCCGAAGCGGGCCATCGGCGATCCGTCGCTCACGCTCGCCGAGCACGGGTTCTCCTTCCGCTCGAAGCGGACGCGGCATCGGTTCGGGTTGGGGGACTCCGTGGACGTCGTGATCGCGCGCGCGGATCTGGAACGAAGGGAGATCGAGCTCGGACTCAGGACGCGCGCGTCGCGACGGTCGAAACGGCCGGAGCGGGCGAAGAAGCAGGCGCGCGCGGGCCGTCAGGGGAGGCGTCGCTGAACGGAGCGGCCTTGTGCCGCGGGGAGGAGGAGGGTCATGTCCAAGTCTACGAAGGAGCGACGCGGGGCGCCTCGGGTCACCGCCAAGCTCGCGATGCAGATCGCGGGGGTTGGCGGGGATTCCACGGTGCTCACCACGGAAAGCATCAATCTGTCCTCGGGAGGTCTCCAGTTCCAGAGCAAGACCGCGGTCCCGCCTCTGACCAAAGTCGCGCTGACGCTGCTGCTACCGCCCTTCGGGCGGCGGCTCCGGCGCGGGCGGGTCGTTCAATGCCAGGGCGTGATCGTGCGCGCCGCGGAGATCGAACTCCCTCGGCAGAAGCGGAAGTTCGAGCTCGCCTGCTGCTTCACCGACATGGCGGAGGAGGACCGGGAGCTCGTGGAGCAGTACGTGGTGTGGCGGTCCATGAGGCGCGTGGTGACGTCCCGCGATCCCTCGGACGTGGCCCCGACCAAGCGGCGGTCGGCCGCCCGGTGACCCGGCGGGACCAGGCGAGGAACCCCGGGGTCCGGGACGGGGTAGTACCCCACGTCCGAACCAATGCCATCCATTCTCTTGCCGGCGGCGCGTGATGCGGATCTCTCCCGTCTCGAAATCCTGGCTCCTCCTGGCGCTGGCCGCGGCGTGCTCGGCTCCCCCATGGCCCGGCAGCGCGTGGGCGACACGCTATGCCGGTGAATTCCTCAGAATCGGCGTCGGCGCCCGAGCCCTGGGCATGGGGAGCGCTTTCGTCGGTCTCGCGGACGACGGCACCGCCTCCTACTGGAATCCCGCCGGACTGGCGACCCTGACGGAGCGCCAGGTGACCGCGATGCACGCCGAGCAATTCGGATCCATCGTGCAGTACGACTTCCTCTCGTATGTGATGCCGGTGGGCGCTCCCGGAAAGCCCCGGCAGGCGATTTCCGTCTCGCTCGTGCGCCTCGGGGTATCCGATATCCCGGACACGCGGGGTCTCACGATCATCGACCAGAACGGAAACGGGAAATTCGATTATCCGGAGGACCTGCTCGTCGTGGACGAGAGCCATTTCGTCTTCGACAGTGATAACGACGTCGCGCTCCTTTTCAGCTATGCTCGCGACGTCCGCGCGGGCCTCTCGCTCGGCGGCAACTTCAAGTACATCCGGCAGTGGCTCGGGGACAGTCTGCGCTCGAACGGCTTCGGGATCGATCTCGGGCTTCTCTATGTCGGGCGTAACGGCTTCTCCGTGGGGGCGACGCTCCGTGACGCGACGACGACCCGGATCCTCTGGAACACCGGCACGGGCGAGTTCATCGCTCCGTCGCTTCGCCTCGGCGCGGCGAAGACGCGCGGGTTCCGGGACCGGCGGCACCTCGTCACCGCGGCTCTGGACGTCCAGGTGGGATTCTCCGACGAGAGGCTTTCGAGCCAGGCCCACCTCGGCAGTGTCACCTTCGAGTTCCATCCCGGCCTCGAATACTGGTTCGACCGCCGCCTTGCGTTGCGCGCCGGCTTCGAGGCGCAGAACTTCACCGCGGGCGCGGGACTCCGGTACCACAAGTTCGGCCTGGACTACGCCTACCTGGATCATCGCGATCTCGACGCGAGCCATCGCGTCTCGGGCGCCTACCGCTTCTAACCTCGCCTCCTCGGGGCCGGCATGACCGCGATCCCGGAGGTACTGGTGCTCGTGCTGGCGGGGGGCAAGAGCGACGCCCTGCGCGCGCTCGGCCGCATCCGCACCGCGTCGGCGCTTCCGTACGGCGGCAAGTACCGCGTCATCGACTTCACGCTCTCGAATTGCGTCCACTCCGGGCTGACCCGCATCGGCATCCTGACGCAATACGCCCCGCTCTCGCTGCACGGCCACATCGGAATCGGCCGCGCGTGGGACCTCGACCGCCGCGACGGCGGCGTCCGTCTGCTCCAGCCCTACGTGCGCCAGCGGGAGACGAACTGGTACCGCGGCACGGCCGACGCCCTCCTCCAGAATCGAAACGTGATCGAGGACGCGGCCGCGCGCCACATCCTCGTTCTCTCGGGCGACCTCGTGTACAAGATGGACTATGCGGAGCTGATCCGGTCCCACGAGGAGCATGGGGCCGCGCTCTCGCTCGTGACGGTCCCTCCTCCGTCCGAGGAGCCGGAGCGCTACGGGTTCGTGCACGCCGACAGGAGCGGGCGGGTCTCGGCGCTCGAAGAGAAGCCGAAGCGCTCCGGCGCGGGCGCCGTCTCCGCGGCGATCTATGTGTTCCGCGCGCGCGATCTCATGGAGCGTCTGCGCCGGCCGGACGGCGGCCCAGATCTGGTGAAGGACGTCATCCAGCCGATGATCGAGGACGGCGCGCGGGTGTTCGCGCACCCCCACCGGGGGTACTGGCGGGACATCGGAACCGTGGACTCCTACTACGAATCGAACATGGACCTGGTTCGTCCCGTGCCCCCGCTCAACCTCTACGATCCCGATTGGCTCATCTACACGCCGAGCGAGGACCGCTCGCCCGCGGTCCTGGGACCGAACGCGGCGGTGAGCCAATGCCTCATCTCCCACGGCTCGCGGGTGGAGGGGTCGGTCACCCGGTCGATCCTCTTTCCGGGAGTGCACGTGGGGGCGGGCGCCGTCGTCGAGGACTCGATCGTCATGCACGACACCCGTGTCATGCCGGGGGCGCGTCTCAGGCGGGCGATCGTGGACAAGCGTGTGGTGATCGGGTCGGGCGCCACGATCGGTGACGGAGATCCGACCCCCGGGCACGGGTCCGCCGGCGCTCCCACGTCGGGGCTTTGCGTGATCGGGAAGGGATCCGTGGTCCCCGCGGGCGCCACGATCGGAACCAACACGCTGATCGAGATCGGAGTCTCCGAGCGCGATTTTCCCGGGCAAGCGATCGCGGCGGGATCCGTGATCCGCCCCGGCGTCTCGGCACGCATGGCGCCCGTCGTCCGCGCGGCCCCGGGTGGCACGACGTGAGCTTCGTCTCCTACGCGATGATCCTCGCCGGAGGTCTGGGAAGCCGTCTCTGCATCCTTTCCGAGAAGCGGGCGAAGCCGGCGGTTCCCTTCGGGGGGAAGTACCGGATCATCGACTTCGCGCTCTCCAACTGCGTGAACTCGGGGATCTTCGACGTGGGGATCCTCACGCAGTACCGCCCCCTGAGCCTTCGCGACCACATCGGCATCGGCCGCGCGTGGGATCTCGATCGGAGGCGGGGAGGCGCGGAGCTCCTGCAGCCGTTCCAGGGCTGGGCGGAGACGGACTGGTACCGGGGAACCGCCGACGCGATCCACCAGAACTGGATCCGGGTCGAGGACCGCGAGGCGGAGCACCTCCTGGTGCTCTCGGGCGATCACGTCTACCGCATGGACTACCGCCCCATGATCGAGGCCCATCTCGCGCGCGGGGCGGACGCGACCGTGGCGATCGCGGAGGTCCCGCGCGAGGAGGCGCGCGGGTTCGGGGTGGTGGACCTGGACCGGGAGGGGTCGATCCGGGGGTTCCTCGAAAAACCGGAAGTCCCGCCCTCCGGGAACATCTCGATGGGGGTCTACGTGTTCCGGACCTCGGCGCTCCACGCCGTGCTGCGGGAAGACGCCGAGCGCGACACGGCGCACGATTTCGGAAGGAACATTCTCCCCGCGATGGTGGGGAGCGGCCGCGTGCTGGGGTTCCGTCACGAGGGCTACTGGCAGGACATCGGAACCCTCGACTCCTACTACCGCGCCAACATGGATCTCCTGAGACCCGAGCCCCCGTTCCCGCTCGAGGATGCCCGCTGGCCGATCTTCACGCCGAGCACCGAATTTCCGCCGGCGAGAATCGGCGCGCGCGCGGAAGTCCGCGCGTCCATCGTGACGCACGGCACGATCGTGAACGGAACGGTGGAGCGCTCGATCCTCTTCCCGGGGGCGGTCGTCGAGGAGGGCGCGACGGTGCGCGACTCGATCGTGATGGGGGAGTCGTGGGTGGGCCCGCAGGCGGAGCTACGGCAGACGATCCTGGACAAGCGGGTCCACGTGGGTCCGAGGGTCCGGGTGGGATTCGGGGAGGACCTCACGCCGAACCGCTCCTGTCCCGAGCATCTGAGCTCCGGGATCACGATCGTCGGCAAGGAAACGCGCATCCCGGAGGGGACGACGATCGGCCGCAATTGCCGCATCTCGGCGAACCTGATCGAGGAGGATTTCTCGGGGGACACGATCCCGAGCGGCGGCGTGATGGAGCGCGAGCTCAACGTCGCGCACTAGCTGGCGCGGCCCAAGGGAAGCCGCCGGGGCCGCGCCGGGTTACTGGATCCGGATTCTCTGTCCCGCGCGAAGCTGCCCCGAATCGTTCATCCGGTTCAGACGGGCGAGCGTCGCGGGGGCCTTCCCGTAGCGCTTTCCGATTTCCGAGAGCGTTTCGCCGTGCCGCACCACATGCGTGTGCCGGCCGCGGTGGCGCCGCGGGTGGTACCGCAGCTCCTGGCGCTGGGCGCGCGACGCTTCCCGAAGCTCCGTCCTGCTCAGTGGCTTCGGCTTGTAGCACGTCTGGAGGAGCTCCTGCACCTCGTCCCCTTTCCCCTTCGGGACGCGGATCGAGGTTCCGTCCGTACCGGCGGGCGCGCGGTGGCGGACGAACATCGGATTCAGCCGCTCCAGATCATCGAACGGAATCGCGGTGATGCCCGAGACGAGCTTCAAGTCGACCGGTCCGCGGATCAGGACCTCGTCGAAACGGAACGGCGAATCGAGCTCGAGATCGAAGCCGTAGCGCTCCGGATCGGAGGAGATCTCCATCGCCGCGAGGAACTGAGGAACGTAGTCCTCGGTTTCGCGGGGCAGGCGGAGCGACCAGAAGTCGTCGGTTCCCTGGCGCCGGATCGCCCGCTGCACGGTCCCTTCGCCGCTGTTGTACGCGGCGATCGCAAGCGGCCAGCTGCCGTCGAACATTCCGTAGAGCCGGCGGAGATAACGCGCGGCGGCCCGCGTCGCGAGCTCGGGATCGCGTCTCTGATCGACGTAGGGCGTCATCTTCAAGCCGAAAATCTTGGCGGTCCCACGGATGAACTGCCACGGCCCGACCGCGCGCGCCACGGAGCGCGCGTGCATGTTGAATCCGCTCTCCACGAAGACGAGGTTGGCGAGCTCTTCCGGAACGCCCTCCGCGCGGAGATTGCGGGCGAGGAGATCCATGTAGCCGCCGGAGCGGACGAGCCATTTCTGGAAATCATCGCGCCCGCGCCCGCTGTAGAAGTCGATCCACTTGTCCACGCGCTCATTCCGCTCCGCCTTCACCGGCTTGAGCTTCTCCGGAGCCGTGCCGGCCCCATCGGCGCCGTCGTCGGTCTGGAGGGCGGCGGAGCTTGTTTTCTCGCAGCGCTCGCGCAGGTCGGCCAGCTTCTCGCGCAGCGCCTTGACCTCCGGCTGGGAATTGGGCGCGCCATCCAGGCCCAGGAGCGCCGCCTGGATCGCGGCCTGCGCTTCCGAGGTGCGGCCCGCCTGGAGCAGGTCCTCGGCCTTTGCCGCGTTGGCCGCGGTGCGCTCGAGCACGTCCGACACGGGGGGCGTCGCGGTACTCGGGTCCTGGTCCGCCTTCTCGGAATCGTGCTCGGCGTACGGTTGGATCGTCCACGAAGGCATATCCGGCCCGAGCGCGGCCGCGTCCGCGCGCAGAGGCGCGTGGAGCAGCAGCGCAATCGCCGCGAACAGCGCGATCGCAGGGAGCGTGACGATGGTGCGAGTTTGGATTGTCAACGGGGCCTCCGTGGTTGAAGAACACTGGCCCTGCGGACTCGAGGCCTCGTGGTGAGTCGTCCGCCGGACAATACCGATCGCGTGAATGCGCGAGATTGTTGAGGAAGTTCGCGCACACTACGATCCGGCAGTGCAAAACGCAAGCGCCAAGTAGCTATTTCTGGGTTTGAGCACCCCGTCCGGGGTACTTCGCCTTCCGTGGAACCCTTCACGCCTATGTATCTGCAAGTGACATGCCATCAAGGGGTAGAACGTCGGTTGACACAGCCGGACCGGGCTCCTATTGTGGCGACTCAATGAAAGAAGCGGCCTTTTCGCAGGTCCTCATTCAAGGCCTCGTGAGGAGCCCCGATCGGGAGGGAGCGCTTGCGCACCTCGATCCCGAGAGGGGTTTCGCGTTTGTGGGCCGCGGATCGATGAGCTTCTCGGATGTGATCGATCCGACCATCTGGGTGAAGGAAAAGCTCTCGCTCGCGCTCTCCACACCCGAGGACTCTCAGGAGCCCCAGTTGCGCCGCGCGATCGCGATGGTGCGGACGGTGCACGGCGAGCTGATGGCGCGCCCCGACCGCGAGCGGACGTGGATCTCGGTCCTCGTCGTGCTCTTCCGGGACGGAGAGGGGATGGCGCTGACGGCGGGGGATTGCCCCTGCTACCGATTCCGCGCGGGGGTGCTCTCGCGTCTCGGCCGCGCCGCGCCGGAGCGCGCCGAGGGGGCGCCCGAAGGGTCGCTCGGATCGGAAGCCCAGGTGAGGCTCGAGATGGTTCCGCTGCTTCCGCAAGCCGGCGATTGCTACATCCTCGCGACGCATCCCCTCCGCGAGGGGGAGCTGAGCCTGCTCGCCCGGGATCTCGCTTCGGCGCGCGACGTGAGGTCACTCCTCCGCACTGCGTGCTCGGGAAGCGGCGAGAGCGGGCGGGTCGCGATGGCCGTGCTCCCCGGCGGACACGAGGCGCTGGGGTTGGAGACCGAGGAGCCCGAGGATATGGGGCCGCTCGAGCCGCTCGAGCTCGACCCGATCGAGCCTCCGGCGGCGCTCGGGAGGAGGGCGTCCGGACAGGAGACGTCCGGAATGGGCACGGTGGATCGAGTCGGGGAGGAAGAGGAGACAACGCCCGCGGCGGGCCCGGGGTTGCCCGCGTTCGGGGAGGCAATCGCGCACGCGCAGATCGGGACGCCCGCGGAGATGCCCGCGGCAGCGGCTCGCGACGAGGAGTCCGGCGGCGCCGCTCCGCGCGAGGAGGCGTCGGAGCCGGAGGAGGAGACCGCGCAGGGACGCGCCGGGATCGGTCTCCCGCAGCCGGCCGCGCGCGGGGGGTTCGCCGAGCGCCGGCCCTGGTACGAGTGGATCGCGCTCTGGGGCGGAGGAGCGCTCGCGATCGTCGCGGTGGCGCTCCTCGTGCGGGCGATCATTCCGGGGATCATGGGTGCGCCAAGGGCGAGGATCCAGGAGGCCGCGATTCCGCTGGGCACGGGCGGGGCCCTGGATCTCTTCTCCGATCCGCCCGGGGCACGGGTCAAGATCGACGGCGTGCCGCTCTCGACGCGCACGCCGGCGACCGACGTCGCGGTCGCGCCGGGCACGCATCGAGTCGAGATGGACTGGGGCGTCTACGGCGCGCGGCGCGACACCGTGGAGGTCGCCTCGGGAGGGCGCGTGACCCTCCGCCCGCGTCTTCTTGGATCGGTGGGGTTTCGGTCTTCGGACCCGGCCCGGGTGCTCGACGTCTACGTGGACGGGGCGTACGCCGGCTCGACGCCCGTCGCCCTCGACAGCCTCGTCGTCGGGCGGCATCTGGTCCGGTTCGGAGGTGCGGGCCTGAATTCCAGCGCGCAGGAGGTCGAAGTCCTCCAGGGCACGCACGTCGATCTCACCGGGAACGCCGGTGCCGCGCCCGCGAAGGGGCGGGTGACGCTCCGGAGCGCGCTCCTGACCGACACGGGTTTCGAGGCGGGGCGCGGCGACCCGGTGTGGGTGGACGGCGAGATGCGCGGCGTCACCCCCCTCACGGTGGATCTCAAGCCGGGGGCGCACAGCTTCCGCGTTCTGCGCCGGAATTTCCCGCCCCAGATTTCCGTGCTCGAGGTGAATCCGGGGGGCGAGCAGTTCCTCACCGCGGAGTTCGGCGCGAGGTCGGAGGATCCGCTGCGCTTCTCGCCGCCTTCCTCCATCTCGATCTCCGATCCGCTCCCGGTCACGATCGCTCTGCCGGAAGGGGAGATGGACCCGTCGATGGCGCTCTGGGTCTACGCGGGCCCGCCGGGGGGGTCCTTCCAGGCGCGGCGGATGACCCGGCTCGACCCAAGCTCCAAGTTGTTCGCGGCGCTGCTTCCTCCCGAAGTCCTCCACAACAGCGCGCGCCAGGTGAGACTCTACTTCAAGGCCGTGGGCGCCGCCGGACGCGAGCTCTACTCCGAGATCTACACCCTCCCCGTCACGAACTGACGCGGCGCAGCTCCTCCGGCCGCGTGCCCGGTCCACGATCCCCGTGATGGTGCATCCGTGCGGGTTCTTCTTCTTGCCTCACTCCGGATCCCCGCTCCGGTCGCGCTCTGGTCGTGCCTTCTCCTGGGCCA
>Ga0137396_10000936_pt1 | contig 14721 bp, 9 predicted proteins | sample czc16metaG_FD_108284 | JGI IMG/M metagenome (GOLD analysis project Ga0137396, IMG submission 108284) | Vadose zone soil microbial communities from Angelo Coast Range Reserve, California, USA - czcobulk3.16 metaG | ecosystem: Environmental > Terrestrial > Soil > Vadose zone | place: USA...
GAAGGAAAAGAAGTCGACAGCCGGTGTGACCTCTACGCCCTGGGGTTGGTGCTCTACGAAATGGTGACGGGGGCGACTCCTTTTTCCGGAGAATCAACATGGCAGTTGATGTATCAGCGCGTCCAGGTGATGCCAAAGGATGTGAAGCTAGTCAATCCAGCGCTGCCGGACTACGTGGCTCGCGTTATCATGCACTGCCTCGAGAAAGACCCTGCCGATCGTTATCAGAGTGCTAAAGAGATTCTGGCGGACCTGGATGCCGGACGCAGCCCTACGCTCACGGCCGCCCCCTCCACTTCACGAACGGTGCAGATCAATCTCCCGGTTGTCGAAAAACGGTGGTGGTATGCCGCGGGAGGGGGGATGCTTCTTCTGGTCGGCCTGTTCTTTGCGATTCCCAAGACAAGACACTGGATCTTTCCAGGCCCTGGAGGTGGAACGGCGGCTTCAGATACAAACGGACTTCCATCAGCAGCGCAAGCAAAATTCGTCGCCGTCTTGCCGTTCCGGGTGCTGGGGGACCAATCGTCGCTCGGGTATGTAGCCGATGGGCTGGTCGAAGCCATGTCGGCGAAGCTTTTCCAGCTGAAGGATGTGCGACTAGCCTCTTCGACGGCAGCGGCCAAGACCGACCCGAAGACTCCGCTTCCGCAAGTAGCGAAGGACCTCGGTGTGAACCTGATTGTGCATGGAACAGTGCAAGGGTCGGGGAATAACCTACGGGTCACGGTCAACCTGGAGAATGTTTCTGAAAAGCGGCTGGTGTGGAGCAAGGAGTTCGCCGGGCTGACCGGCGATCTGTTGACAATCGAAGACCAAATATACGCACAATTGGTGGACGCTCTCGCCGTCAAGCCAAGCAATGCAGAACTGGCGCGTGCCACTGCGCACCCCACCCAAAACATGGAGGCGTACGACTCCTACCTCAGGGGCCGCAACGTCCTGCGTGGCCAGCAGGACCTCAAGAACGTCCGGTCTGCTATCGGTTTCTTCGAGCAGGCTTTGAAAATGGATTCCGGCTTTGCTCTGGCCTATGCGGGTGTCGCCGATGCCAGCTTGATCATGTATCGTGAGACAAAAGACAGCGTCTGGTCAGCGAAGGCCTTAGGTGCGGCGGAGCAGGCGCGGGCGTTGAATGAAGATCAACCTGAGATTCATTTGGCTCTCGGAAGCGTTTATAGGGCTTCAGGCCGGACCGCGGAAGCCATTGTTGAAATTAAGCGGGCTCTCGAGCTCGCTCCCAATTCCGATGAGGCCTACCGTCGTCTCGCTTCAGTCTATTTGGCTAGTGCCCGCAGCGCTGAGGCAATTCAGGCCTACCAGAAGGCTGTCGAACTGAATCCCTATTATTGGGTCAATCACAACGTCCTGGGAAACGCGTATTTTCAGTTGGCAAATTATGGAAAGGCTGCTGAATCCTACCGGCGAGTGATTCAGCTCGATCCAAACAATCCTTACGCGTACAACAACCTGGGTGCGGTCCTGGTTCAGAGTGGAAAATTTCGCGAAGCGGTTGAACCTCTGCAAAAATCTTTGCAATTTAACGCCCGCGGACAGGCTTACAGCAATCTCGGCATCGCATATTTTTACTTGAAGGAGTACGACAAGTCCATCTCGGCCTACGAAAAAGCCGTTCAACTTGTACCGACTTCCGATATGTTCGTTGGGAATCTTGCGGAAGCCTATTACTTGGTCGGGCAGAAGGATCGTGCGCAGGCGACGCTTGAACAAGCAATTTCGCTCGCCTATAAGGAGCTTCAGGTTAACCCCCGCGACGCTGTCACGAAGGGCAGGCTAGCGCTTTGGTATGGCAAAAAGGGCGACGTTCGGCAGGCACTTAAGTTCATCGCAGAAGCCCGTGCGATTGATCCCGGCAATGTGGATTTGATCTATTACCAGGCTCAAGCGTTCGCTTTGGCCAACGATAATTCCAGCGCTCTGGTGGCCCTGCGGGATGCATTTAAGAAGGGGCAACCCCCAGCCATTGCTCAAGCCGAGCCAGACTTGCAAAACCTGCAAAAAGATCCCGGCTTCCAGAAGCTTGTTAGGGAATTTGCTCAGCCAAATTAGCTTGGAACTTTGTTACGGCGAAGGCGACGCAAACCCATAGCTCCGAGCCCGGACAGCATCAGAATCAACGTTCCAGGCTCAGGCACGTTCGAAGTCACGGTCACCCTGCTTCCATTGACGACTCCGTTCATTATGAAAACAAAATCGCCGAATATTTGGTTTCCTCTTACGGTCCCGTTTGCACATCCATCGCAGGCCGACAGCGGGAAAATGGTCCCTCCCGAGAGGAGAGCTTCGAGGGTCGGCACTATGGTTGTCACGGTCGGGAACACAGAGCCTTCCCCAAGGTTTCTGAATGGTGGTATCTGCGGTATATCGAATCTAAAATCGAAATTGGTGATCGTCCCGGCATTGATGAAAAAAGCTTCGGAAGTGAAATCGCACGGACCGTCGCAGATCGCCGTATTGTCATTTATCGTGAAGGTAACTGAGCCGGGCCAGAGTCGAGATCCCGATCCGCCGTCTACACCAATAGCGGGGTCAATCCCGTCCGCCAGGGCCGCAGAGGACGATAGCCCAAGAAAGATCAGACCCAAAAACCAGCGTGAGATACTCATGAGCATTCCCCTGACACAGAAGCACTTATCCTGTGACATTGCTTTGGAGCAATCTAGATACCAAAGTGCGTTACTCGGCGAGTGCATATCACGTTTGTTTGTAACAGTTTAGAAGCGCAGATGAGGGGTCGAACCTTGATATGCGCAAGTATGTTCCTAATAAGGGATCGTGAGTTCTTGAATCGCGAGAATTCAACGCTAAGCAGGAATCTAGAAATCCCGAGCGTCCCTCATTGCTGGGGGTACGCTTGTTGGCAAATTTCGGAGAACGGGGACGTTTGGGGGCCGCCCAGTGATTCCGCTGTGGAATGGTTCCCATTTACCTCGCTTGACAGTAAGTGAGGCTTCAGACTCTCATAAGTAGAACTGTCACTTCTGCCATACCCAATGCTAAACCCACTTGAGCCGCTCCAGCCGTCCTCTATGTCCTCTTCTCCGTTACTGCGCGTCGTCTAACGCCATCTCACGTTCCCAGCTTCTTCCTGAGGAAGTACCGTTTGTGTTCGGCGGGAAAATCGTCAAGCACACCGAAGGCGAGGTATCCGAGTCTCTCATAGAACTCCTTGGCTTGAAAGCTGAACGTGTCCAGGCAGGCGTGCTTGCACCCTCTGCGCCGAGCTTCCCCCTCAGCAGCCATGACCAACTGCCTGCCGTGGCCTCGACCTCGCAGATCCTCAGCGACCCACAAGAAGTCTATCGTGAGCCACTGCCAGTAGGTGCTCCCAAGCAATCCTCCGACGAGCCCACCGCGGCTGTCCCGAAGAAAGATGGCCAGCGGCTCGTATCGCTGATCGCCCGCCTTCGAGCGGTTGTACGCATAAATCGCCTCCCGCACCACCCGCACATCCTGCGCGTTGGGTTCCCGGGCGATTTCCAACTTTGGTGGCGCCTCAGCGGAGACGACGGCGGGGTAGGAGGTCCCTCCCGCCTCAGAGAGGCCGCCGCTCGACCGCGACCGGCTCCGGGCGGCTGACAGGAACCCCAATGGACAAACGCACTGGAGCTTGTACCAGTTCAGCGCGCGGTAGAAGATTCGCATGATGCGGAAGACCGGCCTCAGTTCGCGCTGTCACCAATGTCACTCATCTAAAGCGCTCACCACTCCCGCGGATGCTTCGTGACAGCCGCAGATTCAAAAAACGCAGACGATCACGAAGTAACTGGATTTGGCGCGCATGCCCCCCACTTAAAGCCGAGCTCAGAAACCCGCTTCGAGGCAAAACCTTGGGGTCGAGCCCAAGGAGACTCTACGGCGTCTTGAAAAATAACGACAGTCAAAGACACTCGTGGTCTGCGACTTCTTCTCATAGACACATCAAAAGATTCGCTATCCAACCTCATAGTCGGATTTTACTACCAAAGGTCATCCTCGGTCACCAAATTGTGGAAACTCACTGAGCCTTTTCACGCTCGGAACTGGTCGGATATACTGCATCAGTTGCTAGCAAGCTAGCTCACTCCTGGGTACGAAAGAAGTCTGGCCACGCAAGCCGGACCGGTATATGCAACCGCAGCCGCGTAGCTAGGTAGCGGCGTCAAGCCAACGCACTGATGTGGCTCTGCGTTCCTATGCGTCACTTGCACTGCCCCTTCTACCGAATACTTCAGCGAGAGCCCAAGCTCCGAAAGCGGAGCCGTCAGCCCAGCGCCACACGCCTTGGCCAACGCTTCGCGCGCCGTCCATAGGGCGAAGAATAGACGGCGTCTTTGCGAATCCTTCCCGGATTCCAAAATCATCCGTTCTTCCTGGCCAAACGCGCTGGCCACGACCTCTGAGAAGTCGAACGTCGGAGAGATGTATTCGATGTCTACTCCGAGGCGGCGACACCGAGTGGCTCCGATCAGGATCGCCTTAGCGGAATGCGCAATGCTGACGTCGACGTCGGTTCGCGGATACTCTACGGACGGACGACCGGTGGCTGAGTAGGCAAACCGGATTGACGACGGAGTCGTGGCCAGATACTCCGCGAGAAGCACTCGCAGTATGGCGCGTGCCACAATGAAACTGGCTGCGCTTTCAAGTTTGTGGTAGCGCTCAGAGCGAGCGACTTCATCAGGCGACAAGATCCGTTCTAGGTTCGCTACGGCCGTTGGTGCCGGAACAGTCGCGACCCAGACGTGCACCTCAGCCTCGGACAACCCGCTCGGTACGTGGGTGTTAAATTCCCAGGTAGGCTCGGTATGCACGTTCTTAGACTCTACGGACCGGCAAAGCTCTTTCTCAATCATCGCAGACGTTGAAGCATTTGAGGCAGCGCTGCCGAGGCTAGCTCGAGGCAGCGCCAGGCTTCTCTTTGAGAACCTGCCTCAGGAGCTCCTGTAGCTCGTCCTCCGACAGTTTCTCGAGTTGCGTTAAAATAGCCCCTTTGTCCAAGCCCGCTGTTTTGGCCCTAGGGGCGATCGGAGTCGAGGCCCTGATACCCTTCGCCCTCGCTTCTTCCACCTCATTCGCCAATCCCTTGATAGTCGGATTTTCGAACAGGCTCCGAATCGGAATCTCCACGTCGAATACGCGCCTGATCCTTGCGACCACTCGCATGGCCATTAAGGAATGGCCGCCCATTTCGAAGAAATTGTCGGTAATGCCGACCTGCTCGGCTCCCAGCACGTTACGCCACATCAGGACAAGACTTTCCTGCGTCTGGGTCTGAGGAGCAATGTAGCAGCGCTCACCAATCTGACGTGTTGCGGTCTGCGATGCCAAAGTCTTTCGATCGACCTTACCGCTCGGGAGTAAGGGAAAAACCTCAACGACGAAATAGTCTGGCGGGATCATGTAATCGGGCAGCCTAAACTTGAGGAAGCGACGAAGTTCTTCCGCATCCGGATGCATTCCGGGACGGACCGTAACATGGGCGCCGAGCCTCTTCTGTCCAAGACGATCGGCCAGAACCACCACCGCATCCCGAACCGTGGGATGAGTTGCCAGCACCACTTCAATCTCACCTAGCTCTACCAGAATTCCGTTAATCTTTACTTGGCTATCGGCGCGGCCGATGTACTGGATCTCACCGTTCGGCAAATATCGTCCAAGATCACCTGTCTTGAAAAGGCGAATCGGATCGTCCGGTTCAAATTGATGTGTGATGAATCGCTCGGCGTCGAGCTCAGGCCTCCTCCAGTATCCGAGCGCCAGACAATCTCCTCCAACATAGAGCTCGCCCGGCACGCCAACCGGCACGTGGTTCATGTGAGGGTCGAGAATGTGTATCTGAACATTGCTGATCGGTCTTCCAACGGGAACTGGCGCGTCTCCATCTCGTGAGGTGATCTCATGCCAGGTCACATCTGCCCCTACTTCCGAAGAGCCATAGATATTGAGCAAAGTTGCGTCGGTCAATGTCTCTGCGAAGCGCTTCGCCAGGTCGGCCGGAAGCACTTCCCCGCTGCATGACCAGAGCCTGAGTTTGGGCAATTTTTCCTGGAGGTCTTCGACTCCGTCCAGCACCACACGAAGTAACGAGGGGACTAGAACGATTCGGGTGACCTCGTACTTCGCGAGAAGCTGAACCAGTATTTCAGGATCGACGACTGCCTCGTAAGGAAGTATCACCGAAGTAATTCCAGCTAGCAGCGGACCAAAAATCTCCCAGACGGAATCGACAAATCCCAGAGCCGTCTTCTGGCAACAGGTCTCACCCTCCACAAAGGGATAGGTCTTCCACATCCACGCAAACCGATTCATACTGGCTTGGTGTGTGCCTTCCACTCCCTTGGGGATACCTGAAGATCCGGAGGTATAGATCATGTACGCGCGGTTTTCCGCCGCGAGTGTCAGCAACGGGTTCGCAGCGCTCTCTTCTTCTGCGGAAAGAGATTCCAGAGCGAACTCGATTATGTCGACTTCACGCTTCCGAAACACATCGGCAAATTCACGAGAAGTTACAACGAAGTTGACTTGTGAATCTTCGACCAGGAAACGCAATCGCTGCTCCGGGTAAGAAGGGTCAAGTGGAACGTAGGCCGCTCCAGTCTTCAGAATCCCCAGCAGTGCGATCGCCATCTCAAGTGACCGCTTCAGCGAGACACCCACTAGCGTCGCAGGTTTCACCCCCTTGCGTATGAGACTCCGAGCAAGGCGATTTGCAAGTTGGTTCAACTCGCGGTAGCTCAGCCGCTTCTCTTCGCAGATGAGCGCAGTTTTTTCGGGTGTTCGTGCCGCCTGCTCTTCGAATGCAGCGTGTATGGATAGTTCGTGGGAATAGTCACTGCCGGTTTCATTCCACTCAGCAAGCTGTTGTATTTCCGTCGCTGTGAGTAACGGGACCTTCGCGATCTTGTAGTCTGGCGCGGCAATGGCCCCTTCGATGAGCCTAGCGAAGTGACCGGCCATCCTCTGAATCGTCGAAGCGTCGTAAAGATCGGAATCGTACTCGAACGTGCAGTACAAACTGCCAAGGTCAATGATCTCGAGTGTCAGATCGAACTTTGCCAAGCCGCTTTCAAATTCGATTTCCTCCAGCACCAGGCCGGGTAATTCCAGTTTTTGCTTCGGAATATTCTGGAAGACGAACATCACCTGGAACAACGGATTGCGATTGATCGTGCGATCCGGACCCAGCACCTCCACCAGCTTTTCGAATGGCACATCCTGATGCGTGAGAGCTTCCAGTGTGTTTGCACGTGCTTGCCTCAAAAGCTGCCGGAAGCTGCCATCCGCGGCGGGGTCGGCTCGCAAGATCAGCGTGTTCGCGAAGAACCCGATCAGATTCTCGAGTTCTACTTCATTCCTGCCGGCTGTCGGAGTGCCGACCAGGATGCTACTTTGCGAGGTATAGCGCCACAACAGGAGCTGAAAGAGCGCGAGCAGCGCCATGAACAAAGTGGAGCCCTCACCCTTAGCCAAGGCCTTGAGATTTTCACTTGTCTCGGAACTGAGTTCGAAGGGGACACTGTTGCCCCGGCCGCTGTGCACAGCTGGGCGCGGTCGGTCGGTTGGCAGTTGTAAGACTGTCTCTGCACCTTGCAGTTTCTTCTTCCAGTGGTTGAGCTGATCTGTGAGAAAGTCACCCGTGACTGATTGGCGTTGCCAGATCGAGAAATCGGAGTACTGAAGCGACAACTTAGGAAGTTTTGGTTTCCTGCCAGCTGCGAAAGAGGCGTAGAGTTCTTCAACCTCTTTAAACAGCACACTCATGGACCACCCATCCGTAATGATGTGGTGCATGACGAGTATAAGGATGTGGTCCTCTTGACCGACCCAGAGCAGCTTGGCGCGCAGGAGGGGGCCCTGGCTGAGATCGAAAGGCTTGCGGGCCTCTTCGCCGGCGATTCGAAGAGCGGCCTGCTCTCGATCAGTGTTCGGCAAGTCGCGGAGATCCACCGTGGTCAACTCAAACGGAAGATCGGACAATACAACTTGTCTCGGTTCACCATCCAAGGAGGTGAAGATGGTCCGTAACGACTCGTGACGCGAAATGACGGATTGAAGGGCCTTGGCTAATGTTGCTGGGTCCAGCGAGCCACTCAGACGCATTGCTCTCGGCAGATTGTATGCAGTTGTACCCGGTTCAAGCTGATCCAGGAACCAAAGACGCTGCTGCTGAAAAGACGTCGCAAAGAGGTGCTCAGTCATGCTTTATGGCGCGCAGAAAGCGCGTTCTCGAAGCTGCAAACAAGTCGTGACAGAATTCTTCCAACCATTGTCAGGAAATGGCCCCCACCCGCTTGCGCACCAGTATAATGCCCATTCAAGATTGCTGCCAATTCCCTATAATTGCCAGTAACCCACCAGGCTGGAGGTGCCGTGCCGCCGATTTCTCGCCGCGCAAGAAAGCGTTGGGCGTCTGCAAGCGATTCTTCTCCGTGTTTTGAGTTTGCTTTCCCCGGTCTCCGGATCGGAGTTGCGGAATATGCCGAAGGTCCAACGGGCGTAACGGTATTCCAATTCCCGGAGCGCGCCTACGGAGTCGTGGACACCAGGGGCGGCGCTCCGGGCAGCTCCCTCACCGAAGCTCTGAAGGCGGGCTTCGGCAGATACATCGACGCGATCGCGTTCTGTGGCGGTTCGACGTATGGGCTAGAAGCCGCATCGGGAGTAGCCTCTGGCTTGCTGCATTCCGGTGCTGCCTCGCATAAGTGGGACGAGGTCGCAGTCGTTCCAGCCGCTGTGGTTTTTGACTTCAAGGGACGGCACAATACAGTACACCCGGACCGAAAGCTCGGGCTCGCGGCCCTGGACGCTGCACGTGAGGGCAGGTTTCCGCTCGGGAAGCGCGGTGCAGGGGCTTTTGTGCATTGTGGTTCCTATTTCGGAGAGAGTTTCATGGAGAGGTCAGGCCAGGGCGCAGCCTTCCGCGAGCTGGGAGCGACACGACTCGCGGTCTTTACCGTGGTGAATGCTCGTGGAGTAATCGTTGATCGTGCGGGCCAGGTTATTCTCGGGAATCGAGATCCCCATACCGGTTCGAGGTGCTCCGTCGCAATGGCACTCAGCAGCGGTAAACAATCCGAGAAAACTGGACCGCAGAGTAGATGCTTGACAGACAGCACGACATTAACTTTAGTAGCCACGAATCGCGTGCTCGATCAGACTCAGCTTCATCGGCTGGCCATGGAGACGCATTCCTCGATGGCTCGGGTCGTTCAACCGTTGCACACTTCGCGTGATGGAGATACGCTATTCGCCGTGACGACCGCTGACTGTCACGCCGATGAGCCAAGCCTGGCAGATCTGTCCGTATACGCGTCCGAACTGGCATGGGATGCGGTGCTGAGTTCGATCCCGGAAGTCTCGCGCAGCGACTGAGTTAAGGCATCCGAATAGCGCTCATCGAACATGCTGCCTGCAAGAGAACAATGTCAGAAGCGCCAAACCAAATACCCGATCTCTCGCTTAAGGAGCAGAAGGAACTCTTAGCCGAGCTCCTCAGCCGGAAGTCAAGTCAGCTGTTTCCTTTGTCTCTGGCGCAACAGCGTTTATGGTTTCTAGATCAGCTCGAGCCGGGAAATCCAGCGTATAACGTCCCTTTCGGATTGCGGCTGCGAGGGAAGTTGGACCTGGATGCGCTCAGGTCGAGTGTTCAGAAAATTGTGCGCCGACACGAGATTCTGCGGACCACCTTCAGGCTGGAAGGAGCTAACCCGGTCCAGGTCGTAGCAGCAGATTCCGTCATCGAAATTCCTGTCGTGGACTTGACCGCGATGCCGGGCGGCAATCGCGAATCGGGTGCGCACCAGATAGCGACAGCTGAGGCGAGGATTCCATTCGACCTGGTGGCGGGCCCTCTGCTACGGCTCAAATTGATTCGCCTTAGCGCCGAGGAACACATTCTCGTCTGCGTCATGCACCACATCGTGTGTGATGGGTGGTCGCTAGGGATCTTCACGCGAGAACTGGCGGCGCTCTACGACCATCATGGCAGCGGACAGTCCTCATCGCTTGCCAGCCTGCCCATTCAGTATGGCGACTATGCAACGTGGCAGCAGAAGTGGATTGCGGGAGACTTCCTCGCGGACCAAATCCAATACTGGAAACAGAGGCTTGCAGGTATGGCTGGTTATCTGGACCTGCCAGCAGATCGCGTTCGGCCTCCCGAGCAGACATATGATGGCGCGAGCCAGACGATAGTAGTTCCCACAAAACTCATTCGCGACCTGACAATGCTTGGCCGGACAAGGCAAGCAACGCTGTTCATGGTGATGCTGGCCGTCTTTAAAGTACTTCTACATTCTTATTCTACTGCCCAGGACATCCTGGTGGGCGTTCCGGTGGCAGGCCGGAACCGTGTCGAACTCGAAGACCTTATCGGATTCTTCGTGAACACGATTGTATTGCGGACCACCCTCTCTGGTGACCCTCAGTTCAGCGATCTGCTACTCGAGGTACGCGAAGTCACTCTCAGTGCCTTTGCGCACATCGACGTTCCCTTTGAGAAGCTGGTGGAAGAATTGAATCCACCGCGGACGTTGAGCTACAACCCTGTGTTTCAAGTCATGTTCTCGGCAATTAAAGCTGGGAGATTCCCGCAGTTCGGCAATGTGGTAGCCAGTTCCTACGTGATCATGAGTGGGACATCAGCTTTCGATCTGTCGATCGATTTCATCGAGGACGCAAACGATCGTTGGTGGCTGAAGGTTGAGTACAACACTACGCTCTTCGACTACGGACGAGTGGCCCGGATGCTCCGTGACTATCTGACCCTGTTGGGCGCGATTGCAGCCCAGCCCAAGCTGCGACTCTCGGAGCTCGTTGCTCTGATCCAAGCGGAGGGCGATACCAGCCGACACATATCGCCGGGGGCTCACGGAAACACACATCGCACAGCAATTTCCGAAGCACGAGGCGGAGGTTCTCGGGGGCGAGATGAATCGGAACCTTGCGACGCCTTGGAACAGATACTGCTGCGGATCTGGAAAAGAGTGCTGGGGGTTTCGAAAATCGGAATATACGACGACTTCTTCGATTTGGGCGGTCATTCGCTGCTTGCCGCTCACCTCATGTCAGAAGTGCAGAAGGCGGTTGGCCGCAAGATTCCGGTTGCCGTTTTGTTTCGCAGTTCGACCATCGATTCGTTCGCGGAAGCCGTTCGGCAAGGTACGGAGTGGACACCCGATCCCTTGCTGATGGAGATTCAGACGGGCAGTCGAGAGCCTCCAATTTTTGCAGTCGCCGACCCCGGCGTCGATACCATCGGCTATGCCCTTCTAGCGCGCCACATCGGGGCGGAGCAACCTTTCTATAAGCTGCAGGCCTACGCTCCCATGAGCTCTCTGATTCCCTACACCATCGAGGAGTTCCGGACGATGGCGCGCGAATACATCGGCGCAATGCGCGCGATCCAACCGGAAGGCCCTTATTTCCTGATAGGAGCGTGCTTCGGAGTGCATATCGCGGAGCAGATGGTGCTTGAACTTGAAGCCGACGGACGCGATGTTGGATTGCTGGCCCTCATCGATACCTGGGTTTTGCAAAACCGTCAGATACGTTGGCTCGCGCGCTTCGACTACTTCTACCATCGCTTGCGATACCTCTCCCAAATGCCACTTCCAGCGCAGCTCTCGTCCTACCGAGCGTGGGTTGCCAAGCATCTGCGCCGGCTCGTTCGCCGTGAAGCGGAGCCGCCCAGCCCGTGGATCAAAGCATATTGGCCGGGGAAGGATTTTCGTCCCAGGCAGTTTCGGGCTAGGATCCTGCTATTCAAGAGACCGAGGCAACCATATTTTTATGTGAAGGATCGCGAAATGGGCTGGGGCGCGCGATCCACGGGCGGAGTGGAGATTTGCCTGGTAGATGCCGCTCATGAAGAGATGCTGCGCGAACCGGCGGTGCGAACCATTGCGGAAAAGCTACGAGACACTCTACACCGCCTCAAGGGGTCGCAGTTCTGAAGATACTTGCCTCGGAGGAGAAGCCATCACGATCGTCCACATGACGCGGATCGGTTCATCACCAATCATCTATGGCTAGACTACCGCGGTAAATCGGGAGTACTTTTGTACGCACAATCCCATGGAGCCGCTACCCCCAGCCGGTACTGACGGAAGCGAGAGTCTGAAAGTCCGCGATCGTTCGAGCGCTGCGAAAGAGCGCCATTCCGCGCGCGCTATAGCTCCCTCGCTCGTCGACCGTGAACACCCGCTTCTTGGCTCGCGAATCGCAGTTCCACGCTCCGTTAGCGTGATTCGTCCTCCGTCCTTTTCCCTGAGGACCATCGTCTCCGGAATGACGACGCTGTTTGGCTATCGAGACTTACTGTGCACACTGACGTTCTTTCGGTTGGCCATTCGTTACAAACAGTCGTTATTAGGCTGGATCTGGGCTGCGTTGCAGCCCCTATCGCTGATGATCATCTACACCTTCATTTTCTCTCGAGTAGCGAGAGTCACGAGTGAGGGAATACCTTATCCATTGTTTGTGTTTTCGGGGTTGCTGCCTTGGATCTTCTTCGCGAGCGCGGTCAGCAACGCCATCAACGGATTGATTCACTACCCTGCTCTATTAACCAAGATGTACTTTCCACGCGAGATTATTCCGCTCTCCTACGTACTCGCCGCACTCGTGGATTTCGCAATAGCTTGCGTCATTTTGACTGGGCTCATGATGTACTACCGTGTGTCGCTCAGTTGGAATGCTCTTTATGCTCTGCCTATCGTTGCCACACTGAGCGCCTTCACAGTGGCTATTTCGATGTTCCTGTCGTCCATTCAGGTGCGCTTCCGCGACGTGGGGGTTGGGTTGCCGCTCCTGCTACAGGTAGGAGTTTTCGCCGCGCCCGTCGTCTACCCTCTCAGTGCTGTTCCCTCACGATTTCAGCGGCTGTATCTGTTGAATCCTGTCGCTAGCCTCATCGAAAACTTCCGGCGCGTTGTGCTCCACGGATCAGGCCCGGACGTTGGGGTGCTCATCACCTCGGGCTCGATCTCGCTGTGCTGCCTTGTCCTGGCTTACGGTTACTTTAAAGCGACAGAGGCCACAATGGCCGACATGATATGAGCGGGAGACCGTAGCGATGTTTGACCTTCAGCTGGACCACGTTTCGAAGCGCTACCTAATCCAGTACAGCAGCCACAGCCGATCGCCGCGCTGGCCGGAGTTTACCTCCCTGTATAAGAAGCCGAAGGAAATGTGGGCTCTGCGTGATGTCAGCTTCGAGGTGGCTGAAGGAGAATCTTTCGGTATCGTCGGACATAACGGTGCCGGCAAGACTACGATCCTGAAGCTCTTGTCCAGAATCAGCGCTCCCACTTCGGGCGAAATCAGAATTCGGGGCCGCCTCTCGGCCCTTGTCGAGGTCAGCTCCGGTTTTCATCCAGAGCTGACCGGGCGAGAAAACATCTTTTTGAATGGATCGATGCTCGGAATGTCCCGTTCGGAAATTGCTCGCAAGGTGGAAAGCATCGTCGAATTCGCAAGTGTCCAGGAATTCATCGATGTTCCCGTAAAGCGCTATTCCTCGGGCATGTATGTGAGACTGGGTTTCTCAATTGCCGCCCACCTCGACCCTGACATTCTCTTGCTGGACGAGGTGCTGGCTGTTGGGGACATCGTTTTCCAAGCCAAATGTCTGGACCTCATCAATCAGCTACGGGCCGCCGGACGCACAATCGTGTTGATCTCTCACGATGTCGGCGCTATTCAAAGGTTGTGCGATCGCGCGATGTTGCTACATCACGGGCGGGTCATCACGATTGGCACCCCCACGGATGTCATTGATCGTTACCAGCGGATGGCACTGGACGGCGAGGATGGCTATCACGTTGAGAGGGATGCTGGCCAGAAATCTGCCTCGTGCTCACATATCTCATTCGCCGCAGCGGATCAGGAAGAACCCGTGCGTACCGGATACCCGATGTTTGCCCGGCTGCGGTTTCGCGCGAGCGAAGTCCTTGAGAACGTAGTGTTCAATGTTCTGATTTACTGGCCGAGTGGCTATGTTTGCGCCCAACTCACTACAGCCTTAGCGGACCCTCTTCTACGAATCGAACCCGGTTCCGGTGAGGTGGAGTTCTGCTGTCCGGTGCTTGAGATACAGCCTGGGTTGTACCGCGTAGATATCTCGATCGAGTCCAATGGCAACTGCATCGACCGGCAACAACGGTGCGCCCTCTTGCGCGTAGACCCAGGTAAAGTGGTATTCGGGGATTTCTACATCGACGCCGTCTGGCGAATTCATGGATGATTGGCGGTCAGAGGAACACGCTCATCAATGTCATTACCGGTCGAGCCGCCTTCAAGAGGGTGTTCGCCGACGAGAGTTCGGCGAGCATGAGCAGTTACAAGTTGGTTTCTCCCGATGCCGCTCATCTCTTCATCAGGTCCCATGCTGCGATGATAGTTGTTCCGGTCGATAAATCCCATTGCGCCGTAATGATTTCGATTTCACACTTAGTGTTCCAAGGTTGAGAACGTTCGCTGATATGGTCGCTACTTCGTTCAACCCCCCAGAGGCTTTTCGGCGCAGGTCGAGACACTAAGCCTATGCCTGCACACGAAGATTACAGCACGTTGAACACCACTTTGAATTCTCTGATCAGTAGTGTCCCAACGTTTTGCCTTTTGCCTTCCGTAAATTATTGATGAGAAACGCATAAGCAGCAGATTCTCTTGGTCTCGATTTGAACGGCGAAAGCCCATTCTGCCACCCTGCGAAGC
>Ga0137396_10000938_pt1 | contig 14710 bp, 7 predicted proteins | sample czc16metaG_FD_108284 | JGI IMG/M metagenome (GOLD analysis project Ga0137396, IMG submission 108284) | Vadose zone soil microbial communities from Angelo Coast Range Reserve, California, USA - czcobulk3.16 metaG | ecosystem: Environmental > Terrestrial > Soil > Vadose zone | place: USA...
CTCTTCCAGGTCCTCAACAACACGGCCGCCGTCACCATCGCCCACAACACCGGCCTTCAGACCGGCAACCTCATCACGGCCTCCTACACCACCGCGTCGATCGCGAACACCGGCTTCGCGTTCACGAACAACATCGCCCCCCACAACCTCTACGGCGTCTTCGGCGACTACGGCATCGGGCTCGACCTCGCGGCCATCACCGTCTACTTCCCCGGGGCCCCGTTCCAGGGCAACGTGGTGGTGGGCGGTAACGCCGCCACGTTCCCGCCCGGCAACTTCTTCCCCGCCTCGCTCGCGGGCGTCGGCTTCACCGATCTCGCCGCCGGCAACTACGCGCTCGCCGCCGGCGGGCCCTACGTCAGGGCCGGCACCGACGGGAAGGACGTCGGCGTCGACTTCGTTGCGCTCAACGCCGCCATGAGCTCGGGGGGAGGCACGCCGCCGCCCCCGCCACCGCCGCCCCCCTTGCCGTCGCCGCCCCCGCCACCGCCGCCTGCCGCCGACACCACTCCGCCGCGTGTGTCGCTCACCACTCCGCTCGCGGGTGCGAGCGTGGCGGGCGCCGTGACGGTCACCGCCAATGCCAGCGACAACGTCCGGGTCGCAGGCGTCCAGTTCAAGCTCGACGGCGCCAACCTCGGCGCCGAGGTCACCGCCGCACCTTACACCGTGGCCTGGAGCGCGGGGACGGCGGCGAACGGTGCGCACACGCTGACTGCCGTCGCGCGTGACGCCGCCGGAAACACGGCGGTCTCTGCGGCGGTCGGCGTGACGGTCGCGAACACCACCTCGAGCCCACCAGGCGGAACGGGCGGCGTCCCCGCTCCACAAACCGCGACCTGGACCAGCTTCGTCAACGTGACCGCGACCGGCAACTCACTGAAAAAGACAAGCGGCTGCGACGGATGCTACAACGCCGGCGGCGCGTCACAGCAGAAGCTCGCTTCCGGTGACGGCTACGCTGAGTTCACGGCCTCCGAGACGACGCTGCTGCGCGTCGCCGGGCTCACGCACGCCTTCACGGTCTCGAGCCCCCGCTCCATCGACTTCGGCATCCGGCTGCAGTCCGGCATCGCCGAGGTCCGCGAGAATGGCGTCTACCGCACCGACACGCGCGCCGTCGCCGGCGACGTCTTCCGCATCGCCGTCCAGTCGGGCGTCGTCCGCTACTCCAAGAACGGCGTCGTCTTCTACACGAGCGCGCTGAAGCCCACGTACCCCCTCTTCTTCGCGGTGGCCCTGGCCAACCTCAACGCCGCCGTCAGCAACGTGATCGTCGCCGGAGGCAGCACCGCGGTGGTCCCGGGCACCCCGCCAGCACCGATCGGTGGAGGAACCGCCCCGGCCGTTTGGATCAACCAAGTCAACGCAAGCGTGGCCGGTAGCTCGCTCCAGAAGGTGAGCGGCTGCGACGGGTGCAACGACGCCGGCGCCGTCTCGCGACAAACGCTCTTCTCGGGCAACGGCTACGCCGAATTCACCGCCAGCGAGACCGGCGCCCTGCGGGTCGCCGGGCTCACCCACGCCTTCACGGTCTCGAGCCCCGGCTCCATCGACTTCGGCATTCGGCTGCAGTCCGGCATCGCCGAGGTCCGCGAGAACGGGGTGTACCGAACCGACACCCGATTCGTGGCCGGTGACGTCTTCCGGATCGCCGTCGCGTCGGGCGTCGTCCGCTACTCCAAGAACGGCGTCGTCTTCTACACGAGCGCGGTACCGCCCGTCTACCCGCTCTTCTTCGCGGCTGCGCTCGCCAACCTCAACGCCACGATCACCAACGCGGTGGCCGCGGCGGGGCTCTGATGGCTCCGGCCGGACGCTCTGCCACTCGGCAGAGCGTCCGGCCGGTCCCACGCTCTGCTCGTCGCGCGCCGGCCTCACTTCCGTCCTAGCCTGATGCTCGTCAGGCCGGCGCCGGTACGTCGAGCCGAGCCGACTCGCGGGTCGCCTCGCGCACCTCCGGCAACGGGTCGCCTCGCATCGACGCCGACTTCGGCATGCCCAGCAGGCCGAGGATGGTCGGTGCCACGCTTCGCAGCGGCACGTGCTCCCGCCGGGCAAGATGCCTCCGGGCGGGCGTCCGGATCCACAAGAGCCCATGCGGGTGATGCATGCCGCTCTTCTTGGTATCGACACCGTAGAAGACGTCGAAGAATCCCGTCGTTCGGCTGGTCCCGGGAACCTCCAAGCGGGCACCGGGATCCACCTGCTCGAAGAGGCTGCATCCACCGAACACCTCCGCACCGCTGAACCGCGCCCGGACCGCCGGGCGGCCGTTGACGCGAAGGCCCGACAGCCGAGCGACCGCATCTCGTGCATCACGTTCGGTCTCGACGTACAGGTGGAACTCCTCGGACATCAGCGGGGCGTACCGGTAGGGGCGAGTGACGCCGCTGAAGGCGAACAACCGATCCGGGTCTCGCGGCCTGTAGAAGATCTTGCCTCCCGTACTTTCGTACGCGAGGCACGGTTGCTGCCCGAGCGCGGAGCAAAGAACGATCGTGGTCCGCGAGCCGGCGAGCAGTAGGCATTCGCCGACCAGCCGATCCATCTGCTGGTAGCCGTACAGCACGGCGCCGGCGTATTCCGTCTGCTCGTGCGCCGAAGGCTTGATCGCGAACGGCGCGGGATCCATGTTCCGCCAGTACACGTGCTGGAGGTGTGCCGTGCTGTTGAGAAAGAACGTCGCCAGGTGCGGTCGATCCTTCGCGTAGTACCAGCGGAACACGTCCCACTGGAGCCGGTCCAGGATCGCGGCGCGCTTCCAGCGAGAGTCTCTCGAGCGCTCGGCCGCCAGCTGTCGCGCGATGGCCAGCACCGTCGCCGCCGACAGGCCGTGAGTGACCATGAAGGCCAGGAACCGCGCGTAGTCGGATGCCGAGAGCGGCACGTCCCGACGCGTGTACTCTTGGACATGTCGCCTCACGAACTCGTAGTATGAACGGAGCTCGGCCGGATGAGGCGACACGCCGACGCTCCACGGGTCCGGCAGGACGACCCCGTTGAGCGGCTGACGGTAGCCTATGTTCATGCTCCCACACACCAGGACGCGGCGACCCGAGGCCGACGCCAGGTCCCACAGCCGTGGCTCGGTCAGCTTATGTCCGTCGCCCAGATCGAAGACACGGTGCTCCTTTCTGCTCAGACCCGTGTGCACCGTCACCCATTGGATCCACGGCTCGAGGTTCGGCGCGACCTCTTCGGCGTCAGTGACGTACGTGTACGCCTCGCGGTAGAGCCGCTGGAAATTGGGGAGCTTTCCGGCCTCCACGAATTCCGTCATCAGGGTCGGGCTCAACTCGTTGAACTCCAGCAGAATCAGCGATGTCTCCCGCGACATACTCCCTCCCACGCGACACCCGGGCCGGCCAAGGAGAAGTCCTTGGACGCGAGAACTCGAATCGCGGGCGCTGATCCCCGGCGTCATCGCGCGACTATCTCTCGCTTGAAGTGCTCGAGCGTCTGGACGAGCCCGACGTCGAGCGACGTCGACGGGCTCCAGCCGAGCACGCGCCTCGCCAGCGTGACGTCGAGCACACTCCGGCGCTGCTCACCGGGCACGGCCGAACCGTACCGCGCGGAGGCCGCGTCGAGGCCGACGGCGCGGCACAGGCGCCGATAGAGACCGTTGATGCTCGTCTCCACGCCCGTCCCGATGTTGATGGGGCCGGGCGCGTCGGGAACCCTCATGGCCCTGACGGTCGCGTCGGCGACGTCGCCGACGTACACGAAGTCGCGCGTCTGCTCGCCATCGCCGCTGATCACGCAGGGCTCACCCGCCGCCACGCGCGCGGCGAAGATCGCGACCACGCCCGCCTCTCCGAACGCGTACTGCCGGGGCCCGTAGACGTTCGCGTACCGGAGCATCACTCCGGTGGCGCCCGTGAGGGCGGCCCACGCTTCGATATACCGCTCGGCCGCCAGCTTCGCCACGCCGTACGGCGACGCGGGGCGTTCGGCCGTGGTCTCGGGCGTCGGTAGCGGCGCGCCGTCGCCATAGAGCGCGCCGCCGCTGGATGCGAACACGAGACGGCCGACGCCGGCGCGGCGACAGCACTCGAGCACGTTGAGCGTGCCGAGGATGTTCACGTCGGCGTCGAACACCGGGTCGGCCACCGAGTGTCGGACATCCGCATGGGCGGCGAGGTGGACCACGGCGTCGGGGCGGACCTCTCGGAAGAGCTCCGGCAGACGGGCACTCCGGACGTCGAGGCGCGCGCTCCGGATGTCCAGGAGGTGCAGCTGGGCGCCGAGGGGGCGGTGCCGGCCGGTGCTCAGATTGTCCACGACGTGCACGGTCTGGCCGGCGGCGATGAGACGATCCACGACGTGGGATCCGATGAAGCCCGCGCCGCCCGTGACGAGCGTCGTCGTCATGTCAGGACGCCTTTCGGACGAGCTCACCCCGCCCTCGGAGCGACGTGGCGCGGGCAGGCTTGTCCCACGTCACCGCCTGGCGCCCCCTGACGAACCGCAAGCAGGCGACCAGGGCGGCGACGTTGAGCAGACAGATGACGTAGGGAATGGTCAGGATCCGGATCCGCCGCCGCGCGGCGCGCAGCGCGTGGCCCCCGAGCGCCGCCGCGTAGAATGCGAGCTGTCCCGCGAGCGTGACGCGATGCAGCCGCGAGTCCCCGGCGAGAAAGAGATCGGCGCCGAGCGCGGCCAGCAGGAGAAACGGGGTGACGAGACGCGGCATCAGATGGGACACCGTCTGGAGCCAGAGCCGGTTCCGCCAGGGGCTCAAGAGCCAGCGTTCCCGCGCAAGGAGCTGGAAGTTGCCGACCAGCGTACGCACCTTCCTGGCGAACTCCTCGGCCGCCGTCGCCGGCGCCCGATCCCAGGCGCGAGCGCCGGGCTCGAAGACCACGCGGTAGCCCTGCCGGGCGATCCGCATCGGAAGCCAGACGTCGTCCAGGATCGTGTCGGCGGGGATCGGCTCGAAGAGATTCCGGCGGATCGCGTAGATCGCGCCGGTTGCGCGGACGGTCGAGCCCACCCGGCTCTCGCTCCATCGAATCAATTTCTCGTAGCGCCAGTAAGCGCCGACGCCTTCCCCGAGTACGCTCTCGTTCGTCTCGGCGGCGAAGAGCAGCTCGCCGCTCACCACGCCGACGGTCGGATCGGCGAGCGGCGCGACGAGGGCGCGGATGGCGTCGGGGGCGAACCGCTGACGTGCGTCGGCCAGAACGACGATCTCGCCCCGGGCGAGCTCGAGTGTGTCGCTGAGCACCGCCGGCTTCCCCCGGCGCTGCGCGAACGCGAGGACCAGCACGCCCGCCCCCTTCCAGGCACGCGCCCGCTCCGCCGTGCCGTCGGTCGAGCCGTCCGAGGCCAGGAGGATCTGCAGCCGGTGTCGCGGATAATCGAGCGAGGTGAGGTTCGCGAGACGGTCGTCGATCCGGGCGGCCTCATTGTGCGCCACGACGATCAGCGTCACGGTCGGCTCCCACCCCCGACGGGTCACCGGGTAAGGCCGGAGCCGCGCCCAGAGGCAGACGAGGAGCGGATAGCCCACGAAGCAGTAGGTCAGGAGCAGCACGGAGGTCCAGAAGACGACCTGGGCGATCATGGCGATCACAAGAGCATCCATGGTCTACGGACGATGGTTCGTTGCGGCCCGGAGGGCCGCCGGCAGCGCCCCTACGTCGGCGCCCAGGTCGGCGCCGTCGAGACCGACCCGTCGGTAAGCGCTCTTGTCCGCCAGGCGGTGCCGCCCGGCCGCGAGGTCCTCGAAGCGCACGTCCGCCGGGGATGAGGGGAAGAAGTTGTCCTTCGGGTACTGCGCCGCCCGGCCCCCGACGATGACGTTCTTCTTGACCGTGGCCTCGGGGAAGTATCGGTCCAGCGTCTCGCCTCCCGGTCCGGTTCCCGTGCCGGCGATGCCGTAGGCGTTGTGTGCCACGATGTTGTTGGTGAAGACGAAGTCGGTGTTGGGCGGTCCCTCGGCCGTGATGACGTTGCCGGCCTGGAATGCGGTGTTGTGGTCGATGACGACGTCGGATGTCCCGTTGAGGATCTGGAAGAGCGTTCCGCCTCCGCCCCAGCGCTCGCCACCGATGTCGAGAAAGAAGTTGTTCCTGATCAGGATGCGCTTCGTCCGCTGACTGGGTCGGATGTCGTCGGTTCCGAGGATGTTGATGCCCGCCCCCACGCCGCGCACGACATTGTTCACGAAGGCGACGTCCCCGACCGCCGACCAGGGCGCGCGGCCGTCCTGGTTGCGCACGGTGAACAGCACGGCGAACCCGCTCTGGCCGTCGGCCCAGTTGTACTCGAGGAGGTTCCCCTCGATCAGCACCCGGCGCGCGTTCTTCAGCTCGAGGAGGTTCTTGACCGTCCATCCGGTCCCCGCGTACGCGGGGTCGTTCCGCTTCCAGGCCAGCGGCTTGCTGAAGTGGTTGCCCCGGATCTCGATGTCGGAAGGCACGAGGTCCGGCACGGAGGGATCGGCGCCGCCGAACATGAGGTTCTCGCCGGCTCCCTCGAGGTAGTTGTTGGCGATCTTGAATGGGCCCGGTCCGTTCCACCCGGCGATCGCCTGCGAGTCGGCGCCGGCCTCCTTGAAGTCCGACAGGTACGAATCGACGACGCCGGCGTGGCGGGCGTTCAGCGCAATCCCCCGACGTGCGCCCCGGCGCGCATCGCCGTGGATGTAGCAGCGGTCGAAGACGATGTGGTGCGGAACTTGATCGATGGAGGTCTCGTCGGAGCCAAGCACGACGAGGTTCTGGAGAAACGCCCCGGCCGTCGGGCGGATCTCGAGCCCGACGAAGCGATAGTCGTGGGCGCCGTGCGCCGCCGTGATGACCGTGCCCGACGCCGCCACGAGCTTCGGCATCAGACCCGCGAGCGATGGATCGACCCGCCGCCCCGGCGGCGGGAAGACCCCGTCGGGCGCGCTCGTCCGCACGACGATGGGTCCGCTCCCGCTCTTGGCGGGCAGCGTGAACGGCCCGGTGAAGGTCGCCCCCTGCTCGAGCGTGATGACGTCCCCGGGCTGTGCGCTCGACAACGCCGCCTGGAGGTTCCCGCCCGCGGCGACGGCGATCGTCCGCCCGGAGGGAGACACGTACGCCGTGTCGACGTACAGACGTGGAGGCTCGGGCGCGGCGGCGGACTGGCCGGCGACGGCCACGGCCGCGAAGGCGAGCGCAAAACTATACCGAGCCAGCATGCCGAGCCTCGGGTTCAGGCGACGCCCTTCGGGCTCGAGGTCCCCGTCGCCATGCCGCGTGTCAGGTCGATCACCACTTGGCCGGGGCGCGCCGCCGCGAGGACCTGGGCCGCCTCGTCGCACGCGTTGCCGATCACGAGGACCTCCGCGTGGTCGAGCAGCGCGTCGACGGTCGAGCACATCAGCGACGCGACGTGCGGGATCTCCTGCTCGATGTAGCGGCGGTTGGCCCCGACGAGTCGGGCCGTCGTGACGTTCCGATCGAGGATGCGGATGTCGCACCCCTTGCCGATCAGCGTCTCGACGACGGCGACCATCGGGCTTTCCCGCAGATCGTCGGTCCCGGCCTTGAAGGCCAGACCGACGATGCCGACGCGCAGCCGTCGCGTGGCCAGGACGGCCTCCACGCCGCGGCGGATCTGCATCTCGTTCGACGGCAGGATCGCCGCGAGGAGCGGCGACGGGACGTCGGCCCTCCGGGCGGTGTGGAGCAATGCCCGCAGATCCTTCGGCAGGCAGGAGCCGCCGAACGCGAACCCCGGGCGGAGGTACGTCTCCGAGACGTTCAGCTTGCGGTCCATCCGGAAGACCCGCATGACCTCCTGCGCGTCGGCGCCCAGCGCGGCGCAGACGTCGCCGATCTCGTTGGCGAAGCACACCTTCAGCGCGTGGAACGCGTTCGAGGCGTACTTGACCATCTCCGCCGTCCGGACCGTCGTGTGCACGAACGGGGCGTCGACACCCTCGTAGAGCAGGCGCAGCAGCGACGCCGTGTCGGAGTCACCGCACCCCACGAGCGTGAACGGGGGTCGCGCGAAGTCGGCGAGCGACGAGCCCTCTCGCATGAACTCGGGGTTCACGGCTACCCGCATCACCGCCCGCGCCCCGGCGCCGGCCAGGAGCGCCGGGACGAGGCATCGCTCGGTCGTCCCGGGCAAGACGGTGCTCCGGAGCACGACGGTGTGCGGCTCGGCGCGCTTCGGGAGCGCCCGGCCGATGCTCTCGCCGGTCCGGACGACGGCGTCCACGTCGAGCTCGCCGTTTGCGCGGCTGGGCGTGCCGACGCAGATCAGCGACACGTCGGACGCCGCGAGCGCCTCGGCGCTCGACGTCGTCGCCCGGAGGCGCCCGTCGCCCACCACCTGGGCCAGCAGCTCACCCAGTCCGGGCTCGACCACGGGGGGCGTGGCGGCGTTCACCATCGCCACCTTCTCCGCGTTGATGTCCACGCCGAAGACCCGGTGGCCGGCCTTCGCCAGACAGGCCGCGGTCATACAGCCCACGTAGCCGAGTCCGAAGACGCTCACGTGCATGCTCTGTGCTCCTGGCATCGAATTCCTCCAATCTCGCGTGCGCTCATGGGCGGGCCAGCGCCTCCTCGCAGTGCGCCTCGAACTCGCGCGCCACCCGGGTCCAGGAATACCGCTCCTCCACGAGCCGGCGCCCGGCCATCCCCAGCGCCTTCCGTCGGAAGGGATCCCGCAGGAGCGACACCACGGCGTCGGCGAAGGCGGCCGGACCGTCGGCGCGAACGAAGTGGGTGCCATCCACCAGCGGGAGGCCCTCGGCGCCCACCGTCGTGGACACCACGGCCTTGCTCATCGCCAGTCCTTCGAAGATCTTGAGCCGTGTCCCGCCGCCCACTCGCAATGGCACGACGTAGACGGTCGCCTCGGCGACCCAGGGCCGCACGTCCTCCACGGTGCCGGTGACCCGGACGCCGGCCGCCTCGGCCGCCGCCCGCAGGCGCGACGACGGATTCCGGCCGACGACCGTCAGGGCCACCCGGGGCACCTCACGGCGGATCGACGGCAGGATTCCGTCGATGAAATACAGGATCGCGTCCTCGTTGGGGTACCAGTCCATCGCGCCCGTGAAGACGAGGCGCGCCGGCGCTTCGTGCACACCGTTGGGGGTGAAGAAGGACGTGTCCACACCCGTCGGGATCGACCGGGTACGCGCGCCCGGCGCGTCCGCCTGCAGGCGGGCGCGATCAACCTCGGAGACCGCGACGACGAGCCGCGCGCGGGCGCAGGCGCGCCGCTCGTAGCGGCGGAGCTTCCGCCACTCGACCTCGAGCAGCGCCCGGCGCCAGGCCCGCGTCTCGACCTCGGCGAGGCGCTTCCAGATCATGTACTCGACGTTGTGCGCGAACAGCACCACCGGCACGGGGCCGCCGAGGGGCACGTTGGCCCTCCCGACGAGGAAGTCGGCCACGCAGAGATCGACGGCACCGGCGCCGACGAGCCGAGCGACTTCCGCGCGAAGCGCCGGCACGCGGTACCTCCATATGTCGACGGGCAGCGGCGTGAGCCAGGAACGTGCGAGCGCTGCGGCGAATCGGGGGCTCCCCCGCCTCGGGGAAGCGTGCGGGAACGACACGACGCGCTCGCACTGCGGCAGCCGGTCGGCGAGCGCCCGCGGATCGTCCCCAGCGCCGTGCGTCGTCAGCACCGTCACCCGATGCCGCCGTGAGAGCTCGGCGACGATGTGGAAGCTCCGAAGCCGGCCGCCCAGGTGGAGCGGCCACAGGCCACCGACCTTCACCCAGAGGATCCGCCGCTCGCTCATGGGATCGCCTGCATCACACCCTCGACGTCCTGGCCGTCGAGGAAGATGCGCTGCCAGATCTCGAGGTTGAGGAGGAGCCAGAGGCGATCACCGTGCTCCGCCGCCCCCGCCCGGTGCGCCTCGGCGAGCCGGCGCAGCTCCGCGGGCTCGAACAGCCCGCGGCCCAGCGCCTCTCGCCCGAGCACCAGCTCCTCCACGAGCGGCCAGAACCGGCCGCGGAGCCAGCGTCCCACGGGCACCGGGAAGCCCATCTTCGGCCGCGTGAGGATCTCGCGCGGCACCAGGTCCCGGAGCGCCTCGCGCAGGACCGCCTTCGTGCGCCACCCACGCACCTTCAGACGGCCGGGAATCGCCGCGGCGAACTCGACGAACCGGTGGTCGAGGAACGGCACGCGGCTCTCGATCGATGCGGCCATGCTCATCTGGTCCTGCTTCATGAGCAGCTCGACGAGATACGTCTGGAGATCCGCCTGGCTCATCCGCTCGAGCGTCCCGCCGGCGCCGTCCTCGTAACAGCGGAGCGCGTCGGCGTACGGATCGCGGGCGGCGAGGAGCATGGGATCGGCCAGGAGCCGGCGCTGCATCGCGGTCGGGAAGACCGCGAAGTTCTCGCAGAAGAGCTCCCGCGGCCCCGGCTCGAGCGCGAGGAACGTCCGCGCGGCATAGCGACGGAGCGGGAACGGGAGCCGGTCCACCCGCCGGCGGACGCCGGCGCGGAGCGCCGCCGGCAGCAGACCCCCGTAGATTCTCGACGCCCGGTCGTTCCACGCGGTGACCCGATAACGGTGGTAGCCCAGAAACAGCTCGTCGGAGCCTTCGCCGGTCAGCACGACCTTGACGTCCTCGCGGGCGAGCCGCGACACGAAGTAGAGCGGCACGCTCGAGGTGAACGCGATCGGCTCGTCCTCGTGCCAGATCAACGGGCCCAGCGCGCCGAAGAACTCCGTGGGCGAGACGACGACCTCGCGGTGCACGGCCCCGACGGCCCGGGCCACCAGCCTCGCGTAGGGCAGCTCGTTCGCGTCCGCGTCGGCGAAGCCGACCGAGAACGTGCGGATCGGCTCGGCCGCCATCGGCGCCATCAGCGCCGCGAGGGCGCTCGAGTCGATTCCGCCCGAGAGGAAGAGCCCGAGCGGCACGTCGCTCATGAGATGGCTTCGGACCGCGGCTTCGAGCTCGGTCCGCACCTCACCCGCCACGCCCGCGAGCGTGCCGGAGTCGTCGAGCTCCGTGGGCACCCGCCAGTACCGGCGTTCGGCGAGCCCGTCGGCCCGGGACCAGGTCAGCGTGCGCCCGGGCAGGAGCTTCTGCACCCCGTGGAAGAATGTCTCCGTCCCCGCCACGAACCGGTTGGCGAGAAACTCGGGCAGGACCGCCGTGTTGAAGGCGGGCCGCCTGGCGCCGCCCGCCAGGATCGCCTTGATCTCGGAGGCGAACACGAGCTCACGCTCCGTCTGGGCGTAGTAGAGCGGCTTGATGCCGAGCCGATCCCGGGCGAGGAGCAGCCGCTCGCGCGCGCGGTCCCACACGGCGAACGCGAACATGCCCTGGAGCCGCTCGACGCAGCGCTCGCCTTCCTCCTCGTACAGGTGGACGATGGTCTCGGTGTCGCTCCGGGTGCGATAGCGGTGCCCGCGACTCTCGAGCCAGGGACGGAGCGCCGCGTGATTGTAGATCTCGCCGTTGAAGACGATCCACACGCTCCCGTCCTCGTTGGCCATGGGCTGGGCGCCGCCCTCGACGTCGACGATCGCGAGTCGGCGGAAGCCCAGGCCGACCGCGCCGTCGGCCCACAGTCCCTCGCCGTCGGGCCCCCGGTGACGCAGGACGTCCCGCATGCGCTTCAAGCGCGTCTCGTCCACGCGCTCGAGCGGATTCAGGCCGACGATGCCGACGATCCCACACATGGCGTCAGCGGACGGCCAGACACCACTCGCCGGCCAGCCGTGCGAAGAACGCGTCTCCGCGCTGGATGGCGTGCAGGGGCTGCGGCCTCCTTCGACGTGCCGGGATCATCGCGCCCCTGGGCCCAGCTCGGGCCGGGCCAGTCGGCACCGAACGATCGACGTCACGAACTCGCGGGTCAGGCCCGAGGAGAGGAACGCGAGTCGTCGGATCGGCGTGGCCACGAATTCCTCGACGGCGCAGCCGCACTCGTCGACGAGGCTTCGGAAGCGCCGGACCGTCATCCGGTTGAGCCCGCCCTCGACCTCCCCGAACCGCGTCGCCCCGTCCGTCTTGAAGTCGGACCGCCAGCGGATCAGAGCCTTCTCGGTGAAGATCAAGTGCGCCCAGGGGAAGACCGAGAAGAGGTGGCCGCCCAACGGGTGAAACCATGGCGGACCGAACGCGATGAAGATCCGCCCGCCCGGCCTGAGGAGCCCCTTCATCGTCGACAGGGCTCCGCGCGGGTCCGCGTAGTGCTCGAAACCGTCGAGGGAGATGACGGCGTCCGCGCCCTCCACGGTCTCGGTCACGAAGACGCAACGGTCGGCTAGGCCGGCGTCTGCGGCGGACCGCCGGGCGATCTGCAGCGCACGCTCCCGGATGTCGAGACCGATGACCTTCTTCGCCCCCCGGCTCGCGACCTCGATCGCATCGGCGCCCGTGCCGCAGCCGAAGTCGAGTACGACCTTGCCCTCGAGCTCGCGCCAGATCCCCGGCCCCAGCAACACCTCGAGCTTGCTCCTGTCCCGGTACGCGTCGCCGGAGCACCGGTCTCGTCGCGGCGGGCTCCCGGCGAGCCACCGCAGGAGACTGTGGCCGACACGCCCCCCGATGACGCCCGGCCACATCACGCCGCTCGTCATGCTCTCCCCTCCCGGTCCGAGGCGAGCGGGATCGAGTCGGCGAAGCGGACGTGCTCGTCGTCGTCCTCGAACACCAGCCCCACCGGCGTGTCGTGCTCGTCGAAGAGCGGCGTGACGACGGGCGGAGACGCGATCGGGCGCGCCGCGGGAAGGAACAACGTGACGATCCGGAGGGGTAGCGACGTCACGGTGGAGTAGATCAGCGCCGGCGCGGGTCGGCGCTGACCGTACTCCGGCGAGACCCACCCCTGGATCGGGACGAGGTCGCCTTCGCACACACGCGCCTTCAGCGGGGCCGCGCTGAAGGGCCGGACCAGCAGCTCCCGCCCGTTGGCTCCGCGGGCGCGCGCCCAGAGCGTCGGGTCCACCTCGACCTCCATCGGCCTGAACTGGAACCTCAGCTCCACCCGGTGCTCCGCGGCGCCCTCGAGATCGTCCACCAGCAGCCAGTAGCCTGCTCTCGCGAAGAGCACCCGGCGCCGATGAACGACGGGATCGGATAGGCGCCGATAGCCGTGGTGGGCCGCGTCGGCGAAGTCGAACCGAGGCGTCGAGCGCCAGCTGCGCAGGCGGGCGCGCGGGCGAGCCCGCCACCGGAAGACCCCGGCGGGCACCGCCTGGGGCTCACCGTCCACGACGACCGTGCTGTGGGCGGCCGCGCTCCGGAAGTAGTCCCGCCACTCCGCATCCGCGGTGTAGCAGTAGGTCCCCGCGTCGACGAGGTAGGGATCGCCGAACGCCGCGCACTGGATCGAGAGCATGTCGGCGTGACCGTGGCCTCCGCTCACCGGACAGCCGAGCGCGCCGACGTCGAAGACGACCTGGTGGGCGTCGGGCTCCCATCCGCTTCGCATCACCACGTACCCCCCGTCGCCGAAGAGCTGGGACGGGGGCGAGGCCGGCGGGGCTGGGCGCAGCGTGTCGAGCGCCTCGAGCCCCCGCGGCCCGAGGAGCCAGAGCACTTCGGGCGCCGGCGACCCCGCGGCCCACGCGCAGTCGGCGCGGGCGAAGAGCGCCGCCGCCGTCGAGAGCACGCCGCGAACGTCATCCTGGCGGCGGCGGGCCAGGGGCGCGAGCGATCCGCTGTCGGCATCGCCGATCAAGGGCACCGAGCCGTCGGGGAAGCGCACCGCGAGCATGAAGTCGAGCATCTTGCCGGCCCGCTCGGCGATCGCGGGCGGGACCGGCCAGGCGTTCCGCCCGGCCAGGATCAGGAAGTGGAGATAGATCTCGAGCGTGTAGCGCTGGTAGCCGGTGGCCCGCTCGAAGTAGACGCCGTCGGAGAGGATCTGGCGCTCGCACTCGTCGACGAGGATCCGCGCGCCGACCGTCCGCCAGCGCTCGGCGTGACGCAGCTCCTGGAGCACGGCGCCGGCGTAGAAGAGGCCGAGCGCCTCGCCCGTGAGGTGCGTGTTCGGCGAGAAGTAGCGGGACAGGTAGCGCTCGACGTGCGCGGCGTGCGCCGAGAGCGCGTCGAGCATCGCCGCGAACAGCTCCGGCGACAGCACCGGCGACTCGCTGAAGAGGACGAGGCCCCAGCACCAGGCGATCAGCCGCAGCGCGACCTCGAGGCTGCTCGCCCAGTTGATTCCCATGCCCGGCGGGTTGGCGCGCAGCCACTGCCGGACGTACGCCGCGAAGGCTCCGGCGTAGCGCTCGTCACCGGTCAGCCGATAGGCCTGGCCGAGTCGGATGAGCCACTGGTGTCGGTTCAGCTCCCAGACGACCTTGCTGTCCCCGACCGTGGCGCTGTCGAGCGGATCGAGTCGGCTCCAGTGGACGAGCGGCGCGCGGCGCCCCGAGATCGGGTCGAGGTGCCAGTCCACCGGATTGCCGAAGACGAGCCGGGAGTAGCCGAGGAGATCGAAGCGGCCCCCGCACACGTCGCCGGCGCTGACCAGGATCTCGTCGCGGGCACTCGGCGCGCGTGCGGCCAGGAGCCCCGGAACCCGGGCGTCGGCCGCGCCCTCGAAGAACCTCCCGGGAGCGACCTCGCGGAACCTCGCCAGGTCGAGCTCGCCCTCCGCCCGGGTGCCGCGCGGCCCGATCGCCGCGGTGCGATCGAGCCACTTCGACGCCTCCTGTCGGCCGCGGAAGACCAGCTCGGCGAGTCCCATCCGCCGCACGCGTGCGAGCCTCACGCCGCAGCCCC
>Ga0137396_10000939_pt1 | contig 14709 bp, 12 predicted proteins | sample czc16metaG_FD_108284 | JGI IMG/M metagenome (GOLD analysis project Ga0137396, IMG submission 108284) | Vadose zone soil microbial communities from Angelo Coast Range Reserve, California, USA - czcobulk3.16 metaG | ecosystem: Environmental > Terrestrial > Soil > Vadose zone | place: USA...
CCCACCGCGGTGGGATCGTCGCGCTTCTCCTTCAGGTCATAGGTGACGTTCTCCCCCAGCGCGATGACGTTGGCGATCGCCTTCTCCATCGCATCGGCGGCAGCCGTCTCCTCCAGGTAGCGCAGCATCATCACGCCCGAGAGCATCACCGCCATCGGGTTCACCCTGTTCTGGCCGGCGTACTTCGGCGCGCTGCCGTGGGTGGCCTCGAACACCGCGCCGTTGGTGCCGATGTTCGCGCCCGGCGCCAGGCCAAGCCCGCCGATCATGCCCGCCCCGAGGTCCGAGATGATGTCGCCGTAGAGGTTCGGACAGCAGAGCACGTCGTATTCCTTCGGTCTGAGGACGAGCTGCATGCACATGTTGTCCACGATGCGGTCCTCGAACTCGATGTCTGGGTTGCGCTGGGCGACCTGGCGCGCCACGAAGAGGAACAGGCCGTCGGTGTGTTTCATGATGTTCGCCTTGTGCACGGCCGTCACCTTGTGGCGCCCGTTCTTGCGCGCGTAGTCGAAGGCGAACTGGACGATCCGCTCGGAGCCGCTGACTGAGATCGGCTTGATCGAAAGGCCACTGTCGGGGCGGATCTTTTTCTTAAGCAGAGCTGAAATTTCTTCGATGAGGTGCTGCGCGTCGGGGGTGCCCTGCTCGAACTCGAGTCCCGCGTAGATGTCCTCGGTGTTCTCGCGGACGATGATGAAGTCGAGATCGTCGCGCAGGTTGCGGGCACCCTTGTATGCCCTGACAGGCCGGACGAGGGCGTAAAGGTCGAGGGCCTGGCGCAGGGCGACGTTGACGCTTCTAAAGCCGCTCCCCACAGGGGTCGTGATCGGGCCTTTGAGGGCGACCCTGTTCTTGCGAATCGATTCGAGGACGGGGTCGGGCAGCGGAGTTCCGAACTCGGCGATCGCGGCCTCGCCCGCCTGCTGGACGTCCCATTCGAACTCGACTCCGGTGGCTTCGAGCACTCGGACCGACGCGTCGCAGATCTCAGGACCAACGCCGTCCCCAGGGATCAGCGTTACTGCGTGCTTAGCCAATCCGTTTGGTGAGTCGTGCGCCTACCGGTTTTTGAAGTAGTCGGCGTTGATCTGGATGAAGTTGCGCCACTGCTCAGGCACTTCATCCTCCGGAAAGATGGCGTCAACGGGACACGGATCGACGCACGCGCCGCAGTCGATGCACTCGTCGGGGTCGATGAAATACATGTTCGCCGCGTCGTCCGTATGGATGCAGTCGACAGGACAAACCTCGACGCACGAGGCATCTTTGACGTCTATGCAGGGCTGGACGATGACGTATGCCACGTGCCGCAAGGGTACCATGCACCGTTAAATGCCCGAATCTGAGCCGAAGCCGAAGCTGATTGAACTCGTAGGCCCTGGAGCAGGCCAGGGTTGGAAGGCCGTCTTGCGCAACGGAAAGGCCGCCGTTGTGCACGAGATTCCTGTGCCTCCGGCCGAGGCCACCGCCGCGGTTCCGCGCCTCCAACGGCTGTACGAGCACCGCCACCCCGCCCTATCGCCAGTGCTGGCCTGGGGCACCGACCAGACGGGTGTATGGGTCGCGGTCGAGCCGAACGAGGGCACGCCCCTCGGCTCGATCCTATCGCGCGGCCCCTTGACGCCGCCCGCGGCGGCCGCACTCGGGGCTGCCGTGCTGTCGGGAGTGGCCGCGCTGCACGAGGCAGGCATCGCGATGGGCGGATTCGGCGCGACGGCGGTGCGAGTCACCACCAATGGCGACGTGCGTCTTGCCGGCCATCCCGCGGCGGCCGTGCGCGCGGCCCCCTCGCAAAGCGACCTGCGCGCGGACGTCCGGTCGTGTGGCATGGCTGTATGCGCGGCATTCGGCGTCGACCCGGCGGGCGCGCCCGCGCCGCCGAACATCTCTCCCGGTCTGGTCGTCACGATGCGGTCGATGGCGAGCGGCGCCATGGGTCCCTCGGCCGACAGAGCGCAGGCCGCCCTGCGTGAGATGGCCTCGGCCATGCTCTCCCCCGACCGAGAGATGGCGGCGCAATCTGAGCTCGCCACGCGGGCGGGCGGCCGCGAGGTGCCGCCGATCACCCCATTCCTCCCCGAGGGCACCGTCGCGCCGAAGCCGACCGCACCAACGCCTGCGCCTTACATCGCGCCCGCTCGCCGCGAGGAGACCCCGGTCCGGTCCCCGGCGTCGTACGACGCGCCCGATCGGCCCCTGCAGACCTATCCGGCTATGCCCGCGATCACCTTCCCCCCGGCACCGGCCCCAGCTCCCGCCCCCACACCGCCGCCTCCTGAGCCGCCGGCGGCGCCTGCCCCAACCATCCCGACGTGGTCTGACGCACCGCCGCGCCCCTCCACTCCATTGGCGCCGGACGCGAGTACCCGGACAACCAACCCCCCTGCGCCACCGACGTGGACTCCCATGGAACCGTCGAAGCCGGCCGAACCCGAGCCGAAGCCGGCGGAGCCTGCAGCGCCCCAACCCGCGCCTTCGTTCGAGAGCGCGGCGCCGGTTTCGCCCTTTGAGTCGTTTGGGGCGGCCTCCTCCGCTTCCGCACCCATTGAGGCACCCGCCCCTGCACCGGCGGCGCCTCCCGCCGCCTCTCCGCCTCCTGCCCAGCAGACCTGGACGCCCGTCGAAGCGCCGGTGTGGAAGCCGGGCGAGACAGTCCCCGCGGAACCTCTTGGAACCGGGGTGGCCGTGGTCCAGACGCCGCCCAGAGCCCCGACTCCGCCGCCCATCCCCCGCGCCCCCATCGCCGCGCCTGCGCGCAGGCCGTCTGTGCCTCGCCCGCCGTCGCGCGGAGGTCCGTCGGAGCGGCCTCCATGGCTCGTGCCGGCCGCGGTCGCAGTCGCGATCGTCATCCTGCTGGGTATCCTTGGCGTGATCGTGCTCGCCAACCGAGGCGGCGGCCCGGTCACCGGCGGCGTCCACCCCACGCCGTCAGCCAACGCATCGACCTCACCCAAGGCGTCGCCGAGCGCCTCGCCGTCGGCCAAGGTACCGTTGGCGGTGCCCAACTTCGGCGCAACCAGCGCCGATCCGATCACCAAGGTGCAGATCTGCACCACCGCATCGCCCTGCAACATCCCCGGTGGCTCGCCAGAGAGCGGATCCGTTTGCGATCTCAGCTCGTGCAAGGTCGAGGTCGCGATCTACTTTTCTTCTGTCCAGAAGTCGACCCAGGTTTCCTACACGATGAAGTTCTTCGACCGCTGCACCGGACAGACGACCGACTTCCCTGGTCCGAGCGCGACCACGCCGGCCAGCGGCTACATCGTGGCGATCCCGACGGATCACTGGCCGGTGAACATTCCCAGCGGGGTGAAGTCGGGGGCGATCGTCGCCGCGGCCCAGAAACCCGCCGTCGCCTACTCGGCGCCTCTCCTGCTCGGCGCGGAAAGCTGCGCGTAACGTCCTAGACCGGATCCGTGCGTTCGCGGTGCGTCGCCAGGGTTGGCTGGCGCTCGCGCTCGCCGTCCTCTATTTCCTTGTCTACTCGGTGCTCTCGGTCCTGCGTCATCGCTCGTATCACTCATTCGGGTTCGACCTGGGTTTGTACGACCAGGTCTTCTGGAACACGACGCAGGGCAGGTTGTTCGAGTCGACGATGACGGGAGCCAATCCGATTCCCCACTCACAGCTGGGCGACCACTTCACGCCCTTCTTTTTCCTGATCGTCCCTTTCTATCTCGCCTACCCACATCCGGAAACGCTGCTCGTGATCCAGACGCTCGCTCTCACATTGGGCGCGTGGCCGATTTATCTCCTGGCGAGACTCAAGCTCCCGCCGGGATACGCATTGCTTTGGGTGCTCGTCTACTTCCTCTTCATCCCATTGGCGCACATCAACCTGTACGACTTTCACGAAACGGCGTTCTCGATCGCACCTCTCGGATTCGCGCTTTATTTCCTGGAGCGCGGCCGCCGGCTCTGGTTTGTCTTCTTTCTTTTGGTCACATTTCTCGTCAAGGAAGAGATGGCCCTGGTCGGCGCCGCATTTGGTTTTTACGTGTTGCTTGGCAAGCGCGATTGGAGGCTTGGTCTCGGGGTGCTCGTCGGAAGCCTCGCCGCTTTTGAGGTCATCGTCCAGGTGGCGATCCCATATTTCGCCAGAGGGCAGAGCTATCCCTACATCGCCGAGCGATACGCGGCGGTCGGCGGGAGCCCGACCGGGATCCTTCGGACTGCAGTTACAGATCCGATGCGCATCGTTCGCGCTGTGGTGCAGACGAAGAAGCTCTATTTCGTGATTGCGATTCTTGGACCCGTGCTGGGCCTCAGCGCGTTCGCCGGCTGGGCCACGGTGCTCGTCCTCCCCACGCTCACCTACACGCTCCTCTCGGGCTATGAGCCCCAGTTCTCGTTCACGTCGCAGTATTCGGCGCCGCTGATACCAGTCGTCCTCGGTACCGCGATCATCGCCATGGCGCGGCTGCCGCATCAAATACGGGGCTACCTGGGGGCCGGTGTTGTGCTCAGCTCGCTGGTGTTCAGCTGGGGCTATGGGGACCTGCCATATTCCCGCAAGTTCGATCTCGGCCTGTTCCGGACGCCCCCGCGATATGCGTCGTTCGTGCCGGCCTTGAACCAGATCTCACCGGATGCGAGCGTGTCGGCAGAGGATGGCTTTCCGAGCCATTTTTCCGAACGTCGGTACATCTATACCTACGGTTTTCAGGGCGTGCAGGACGCCCAATGGGTCGTCCTCGACTACGAAGGGACCAAGTACAACCTCGCTGCATTCCAGGACCAGCTGACGTACGTGGAGTCGCTCGGCTATCAGGAGGTTGCGAGCGGCCCCGGCCTGGCCCTGCTCCGCAAGAGCTGATCCGCCTTGGGTAGGGCGTAGCGCAGGAATAGGTAGTCTCCATGCCGGCGCAGGCTGAGCAGCCGGCTCCAGACTCCGGCTCCGGGCAGCAGCTCCACCCCGGCGACCATTCCCAGTCGCGAGTCCCTATCGCGGCCTGCGATCACCGGCGACAGGGTCAGAAAGACTTCGTCGAGGCACCGACCGGCAATCAACGCGCCCATCAGATGCGGTCCGCCCTCAGTGAGAAGGATTTCGTAACCCCGGGACATGAGCTCCCCGATGGCTTGGGGCATGTCGAGGATCTCACCGTTCCCCACCTCGATCAGATCGCAGGAATCTGGGAGTCGCCCGCTGGTGGCGCGGCCGACGCGCGTCGTCGTCAGAATCGTGGCGCCGGCACGGATCGCCGGGTGGGATGCGTCGATGTCACCGCCTCGTGTGAAGACGACGAGCCTCGGTTCAGGCTTGAGGCCGAGCGTGCTGCGGAGTTCGGCAAATGCCAGAGCGAAGTCCGGATACACGTGCTGAGGCGTCCAGTAGTGACCGGGCGTGGCCCGCAGCGTACCCGCACCGATCAGGACCGCGTCCGCGCACGCCCGCAGCAGGCCCATCAGGAACCGGTCCGCGGGGTTGCGCCCGCTGATCACGGATCCTGCCGACGGCGTCGCGCCAAGCGCGACCACTCCATCGATCGAAGTGACGAAGTTGGAATACACGACAGGACGGTTGAAACCGATGTGTCCGTAGATGTTCTCCAGATCGCGCGGAAGCTTGGACTCGGGCAGCGCAGCCTCGAAGAGGACCTCGAACGGTTCGAGCGGCGTGCTCAGTGGTCGAGCCGGCCGCCGACCGCTTGCAAGAACTCGGTACGCAGCTGCGGATCGTTCTCATAGTTCCCGCGCCAGTAGGAGGTCCAGGTCCGGGAATGGCCTTCGCGGACACCGCGCATCTGAGTGCAGAGGTGCAGGGCGTTGAGGTGCACCGCGACACCGTGGGGCCGAAGGACACGGACGAGCTCGTCCGCGATCTCAACACCGACGCGCTCCTGGACGGTGAACCTGCGTGAGAAAACTCTGACCAGCCGGGTCAGTTTCGAGATGCCGATGATCTCCTCGTGTGCGATGTAGCCGATGTACGCGTGCCCGTGGAACGGCAGCGCGTGATGCTCGCACAGTGAGAAGAACTCGATCGGTCCCTCGATGAGCTGGCTGATGGTGCAATCCGGTCCGCCGCGGCACTCGGTCGGGAATGCAGTCAGCAGCTTGGGATCGCCTTCGTAGCCCGAGGTCGCCTCGAAGAGCGCGCGGAGATAGCGGCTCGGGGTGGCTCGAGTTCCGGGAGTGTCGAGGTCCATGCCAAACGCCTGAAGGATCTCCGAGGCGTAGCCCTCGAACGCCTTCCACTTTTCAGGGCTGATCTTCCGGGGGCGGATCTGCTCCCAATGCGTCGTCTCCTCGGGGTCAAAGGCAAGCGATGACATGGTGTCTCCTTAAGCAGGCCAGAGCGGACCAGCAAACTGTACGAGGAACTCGTCTCATGCAAGCTCAGATAAAGTGGAGGGCTCGATGACCTTCGATCGCTTGCTCTCGGTCATGATGCCGGCGTACAACGAGGAGCGAACTCTCGAGCTCATCCTGCAACACGTCCTCGACCGGCCCGAGGTCGGAGAGGTGATTGCGATCGACGACGGCTCCACCGATAACACCTGGGCCATCCTGCAGCGATTCGCGAAAGCTGATTCTCGAGTCCGCGCTTTCAAGCAGGAGCCCAACCGCGGCAAAGGTGAAGCTCTGCGTCGCGCAGTCACCGAACTGACGATGCCCTTTGCAATCGTCCAGGACGCGGACCTCGAGTACGACCCGCGCGACTATCTGGCGCTTCTTGAACCGCTGATGGAAGGTCGCGCCGATGTGGTTTACGGCGTCAGGGGATTCGCTGGTCAAACCGCCTACAGCTTCTGGTTCGTGCTCGGCAACAAAGCAGTGACTCTCGCCACGAACCTTCTGTTCAACTGCTACCTCTCCGACATGGAATCTGGATTCAAGATGTTGCGCTCTGAGCTGTGGCGTCGGCTCAACCTCCAGGGCCGTCGGTTTGACATCGAACCTGATATCACCGCGCGGACGCTCCGGCTTGGGTATCGAATCCACGAGATTCCAATCCACTACTACGCACGAAGCAGGGCCGAAGGCAAGAAGTTGACATGGCTGGATGGTGTTAGGGCCATCGGAACACTGCTTCGCCTGCGCCTCAGCTCATACCGAAAACTCTTCGGCGCGTCGGATCAGAAGTACCACGTTGAACGCCATGAGGAGCTCGCTCGGCAACATCCACTAGTCCCGCGCGGGAGCGCGCACCGCGATCAAGAGCGACCCGCTCGCACTGGCTGAATTTCTCGTAGCGATCCGAGCGCAGCCACCCATAAGGCCGTCGAAGCAGCAATCAGCAGCGCGAAGGGAAGAAGGGCCACAATTCCGACCAGTCGGACGGCGCGGAACCAGATGATGTCCACCGCCGCGGAATCGCCCGCGCTTGTCGGCAGAATGTGATGCAGAAACTTCCACGCCCCAATCGGTGGATACGCGTCAAGTCTCCAGTTGGTTGCGCCCGGGCTGTACGTCGCTCCATAGCCGCCCAGTAGATCGGTAGTTACGACGGGGATGTTCCAAATGATCCCGACGGCAAGCAACACCGCCGCCACCCGTAAAGCTGTGACCCGCGACATGGATGCGACCCCTAGTCCGGCCAAAACCGCCAGCAGGGGCAGCGCAGGCTGAATGAATCGAAAGCCCCAGTCCCAGCCGCCGACCCAATCCACGTACTGGCAGGCTTCGACGAACAAGACCAAAGGGAGGCCGGCCAAGACCAGGACTTCCAGCCGCTTGCCCTGACGCCAAAACCAGACTGCCCCGACCACGGACAGGATCAAGGCTGGAAACTCCCAGATCACGCCCCTGCCAGGGCTGATCAGCGCAGCCGGAAATCCAACCCAGATCGGTGTCGTCCACTGGAGCTGTGAGGCCGCATAGCCAGGATTCGTGGGCGAACCAAACCTGGGCCAGTTCGTGAGAAGGGTGAGGGCAACGGCTCCGACCCACGCGGCGACCTGGCTTGCTGCGACAGCCGGCCGCGATCGCCATGTCGGCAGCAACACCAGGACCACACCTGGCAACAAGAGTGAACCTTCAAGCGGGCGGGTCAGCACACCGTAGAAGACAGCAACGCCGCTCACCCACAGCCAGCGCTGGGCGCCGGTCCCTCGAAAGCGCAGAACCCCATACAGGCCAGCCGCCCAGCACAGGGCGACCAGCGGCTGGGGAAAGTCACCACGCGAAGCGGCCAGGGCCGGCGATCCCAAACCGTAAAACGCCATCGACCACAATGCGGCTCGCCGGTCAGCTCCCAGAGTCCGCACGGTCAGTCCCACCAGCAGGGCAGTGGCTGCAGTGATCAACGCCCACGTCGGTGCTCCGGCGACGACGTACAGGGGGTCTTTGTAAAACAGTCCGAAGTCGTAGCTCGCACCCTGCGCTATCGGCACATGCGAAGACAGCCAGAAGAAAGCGATCAGTCCAGGCAAGTACTGGATCGATGTGCCAAGGCCTCGACCACTGCTCGTGAGCGTCGCACCCCACCAGACGGGTGGCACGAGCGAGAAAGAATGGTGATAAATGAGCGCCAGCGCCTGTCGCCACATGACCAGACCATCGATGCTCACCAAATGACCGCTCATCAGCGCGAGGTATAGAGTCAGAAGGCCCAAGGAGGCCATGAGCAGCGGAGAGGATCGCAGCCGCGCGAGCTTGGTTGATGATCCTGACCAGCGCGCCACCGCGGGGATCAAACGCATGTTGCAGGTATGGCCGTCGAGTGCGCGGTGATTGGCGGCGGCAGGGAGACGGGGACGGAAATGGGCGCATGCGAGAGCTGGTCGATGGTCGGCCCAACACTCAAACCGGTGGTGATCGTACACCGGGTATCAAATGCAGAAAGTGAGAGTGCCAGGCGTCTCCTCATCTGCCATACTCAGCGCCGGCTTGCGTCCTAGGTGGCTGCGATCGAAGCCCGACGTACTTTTCCAAGGAGCTCTCCGCCGACGCATCCGGCGTGGACTTCTCAATGAGATCAACTTCAGGATGCGGAACTGAAACCAGCAGTGATTGATCCACCACTCGTCTCCATAGGCGTGCCCGTGTACAACGGCGAGCGCTTCCTACGCGAGGCGCTGGACTCATTGCTTGGGCAGGACTATCCCAACCTCGAAGTGATCATCTCGGATAACGCTTCCACCGACTCGACCTCGCAAATCTGCCGCGAGTACGCGCGGCGCGACAGTCGTGTCGCGTATCAGCCGGCCGAAAAAAATATGGGCGTGATCTGGAACTTCAGTCGAGTCTTCGAGCTTGCCCGCGGAGAGTACTTCATGTGGGCGGCTTTCGATGACTTGCGGGACCCCCGGTACGTAAGCGTTTGCGTCGCCGCTTTGGAGAGTCGACCGGACGCCGTCCTATGCACCACCGATCTCCGATTCATTGACGAAAACGGACAAACGATCGATGCCCGGGCGTCCGACTTCGGGGTCCGCCCCACCGGCAGCACGGCATGGGCCCGCGTGCTGCAGGTTGCGCGCTGTGGCGTGGCGTACGACATCTACGGTCTGGTCAGGCGGTCAGCACTCGAGCAGGTGCGCAAGTCTGTCCTCACCTGGGGCTTCGACTTCGTAATCCTCCTCGAGATATGCCTGCGCGGCTCCGTTCTTCTGGTGCCTGAACCGCTTTTTTCGTACCGGCGCTTCCAGGCCAAGTGGCTTCAAGGCGTCGCGTTCCTGCAGACGAGTACCTCGCAGCAAGGAAGCGTGCCGGTGTGCTGGAGCTGCATGACGCTCGAGCTGCTGCGGTCGATCTGGCAGGGCCCAGCCGGGCCAATCAAAAAGATCCTGTTCAGCGCTGGGTTCATCGTGAATTTCTGCCTCGTCAACATTTCCATGGCAGCGGGAGTCCGGACCGACGTCACCCGCAGCATCAAGGCCGCGCTGTCGCAGAGAGCGTGGGGAAGGTTGGCGGTGCTGTTCGCGGTTGGTGCGCTCGTCTACCCAGTCCACAATCGATTGGTGCGAGGACCCTATCGATTTGGAAGGCGCCTGTTCGGAGAGCGCCGCACGACGATAGCTCCCCCTGTGATTGCTGCCGAGGCTAGTACGCGTGACGCTGGAAAAATATTCGCAGAGCAGTCAGAAACAGGATCTTGACGTCGAGCGCAAGCGACCAGTTCTCGATGTAGTCGACGTCCTAGAGCGTGCGATCCACGATGGGCGCCGCGCCGCGTAAGTCATTGACTTCCGCCCATCCGGTCAGCCCTGGCCGTGCCTGCTGCCGCTCGAGGTAGCGAGGCACTTCGCCGCTGTAGCGCTCGTCGAAAAACGTTGGTTGAGGCCGCGGTCCCACCAGGCTCATATCGCCCCGCAGCACGTTGTACAGCTGGGGCAGCTCATCCAGGCTCAGGCGACGCATGACACGGCCAAACCAGGTGACACGCTCGTCGCCCGGTTTGGCCACCACCGGGCCTGTTTTGGCTTCGGCATCCGGAATCATCGAGCGGAACTTGTAGATGAGGAACGGTTGCCGTTTGTGACCGATCCGTTCCTGGCGAAACAGCAAGGGACCGGGCATCGTGAGTTGCATCAGGATGGCGACGATAAGGAACAGCGGAGCGAGGAGGATCAGGAGCGCAGCGCTGACCAAAATATCCACCGTGCGTTTGACGATCGCGCCCCAACCCCGCAGCTGGCTGCGCCGAATGCCGACAAGAGGGAGTCCATCGATGGAGTTGGAGGCCACCCGCGTGCTCATCATCTCGAGTAGATCGGGCACGATCTTGAATTCCAGCTGCTGGTCCTCGCAGAGCTTTATCAGGTGAAGAAGCCGGTCCCGCTGACCTGCTTCGAGGGCAATGAAAACTTGGTCCACGTTGAAGCGGCGGGCAAGTCTCGGCAAATCATCAACCAGCCCGACCACCGGCACGCCCACGAAGGATTTGGTTGACTCGTCGTCGCTAGCGACCCCGACGACATGGAAGCCGTATTGCGGAAACATATTCATGCGGCGGATCAACAGCTCGCCACCGTGGGCAGTTCCCACCATCAAAACGCGCTCGGTGCCCACTCCCTGCCTGCGGAGGCGTGTCTCGTACTGACGGAGCAGGTAGCGCTCGCCCGTCATGAGGATTGCGCTCAGCAAAATCGCGGGTATGATCGTCAATCTCGAGTAGGCGTGGCCGAGATTGCCAACCTCGATCGCGGCCAGCATGAGGATCGCGCCGAGGCCGATTCCACTGTAGAGCGACAGCAGTTGGTCAGCCAGAGTTCGGCCGCGCCATGACGTGTACTGCCGGTTTACCGCCAGCGCAAAGAGGTTGATGACGACCACTACCGGGATCGCAGCCAGGTATGGCCTGAACGGCAAAGACTGGGTAGCGTCGTGATATCGAAACCAGTAAGCCGCCGGAACCGACACCGTTGAAATCAGGGCGTCACCGATGATCAAGGCCCGAGGTAGCCAGTCGGGAGGCAGGACCAGTCCTACTCGCTTCGCGACCGACTCGGTGCTCGACGTTGCAAGCGGGGGAGCTGAATTGTCGGCGGCGGAAGCGCCAGATTCGGCCGGCGCCTCCGGTACGCGACGGGCCATCAGGCTAAGGTTAGCTTCGATTGCCGTCCCCAGTCATAGCCTTCGACGTGACACCGCTTCAGAACGCGCACCGGTTTAGGGGCATCGGAACTTACGTGCGCGGGTTGGCGAGCCGCCTTGCCACACAGTCAGAGGTTCCAATCGAGTTCTGGGCTTGGCGGACTTCCGAAGCACCATTTGACGCCCCTCCTCCCCATCGCGTGAAGTGGCTGCGAAAGCTTCCGATGCCGCGTTACCGAGGTTCCTGGCTCTTCGCGCAGATGGCGATGCAGTGGAGGGCTCGGACAACTGCGGTGCGCGCCGTGCACATCACCGATCCGGATGCATTAATCGCGCTGAGGGGCCGCAAGCTCTTCGCCACTGCCTACGACCTCATCCCTCTCAAAGAAGGCGTCAATCGCCGCCGGCTGATTGCGTGGGCCGGTTATGAGAGATACCTGCGCGCGCTGCGACATGCGGACCTGGTGTTCGCAATCTCCGCTCAGACCGCGCACGACCTGGTTCGCCTCCTGGGCCTGCCGCCGGATCGGATCGCGGTCGCGCCCCCCGGCATCGAAATTCCCTCTCCCCTCCGCGGAGAGGGTTTGGAGAAGTATTTCCTCTTCATAGGCGGCCCCAACCCGAACAAGAACCTGCATGTGCTGCTGGACGCAGTCGCCATCTCTCGTGAGCTGCCTGAACAGCTGCGCATCGTCGGTCAGTGGTTACCCAATCAACTGGAGGACCTCCAGCGCACACTGCACGCAAAGGGCCTGGCCGGCCGCGTCCATCATCTGGGCTATGTGCCGGCAGCCGACTTGATAGCGCTCATCGACCAAGCCACCGCGCTGGTCATACCCTCGCTTGATGAAGGCTTCGGCATCCCGGTGGGTGAAGGCCTCGCCGCCGGCGCGGTGGTGATCCACAGCCGCATCCCCGTGCTCGAAGAGGTGTCAGCGGGCAACGCACTGACTTTCGACCCGCACTCGACTGAAGAGCTGGCCGCGTGCCTTCGCCGCGTCAGCGCTGACCCACAGCTGCGAGCGGACCTTCGCGCCCGAGGCGCTATACGAGCCCGGCAGCTAACTTGGCAGGTTGCCGTCGATAACACGCTGGCCGCGTACCGGCAAGTTCTCGAGACGTGAAGAGCAAATTGCGGGTCGGCATCGACGCCCACATGGTGGGGGGTCGAGAGACGGGTAACGAAACTTATGTCAGGGGTCTGGTCGAAGGCTTCAAAGCCCTCGACGACACCTTCGACCTTGTGGTCTTCAACGTGGGCTCGCCCTGGACTTCACCGCAGCACCGCATTCGCTTCCACAGGCTGCTGACCGGCAATCCATATGTGCGACTCGGCATAGAGCTGCCGCTGAGGTCGCTTGGCGAGCGGCTCGATGTCATTCACATGACCTACGCCGCGCCGGCGTGGTCGGCGGCTCCGATCGTCCTGACTGTGCACGACATTTGCTACGCAACGAACCCGGAGTGGTTCTCGGCGCGCGACTTGCGCGTCCTGTCCAACATAGTGCCGAGGTCGATTCGCAAGGCCACTCACGTCATCACCGACTCGCAGGACGCGCGTCGCCAGATCATCGAGCAGTACCAGGTGCCGGAGAGCAAGATCTCCGCCATTCGTATCGGGCCAGGCCCCGGCTCGGAGTCGATTACCGTCGACGCCGCGGAAAAAGAGCTGGCCGCCCTTGGCATTGACCCGAAGCGTTCGTACCTGCTCACGGTCGGCAACCTGCAGCCGAGAAAAAATCTGATTCGGCTATTCGAGGCTTTGACGGAACTCATTCGCCGAGGCCGCGACCTGGACCTTGTGGTCGTCGGACCGCGCCGCTATAAGGCCGAAGAGATTGTCAAGGCCGCCGGGCCGGTGGCCGAGCGCATCCGTTTCACCGGCTATGTCACGGACCGTCAGCTCGCGGCCCTCTATCGCTGCAGCGCGGCCATGGTTCTGCCGTCCCTGTACGAGGGCTTTGGCCTGCCGGTCCTCGAGGCTATGGCCCACGGTGTGCCGGTCGCTTGCTCCAATGCTGGAGCTCTACCTGAAGTGTCTGGCGACGCCGCTGTGCTGTTCGACCCTCGCTCTGTACCCAGCATGGTCGATGCCATTGATCGCATTGTTTGCGACCCAGACTTGAAGCGCGAGCTCAGCTTGGCCGGAGTCGCGCGGACAAAACAATTCACCTGGAAACAAGCCGCTGAGCAGACGCTCGAGGTGTACGAGCGGTCAGTCGGGACCATCCGCTTGTAGAACCGGGTTGGCGTTGACTTGTTTTCGGGCGCGGATCCAGCCCACTCCGCGCGAGCCCGGTGTCGTTGCAGCTTCAAAGCCAAGCTGCCGCAGAACTCGAGCAATCGGGTCTGGAGATTTCCAGTGGTACTCGATCATGATCTGGGAGACGAATTTCATAGCGTCGGGGTGCATGGTTCCTGGACTGAAGATCTCGAATTCGCATCCCTCACAGTCGATCTTGCAAACGATCGGAATGCCGTCGTTTTCGTTGCGCGCGCGATCGAGGACTTCGCCGAATGAGATGCAATCGTCAAGTCCTGCCGCGCATTTTCCTGTGACGGCAGCCTGTGTCAGGTTCACGTTGCCGATCCGATTCTGTGCGAGATTCCGCCTCGCGACTTGCAGCGCTGTGGTGTCGGGTTCGTAGCCGTACACAACAACAGCGCCCCGCGATGCGAAATAGATGGCACTGTCGCCGACGTTGGCTCCGATGTCGATGACCACAGAGCCGTCGGCATCGAGCCATGAGTACTCTTCGCTGACGAATCGCTCGACCAGCATGCACATCGTGTCGACGAACCCGTTGATCGATGCCTGGAACGTGAGGCCGCTGGGCAGGGTGGCGGGGTAGACGTCGACCTCGCCTTGTCCGATTGTCGCCCCATAGTCGACGAGCTGGGTCACGTAGACCAAGCCCCCAAGATCGGGACCCGCGAAAAGGCTGCGGGGTAAATTCACGTTCTTGTACAGCACTTCATCACCACTGACTCGCCCCCCGGCGAGTAGAAAATCCATCACCACGGCCTGGCAGCGCCAGCGAACCGCATTGATCGCCAGCCCCAGTCTCCCCGACCGCCGCCAGATGCCAAAGAATCGTTTGACGCGCTGGATGTTGGTCGGCATGAAGCGACTCTCAGCCTACGTGGAGCGCACGGGCATTCTGGCTGCCGCGCCTTCGGCTCGACCATCGACCGCCGGCCATTTCGTGCCAGCCCAGGTCA
>Ga0137396_10000940_pt1 | contig 14679 bp, 13 predicted proteins | sample czc16metaG_FD_108284 | JGI IMG/M metagenome (GOLD analysis project Ga0137396, IMG submission 108284) | Vadose zone soil microbial communities from Angelo Coast Range Reserve, California, USA - czcobulk3.16 metaG | ecosystem: Environmental > Terrestrial > Soil > Vadose zone | place: USA...
GGCAACGAGGACATCGTGGCCCGCATCAGCGCGGACCCCCGTGCAAACCTCCTCGAGTCCGTCGTGAACAAGGTCCAGGGCATGCCCGGCGTGCTCTCGACCGAGACGCTCCCGGCGTTCTCGCAGTATTAGAACAATGTTTCATGGACGGGCCCAATCCGGTTCGTCCTCCTTTTGTTCCGAGCCCTTCGGCTGAGCGCCTTATCCGCTGTGACAATCTGAATAGATTGTTCCCAACGTCGAACCTATGTCGAAAATTCCGTACGGGGGTTCGGTGCTCGGAGCGAGTCAGTGGCGGAAGAGGAATCGGCGTAGCTTTGGAGACAAGCCTTGTCACCCCCACGTGACGATGTAGCGATGGCCGGGCCGTTTCCACTGGGGGTACGAACAAGTCTCAGAGTCGTTCGCGGGTCTGATACCCTGGTCGACGACAGGACCGGCAGTCGTCAGCAAATCGATAAGCCAGATGTGAGATACAACCCAGGTCCTTGGTGAACGAGGGAACCCTGGGAATGCGGGCCAGTTTGAGCGCTAGAGGCGGGACAAAAAGCGACCGCGAGCTTGCGCGGAAGTACGTCCGGGACGGCAGATCCCCCATCCCTAGGTCTCCGGCTACCTCCAAAGTCATGAGTGCCAACAAGGGTCGCGACACGGGCCCGGAGCTGATGCTGCGACACAATCTGTGGCGCCTCGGAGTGCGAGGTTACCGCCTTCATCTGAAAGAAGTCCCAGGAAGGCCCGACATCTCGTTTCCTAAGCAGCGTGTTGCCATCTTCGTGCATGGTTGCTTTTGGCATCGCTGTCCGAACTGCAACCTTCCTCTACCGAAATCGCACCGGGGATTCTGGTCGTCCAAGTTCAAAAGGAACAGACGACGGGATGAGAGAAAACTCGAAGACCTTGCCTCGGCGGGATGGAAATCGGTTGTGATCTGGGAGTGCGAGCTGCGAAATCAGTCGTCACGCTCCGTCCGCAGCATAGTTCGCGCACTGCACGCTGCAAGTAGTGAACGTCATCAAGGACCTAGAATCGGCACGGGGTAGACATGGCCGGCCACCGGACTGTTGCCAGAACGGGTGTCAGCGATAGGCCCCTGAAGGGGACGGCGTCGCGGGTTTCGTACCTGGTTGAAGAAGTCGAGGAACTACAGTTTCGAGTGTCACTTCTCGAAGAACGATGTGACGAGCTAGCTTCCTCCCCAGATTCAAACGAGAAAGGGTAGGAGGTAGGGGCACGCATAGAGAAGCACTCACCTCCTCGAAACGGTTATCCAGCAATCTCCATTCTACGGCCGTGCCCGGTCGGGTTTGCGAGCTTTTCGCGGGTGTTGGTGGATTTCGTCTCGCCCTCGAGCGAAGCGGATGGAATGTGGTCTGGAGCAACCAATGGGAGCCGCGGCACCGATCTCAGTGGGCCTCAGAATGCTACATCTCTCACTTCGGCGGGAATGGGCACTCAAACATCGACATTTCAAATGTGCCCACCGCAGATGTTCCAGAGCACGACCTGCTGGTCGCCGGGTTCCCATGCCAGGACTATTCCGTTGCAACGACGAAAGCTGAGGGCATTCATGGCAAGAAGGGCGTGCTGTGGTGGGAGATTGAGCGGATTCTGAAGGGGCGGAGACCTCCTTATGTCGTTCTCGAGAACGTGGATCGCCTCGTGAAGTCGCCAGGCAAGCAGCCCGGCCGCGATTTCGGTGTAATTTTGTGGTGCCTTGACCGCCTCGGCTATTCCGTAGAGTGGCGGGTAGTCAACGCAGCTGACTACGGGAGCCCGCAGCGGAGGAGGCGAACGTTCATATTGGGGGCGCTGGAGAACACCTCGTTTGGCCGAGAAATGTCGGGACTCCACAACCGACAGGACTGGCTCGAGCGTCTCGGACTTTTCGCTCGTGCCTTCCCGACGCAACGGCTTCAATCTCGGAAGGCATCTTCGCTTGAGTCCGCCGTTACGTTATCCAAGAGTCTCCAAAAGGTTTCTGACGAGTTCGCACTTCGGTTCCTCAACGCCGGGGTGATGTGTGACAGGACGGTCTGGACGTTTCAAGTAAGGCCACGGCGTGAGCCCGAGAGGACTTTGGCCGACATCCTTGAAACCGCCGTGCCGGAACAATACTTCATTTCCGAAGCCTCGATTGAGACATGGAAGCGCCTAAAGGGAGCGAAGGCGGAGCACCGGGTGGCGAAGAACGGCTACGAGTACCATTACACTGAGGGCGCTATCCCATTCCCGGACCCGGTTGAAAGACCATCGCGCACAATCATGACCAGCGAAGGTGGGACCTCGCCCAGCAGGTTCAAGCACCTCATTCTCGACCCCAAGGTAGGGCGGTATAGGGTGCTTACCCCGATAGAAGTGGAGCGCCTAAACGGGTTCCCGCAGGACTGGACGAAGGGCATGCCCGAGCGTGTTCGATACTTCTGCATGGGGAACGCTCTCGTGGTCGATCTTGTCGATCAAATAGGCCGTGTGCTCGCCGGCCGCGTAGAAGGCATCGAGAGGAAATCCAACATCGCCGTTTCCGCCTAGCCAAGCAAATTAATCCTCCGTTTCAGGACCTTGAGGAGCAGGAAGGTTGATGGGAGCCCTTCCGTTTCTGAGCCTATTCCCGGAAGACTTCCTGACCCGTCGAAACCGAGATGGCGCCTCAATCCAATCAAGCTGCGCGAGACCCGCGATTCCGCCGCCTTCCAGGACATGGTAAGGCAGCTCTTGGACGGGATGTTCAGTCAGGCCAGTTTTGGCGGCAGAGGTCAAGTTGCTTGGTCGAGGAGCGTGATTAGTCCTGGAGCTCCTAGCGGATCGCAGTCAATCATGGACTGGGCCACTTGGAAGGATGGGACATTCGACTCAATGGCGCGTCCACGCCCCTTCTTCTTGAACGTGGAGTCCACGATAAAAGATCTCGGTACCGGCCAAGTCTATCTCGCCGACAAAATCCACATTGTGAGGGAGTTGGTTCAAGCCGCCGACGGAATCCCGGGGTGCATCAGACGCCTCAAGGCGAACGCCGACTACGCTGCATTTCCCGATCTCAACGGCGATCCGGATGTCTTTCTGCTTTTCGCCTCGAACTTCACAAGTCAGCTCCCTCAGCCCCACCAGCTTCAAAGAACGCTTCGTGACGGAACCGGTGGCTTCCATGATTCTGACAGACGGTATGCATGCGCTTCAGCGGGGTCCAAAGGGATTACGGTTGTACTGCCGGAGGGCAAGGAGATTTACCTTGGTCTGATTAGTCGGCTCAAGCTCGTCGAACTCTCCTATCTGGCAATCGCGTTAGATGGCGCGAAACGGCATGGCCTGGTCGACGAGCGCTTCTGCTTTGAACTTACGAATCTCGCGGGGCAGCCCAGACTCCTCAACCCAATGGCTCACACAATCGATGTTGAGGAGGTCACCGCCGGCGTGCCCATCCAGGTTGATGGCAGGGCGGTGATTTTCCAGCGATTCACAATTGATCCGTTCAACCTAATCAGGCTCTGCACGGTCTTGCGTTTGGTCACTGATTACGCCTTCCTCCAAAGACTCCCGGATGGTCCACATCTTGAGTCGATGGCACGCGAAGTTAGCACCGGGGGAAGGTTCCCTACACCAGTGTTGTGCATCCCTACCAGCGATGTCGTCATCGACTCCGGATCGAGCACGATTCGACAGCGGGGCGGGGCGCCCGTCCCTCCTTACGGATGGCATCTGGTCGATGGCCAACATCGAGCATACTGTTACTACCTGGTCGAGCCTGGGAGGCATGTCCAGACAATCGACGTCAACTGCTATACTCCCGCGAACGAGGGTGACAAGGCTTTCGTCGCCTCGGCGTTGTTCCTGAATGTCAACTACAAGGCAATCAAGCCACCGATTGACCTTGCGCTCGCCCATCATGCCCTCGCTTCGAGCTGGCCCCGGGCGAGTTGGGTCTGCCGCAACCCCTCGCGGAGTTGCCCTATTTCCGACACTCAACTCTATTCCTCCCGGATTCTGGCCGCCCGGTTCCTTCTCGAACTGAATGAGAAGAGCACCCTTTTCAAAGAATTCTTTAAGCAGCCGGGCGCGAGTGATCCGGGGAAGTCTTCGGTACAGTCCTTGTCGACCTACCTGAGTCCGGATTTCGAAATCAGAGATCCGAGCGACCCCGCGAACCCTCTCGCTGCCAGGTTCGGAACTGTCAGTGGGGCCGAGGGCACGTGGACGACCCCGGACCCTCCACCGAACGAGCTCGGGCTTGTGTGGCCGAAACTGGTCCAGGAATTCGATGACTTCCTCCAGGTCGTCACGGGTCCCCTAGATTCTAGTGGAGTGCCGACCAACGCGAGCATCCTGAAATCTCTCGTTCAGAGGAACATCAATGTGTTGGTCGCCCAGTGGAGGGTGTTCTATCGTTACAGATTCAAGCGACCGTCTTCGGGAGCAAAGTATCCCTGGCCTGTTCCCGCGGCACCTGCACGTGCGATGATGGCTGAGCTGGTCCGTTTAGCGAGAAACGGTCATCTGTATGGCAAGCGCGGAAAATTCCGATCCGGAGCAGGGGTCTCAAGGCTGACCGATACAATGGTTCGCAAGTTCGATGAGGCTAGGGGGCAGGGATTTGCAGCACTCGCGGACGCCCGATGACCATCGCCGAAGCTTGCAGGAAGCGGACTAAACCTCTATTAGTCCAAATACAATAGGCGGAAAGTGCGCCTCACCTACACTTCGACCCCCTGGACGGACCAGGTTCCCTGCGACGCCCTGATGGAGGTGGCTGCAATACTGCAGGAGGGGGTGTGGAGGCAGGCCGCTGTGGAATTCTCCAGAGAGAAGACGAACGCAACCAGGGCCGGGAAGGTCGGTCCTCAGGGAGTTCAGTCCTTCCTCAATCGCACCATTGACGAGAGAATGGATCAGAACGATTGGAAAGGGAGCCAAGGCCGATACCGAAAGGAGGACGCATGGGTTCGGATTACCTTTAGGCATCAAATGAGCTTGGAAGCAGACTTGCTTGATGCCCTCTACGAAAACAAGAGGCAAGGAGCGAGTCAAACGGCGATTGTCGCGGCCAGCAACGAATTTCTCAAGGTCATAAGCCCGAATGATTGGAGGGCCCTTTGCTCCAACGAGAAACTAGTGGCCGCATGCCGACGGATGGAAGGATGTCTAGACTTTCCTCTCTTCATCGGTCGACTCGAACCTTTCAGTGATCTCCCGAAGGATGTGACGGCGCTGCTGGCTTCACAACGCCCTCGCGGGCGCACGGTCCCTGTCCATCGCGGCGGCCTGTCCGAGGAATGAGCCACGGAGCTTCGATACAGCATGCAGGTTCCTCTCGATAAGCTCCTTAGCCTCGTCAAGCTCGCGGATGGGAGTGAGGGTTCTCGAGCTTTCAGGGAGATGCTAGCGGGAGCAAGTTGGGCAGACTTGCAAGGAATTTCGCAAGAAGCCCTCAATGCAAAGGGAGAGCAACCGGCCTTTGCTCTTCAGGATTGCGTCAATGTAACGGGGCGACGACTCGACTTCGAAGTTCAGTTCGGGCGTTACAAAGGCACTCGCGACGAGATTGGATTCGACGGCCTTTGGAAGTCGCAGACGGGCCGTCATTTCGTAGTCGAGGTCAAGAAAACCGGAGCGTACTCAATCGATCCAGAGAAGGTTGTATCTTATGTCGACAAGCTCGCGGCGGAAGGCAAGGTCGGACAAAGCGCGATAGGACTCTACGTCATAGGTGTCGCAGACTCCAAAATCTTGGAGAATACAGTTCGGGGCGCCGGCTATGCGGATCGGCTTCGGGTTTTGACCGTTGCTGGCTTGATTCGACTCGCTGATTTGTACGAACGAACTGGGCTCTCCCATGACCAAATCGTCTCGCTTCTCTCTCCGTTCGACAGCGTCCGTGTCGATGATATCCTGAAGATTATTGAAGAAGTCCTTGAGAAAAAGGAAGCTGAAGAAGAGGACGATGATGTCGAGCGCAAACCCTATGCGCCGACTAGCTCAAAGGTAATCGAAAATGCGTACGTTGCGGTGGAAAAAGCGTTCCAGAAAGAACTGGGCAAGCCGATTCAGGTGGTCTCAGGCAAACTTCGCGAGTGGGATGGGGGACGTGCAGTGTTCTTCTTCAGTAAAGACTACGGAGGAGGACGGTTTTGGTTTGCGATTCATCCATCTCAGGTCCAATACCTGAGGGCTGCACCTTCAGCATTCGCGGTTTTCGTCTGCGGATCGGAGGCGGACACGATTGTCTGGCCATTCCACGACCTCGAGGGCAGGCTCCCTTCCCTAAATGTCACGGAAGATGAACATAGGAAGTTCTGGCACGTCCACATATTCACGCGGCAAGAAGGCAAACGGATTGAGTGGTTCGCGAAAGGTAAAGAGGGCCTTCGAATCGACCTCGATTCGTACCATAGACAGCGGTGGCCGCTCTCGGCCGAAACGCCGGCCTAAGGACTAGACTGCAATCACAAATATCTTCCGTCAAGATGTAGAAAGGTAAGCTCCAAGGCGAATCCAACGAGCAATGCCGAGGTATGTACGAGGTGCACGACACCCATTGAGACATAGAGCAGCCCCAAGCAGGATACGGAGGCAACGATGACTAGTCGATCCGGTCCCTTTGGAGGGAGAGTCCGCCAGTCTGCAAGCGCTAATCCCCACGCAACCCCAACAGTGGCAGTAACGAGTCCAGAGGCGCCAGCACCAATCCCAAACTGAGACCGGAACAGGAGGAAGAGCAAGTGCGCGATGACTGCGCTGATGACGATTGTTATCACCAAAAGCCATTCACGGTTCACTCGCTCGTCGCCGCTACGCATATTGGTTAGTCCAAAGAACAGAAAGCCCGCGAAGAGGGCCACCATGTTCCACAAGAAATGGTCGAGGTCGTCATGTACGAAAACGGCCGTGAGAATGCCCCATGGCGACACCCAAGAGAGCCCTAGCACTTCTCTGATTGGTTCTCGCCAATCCGGGTGCACCTCGGCTACCAAAGCTACAGCCAAGCCCGGAACAAAGACGAAAGCGAAAGCGACTAGGAGCTGGGCATGACTGGCGGGAAGCGCCTTTAGCCATTCAAGGGCAACCGAAAAGATTCTCGGGCGACTACTATCAATCAACTTATCGATCCTCGGCGCATCTGGTTCGGTTGATGGCTCCTGCCCGACACAAGATGCGGCCTGAATGGCCGGCCGCTGCCTATGATGTTTCAGGTCGCAAACGCTTTCGCTCCATGGCAAGCGAGTTCGGTTCCTAAATTCGCACCCCAAACGACTCCACTAACTGGCAACACTTCATAGCTAGCATTACGGGTTTGGCGTGCAACAGTTCGAATGTCGAACACGTCATCCTAGGGACGTTTTCGGAATCGCCTTCGCAAGCGACTTACCAGACCGGTCTTCCCTCGAGGCTTGTTATCGGAAATCCGTCCTGAAAGCGATTCGGATTCCCCGCTGAGCCACAAACGGAACGCATCGGGTGACTTAATGAGCAGTGTGTTCCCCTTGCGATCCTTGTCGAGGTTCAGAGGGAGGAGACTCTCGTAGTAGGCGACATCTCCCGCCTGCATGTCCTTTGTGAACTCAATTCGCAACCGTGATCCCTCATCTATCACTTGGGCCTTCTTGATTCCTGTTAACAAATCATTCCACTCGAGACGTCCGGAACCGAAGAGAGTCTCGAACGGTTGTGGAGAGAAGAACGAGGGTAACGGTCGGCCGGCATGCTCATAGATGCGTCGCATCACTTTCCGAGCAAGATCTAAGTCATCTGAAGCCATCGGCAGATCTGCCCGAAGATCCTGCAGGTAAAGGCTTGAGAACCATTCGAATAAGGGATTTTCCTCGAGCAGGAGCTGGTGGAGCGCCTGCTTCTTTTCGGGGTCAGGCTGGTAATACACAGGGAAGATTGCTCTGGTGACTCGCGTCCTCGCCCAATCGCGGATCGTAGGAACATTGGTCGAAAAGATCAGCGTCGGCACCGGCTCGAATTCCGACCAGCGCTTCTCCCAGTAGGACTTGACGATCATCTCGAATTTCCGATCTGTGACCGAGGCCATGTCATCGAATACGAGCGGGAAGGTTGTTCCCACGCTACGGGCCCTTTCCAAAGTGGCTTCCTTGAATTCTTTCCCTGGAAGGGGCGTAACCGCCGCTCCTGCAAGGAGCTTCAAGGCGAACTGGAGAAAAGTCGATTTTCCATTTGACGACCGTCCGTAGATTAGAAGGAAAAGTGGACCTCTGCGATCGACGAGCCCGACCTTGGCCCGCCGACTTTTCATCTGTTCATGGAAGAAGGGCGCAGATAGGAAGTACAGAATCGCTTCGAACATCGCTGCCTTCTGGACTTTCGAATCCCAAGGCGTGGCCCGCTCGGAGTCCGCCGTCGCAATGTACCGCTCGAGGTGGTCCAAAGCCGCGGACACCTCCCTTCGATCCTCCGGCAGCGGGCTCGTTCGATCCAGAACCTGCCCTCCGAGAACCAACCGCACAGCCCCTCCCTCCAAGTCCACAATCATTATGGGCAGTCCGACTTTTCGCTCAACGAGCCCGAGATATTCGTGAGTCCGCACAGTTAGACCATTGGCGGAACGAGAGGGCCGAATTACCTCCAAAAGTTTCTCGATTTCTCTCTGCGCGGGTGGATCCGGGGGGACCTCAATCGTTAGGAGTTCGACTGCCGGGTGTTTCAGTGCCTTCCATGTCGCTTCTCGAATCACGACCTGGATGCCGCCTTCTTCCACCGGAGCCCCCCGTTGCAGGTAGGCCTCGATGAGTTCCGCCCTCTTGGACGGGTCCTTCCGCAGCTGATCGAGGAGGTCCCCCATGTAGCGGCTGCATCCCTCCCGATGCTCTTCGTAGTGGGCAATGAACTCCTTTACAATTGGATGAGTCGCGGGGAGGTCGTAAACGGCAACAGAATCCCAGGAGCCTGTCGGATACAAGTTCCTGCTTCCATGTAGAATGCGCACGTGGCCGGGCTTTTCAAGAATGTAAAGCTTACTATGAATGGTCTTGCGAGGCGCATAGAGTCGAAGGACGCCGTTCTCGAGGTGCGAACACAGGCGTGTGAGCGTGCCAGGACTTAGGCTACCCTGGAAGTCTGTGAAGCTCTCGCCCAGGACTAGCTCGACGTCTGCATACCCCTGCTTGTCGAGTAGGTCAAGAACGCTCTGCGCTTCTGCGACATATGTGACGGCGCGGATCTTGTTGAATCCCTCGAACAGGCGATCGAACCCTCGGCTGCTTCGCAGGACTTCAAGATGGAAAGGGGTCCCCTCGCTGAAGAAGTAGAGCGACACCTCGCGCGCAGCATCTGCCTCCAATTTCTCCCCCACTGTGGAATAGATGTTCGAGGTGGGAGATAAGGCCTGCTGGTGAGATTGGTGAAAGTATTACACTTCGTCTAACGATTGACCACGGACGGCTAGTTCCTTGCGCGCCGATTACGATATCTCCGACGTCCGGGAAATCTATCCCAAAGCGACCTCAGGTTTTCTATTCCCTGCGCGAAGCTCCCGAAGTCCCCACGAGAGGCCAGCTTGAAGATCGCGTCCAGGGGCAGGAAGGCGTCGTAGCTGAATTCGGTGACCATGTCAGATCCACCGATTGGAACCAGCTCCGTGACGTTCTGGGCGTGGAATCCGTCGCGAAAGGGGCTTACAACGACGAGGATGGCCTCGGGCCAGTACTTCTGATATCGAGCTATCTCCCAATTCCTAAGAGGGATTCGCTGATACCCTCTCCTCACTGATCCTGCGCGAAACTTGACCTCCGCCAGGTGCAATTCTTGTTCCCCTAGGAACAAGAAATCCGGCATCGACCGGATCCTTTCGACGGCATCGCTCCAACCGAAGCGTTTGCGGTCGCCGATCTGAGGTCTCACTCCCGCCAGGACGTTCTCGTAGCCAAACGGAAGAACCGAGTAACCGCAAGATTCCAAGAGGGTTCGGACCATTTCCTTGGCGGCTGAGCCGACGACCTTGTTCTGGTCGAAATCGGACGAGCCCGTCGGCTCCATTCTCACGCCCCCGAGAGTCGGGACTACCGAAAGAAGAATAGAGTATCTCTAAGAGGTGGGCGAAAGTGTTCCGGCGTGTCTGAGGATAGACCTTGAGCATCGCGTGACGATTCACGGTGACTGTCTTGTGGGGAGTCATGCGATGGTTCTTGGTCATCGCAGCTCCGGGCCCCAGATGTGACAGGCAGCCACGGACTATTTCTACCTCATCAAACGATCCGAAAACGATGTCTGAAGCCTCCATCGTCATCCACTGGGTGTCTGTCTATGCGCTGAGCCGAGAGAAGCAGGAAAAGAGAATTAACCGAACCTGGACACTGTCTCGTCGAGATCTCGAAGAGGCGAAGTATGCGGCCTTGGTCGACTATCTGTCGTCGAACCTGGCCCTCAACCTCAACCGTCGCGAGACAGAATTGCGCGCCAAGGAACGATCCCAAGACGCGCCCTACTCGATAAAGTCCGTTGACCCCCGAAAAGAAAAGGGGCCAGCCTATTTAGTTGGGTTCAAATCTGGCAGTAACAAGCGCGATGCGCTAGTCCGACTCACATCTATTCATGAGAAGCGAGCGTTCGAGAGCGCCTCTCGCGAAGTCGCCCAGTGGTTCGCCGACACCCAATATTGGCCGAAGTCCTACCTATTCGTGGCAACATTCGAGATAGTTGATTCGAATGTCCGCCTCACTCTGACAGGAATCCTCACCTCGGAGCTACGATACGGTAGCTTTGTCGAGGATCCGTCGAAGATCGTCGATCAACTGGAACAAGGGATTGTTGGTGACGTAAAGAAGGCTTTGATTTGTCCACACATTATAGCGAAGACTCCGGATGGTTTCCGAACGGATTCGAAGGTCAAGGTGTATGAGGAGAATCCGCAGCCGGCTCAGTATTTCTATGAGTTTGCGGGCCTCAAGGCCCCCCGGGACCCCGTTGAGGCCGTTGGCGAGATCATTGGCGAGGTGGCTGTGACTCACCCGAGTCAACCCCTCCAGGAACTGATTCGCAATCTTGAGGAAAGTCCTGCTGGTGGGGATCTCGTGAAGGCGGTAATAGGTCTTGATGGAATGATGGTTGAGGTGCCAATAGCCCAGCTGGAGCGCCACATTAGGTTCGTCAAGTTGGCGGAGGGACGTCGAGGCGTGCTGCTAGTCGGACAGCAGGTGAAATGTGAAATGGCAGGCCACGACCTTTTCGCTTCCGGGATTGTTAAGTTCCTCACATCGGGGCAACTCAGGGAGTTAATTGAAGGCTAGAGCGATTGAGCTCAAAGGCCCGCGTGACAATGTCAGCGACAATGACCAAGGACAAGACCGAAGGGAGCCGAGTCATCGTTGATCCCGAGCTCCTGCCCGGTTGGGGCGCCAAGGAAATTGCTGTTTTGCCCTTGCTTTTCGATCAGCTTCTTCTTCCGGAGCCTTCCCTGACAAATCTTGACCGTTGGGGCCTTGATAGGAAACGGGTCGCAACTCTTACGGAGCACGGAATTGTGCTTCCAGTGACCGTGGCGAATGCGCCCTTAAGCATTTATCCGAGCGACCTACAGATCACCCGGGCTGATTTGCTCCCGGACCCCGAATTCCAACGTCTCTATCAGGATGCCGTAGAGTTTGACCTGAACGATCAGGAGTTGGAAGGTGTTCGCATGCGGGTTGAGGAAGGCTTCGACCGGGCCCTACCTCTGGACATAGTCGCTTTCAATCTCAATTGGGACTTCTTGGTATCAATGTGTTTGGGCGCGCCTGTTGCTTCATCTCACCTGACGGGACCTCTGTGGAGCTACAAATTGGGCCTGGTGGGATTGGCGAGCGTTGCGAATGACTTGTCCGCCGATGCAGCAAGCGAGTTGGAAAGTTTCTTTACGACTTATTCGTTGAGGCTCCCCTCTTCATTGTCCATTGATGAATTGCTCGAGCTGCGGCGCGACTCAGTAGCAAGAAAATTCAGAGATTGGTTCAGTGGGGTCGTGGCCTTGGCGCGGAAGAGGGAGCAGACCTCAGGCATTAGAGTGAACGAGCAGGTCACCAGGGAGTTCACCGATCTCCTTGAGAGACGTTCCGCTCGGATTGATCGAGCCGGAGATGCGATAACAGCTCTGTTCGCAGTAGGTGTAGGTTCGATTGTCGGCGTGCCTGAAGGTGTCGCGGCGGTCCTATTAAACCCGGTGTTCAGGCGTCTAGCTCGGCGCGCCGCCTCATTGTGGGGGGCACAGCGCTGGATTGACGTGGTCGTGTCCTTGCGGTGAATAACACTGTGAGGTTCTGAGTTCAGGAGTCAACAGCAGGCCCGAATCAAAAACCCGGGATGCGGGACGATATGGCGCAATTGCGACATGCCAAATGGGCAGCGACAACTTCGTTTTGACGTTAGGCTACGGGCAGTTTGATCTTTCCACGCTCGAAAAGATACGCTCCGTTTCCGGTAGTAGAATACGCTAGAATGACGAGGTCCTTGAGGACAGCTTCTAACCCTTTGTCTTCCTCAATCGCATTGGCCAGTTTTCCAACCAAAGAGGTCAAGGCATCCATGAGACCACGGGCGATTGGCACGACACTGTCCCCTCCAAGATATACCTGGTCGACTCGCGGCGAAATTGTGTTGTAACATTGCTGGGCGAGAAAGTCCACGAAGAGAAGGTCTTCATCAAACTCCATGTTAAGTGCTCGATTCGTCGAGCCAAACACGCTACTGAAGAAGAAGAGTTTTCTCCGTGGATCTTGCTCTTCCTTCATCCTCTTTGACGCATATCGAAGTTCCGCCAAGAGGTATCCCTTCAGCGATTTGCTTACCTTCATGCCCCTACCACCTGGCCTGCTGCACGAGGCCGCGCTCCTGGCAGCGGCACATCGGCTGGAGTCCACGGTACACCAGAGCTGCTTGTTAAGTTTGTAGCGGTGGTTTCGGACCAGTGGCCAAGTGTTTCGCCATAGGCCCTCACAGCCGTTTCGAAAGCCCTCGCGGCAGTTTCTGAGGCTGTACCTTTGCTCGGCGTCTCCCGGGAAGTCGCAAACACAGTCCAGCCCTTGACGGGTTTTGTAACGTAGACCGGTACCCAGAGGTGTTCCACGATTTCCAGTTGCTTGTCGGCAAACCTCTTTCCGAAGTCAGAAACCGAGTAGAACGATCGATCCCTTGTGTCCGAACGTCGCTCGAGAACGTTTTCGACGAGTCCACTGCTTTGAAGCTTGCCAAGATGATACGACAATAGATCCTGTTTCACCTCTAGCTCGACGGCCAATTCTCTGAACGACAGCTTGCGTTCCTCCTCAAGTAGGAGGACGAATGCTGCCCTTCCGATATCGTTAGAGATGGCTTCCCCCGCTCTGACGAGCTCACTCGGCCACTTGTTAGCAAACTCAGATAGAGCCATCGGCATCACCTGAAACGCAGTTAAGTTGAACCGGTTTCAGTAATCTTATTACCGATGTACTAGATAAGTCTGCCGAGATGCGTTTGTACGGCTGATTTCCGGGCGAGATTCCAGCACATCCAGGCTCTCCGAGCTTGGCAAAAAGGCAACCAACAAGTAGTCTTGTTTGGTCCCTATGAACCATCTGTCTGTCTGACGCGTTTGGAAGGACTAAGGGATGGCCTAGCGGGGGATGGGTGGCGACAGGCAACGCTGGTCAGGGATTTTAGGGACATTCCCGGAGATGATGCCTATCGAAAGAGCATCCGCGCGCTCTACCAATCCGACATGAACCTTCTGGTCTTCTTGAAAGGATGTGCCGAGGGTGGGGTGAGCGTAGAGGCGACTCACGTGCTCAACGATTCACGCCTTGTTGACAAGTCAGTGTTCCTGGTTGAATCAGACCTTCAAAGGCGTTTCATATCAGAGCTCGTTGATGATCGACCCGAGTTCAGAAAGGCGTATCATCGTGAGGTAATTGTCGGAAACGATGCAGATTTACTGGAACAAGCAAGCGGAGCGCTAGTGTCTGTCATTTCCAGGAGGCCGTTCCCTCTGAATTACTTCAAGTAAACTAGCGTTATGATACGATCATCGCGCCCTGCAGGCCCGCTTTCCATGCGCCGGGCGAAGCCTCATCGGGGACCAGGGACTAGCCCGAGGGACATGGAGCCGATCATCGCGGGCCGGGACCTCCGAAAATCCTGGGGCGCCACGCTCGTCCTCGAGCACGCCGACTTCCTCCTCCAAGCGGGGGAGAAGGTCGCCCTCGTCGGCCCGAACGGCTCGGGGAAGAGCACGCTGTTCCGGCTCCTCGCGGGCGAGACCGCGCCGGACCTGGGGGACCTCATCCTCAAGCCCGGGCTCCGGTACGGCTACCTCCCGCAGGTCCCGAACGTCCCGCCGGAGACGGCGGTACGGGACGTCCTCTCCGCCCCGAGCCCGGAGGCGCAGCGGATCGAGGCGGAGCTCGCCGGCCTCGAGGCGTGGATGGCCCGCCCGGACGCCTGGGACGCCCCGGACGCGAGCGCGCGCATGGCCCGCTACGAATCCCTCCACGTCGCCCGGGGCTCCGCCCGCAGCGAGAGCGTGATCGTGAACGATCCGATCCTGAACGACCTGGGCGTCGGCGAGGAGCTCCTCGACCAGCGGTTCGGCTCCCTCTCCGGCGGGGAGAAGTCCAAGGTCCTCACCGCGCGCGCCCTCGCGAACGCGAAGGAGAAGGACGTCCTCCTGCTCGACGAGCCGACGAACCACATGGACGTCGACACGATCGAGACGATCGA
>Ga0137396_10000942_pt1 | contig 14663 bp, 8 predicted proteins | sample czc16metaG_FD_108284 | JGI IMG/M metagenome (GOLD analysis project Ga0137396, IMG submission 108284) | Vadose zone soil microbial communities from Angelo Coast Range Reserve, California, USA - czcobulk3.16 metaG | ecosystem: Environmental > Terrestrial > Soil > Vadose zone | place: USA...
CTCGCACGGCGGAGCCGTGATCCCGGGCGCGGTGCTGGAATCGCTCATCGCCGCGGGAGCGCGGGCGGCGCGCCCCGGCGAATTCACCGAACGCGCGTACCGGAGCGGCAAGCTCGACCTGGCGCAGGCGGAGGCGGTCGCGGCCCTCGTGAGGGCGCGGTCGGACAGGGCCTCCCGCGCCGCGGAGTCGGCTCTGGGCGGCGCGCTCTCCCGGCGCGTCCAGGAGCTGGACCGGAGCTTGGTGCCGCTCCTTGCCGAGATCGAGGCGCGCATCGATTTCCCGAACGACGTGGACGAGCCCCGGGACTTCGTCCGCCTCGCCGACCGGTGCGCCGCGATCGCCGCGCCCCTGCGGGATTCGCTCTCGCACCTTCCGGAGGCGCGGAAGCGGGAGCACGGGGTGCGCGTTGCGCTCGTCGGCCGCCCGAACGTCGGGAAGTCGAGCCTCTTGAACGCGCTCGTCGGATTCGAGCGCGCGATCGTTAGCGAGGTCCCCGGCACGACGCGCGACACGGTCGAGGAGTCGATCTGGATCGAGGGCGTCGAGATCCGCCTGTGCGATGCCGCGGGTGTGCGTGAGTCGGCCGATCGCCTGGAGCGGCTCGGCCTCGAGCGCACGAGCGAAGCCGCGCGCCGCGCCGATCTCGCGATCCTGGTTCTGGACCGATCGGATCCGCGCGAGGAGGAAGACCGCGCGGCACTCGCGGTGATCGGCGACCGGCCGGTCCTGGTCGCGTGGAACAAGTCCGACCTCGGGGCGGCCGAGCCCGCGTTCGATGTCCCGCGGGCGCAGCTCCTGGCCGAGGTTTCCACCGTCGCGGTCCGGCCCGGTGGCGCCGAGCCTCTCCGGGACGCCCTGCGCGCCTCGCTGCCCCGTGTTTCGGGAGACCTTCCCGGCGAGGACCTTCCGACGACGAGCGCGAGACAGGAGTCGCTGCTGCGCGACGCGGTCCAAGCGCTGGATCGGGCGGAAGCGAGCCTTCGGGAAGATGGTTCCTACGACCTCATCGCGGTCGATCTCACCGATGCGAGGCGCGCGCTCGGCGAAATCGTCGGCCGCGGTGTCGACGAGGACGTGCTTCGAGCCATCTTCTCGCAGTTCTGCATCGGGAAATGAGCCGCTACCCGCTCATCGTGGTCGGCGCGGGACACGCGGGATGCGAAGCCGCGTGCATCGCGGCCGCCATGGGCGTCGAAACGGCTCTCGTCACGATGAGCCTGGACGCGATCGCTCAGATGTCCTGCAACCCCGCGATCGGCGGGCTCGCAAAGGGACATCTGGTACGCGAGATCGACGTTCTGGGCGGCATCATGGCGAGGATGGCGGATCGGGCCGGGATCCAGTTCAAGATGCTGAACCGCGCGCGCGGACCCGCCGTGTGGTCGCCGCGCGCGCAGGAAGACAAGGCGCGGTATCGCGAGATCGTCCGCGCGCACCTCGAGCGCGCACCGGGAGTGACCCTCGTCCAGGAGCAGGTCGTCGGGTTTCTGATCACCGGCGGCCGGGTCCGAGGCGTGGCGCTCAAGGACGGAGGCGGACTCGAAGCCGAGGCGGTGATCGTGACGCCCGGAACCTTCATGAACGGGCTCATGCACATCGGCGACCGCACGATGGCGGGCGGACGTGTCGGAGAAGCGCCCTCGCGGGGGCTGTCGGAGTGTCTCGCGGATCTCGGCTTCCGCGTCCTGCGCCTCAAGACCGGCACGCCGCCGCGCATCCATCGCGACTCGATCGATTTCTCGCGCATGCTCGAGCAGCCCGGCGACGATCCGCCTCGGCCATTCTCCCATTTTACCCGCTCGCTCGACGTGAATCAGATCCTGTGCCATCTCACGCATACGACCGCGGCAACGCACGATTTGATCCGCTCGAACCTGGCGTACTCGCCGCTCTATACGGGAAAGATTCGAGGGATCGGTCCGCGCTACTGCCCCTCGATCGAAGACAAAGTTGTGCGATTCGCCGAAAAGCCCGCGCATCAGATATTCATCGAGCCCGAGGGCGTGAAGACGCACGAGTACTACATCAACGGGCTCTCGACGAGCTTGCCCGAAGAAATTCAGAGCGCGATGCTGCGCACGATCCCGGGCCTCGAGGATGCGGAGATGATCCGGCCCGGCTACGCGGTGGAGTACGATTTCCTCCCGCCGACTCAGCTCAATGAGACCCTCGAGACGCGCGCGATCGAAGGGCTCTACCTCGCGGGCCAGATCAACGGGACGTCGGGCTACGAGGAAGCCGCCGCGCAGGGGCTTTTCGCGGGGATCAACGCGGCGCTGAAAATCCAGCGCAGGGAGCCGATGCGGTTGGGTCGTGAAGAGGCGTATCTCGGTGTGTTAATTGACGATCTAGTGACTAAAGGCACCGAAGAGCCTTACCGCATGTTCACGTCGAGTGCCGAGTATCGCTTGTTGCTGCGTCAGGATAACGCGATCCAGAGACTTCTCCCTCGCGCGCGCGATCTCGGAACTCTGAGCTCCGAGGATCTCGAAATCGCGGAGACGAGAATCGTCGAGCGCGAATCCGCCGCCGGGCGACTGCGCTCCGTGCGGGTCCGCATCGAGGAAGTGGGTGGGGTCCCGAAGGGGGCCGGGGCAGAGCGTGGGGGTTCGAGTGGGACCTGGAACGGGAACGGTGGCGCGAGCGAGATCGCGGCCGCACCGGGGACACAAGGCTCCTCACTCGCGCAGCTCCTCTGCAGCGGCTCGATCACCCTCGATGCTGTCCTGGATCGCGAGGAACTTGCGGACCTCGCGCGCGAGACGGTAGAGTCGGCTGCGATCGAGGTGCGCTATGAGGGATACATCCGGAGACAGCTGCGTGAGGTCGAGAGGGCGTCGCGATATGAACATCTTCTGCTGGCAGGTTCACTCTGGGACGAGCCGCTGTTGGAGCTCTCGAGGGAGGGGCGTGAGAAGCTTGGCAAGATTCGTCCGAGCACGGTCGGGCAGGCGGCGCGTATTCCCGGCGTATCGCCGGCCGACGCCGCGGTCCTCGTAATCTATGCCGAACGGGAACGCAGGCGCGCAGGTCTCACTGCAACTCCCTCGTGACCTCGAGCCCGATTTCGCCGAGTTCAAGAGCAGGCTCTCGGAGCGGCTTGCTTCCGGGGCGCTCGCTGCCGAGTCGGCTCAGCTGCTCGCGCGTTTCGGGCAGCTCGTCTACACCCAGGTAGCCCAGCTCTCTCTCGTCGCCAGTGGGGACCGAACCGTCCTCTACACTCGCCACATCCTCGATTCACTCAACCCGATCGACATTCAATCCCCCCCGCCATCGTCCGCACTGGATATCGGCAGCGGAGGCGGTTTCCCTGGAATTCCGCTGGCCATCGTCTGGCCCGGCTCGCGGTTCACGATCCTCGAAGCGCGAGAGAAAAAGGCGGGCTTCCTCGAGCGCGCGGTGCGCGAGCTGGGCATACGGAACGTGACCGTGGCGTGCGGGCGGCTCGAGGAATATGGACGGAGCTGGACGGCTGAGCCTCACCGAAGCGTGCTCATCAGGGCCCTGGGTGACCTGCCGGAGGTGCTGCGCTCAGCGGAGCGCGTGGCAGTGCCGGGCGCCGAGTGGATCTATTTTCTCGGTGCGGGAACCACCCCTGATCGACTCATCGACCAGCTTGGCCCCGCAGGCGAATGGGCCCAAGTACTCACCGGCGCCTTCGGGGGCCGGCTGCTGCGTGGATACTTCCCTCCGGGACCACCGACCCACAATCTTCGCTGAACCCACCGATGTTTCACGTGAAACACACGGCTAACCAGCTGTCATTTTGTCGCTTGGCCCAAGAACTCGCGATTTTCGGCATGGTGCCGCCTGTGGGGCCCGCTCGGCTGGTCTCACGCCCTGAGGTTTGCCTAGGTGGGATAGATTCCCCCGCTCCGCCGCGCTGGACCTCCAGCGCACAGGACCCGGCCATCGTGGGGCTAACGCGCCCCCCGCAGCGCCGGGGCCCTGAGCCGCGGGCGCTCACGCACCGGCAGCCGTCCGAGCTCCCCTGACCGAGCTCCCGGTTCCTAGGATGCACCTCTGTCGCGCCACCGGCACCGCCCGGCGCATCTCCCGCGCGAGCGTGACGGCCTCCGCGCCTAGCCATTGCCATTGCCACGCTGAATGGGTCGCCGCAACAAACCCCATCCATACCCACCCGATCAACTCCATTCTGCCCGGCCATAGCGTCACAGCGCGGCCGCGCGGCTGCGCCTCAAGAGCCCTCCGTCCAGCTTAAAATTCTAGCTAACCATTTTCATGTTAGCCACTTACCCCAACGTTCCACGTGAAACATTTTTCATTTGGATTTTCTGGGGTGACTAGGCGTAGACTGCTGCTGCCACGACAGGGATGTAGGGCCCCGGCGGCAGGCAGCGACTCCGCCGGTGGGGTAACCAGGGGAGAGTGGGTGGATGGCCAGGACGGTGGCGATCGCGAATCAGAAGGGTGGGGTGGGCAAGACGACAACGGCGGTGAATCTCGCGGCCGCCTTGGCGCTGAACAAAAAGACAGTCCTCCTCGTCGACCTCGATCCACAGGGAAACGCCGGAAGCGGCCTCGGCTTTCCAAACCTCAAGAATACGAACCGCGGGATCTATGAAGTCCTGACCGGGGGTCTCGCGGCCGACCAGGCCGTGGTGGACACGGGCATCGAAGGCCTCGGTCTGATTCCCTCAGGGCAGCGGCTCGCAGGTGCGGAAGTTGAGCTCGTGGACGCAGAGCGACGCGAATACCGGCTCAAGGACACGCTTCTGCCCCTCGGCGAGCGCTACGACTTCATCCTCATAGACGCGCCGCCATCGCTGGGCATCCTCACCGTGAACGCGCTCACGGCGGCCGGATCCGTGCTCGTCCCGGTCCAGTGCGAATACTACGCGCTCGAAGGGCTGAGCCACCTGCTCGGCGCGATCCGCCTCGTCCAGCAGGGGCTCAATCCCGCTCTCCAGATCGAGGGCGTGCTCCTGACGATGTACGACAATCGACTCAATCTCTCCCAGCAAGTCATGGACGAGACCCGGCGCTACTTCGCCGAGCGCGTCTATCACACCGTGATCCCAAGAAACGTTCGACTGAGCGAAGCGCCGAGCTTCGGCAAACCGGTCGTCGTCTACGATCCCGCCTGTGCCGGATCGGTGAGCTACATGAACCTTGCGAGCGAGGTACTCAATCATGGTTAGGAAGGCATTGGGCCGGGGACTGGCATCGCTCATTCCCGCGGCAGTGAATCGAGAGGTAGCGGTTGCGCCCGAATTACGCACCGTCGAGCCTCGGCAGGGTGAGATCCAGCATGTCGCGCTCGACAAGATTGTCCGCAATCCGGCTCAGCCGAGAACGCAGTTCGACCCGGCGACGATCACCGAGCTGGCCAGCTCGATCCGTGAGCGTGGGGTGCTCCAGCCTGTCCTGGTCCGGCCATCCGGCGGAGCCTTCCAGATCGTCGCCGGAGAGCGTCGGTTTCTCGCCGCACGCGAGGCAGGGCTCGAGACGATTCCCGCGATCGTCCGGCAGTTCACCGACCGCGAGGCCCTGTTGATCGCCCTGATCGAAAATGTCCAGCGCGAGAATTTGAATCCTATGGACGAGGCGCGCGCATACTATAGACTCGCAATGGAGTACGGCCTTCCGCACGATGAAATCGGGCAGCGGGTCGGCAGGGATCGTTCTACAGTTTCCAACATTCTTCGTTTCAATAACTTACCAGTTGAAATCCAGGGCCTTCTGGAGGCTGGAAGCATCAGCGCGGGTCACGCCCGCGCGCTGCTCTCCTTGTCGAGCGAGAAGGCTCAGAGCGAGCTCGCAAAGTCGGCGGCCGCTCACGGGTGGTCTGTGCGCGAGCTGGAGGAGCGGGTGCGGCGGCTCGGCACCGACAAAGCCGCGGTGCGCGCCAGAAAGAGCCCTAAACGAGCCTTCTCGTCGGAACTAATGGGACTCGAAGACGATCTTATGAGAGCTTTGGGCACTCGGGTGCGCATTACCCGCCGGCGCGGTGGGACCGGCTCGATCTTCGTCGACTATCATTCGGAAGAGGAACTCGACCGCCTTGTGAACGTGCTTCGATCGTTGACCTCGGATGCGCGATGAGACGGGGCGTGGGATGCCGGATCGACCGGCGCCCGCCGCAGATTCGAGCGCGCTGAACAACCGCCCACCCGCCCGGACCCACTCGGAGAAAGCTGATCGTTGTGGATAAGTCGATGTATACGGTGGATAACGGCGTAAGGCCAACGATTGGGTATACTTGCGCAGGCCCTGCTCATGCCCTGCCCATCCCGAAGCCACCCTTTATGCACATGGTGAAAGTGCGGCGCATACCGCCGCTCTATTCTTGAATGCCCCCTCGGGGGAGACCGCGGAGAAGAGACCATGACGCAGGCCGTCCCGAAGGACGATCTAAAACTACTGGAGGACCTCAAAGACGCGCGCAACGCGATCCTGACCGAGCTGCGCAAGGTCATCGTGGGCCAGGACACCGTCGTCGAGCAGCTCCTGACCGTGCTCTTCGCAAACGGCCACTGCCTTCTCGTGGGCGTGCCCGGACTCGCGAAGACATTGCTTGTCTCGACGCTCTCCAAGATCCTCGACCTCAAGTTCAGCCGGATCCAGTTCACGCCCGACCTCATGCCTTCCGACATCACGGGCACCGAAATCCTCGAAGACGATCCGGTGACGGGCCGGCGCGCGTTCAAATTCATCCACGGTCCTGTCTTCGCGAACATGATCCTGGCAGACGAGATCAATCGCACGCCGCCCAAGACCCAGGCTGCGCTGCTCCAGGCAATGCAGGAATACCGCGTGACCACGGGAGGGGAGACGTACCCGCTCGCCCTGCCGTTCTTCGTGCTCGCGACCCAGAACCCGATCGAGTTCGAAGGGACCTACCCGCTTCCCGAAGCCCAGCTCGACCGGTTCATGTTTCACATCTCGGTCGGCTACCCGAGCGACCTGGAGGAGGAACGGATCGTCGCGACCACGACGAGCGCCTATGAAGCGGAGCCCAAGACGGTGCTCAGCGTGGACCAGATCCTCGAGCTGCAGCGGCTCGTGAGGCGGATCCCGGTCGCCGAGCACGTCGTGCGCTACGCCGTCCGCCTCGCCCGGGCGTCGCGGCCCGGACCGGACAGCGCCCCCTTCGTTCGCGACTGGGTGAGCTGGGGCGCGGGCCCTCGCGCCGCGCAGTACATCGTGCTCGGCGTGAAAGCGCTCGCGGCGCTCCACGGGCGCCCGACCCCGAGCGTCGAGGACGCGAAGGCGGTGGCCCCCTCGGTGCTCCGGCACCGAATCATTCCCAACTTCAACGCGGAAGCCGACGGCATTTCGAGCCTCGATATCATCAGCAAGCTCCTCGAGACCACTCCCAGCGTCGACGGCAAGCGCTCGTAGCGGGCGCGGCCATGGCCCAAACGTCGCAGCGGCTCCTCGACCCGCACTTCGTGTCGAAGCTGGCCCGGCTCGATCTAAGGGCGCGGCTCGTCGTGGACGGTTTTCTCACCGGACTCCACAAGAGCCCCTATCACGGCTTCAGCGTGGAGTTCGCGGAGCACCGCCAGTACATGCCCGGCGATCCCCTGCGGCATCTCGACTGGAAGGTGCTGGCGAAATCGGACCGGAAGTACCTGAAGCAGTACGAGGAGGAGACGAATCTCCGCGCGACGCTCCTCATCGACACGAGCGCCTCCATGGGCTACTCCTCCCACGGACTCTCGAAGCTCGACTACGCGAGGCAGCTTGCGGCGTCGCTCGCCTATTTGATGCTGCGGCAGAAGGACGCGGTCGGCATGTTCGCCTTCGCGAGCGGACGCGGAGAGCTGATCCCGCCGCGCTCCACTCCGAGCCATTTGCGCCAGATGCTCGTTCTCCTCGAGCGGCTCGAAGCCGCCGGCGGAACCGACTTCGCCTCCTCCCTCCATGCGCTGGCGGAACGCGTGAAACAGCGTGGACTGATCATCATTCTCTCCGACCTGCTCGACGACGCCGAGCGCATCGCGGGGGCGATCCATCATTTCCGACACTGGAAGCACGAGGTCCTCGTGTTCCACGTCCTGGACCCGCAGGAGCTCAAGTTCCAGTTCGAGCGGGAGGCGACCTACATCGACCTCGAGAGCGGCGAGCGCGTGACGACGCGTCCGCAGGAGCTGCGCGGCGACTATCGCTCCAGGGTGCGGAGCTGGATGGACCGCATACGCGAGTTCTGCATCGAGAAGCAGGCGGACTACGTCTCCGTCACGACCGACACGCCTTACGACCGCGCGCTCCTCGAGTATCTCTCGAAGCGCGCCCGGCTTCTCTGAGAGTCCCCGTCTGATGGCCTCGTTCTCGTTCTTGAACCCGGGATTTCTCTGGGCGCTTCCGCTGGCGGCGATCCCGATCCTGATCCATCTCCTCAGCAAGCGCAGGCTTCCGGAAATCCGCTTCCCGACCGTCATGTTTCTCCGCGCCCTCGAGCCTCGCGAGATCCGTAGGCTGAGGCTGCGCGAGCTGCTCCTCCTCCTCCTGCGCACGCTGGCGATGCTCCTCTTCGTCTGCGCGTTCGCGCGGCCCTCCGTCGAGCCGAAGGGGGCGACCGTGCGGGCGGCCGTGGCGGTAGCCGTGATCCTCGACGACTCGGAGAGCATGGGGGCGTTGGACGAGCAGGCGCGGCCCAGGATCGAGGGCGCACGCGAGCGCGGGCTTCTGATCGTGGACGCGGCGCGTGCCGGAGACGAGATCGCGATCACGACGACGACGGGACCGGATGCGCCGCTCTCGAATCGCTCGGGGGACCGCGTGCGGCTGGAACGGACGGTGCGTCAGGTCGACGTGACGTGGTTCCCCGGACGAATGGATCTGGCGCTCGAACGAGCGCGCCGGTTCCTCGGACGGAGCGGCCTGCGATCGCGCGAGGTCTACATCGTCGGGGATTTCCAGGCGAGCAACTTCACCCGCGAGGCGCGGGAGAACGTCGCCATGATTTCACGCTCCGGAGCGCGGGTCCTGCTACTGCCGATCGTCTCCTCGCGCCTTCCGAATCACGCGATCGAGGATCTCGATCCCGAGCTTCGTCCCGGGCCGCAGGGGAAAGGTCTCGAGATGCGCGCGCGTCTCGTGAACCATGCCGACGCGCCGAGCGAGAGGCTCGCGGTGCGGGCGCGTCGCGGCGACGCGCTGATCGGAGGGGGCGACATCTCCCTCAGGGCCGACGAGTCGCGGTGGGCCTCCTTGCCGATCGACTGGCGGGCCGGCGCCGCAACGGGGATGACCGCCGCCGCCTCGACCGGGATGACCGGCGCGGAGCCTCGGGCGCCCGTCGTGGTGGAATCCGATGTGGACGCGCTCGCCGGCGATGACCGTCGGTACGCCGTGCTCGGCGCGCCGCGGCGCCTGCGCGTGCTGCGGATCGTGGAGTCGCGCGCGGGCGCACCCGCGTCCCGCTTCACCGCGCTCGCGCTGGATCCGATGCAGGACGGCTCGGGGGGGTACGCCATCGAGACCGGAACCCCAGCGTCCCTGCTCGGGCTCGGCCGCGGCCGGGCCGACGTCGTGCTCCTGGAGGACATCGCCTCCCTGTCCGGCGACGCGGAGGCGAGGCTCCGCGCGTTCCTCCGCGAAGGAGGCGGGCTCGTCATCGGGCTCGGCCCGCACGCGGATCCCGACTACTACGGACGGAGGCTTTTTCCGGGAGTGATCGATCTGGCGCTCGAGGGAATGGAGCGCGCCGCGGAGGGGCAGGCGTTCGAGATGCGCGCGCGCGCGCCCGCCCATCCGATCCTCGAGGGTCTCTCGCTCACCGTCGGCTCGCCGCTCACCCAGTCGAGGATCGCGGCGCTCGCGCGCGGGCGGGTCACCTCCGGCAGGGCCGAGGCGGTCGTCGCCACGACCGGCGGCCTGCCGGTCGTCGTCGCCGGTCCACAAGTGGTGGTCTTCCTCGGGTCGCTCTCCGATGACTGGGGAGATCTGCCCTATTCCGGGGCGTTCGTGCCGCTCGTCCGCGGCCTCGTCGACTTCGCCGCCCGGGCCCCGTCCCAGGAGGCCCGGGACCGCCTCCTCGTGGGGCGCCCCCCGGCGGCGCATCTCGATGCAGCGCCCGCCGGCGCGGTCGTGGTGCGCGGGCCCGAGTCGTACCGCTCGCAGGCCACGGTGGTCTCGGAGGGCTCGGGCTTTCGCGCGGTGGCGGACGCGCCCGCCCCCGCTCCAGGGTTCTATGTCTTCGAGGCGGGCGCGCGCGAAGCGGCGACCGTGGCCGTGAACCCCGATCCGATCGAGAGCGATCTCAGGCCGGTATCGGTCGACTCGCTGCGGTCAGGTCTCGCGGATCCGCCCCGGACGCTCTTGACCGCGGCCTCGCTGCGGACGCATCTCCGCGACACGCGCCAGGGCCGCGAGCTCTGGCTTCTGTTTCTCACCGGGGCCGCGATCTTTCTCGCCGCCGAGCTCGTGCTCGGCAGCGCCCGAATCGCCGCGCCGTGATCAAGACCGCGTACTCGCTCGCGGACCAGCTCCTCCGCGCGGCCGAGCGTCATCCCGGTTTCGAAGCTCTTCGCGCGCGCGTGGGGGACGCAGGCGCGGCCACGGGTGGCGGACCGATCCCCGTGCGCGGCATCGCCGGCAGCGCGGGCGCTCTCTTCCTGGCCGCGCTCGCGCGCTCGGTCGGGCGGCCCCTCGCCGTCATCGCGCCGGATCTGGACCGTGCGGAAGCGTGGCGCGACGACCTCGAGTTCCTGCTTGGCCAGGATCGCGTTGTCTACCTGCCTCCGCACGACGTCGTGCCCTGGAGCGCCCAGGTGGCGACCGGCCCGGTCCGCGACGACCGCATGACCGGCATGCTCCGGCTCGGGGACCCCGACCCGCCGGTCGTCGTGATCCCCGCCGTCGCTCTGTACCGGCTCGCCCCCGCGCCCGACTCGGTTCGCTCTCGGGCGGTGACGCTCGAACCGGGGACCGAGATTGCTCCCGAGACGCTGGCGCACCGGCTCGTCATGGGAGGGTATCGCCCGGTAGGCGAGGTCGGGGAAGTCGGCGAGCTGAGCCGACGAGGGGGGCTCCTCGACGTGTTCGCCCCCGGGATGAACTACCCGGTGCGCATCGAGTTCGACGGCGACCAGGTCGTCTCGCTCCGCACGTTCGATGTCTCCACCCAGCGTTCCATCGCTCCGCTCCCGCGCACGCGCATCTCCCCCGCGCGCGAGGTTCTCTTCGCGGAGGATCCGGAGGAGCGGGTGAAGCCGCTGGAGCGCGGAACGCTGTCCGCCGATCTCGAGGGGAACCGCATCCGCGAGCTCGTGCGTGAGGGCGTCTATTTCGAAGGGGTGGACTGGTTCGCCCCGCGCCTCGGCATCCCCTTCGGATCGATCCTCGAGTACCTCCCGCACGGCGCCGCGATCTGGGTCGACGAGCCCGAGGCGGTCGAGCGCGAGCTCGAGGCCGCGGAGCGCGAAGCGGAGCGGATCGAGCCGGACGCGCGGCGGCGTTCGCCGCATCTGCCCGAGCGCGACGCTCTGTTCGACGCCCCCGAGCGAGCCCTCGCGCGCCTCGGGCGCTTTCTCCGACTGGAATCGCGCGTGACGTCCGGGGCCGCCGACCGGAGCGGGGCGATCTCCTTCGACGCGCGCCCGCAGCCCTCGTTCGGGAGAAAGCTCGATCTCCTGCGCGGCGAGCTTCGCCGGCTGGCCGAGCTGGGGTACGAGCGGGTCATCGTCTGCGACAACCGCGGGCAGGCGGAGCGCCTCGAAGAGATCCTCGGAGACGGCGTGGTCTCGGTCGACGTGGGCTCGATCACGTCGGGGTTCGTCCTGCCGCCGGCGCGGATCGCGGTCTTCACCGACCACGAGATCTTCGCGCGCTACCGGCGTCGCCGGGGGCGGCGGTCCGGCCCCTCGCGGGCCTCCGTCCGCGACCTCATGACGCTCGAGCCCGGACAGTACGTGGTCCACCTGGATCACGGGATCGGCGTCTACCGGGGACTCAAGCGGATCACGCTCGACGGACAGGACACCGAATGCATCCAGATCGACTACGCGCAGAGCGACCGCCTCTTCGTCCCGATCGATCAGCTCGGCATGGTCCAGCGCTACTCGGCCGAGGAGGGGCGCACCCCGCTCATCTCGCGTCTCGGGGGCACGGCGTGGCAGAGGACCAAGGCGAAAGCCCGCCGCGCGATCCGCGAGATGGCCGAGGAGCTGCTCCGGAACTACGCCCTGAGGAAAGCGCGGGGCGGGCGCGCCTTCTCCCCCGACACGCCGTGGCAGCGTGAGCTCGAGTCCTCCTTCCCCTACGAGGAAACCCCGGACCAGCTCCGCACCGTCGAGGAGGTGAAGCGCGACATGGAGTCGCCGCGCGCGATGGATCGGCTCGTGTGCGGCGACGTGGGATACGGGAAGACCGAAGTCGCGGTGCGAGCCGCCTTCAAGGCGGTACAGGACGGGACCCAGGTCGCGATCCTCGTGCCCACGACGGTGCTCGCGCAGCAGCACCTGGTCACGTTCACGGAGCGCTTCGCCGACTTTCCCGTTCGGATCGAAATGCTGAGCCGGTTCCGGTCGCCGCGGGAGCAGAAGCAGATCGTGGAGAAGATCCGCGGCGGAGAGGTCGACATCGTGATCGGAACCCACAGGCTTCTGTCGAAAGACGTTCAGTTCAAGAATCTCGGGCTCGCGGTGATCGACGAGGAACAGCGCTTCGGCGTGGCCCAGAAGGAGCGGATCCGGACGTTCGTCGAAAACGTGGACGTGCTCACGCTCACGGCGACCCCGATCCCCCGCACGCTGCACATGAGTCTCCTCGGCGCCCGGGACATGTCCGTGATGAACACCCCTCCGCGCGGCCGCTACCCGATCAAGACCGAAATCGTCGAAATGAGCAGGGACGTGGTCCGGGATGCGCTCCTGCGCGAAGCGGACCGCGGCGGCCAGTCGTTCTTCGTCCACAATCGCGTCGAGTCCATCGATCGGATCGCGCATTACCTCCAGAGCATCGTGCCGCAGCTCCGCTACAGCGTCGCGCACGGCCAGATGCGGGATGTCGAGCTGGAGCGCGTCATGCTGGATTTTCTCGAGCGGCGCACCGACGTCCTCGTAACGACACTCATCATCGAATCGGGGCTCGACATCCCCACCGTGAACACCATGCTCATGAATCGCGCGGACGCGCTGGGCTTGGCACAGATCTACCAGCTTCGCGGCCGGATCGGCCGCTCGCATCACCAGGCCTTCTGCTATCTCCTCGTGCCGGGCGGGACCGTGCTGAGCGAGGAGGCCGAGAAACGCCTTCGCGTGATCGCGGAGCACGAGGAGCTGGGCGCGGGGCTCACGATCGCGATGCGCGATCTCGAGATCCGCGGCGCCGGAAATCTACTCGGTCCCGAGCAGCACGGCTTCATGGTGAGCATCGGATTCGACCTCTACTGCCGCATGGTGGACGAGGTGGTCCAGGAGCTTCAGGGCAAGGCTCCCGAGCGGCGACAGGAGCCCTCGATCTCGAGCGACCTGCCCGCGTTCATTCCCGAGGAGTACATCTCCGATCCGGACGAAAAGCTGGACGCCTACCGCCGCATGGCCGCGGTCACCGAGTCGGAGGAGCTGCGCGAGCTGGGCGCCGAGTTCCGCGACCGTTTCGGGCCTCTGCCGCCGGAGGCCGAGCACCTCTTCGAGCTGAAGGGGCTTCGCTTGATCGGCCGGGACGCCGGCGCGACGCGCCTCCGCGTGGGGAAGGACCGGCTCGAGGTGGACCTCGCGGAGCCGCTGAAACGCGAGCAGATCCTCCGTCTGGTGGCCTCCACACAGGCAAGAATTGAGTTCGTGGGCGGCGGGACCGGGTCGTTCCGGGTCCGGACGCCGGCGGAGCCGATCTCGCTCGCGACAAATCTGTTGCGGGTCATGGGGGGGTCTGATAGCGTCAGGAACCTGCCTCTTCCAGCCGCTGGAAGTTGAACCGCGACCTGGAGTTCGGGGTATCAGTGAGGAAGCGGTGCGGCGCTGGAAGGCCCGCCACACAACGACAAAGCCCAATGGAAAAACGCACGCCAATTCTCGCCGCGCTCCTGACACTCCTGTCCCTCGGCGCCGGACGCGCCGAAGGGGCGACTGCTGCCCCGCCAGTAGGCCCGATCGCGGTCATCGCCGACCGCCGCGTCGAAGAGGCGGACATCCGCCGCGCGGCGCAGGTGATGAAGTCCGATCCTCTTCGGAAGCGCCGGCACGCGGCCTGGCGGAAGAAGCTCCTCGACCTGTGCGTCGATCGCGAGCTGCTCGCCCTGGAGGCCGAACGGCAGGGATTCCTGAACGACCCGGCGGTGACACGGCGGATCGAGCGCGAGAGCGCGGGGGCGCTCCACGATGCGATCCGCGACGCGGTGCTGCTGCCGGAGATACGCCCCACCGCGGCGCAGATCGACACGGCGCGGGCGGGCGGGCTCTTCCGTCGCGTCAAGGCTACTTCCATCAAGAGCCTCACGGACACGAAGACCACGAACGACATCGCCGCGGCAATGAAGAACGGCGCGAGCTTCGACTCCATCGCGGCGCTCTACAGCATCGACCCCATGTCGATAAAGGGGGGCGATGTCGGGTGGAGGCGGATCCGCGACCTGAACGCCGCGGCATGGCGGGATGCGAAGGGCGCCAAACCGGGGGACGTACTGGGACCCTACTCCGACGCGCCGGCCCACGACTTCTACAAGATCGTGGCGGTCCAGGATCCCAGCGAC
>Ga0137396_10000944_pt1 | contig 14653 bp, 14 predicted proteins | sample czc16metaG_FD_108284 | JGI IMG/M metagenome (GOLD analysis project Ga0137396, IMG submission 108284) | Vadose zone soil microbial communities from Angelo Coast Range Reserve, California, USA - czcobulk3.16 metaG | ecosystem: Environmental > Terrestrial > Soil > Vadose zone | place: USA...
ATTAGTTAAGACCTCCCCCAACTTCACCACTTGCTAGGCTCTAGCCACTAAGCGAAACCGAGCTTGCCGAGTATTCTCGACCAATCGTAAGGCAGAAAAGACCATCGACTAGACGCTTGGTCAGCGGCCGTAGTCTAGCCTGGTCTAGGACATAGCGTTGGACGCGTCCAATGGGCTTCCAACCCAACGACCCGGGAAGCCGTCTGAACAACGGCTCGGGACTTCAAATCCCGGCGGCCGCACCAATCAACAACTATCGAGTCTTTCTAACGGGTCTAAACGCTACGATTAGCCACCACACAACAGCCTGCCCTGCGATGGTTATGGCAGTGAGATCTAGTCCGCTGATCGCGAATAGAGGAACGAAATAAGTCAAGATGGATGCCGAGGGAATGCTGGCGGTCTTCCTTGGAACTTGAGAACTCTTGTTTAGCACAGTCGGTAGGCTAAACACGGCCAACCCAGCGCTGCCAATCGAAATCAGAATGTCCACTAAGCTCACGTGTAACGCCTCAGATGTCTACCGCTTTCTTTTCCGAACAGTTGAAAATCTATCCGATAGAAAGGTCAACTGTACCTTCTGGACTCTTTGAGTGGCTCTCCGGTACTGTCGTTGTGTTACCGGTGTCGAGCCCGTTCGGGTAAAGTCGGCTTCTCCCTAAGAGTGAATCGGAGCCCTGACCAAGTCGCGTCGATCGAGCAGATCTTGAAATCGACCATTCCAGCAGCTATCCCTGCCTCCCTGACTATTGGTTGTCCCAAATCGGTTTGAAGTTTGGAGGTCTGCTTCGGCCAGATAATCCACAATCCAGCGTTTTTCGAAAAAATCTTCATGCGTTGCAGCCTCTCCTCTAGCTCTCTTCGAGATTTTGCGAACCATAGAGTAAGGTTGGATTGGCCTCTTACGCCATCTCGCAACACGACATTTTCCGGTAGCTCGCCCAGAGTCTTGCGGAACCCCGGAGGTGCCCCAACTAGGGAAACGGTGAATCCGGATTTGATTCCGAGCTTTTGGGGGAGAGGTGTTCCTGCGTAGCTTTCCAGGCGTGACCGGGCCCGCGGGACTTCTTGAGACGGATGTGTGATGACATCTGTCAATCTTTCAACGATTCGAGCCCAGCCCGCATAGGTTGCATCAGGAATCTGACCTCTGATTCTCTCTACTTTCTCAGGTTTTCCGTCGACAAAAATCAGCGGTATCGTCCGTGTTGACTTGCAGGATCTCAACGCCATCGCCGCGTCTCTTCCTTGGGACGGTAACCGAGAAAGATCAATAATGATGGCGTTAGGAGGATCTTGTCTCTCACGAAGCAGATCTGGGCTGAACCTGTCGTATTTCACCAGATATCCGGCTGAGCGTAGCAGGTCTACTTTCTGTTTCGCTTCGATCTCGTTCCAGTGTATAAGCCGCACACGGTACGTTAGGGTTCACCGTGTTGCATTGTGTTCAGATGCACTCACCTATACACTTCGTGCTAATATGCCCCGGGCCAATCTAGCAGGCACACACAATTCGTGATGTTCACATTTGCGACTCGCGATGGTAATTCTTCTGGGTCTATCAGTTTTCATTGCCCCTTCCCCAGCTCCTGTCGTGAGCCAACCTCCAAACATAGTGCATGTCTCTCTTGTAGGATTCAGCCTCACGGTAAGTCCAGACACTCTGAACGCTCAAAACGGAAGCAGTGCAAATGCCGCTATCATCGTTACTAGTCAAGGGCTAAACGGGCGTGTGAACCTCGGCGCCTCAGTTTCCCCGACCTCTGGACTTCAAGCGGTAAGCGACCCTCCTTTCGTGACGGTATTACCTGGGGGTAATGCTGCCTCAACTCTTGAAATCAATGCAACTTCTGCCCAAATTGGTGAATACAAGATCAACGTAACTGGCTCCGCAATTCTAGCTCCCCCTCAATCGTTCATCGTAACTGTGAACGTGACAGGCCCACCCAATCAACCTCCAGCACCTCCTCCATCAAGTCCTTCCCCTACTGGTACATCCGGTCCCAACAATCAGCAACCCTCTACGACCACGTCAAGCTCCAATCCAAAGAGCGCTTCGACTCCCGAGGGTCAGGGCTCGCAATCGGTATTTGATCCTGTTGGAGTCATAGTCGCAGGCAACCTGCTCGCTGCAGTCGGGACAATTGGCGCAATAGCGTCAATGTACAGGAAGAGAAACAATCCTTCCCGCATAGGCTCGTAATATCGAGCATTGAATCGCGGAGCGATTATCGCAGGCTGGGTTGCACGAGGCGAGAGGGAATTCCGGCCTGTTGGTGTTATTGGCGTTTGATGTTAGTTACTCTAAGTTTGAACTGGAGTGTCTTTCCTGCCATTGGATGGTTTCCTGTTTTCCCATAAGCCTTCTCTGGTGGAATTACGACTTCCTTCTCCTCGTTTACCTTCATGCCAATCAGGGCCTCGTCAAATCCTTGAATCACTTTTCCGGTTCCGAGAATTACCTGCAGCGGTTTGTAGTCTCGTGCAGGGTTGTAGAGTCCTGCGGATTTCGCTTCTTTCTCCATTGAGGTGTCGAAGACTTTTCCTCCTGGATATCGTCCAAGATAATGCACGGATACGGTGTCTCCTTTCTGTGCTTTCAGGTCCGTCGAGCTCATGTGGAGTCTCGAGCCTGAACAGGTGGGCTTCGTAAATAGCTAACGGTGGTGTAGTCGAGAAGGGCGCATCTTAATACGCGATGGACGTGTCTAGTTATCTCATGATGGCTGAGAGGCAGAAGTACAAGGCAAGGTTCACGAGCAAACTGCCCAACGGAGACTTTCTCGGCCTGACCGTCTGGCCCGGAAAGAGCGACCCTAACGCTGAGGTGCTGACCATCCAGATCCGACGTCAAGGAAACGCTGGTTGGGAAACTATTCATCGGGTGGCTATCTACCGGACATCCGATGGTCGATACTCCCTCCTGCCGGAGCGGACTCCAGCTTCACAACCAGCGAAGACGGAGCCCGTCGGCAGCGACGATTCGAGCGAGTCGTTCGAGTAAGGGATCCCGAGAAGCCCTCAGGGTTATAACGTGGAACCGGCAACTTGTCGATATGTCGGGAAGCGTAATGGCTACTAGTGAGGTTATTCTGGAAGAAACGCCTTACCTTAACCTGACTACCAAGGGTCGTCGGACCAGCTTGTCTCGTACTGTCGAGCTCTGGTTCGCTTTCGAGGATGGAAAATTGTTCTTCCTAGCTCACGAGAATTCCGGTTGGTGGAAAAACGTGAGCAAGACTCCTCGGGTGGAGGTTGAAGTTGGAGAGATACTTTTCGAGGGAAACGGGAGCCTCGTTCAGCAGAAGCTGGACCATGTTTTCAGCCTCTTTCGACGGAAGTATGGTGACGATCAGGTAAACAGGTGGTATGGCGGTCAGAGGTCCAATCGAAGAGTTGTCGCTGTGGAGCTTGGAAGAGTCTTGGGCAAAAAACCGTCTGAGAAGATGCGGCCTATCGAACTGGCAGCGTAAGACCCTAGAGAACGAAACTACAACTGTTTACCCGATAGTCATATAGCAGGTTCGCTCATTCTAGAAAGCAGTTGGATCCACGATGGCTTACGGTTTAGCTGAGGGCTTCAGAAAGACAGCAATAAGACTCGGTGGTAAGAAGAAGAATAGGGCCGTTATTGTTGCGACCTTTGGAAACCATTTCACCTTGAACGATGCCCTAGAGAAGTTTCACAAAGAAGGTTTGCGTTTCGAGACGGAGAAGGGCCATATTGTCAAGATTTTCTTGGACAAGAATACAGAAGAGAGAGCTGAGCAAGTGCGCAAGATTATACGCGAAGGCTTTGGCTACGTAGAACCCCTATAGACCTGTCCTATAGTTTGGAAACTCGCCCAATTCAAGCCCAGATTCCGAATCCAAGCACACGATTTCTAGAACGCTATCTTCCACGCTTATCCCTAGGGGATTGCACGGGGATCGAAAAAGACCGGACAAGCCGATAATACGCCCATTCTCAACCGATAAGGCGAGAATCAAGCCCGGACAGAAACAGGTCTCGAAAAAAGAATCTCTAGAGCTTCCCCAGAGCACCCGGCGTCGCAAGAGCGGGTCCCCTCGGACCCGTATGAAAGTAAGTCCAGGTTAGGGTTTTATCATAGCCCAGCCAGTCCCCGGCTCGCTTCCCGTCATGTCTCTTCCCAAGCCCGGCGACAACGTCAAGGTGACATTGATGAGCGGCGAAACAATCGAGGGCGTGGTCGAATGGATCGATGGAGCGGGCGCATGGGTCAAAGGCGCCCAAAAGAACAGATGGGTTCCCCTGGAAGCATTCCAACCGCAACCTCAAGCGGCCGATCCAAAAGACGACGAGTAACTAATCCCGTCAATCAGTATTGGTGAAAGGACAGGCTATTTGACGAAGACAAGTCCTTTGCCGGAGTCTATCTCGAAGGTCTCCGTGTCAAGTTTGGACGCCGACCCGTTAAGCTTCCGGACCTTCAGTTCACGCCCGTTCAGATCAGAATCGTCCTTGTCCAGATCGATAACGCACGAGGCCGTATCCTCCAACCACTTGACCACGTCCTTAGGCGCTTTCGAAAGATCCACGGTCAACACCAATGTCACGCTCGAGTCCCTCAACTTGTCCAAGGTCTCGCTTAATCGCTTGACAAAATCTTTCGATGCAACCTTCGCAACAACCGGATCGATCGAATCAAACAGAATCTTCGTCTTCTCGCCGATAAACATGGAACTGTTCTTGACGAGGGCGTCCTGTATCGAATCGAAATCAAACGCCTTCTCAACATAGTAAGGCTCAAAACTGAACGAGTCGGACTGCGACGAAAACCCGTCCACAAGCAAGAACCTGTATTGAGACTCCGCCTCCGATGGGTCCGCTCCTACCTTCTTCATCTGCTCTCTAAGAGCCCCCGGAGCCTTATCGTAGGTAACGAACATGCACGGGTTTCCCTGTTTCAGAAAACTGCTCGCAAGCCCGGAGCACAGAGTCGTCTTCCCAGAACCCTGGATGCCATTCACAACCACGAGACCGGGAGATTCGAGGTTTCCCTGCGTAAGCTCGAAGATATGGTCGAAACTCTGAGAAACCTTCGGAACGCTAGGACGCTTCTGAACCTCTTCCCGAGCCGGTTTCTCAGGTTTGTCCGGAGAGGGTGGCGGGTAGAACTTGGGCTGGATGGTTTCCTTTGTAGGCTGCTCCACGGGCTCAGGAGGTTTCATGGAACGAGCTGGAGGCGCTGGCACTGGAGGAGCCATACTTGGTTTGTCCGGCTCAGGACCCTTCTTGCCGCCTGGAACGATCGTCATTGGCCTGCTTGTCGGGGTCGCCCTCGGTGGCACCCATTCTGGATTGCTCTGCATCGCGAACCCTCTCGGCTGTTCGCCGCCAAACGTGTTCGCATCAGGTGGTAAATCTCTGAGTAGAGACTGTAGCAGTCTACTCAGCGAACTATCCTCGTCCGCTTGAATCGGAACTGGAGCGCTTCTAGGCTGTTGATAGAAGCTGGCGGTGTTGATGGATGGAACATTGGGAGGAGCAGGTGAGCCCTGGGGAACAGGAGGAGCTTGAACTGGAGGAGGCGTTGGGGGAGAGGGCGTTGGTGTGGGGGCCGGTGTCGATGAATCTTCCGTTTCTTGGCCTTCTTTCTCGTCTTTCTTCTTGCGTCCGAACATGGTGAGTATTCCTAAGATAGTAAGTCGAACAGTAGAACACAGCATGAGCTGTTCTTGAATAGGAATGATGTTACCCTAGCGTATCGTCACCGGAAACAAGTTGGAGGCTTCTTTCAACCATGGACAATGCAAGCCTCACCTGCGAGAACTATCTCCTAGTCTTCAGAATATCCGATTTCGTCAGAATACCAACAATGTTCTCGCCCTTCGAAACGAGGACGCCGTAGTTGCTTTGTAACAGTCCGAGAACCAGATCGATAGGAGTATCGCCATTGACCACGGGCAAAGGCGAATCCATAATCTCGCGGACCTTAAGGACAAGTACAGACTCTAGGGACTCGCCCCGAGCAGCGCGATCAAGAATCGTCTTCTCCGAAATGCTTCCAACACACCGCCCGTTTTCGAAAACCGGAAGCTGCGAATAGCCCCTGCGCCTCATCAAGTCAACGGCATCTCGAACAAGCTGCGTTCTGGCCACAGAAACGACGGGGCGACTGATGAGCTCGTCCACGCGACGCACGGGGCTCTCGACGCCTGCCCTTTCCAAGGCGCTGAATAGTTTCTGAACGACCGAATAGGACGGGTCCACGGAACCTGCTTCTATCTTAGCGATTATCGATTGACTCACTCCGGCGGATAGAGCGAGTCTTGACTGCGTTAGTCCCAGGTCTTTTCTCTTCTTCGGAATCTCCCCCAACGGCGGTAGCATGCCTTCAAACATCTTGGACGGTATTCTTATTCCTATCGGAATACACTTCGCCTATTCCTAAGGGAATATGAGTACAATAGAACTTATATAATTAGAATAAATGAAATGACATCGAAAACATGTCCCCTGAAATCCAGCTTGCGGGGATTCACCCGCGTTCAGAGAGGCTGATCGAACTCACCCGCTCGTACGAGCGGGCAAAGGCCAGCTGGAGCGACGTGGATGACCAGATTGCTCAGGAGACAAAGGAAGTCATCAAACTTCAAGAGAGCCTTGGCTTCAGACATTTTTCGGACGGTTCATTAGCTTGGCAAGACCAGCTTAGACCAATCACGCGATCTCTGAAAGGAGTGGAGTCGGGCACACGATACTCGAGATGGTTCGACACCAATACATTCTACCAAAAACCCATCATTGTAGGCAAGATTTCTGCCGGTGAAATCGACCCCAAGAACTTTCTTCGAGCCGAACTCTTGACAGGAAAAAGGGATCGAAAAATCACCCTCCCTGGACCGTATACATTCTCTCAGCTATCAGAAAATAAACACTACAGAAATCATGCCGATTTGCTCTTCGACATTGCACATGCCGAGCGCGAGATTATCCAGAAACTCAAGAAGGAAGGCGTTACCCTCTTCCAACTATCGGAGCCCTGCTTGGTCTATCAACCCTACAGAGAGAACTTTAGGGACCAATCGGAAGTTGACCTAGCGCTTGGTGCAATTCGTTCCCTAGTAAATGATAGTCCAGGAGACTTTGTGGTCCAGACCTATTTTGGGGATGCTGCCCCGTTACTCCATGAACTTCTAGATCTACCGGTCTTCGGTGTCGGAATCGACCTGTTCGAAACCGACATTTCCGCGCTCCACGAACGAGAAAAGACTTCGAAAGCACTCGTGTTGGGGGTTGTCGACTCACGAGAATCCTTCGTTGAGAATCCCAATTGGATCGCTGACACTGCGAGGAAATTCTCCAAGAAGGTAGATGTCAGCGACTTGGTTTTTGCCTCCAATTCAGACCTGAAATTTGTACCGCAAGAAATTGCGAATCAGAAACTAGAAGCGCTCTCTAAGGCGTCTGAACTCTTCGAGGGGAGCTGAGAAATGTCGAAGCTCTTTCCTGTTCAAGAAATAGGGAGTCTTGCCAAGCCCAAATGGAGAACGAAGGGGTTGCGACAACAACTATCTTCACAAGACCTCTCGGAGGCTGAAGAATGGGCTGCGAAGCTGGGCATCCAGGACTTCCATGATCGAGCCAAGGGCATTCTCAAGGCCGCTGATGAGAGGGAACGAGTCAAAGCGATTCTTGACCTTTCGACTTTGTATGGCCTCCGCCTATTCGAAACCACCGGGATAGACAACGAAGGGGTCGGGGGAGAGCAACAGCGAGTCGAAATGTACGAGCACGTAATCAAAGCCGTGCATGGAATGAACCTCCTCGGCCACGTCCATTCTTTTGACAACAAGTACTTCAACAAAGGAGTCGCCGAATCGAAGATCTCCAGAAAGCACCCCATCTACGTTCCAGAATTTCTAGATGTCAAGAAATACGCCCACCGAGCTGTGAAGGTGCCGATTACCGGACCGTACACACTAGTGGACTGGTCGTTCAGCGGATACTACATCCAGAAGCAACATGCCTCTTCTCCCAAGACTCGGAAGATCGAGGCAAAGCGCGAATTCCTCCTCGATGTCGTAGAGCAGATCATAAGACCAGAAATCCGAGATCTAGTGGACGCTGGAACATCTTGGATACAGATCGATGAGCCAGCGGTGACCACCCATCCGGAACCCCAGGAAATGGAGCTCTTCGTGGAGGCGTGGAATGAAACTGTCAAAGGGTTCAGTTGCAAGTTCAGCGACCACACTTGCTATCCATCCGAGATAGGATACAAAGTTCTCGCAGAGTACGCACCAAAGCTGGATAAGTGCGACCAGCTTGCGTTAGAGTTCGCCAACCGAGACACTTCGCGTCTCGGAATCGACGAGGACTCACGGGAAGGCTACAGCGACCTCAAGCACTTTGTTGATGCCGGGTTCAGCGGAGAATTCGGGCTTGGTGTCGCACACGTCCACGACTTCACAGGAAACGTGTCCTCTGGGGCGGGACGATCCCTTGGACGAGACCTAATTGAGTCTCCGGAGCTAGTGCGGGATCGACTTCTGTTCGCCACCAAGATTGTAGGCGACCCAGCGAAAATCTGGGCGAACCCAGACTGTGGACTGCGGACCAGAACATGGGATGTAGCCTTTGAAAAGCTCGCAAACATCACGAAGGGAGCGGAACTAGCAAGAGAGGCGTACAAATGAGACTAAGTGATCAGGCCCGGCATCACAACCTCGTAACTGTCGAACTTATTCCAGACAGAGTTGTTCCCGGTGATTTGGCTCTCCTGAGCGGAAGAGTTGACGCTATCACGGTTCCGGCCTTGCGGAATGGCCATGACGACCCAAGCTATCCAAAATCCTTCTCGGTAACGCCCCAACGCAGAAGTCTTGCTTCCGCCTCGATCATCAATAAGGCTGGGATAACCGCTGTTCCCTCGCTGACATGCCGCGATTGCAGCCGGTCAGACTTATCGGCTATCTCCAGCCAAGTTGAACAAGGGCTTGGAAACGTCCTGATCGTTTACGGAGACCCTTATCCGGAGCCTCGTCCGGGGACCTATGAGTTCACCAAAACTAACGAACTAATTCGGGAGATCTCCTCGCTAAACGACGGAAACGACCCATGCATTGGGGCGGTAACCAACCAGCACGCAAACAACAGAGAAAGAGAAATCGCCCGGACAATATCACGAGTCGATGCGGGAGCCGACTTCATCATAACAAACGTCACCTTTGACTCGGAGGGCGTAATTGACCACAGGGATTCCCTACTCGAAGCGGGGCTAAACGTCCCACTCCTCATTCAAGTCTCTATTCCGCTAAGCCTAGACAACGTGCTATTTGTAAGCCAAAAATTCGATATACCCGTCCCAGCGCACGTCAGGAAAAAACTGCTGGACGATCCGACTAGAGGAAGTCTCGCCGTTGCGGCACAGGCCTACGAGTCTCTACGTGGAGAAGCGAACGGCATTCACTTCTCATATCTGTTCCGACAAAGAAACCCGATTCCGACATATGGCCATTTGCTGGAGACAATTGGGATAGCGGGCCCGACATTGGCTCCTCTAGCCGCTTCTGCCGTGAAAGCATATCATGTCGCCTAGTGTTGTTCGAACGCCCAGTGCGCGACTCGCATAGTCAACTGTCTGGCTTGGCTGTTTCGACCGGTAGTGGAGTGTCTTCGCCAAGCTGGAGTACTTTCTTCAGTTCCTTTTTCAAGAGTGACGGGTCATGATTGAGATTGAAGTAATCCGCGAATGTTGTAGTCGTCCTTAGCATTCTGGTTCTCCCAATCCTCTCATCATTAATCAGGTCCATGTCCTTCAGCTGTTTCACATGGCCGTAGGCAAGTTTTCCACGGACGCGCACAACATAGGACTGGGTAACAGGCTGTTTCAGAGCTATGAAGGATAGGGTTCGAAGAGGTCCTGGTGTTAGAAGTGGACGGTTGGCCAGTTTTCGAACGTGCTTGGCAAATTCTGCTTTCAGTTGCATAACAAAGCGTCCGTCAGGAAGTTCCACGACTTGAATTGGACTGCCGGCGATCTTGTAACGTTCCGAAACTGCCGTCGCAATTCCGCGTATCTTGTCCTCCGATCTAGCTCCTATGACAGACCCGATCATCTTCAGATCCAGGGGTCTTCCGGAGACGTAGAGGGCGGCCTCGCATAGCTGTTGCTGCAGGTCAGCAGTTTTCAGCTGAGCTGTGTTAGTCGAAACTTCTGCTTCCATCGTCCTTCAGCTCGATTTCGATATCACCGAACTCTAAGGGCTGAGCGAGGCCAACTCTTCCCTCTACGGCTAAGAATAGCAGCATGATGAACATTCTGACCGCGTCGAGAGGATCCCCTTTCCCCAGCAGGGTTAGGAAGGACAGTTTCTTCTGTGTAACGCCCGCTTCTGTCAGGAGCCTTCGGAGAAAGGCTTTGATATTCTCTTCTATCTTTACGAGGAAATCGTCAACTTGTTCGAACACCTCGGGGGTTCTAAGAACCATCCGTGCGCTTGCCGGAAGCATTCTCTCGGCCGTCAGCACCTCCAGTAATCCCTTGATGACTTCTTCAACAGATGTGGTTGTCGATTCAAAGCGTAAAGGAAAGGACAAGGGCGGTGGAACGAAGTCTGTCGGCCTCTCAAGGGGGGGCTTCGGCGGTTCTTCCATCTTGAGGATGAGTTCTGATTTCATTCGAAGGAGAATGGCAGAGGAGAGAAGGGCGGTGCCGGACACGGAGAAATCGATGAATCCTCGACCCCTCATCTCGTGTAGAAGCTCATCCAGCAGATTTGCAAGGTTTACGTCCCATGGTTTGACTCGGTGAAGATGGATCAGATCAAAGAGCACGGCATAGGGTGCCTTGAGCCAGTATGCTTCCTCGTGGGTTGTCAATTGTTCTCAGTCCTCGCAGGTAGGGAAACGATTTGGCTGCTACCCTTGTCTATGAAGACGCCGAACACTCTCTCCGCTCTCGATATTGTTGTGTCCTTAAGCGAGATTACTATAAACTGGGACATACTGCTCCTCGACCGAAGGAGGGTGGCCAGGCGTTTTGCGTTTAGCACATCCAAGTGTGCGTCGATCTCGTCCATTACGTAGAATGGCATTGGGTGAATTTGTTGGAGGGCTAGGAGGTAGCAGACCGTTGAAACTGACTTCTCTCCTCCACTTGCGCTCCCAATTGTGAGCTCCGTTTTTCCGGGGAACTGAAGCAGGACGTCAAGGCCACCTTCGAACGGGTTTTCAAGATTGTCAAGGACCATTCTTCCGTTTCCCTCGCCAGTCATCTCGCGAAAAATGCTCTGGAACGTCTCGTTGACCTTGTTGTAGGCGCTCATGAAGGTGTCAAGCTTCTTCCTCTCAAGTTCGTTCATGAACTCGAGGATGGCCAGTTTCTCCCGTTCGAGTTCTCCAATCCTGACTGAGAGGTGTTTGTATCCTTCTTTCTGTGATTCGTATTGTTGGGCGGCGAGCTGATTGATAGCACCTATCTCGTCGCGTTCCTGTTCGAGGACGCGTTTCATATCTTCAGCCTCCTTGATGAGGTCCGGGTGAGTCTCGAGCGGTGTCTCGAATCCGAGACCTCTAAGTTGTCCTTCGAAGATTGTTAGTTGAGCATCGACTTCTCTAAGTCCCGCTTTTAGATCGGTCACGCCTGCATTGAGTGGATCCATCATTTGCAGAAGTTTCCGAGTTGCCTTTTCAACTTCTACAAACTGTTCTTCGTACTTCTTCCTCTCCTGTCCCACGCTATCAAGATTTCCAACTAGGCGCTGCTTCTCCTCGTTAAACTGTTTCATCTCTTTCTCTAACGTTTCGAGTTGCTGATGCGCTTCGCTAGCTTTGGTCTCTTCGCGATGAATCTCAGAGTCGAGCGAGCGCAGTTGTATTCGGATCTGATCGATTCCCGGCCGAAGGGTCTCGAGAGTCGACTGTTGCGAGGAGAGACGTGAGTCCAGTTCGAGCTTCTCCCGAAGAGTGACCTGGTTCTCGGTAGTGGCTTGGTCTCGTTCCGTTTCGAGTTGAGAGAGAGCCGACCTTCGGGAATCAATTCTGAGCCTAGTCCTTTCCTCTTCTATGACTGCGAGCCGCCTCTTCATCTCCGCTTGCTTCTCCGCCGTCTCCTCCAACAAGACTTGTTCCTTTGCCATGGAGTTCTGTAGACTGTCAATTCGTCGGGTCGTCTGTTGCAGGAAGGTTCTCGTTCTTTCGAAGCTCTTCTTGGCAAGTTCTACGTCCCTTGCCAAGGCCTCTCGGGTCTTGCTTGCGGACACTCGGTCTTCCAAGAGCTCGTCTAGTTCTGTCTCAATACGGTCAACGTCGGATCGTGAGCGTTGCACGACAGTTTCCAGTGATTTCACCGTTTTCTCGAGACTTTCGAGTGCAGCGGATCGGGGAACTATGTTTGAGATCTCGAGTGGGGCTCTGTAGTAGCCACTTTCGAGGCCTCCTCCTGGCTCGTAGAGGTCTCCGCTGGTTACAACGCATCTTTGTCCCTTGGATGCTGTCAGGAAGGCCGCTCTTTGCGTTGTGGCGAGTATCGTATCGCCAAAGACGAATTGGACAGCGGGAGTAATGGACTTGTCGGACCGTATTACCTTCGAAAGAGGACCAATAACTCCAGAGACACTGTCAGCTTCGAGATCCAGATCTGAGAGCTCAAGATCTTCTATGGGAACGATCTTGACTCGTCCAAGCTTTGTGCGTTTCAGGCTTTCAACGCACCGGATTGCTACTTCGAGGTTTTTCACGACGAGCGCTTTCATCCAGCCAGCGCTCGCGGCCTGGATTGCCTTGCGGTATTCTTCGGGGAACTTGACGAGGTCCTCTAGACGACCGTAGACGCCCTTCAAAGCGCCCTCATCAGCCATCTCTTCAATCTTCTCGATGGCCTTGTCTTCGGCTCCAAGGTTGTCTGCCAGGTTCTTTTGGGTGTTGAATTCGACCACAGTGACTCTTGCCTTCTTTGCGACGTCAAGGGCTTCGTCGATCTCTTTTCTGCGCTGGTCCTTGAGCTCGCCGTACTCCTTTGTTTTCTGCTCGATTGATTCGAGCCGTTTTTCTTCCTCCTTCTGAAGTTTCTCCATTTCACGGATTCTAGTCTTCAGCTCTTCGGAGAGCCGGGCGAACTCCTTCTGGCGGGCTTCGAGGGTTTGCAGATGGCTGGCGGTTAGGTCAAGTTTTGTTGAACTGCCTTTGCTTTGAGCGGTTAGGTTTGAGAGCTCTTTTCCCAGGCCGTCGATTTCGTCCTGGACCTCGCGGAGATTCCTTGCGTCCTGGTCGAGGTAAGATCTCGCCGCGATGACCTTTTGGCTCATTTTTTCGACCTTGGCTGTGGAATCCTCTAGCTTGTCTTCGAGGACTTTCTTGTGTGACTGGAGGCTTTTGATCGAGCTGGCTAGTGGTTTGATGGAGGTTTCCATCTCTTCCGCTTGTTTTGTGAACGCTTCGCGTTGTCTTGTCCGGGTCGTAACAAGGTTCTTAGCGGTTTCCGCGGCGGACTTTGCCTCGACGATGCCCTTGCTGGCTTCTGCGATTCGTCTTTCGATAGCGAAGAGTTCTTGGTTTCCTTGGGTGACTGTCTTCTCTTCGAAGCTGCGTCGATCTTGTTCGATTTTTGCTCGCTGTTGTGTTAGGTCTTCTCTTTCATGTCTCACTTGATCGAGCTTGATCTGTTCCTGCTCAAGGGTCTGCGACATTTCCTGACGCCGGCGCTCGAGTGATAGAATCTGGGCGGAGAGGATGCGCGCGTGTTGGCTGTTTATCTCGGTCTTTAGAAGATTGAATCTGAGAAGGTCGTTTCTTTCTCTCTCCAGCTGTTCTATTCTTTGTCTAACTTCGTCAACTCTCGCGGCTGCCACCTTGAGGTTAAGGTCCGCTTCCTGCAACTGCACTCTTGCCTCGGCTTTCTTTGTCTCGAAGGTTCCGATTCCGATCAGGCTTTCCAGAATCTTTCTTCGTTCTTCTGTACTGATCTCGGCGAGGCGGGTGATGGCGTGTTGTGAGATGAGGTTGAACCCGGTGACCTGGATGTCTGCGGAGCTCATTATGTCCTGGACTTGTTTTCTGGAGAGGCGTCGGCCGTTGAGCCGGTAGATTCCTTCTCCGCCTTTCGAGAACTCTCTGGATATGGTCACCAGGTCAGAATCGACAGGTAGCTTTCGGTCGCTGTTATCGAACTGTACCGCTACGTAGGCGGATCGTGCTCCTTCGCCTTGGGACTTGTGGACTAGGTCGGATAGGCTTCTGCCTCGGAGTTCTCTAGGGCTGAGTTCGCCGAGCGCGAACTTTAGAGAGTCAAGGATGTTAGACTTGCCGGATCCGTTGGGTCCGGTTATGACGGTGAATCCGGTGCCGAGGTTGATGGAGACCTTCTTGTTGAATGTCTTGAATCCTCGGATGTCGATTCTCTTGATGAACACCAAGGCTGGAGCCCTGGACTCTCACTCGGAATCGTAACGTGTTCTCATCGGCCGTATCTTCTGTAGCGCCTCTGGTAGAGTCTAATGGCCCTTAAGAAATCGATTCTTCGAAACTCAGGCCAGTAAACGTCTACGAAGACAAGCTCGCTGTAGGCAGATTGCCAAAGGAGGAAACCGCTTAGACGCTCTTCGCCAGATGTTCGAATGACTAGGTCCGGGTTTGGGTTAGGGAGGTGTGCGGTGTAGAGGTATTTGTGGAATATTCCCTCGTCGA
>Ga0137396_10000945_pt1 | contig 14652 bp, 11 predicted proteins | sample czc16metaG_FD_108284 | JGI IMG/M metagenome (GOLD analysis project Ga0137396, IMG submission 108284) | Vadose zone soil microbial communities from Angelo Coast Range Reserve, California, USA - czcobulk3.16 metaG | ecosystem: Environmental > Terrestrial > Soil > Vadose zone | place: USA...
CGATTCGAACACGGGACGATGAGCTGACCGATTTTTTCGTCGAGCGTCAGCGTCTTCCTCGTCTGCTCGATCCAGCGCTCGGCGGCGCGATCGAGCGGCGGCTGCGCGGGGCGCGCCACCATCGCCGCTGTTGCAAGACATGCAACGACGAAGACACGAAAACACGAAGCCATCGCCGGATGGTAGCACGCGCGCACGCTACAATGATTCGTCCGAGCTCCCGCTGCGACGTGCTGTTCTTGATACGCCCGAGCGTTGCGCGCGAGAGCATCAGCGAGCGAGGGCCCGCGAGAAACAAGAAATGTCCGATCTCGAGCACAAAGCGCAGGCGCCACAGTCAGTGCGCTGCTTCGTCATCACCGTCAGCGACACGCGGACCGACGCGACAGACGCGAGCGGCCGCGCGATTGTGGCGCTGCTCGAAGCGGCGGGTCACCTGGTGTTGGGACGCACGATCGTGAAAGACGATCCCGAGCTCGTGCGCGGCACGATCGAACGCCAGCTCGCCAATCCGGGCGTGCAGGTGATCATCACGACCGGGGGCACCGGCATCACGTCACGCGACAGCACGTACGAGGCGATCGACACACTGCTGCAAAAGCGGCTCGATGGCTTCGGCGAGCTGTTCCGGATGCTGAGCTACGAACAGATCGGACCCGCCGCGATGATGAGCCGCGCCGCCGCTGGCCTCGTCGCCGGCCGCATCATCGTGTCACTGCCCGGATCCGAAGCCGCCGTGAGGCTCGCGATGGAACGGTTGCTGATCCCCGAGCTGGGACATCTGGTACAACAAGCGAGCCGCTGACGCTCGCCTGAAGGCTTCGCGCTACAGCTTCAGGGCGAAGGCTTTAGCCGAGCCGAACGATATGCGACCGTTCACATCCACGATTTCGCTCGAGGAAGCGCGCAAACGGCTCGACGCGCACGTTCGACCGATCGAACGGACCGAGCGCGTGCGCCTCGAAGACGCCGCCGGACGCGTGGCGGCGAGCGATGTCGCATCGCCGATCGACGTGCCGCCGTTCGCGCGATCGGCGATGGACGGGTACGCCGTCATCGCCGCGGATACGCAGAGCGCCAGCCGGTCCGCGCCCGCCGAGCTGCGACTACTCGATCGGATTTACACCGGCCAGATCTCGGCTGCCATGGTGATACGCGGCACCTGCACGGAAATCGCGACCGGTGCGCCGCTGCCCGCCGGCGCCGACGCCGTCGTGATGGTGGAGGACACGGCCAAGGCGATCGACGATCGCATCCAGATTCTCGCGTCAGCGGCGGCCGGCCAGAACATCGGCAGGCGCGGCGCCGACATCGCGACCGGCGATCGCGTCGTGTCAACCGGCGACGTCCTGACGCCGAGCCGCACCGGCGCGGTTGCCGCGATCGGCCGCGCCGACGTCGAGGTGTTCGCGAAACCGCGCGTCGCGATCCTGTCGACCGGCAACGAGGTCGTCGAGCCTGGACAGTCGCTGGCGCCCGGTCAAATCTACGACGTCAACCGCTTCACGCTGAGCGCGATTGTGTCGGCGCACGGAGGGATTCCCGAAGCGCATCATCCCGCCGAGGACACGATCGACGCGCTCGTGGCCGCGCTCGACACGTGCGCGCAGGCGGACCTCGTCGTGTTTTCAGGCGGCAGCTCCGTCGGCGAGCGCGACCTCATCGTCGACGCCATCGCGTCGCGCGGCGAGATGATCTTTCACGGCATCGCGGTGAAGCCCGGCAAGCCGACTGCGTTCGCGCTGGTGAAGGGCACGCCGTTTTTCGGCATGCCCGGCAATCCGACATCGTGCCTGTCGAACGCGTACATCCTGCTCATCCCGTACCTGCGCGCGCTCGCTCGTTTGCCGCCGCACACGCCGCGGACGATCCGCGTCCCTCTCGGGCGACGGATCGTCTCGGCCGCCGGGCGCCACCAGTTCTATACCGTACGCCTCCGCGACGGCGCCGCCTTTCCCGCGTTCAAGGGATCCGGCGACATCACGAGCTTGTCGCAGGCCGACGGCTACATTGAAATCGCGGCCGATCAGAACGCGGTTGAAGAAGGAACCGCGGTGACGGTTACCCTCTTCTGAATCGGCCAATCGGGACATCTGGTTATCGGGTACGTCGATTCCCGATGACCCGATGACACGTTTCAGCGCCGTCCGATCCGTCGTTCGTATTCCAACTCGAGGAGATCGGCCGTGTGAAGATCGAAGGCCGGCGCGCGGCGTTCGTACGCACCGCGGAACTCGGTGTGACAGCGGTAGCAGACGGTCACGTCCTTCAAGCGGCCATACACGAGGAGGTCGATGAGCGCCGCCGATCCGAGAATGCTGTACGCGATCAAATCGCGGCCGAACCAGTAGAAGCCGGCGCTGACCAGCGCGCCGATGATGACGACGGTGAGGCCGATCTTGGGATCGAAGTCCTTGCGGATGTAGAAATCGGCGCCGGCACAAACGGGACAGCGATCGACAGCGGCGTCGGCGCGCACCGCGTCGGTGATCGCCAGCGGGATTTCGCGCCCGCAGCCACCGCACCTAATCGTCGCCGGCGCATCAGCGGCGTGAACAGGCAGGCCCGCATCGCATTTCGGACACTTCGCGAGGATTTGCACGAGCCTACGCTAACCGAACGCGACCGCGAAGGCACGAAGGTACGAAGAGAAATGCGTTCGCGCGTCAGCGAAGGCGGCGAGCAGAAGAATCAGGATCGCGAGGATGGGCACCTGCACCGCACGTTACCACACCGCGACGGCCGGCCTACAGGCCGGCCGATACACAAGCTGGTAAGACGGACATCGAACGGCTGGCGGGGCCGGCCTTCAGGCCGGCCCGCGCGCGAGCGGTCCAAACAGACCCGCCTACTCTTCTCTCAGCGCCTCGGTCGGTTCGAGACGCGACGCGCGCAGCGCGGGCAGATAGCTGGCGAGCATCGCGACCGCCCCGAGCGCGGCCGCCGACATCACGAGCGTCGACGGATCGCCTGGCTGTAGACCGAAGAGCAACGTGCTCGCGGCCCGCGCGGCCATCACCGCCATCACGCCGCCGACGACGAGGCCGGCGCCGAGCAGCAGACCTGCCTCGCGCATCACCATGCGCACCACGTCGCGGCGGTCCGCACCGAGCGCCATGCGAATGCCGATTTCGTTTCGCCGCCGCGCCACCATGTACGACATGACGCCGTACAGACCGATCGTCGCGATGAGTCCCGCCAGCGCACCGAAGAAGCCGGACAGCGTCGCCATCAGCCGCTCGCGCAGCAGCGACTCGCGCACCTGGTTCCGCATCGTGTCGAACTGAAGAATGATCGACCCGTTGATCTCGGTGACGGCCGACGAGACTTCCGACGTGATCGTCGCCAGCGGCGCGCTCGAACGCACCACGACCTGCAGAAACGGCGACATGTCTTTCTCATCCGCCTGCGATGCGGGAAAAAACCCGATCGGACCGAACGACTCTCGCAGATCGGTGTATTTCGTGTCTTTCGCGACGCCGACGATCTGGAACCGCGGACGCGGCACACCCGGGGGCTCCTCGATCTGAAACCCCTGGCCGATCGGATCCTGTCCGTCGAGATACTTCTTCACGAACGACTCGGTCACGATCACGACCTTCTCCGACGTCGTCGTGTCACGGCGAGCATCGAAGTCGCGGCCCATGAGAATCGGCGTGCCCATGGTCTTGAAATACCCGGCGCTCACGCTGTTGAAGTTCACGACGGCGTTCTTCGGCTTCTTGCCGTTGATCACGACGCTGTTGTTCCAGCCGCTGCCGCTGACGGGGACGATGAACGCGTTCGCGGCGGACTCGACGCCGGGCAATGCCGCCAGCCGCGCCGTGATGCTCTCGAACACCGGCGGGAGCTGCTCGGGGGGAACGCCGGTGCGCCGCATGTCCAGGCTCGCGATGACAATGCCGTCCTGGTTGAACCCGGCGTCGAGCGTCATCAGATTGCGCAGGCTGCGAACGAACAACAGCGCGCCGACGACCAGCACGAGCGACAGCGCGACCTGCGCGACGACGAGCACCCGCCGCACGCCAAACCGCTCGCGCGTGTCCGTGGAGCCGCGGCTGCCCGCTTTCATCGCGACGCCGGGAGATGTGCCCGTCGCGCGGATGGCCGGCAGCAGTCCGAAGATGAGGCACGTGACCGCGGCGAGCGACGCGGTGAAGGCGAAAATTCGCCAATCGAGCGACAGCGCGACGAAGATCCGGTTGTTGTCGGTGTTCAGGAACTCGACGAGGAACCGGCTGAGCCACTGCGCCAGCGCCGCACCGCACGCCGCGCCAATCGCCGCCATCAGCAGGCTTTCGGCCAGCATCTGACGGACGATGCGCCCGCGAGACGCGCCAATCGCGAGGCGCACCGCCACCTCGCGCTCGCGGGCAGTCGCACGCGCCAGCATCAGGTTCGCGAGATTCGCGCAGGCGATGAGCAGCACCAGCCCCGTTGTCGCGAGCAGCAGCCACAGCGGCGACTCGTAGTCGCGGCGCAGCGAGGACACGCCCGTGCCCGCAGGAAACGCGGCCAGCTTGAAGGTGAGATAGTTCTTCGCGTCCTCGGCGCCGTACCGCGGCGGCAGCGTGGTCTTGAAGATCGGCGGCGACACCGACGCGAGTTGCGACGTCGCCTGCTCGAGCGTCGCTCCAGGTTTCAACCGGCCGAAGACGGCCAGAAACCATACGTCCGGCTTCTCCAGTCCCGATCGCGCGCCGCGACTCAGCGCCTCGGCGCACAGCGGCACCACGACGTCGAACGTGCGCCCGACCTCGACGCCAAAGAAGCTCGCCGGCGTCACGCCGACGATGTCGTAGGCGTGGCCGTCGAGCATGACGCTGCGGCCAATCGCCGACGGGCTGCCGCCGTACTCGCGCTGCCAGAATCCGTAGCTGATGACCGCGGGCGGCGACTGACAGCCGCGGCGATCGTCGGCCGCCGTCAGCGTGCGGCCGAGCAGCACCGGCACGCCGAGCGTGCTGAAGAAGTCGCCGCTGGCCCACACGCCCATCGCGTAGCGCGCTTCACCGCCGTTGGTGAGATTGAAGCCGACGTTGGCGTACGCGAACGCGCTCGAGAACGTCTGCTGATGGTCGCGAACCTGTTCCCACAGTGGATTGGTCATCATCGGCCGCCGGCTCATGAAGCTGCCGGTGCGGCCGCCCGTGGTCTGGCCGATACGGACCTCGACGAGCTGCTGCGGATCTTTCACCGGCAGCGTGCGCAACCGGACCGCATCGAGCAGCTGAAAGATCGCAGTATTCGCGCCGACGCCGAGCGCGAGCGACAGAATGGCGACGATGGCAAAGCTGGGATTCAAACGAAGCAGGCGCGCACCGTACCGGAGATCGCGCCACGCACTGTCGAGGAAGCTGATGGTGTTCATTTGGTAGATGTCCTCACGGACCAGGGTTCGGTTACCAAGCTTGCGCTGCGCGGCCAGGCGCGCGTCCTCCGGCGTCATCCCGCGCGCGATGTTGTCGTCGGTTTCGATCGCGAGATGCGCTTCGAGCTCGCGTGCGCGCTCGTCGTCCCACCGGCTTCGATGAAAAAAGCGTTTGATGCTCATGCGGGCCGCAGAATGCGGTTCACCGCGCGCACGATTTCGTCCCACCGGTTGGTCTGTTCGGTGAGCTGCTTCTTGCCCGCCGGCGTCAGCCGGTAGTACCGCGCCTTGCGGTTGTTCTCGGATGTGCCCCAGAACGAGGCAATCCACTTGCGATCCTCGAGCCGGTGCAGCGCCGGATACAGCGATCCATGCTCCACCGCGAGCACGTCGTCGGACTGCCGCTCGATGGCGTAGGCAATCGTGTGGCCGTGCGCCGGCCCGAGCGCCAGCGTCTTCAGAATCAAGACGTCGAGCGTGCCCTGCAGCATGTCCCCATGAATGGGCGCGGTCCCGCGTTTCGGCATAGACCCGCGATCTTACTCCACTAGATCATCTATGGGTAAGACGAAAAATTGTGCAATTCGTTAGGTAAAGTCTCAGGAAGACGTTCTAGGGGTCAGTGGCCCGCAAAGAACGACGGGAGCGGCAGATCGCGCATCGTGTGGAGGCCGGGCTCGGCGCCGATCACGTGCGGAATCGAGTTGACGACGATCGACGCCGTGGCGACGTCGCCGTGGATGCCGCCGGCGATTTTCATCGACAGACGCGGCGACCCTTCGATGTCGACCGAGTCGTACGATTCCGGCGCGCCGAGGTACGCCTCCATGTGCAGGCGGATGACCGGCTCGCCTTTGCGGTAGCCGACGCCGTCCTGCAGAATGCCGGAGACGTACCCCGGATCGACGGCGAGGAACTCGCTCGAAATCGTCACGGACGCGAGCTTCGGCTGGATGTCGTCGGTGATGCGGTCGAGCGTCCAGCCGAGCGCGTCCGCAATCATCGCGATCGATTCGGTCAGGCCCACATGGCGCACGCTGCCGTCGTCGACCTTCTTCTGGAACTGTTCGGTCGTGAGGCCCGCGCCGATCTTCTGCTGGAACGGCAGCCGGCGGATGCGCGCATCCTGAACGCGATTGACGACGACGCGGTCCACGCGCTCGCACACGGCGGTCAGCGCAATCGGTAACGCGTCCATCGCGAAGCAGGGATTCACACCCGTGCCGAGGACGGCGACCTTCGCCTTCTTCGCCCAGTCGTGAATCTGCCGCGCCTGCCGGATGTGTGTGTAGCCCGGATACGACAGCTCCTCGGTCGTCGACACGATCGGCGTCTTCGTCTTCAGAATCTGTTCGATCAGCGGTATCACTTTTTTGAGCGACGAGCTCGTACACAACACGACGATGTCGGGCTTGGCCGCCTTCAGCGTTTTCTTGGCGTCGCCGGAGACGATCACGCCGAGGCGCTTCTTGAAGCCGACGACGTCGCCGAGATCGCGTCCTTCTTTGGCCGGATCGATGTCGATGGCGCCGACAATCTTGAAACCGGGACGCTGCGCGACCTGCTTGACGATCGCTGCACCAATCGGGCCCAGCCCGAAATGCATCACGCGAATGTTGGGCATAGCCGCAAATTATACCTGTTGTACGATGCCCCAAATGGCTACCAAGGGCGGGAAACGAGAGGACACGAACGAACAGCATCCCGGCAACCTGACGCGGGACCACGTGGCGTGGGCATACCGCTTGCTGCTCGATCGCGATCCGGAGAACGAGGACGTCATCGGTTCGAAGCTCGCCGGCTCGCGTGACACGCGCGAGCTGCGCAATCACCTGATGACCTCCGCCGAGTTCCGCGACAAGAACCGCGACTACGCGCACACCAACGAGCGCACGATCGTCATCAAGGAAATCGGCCCGAGAGAGAGCTGCGTGCGGCTGTTCGTCGATCTCTCCGACCACGTCATCGGCCTCAACATCATCCGCGGCACCTACGAACGCGACGAGATTGAGTACGTGCGCCGTGTGCTGAGGCCGGGGGACATCGCGCTCGACGTGGGCGCGCACATCGGGTTCTTCACCATTCAGATGGCAACAATGGTCGGGCCTGGCGGCCGCGTCTATGCGTTCGAGCCGTTCGACGCGAATGCGGAGCTGCTGGAGCGTTCGATCGCCGAGAACCGCTTCGGGGAGCATGTCGTCTTCGAGCGCGCGGCGGTCGGCGCCACGTCGGGATCGGCGACGCTCACGTTTCCAGTCGAAACGCTCAACTCGGGCGGCGCCTATCTGCTGCGCGCCGGCACGGCACCGCTCACCGGGAATCTGCAGAAGAGGGTGGAGGTGGTCGCGCTGGACGAGTTCAGGCTGCCGCATCCGGTGCGGTTCATCAAGATGGACGTCGAGGGCGCGGAGCCCCAGGTGCTGAAAGGCGCCGAGCGTCTGCTGAAGGAAGACCGGCCCGTCATTCTTTCCGAGCTGCACCCCACGCAGCTCCAGCGCGCGTCTGGCGTCACGGCCGACGAGTTCCTCGCACAGCTTCCGGGATTCGGGTATCGTGCGCAGGATTTGAGCGGCAACCCGATCGATCGAGCGTCGCCGGACGGGATCGTGTCGGTGGTGTTGGTGCCGCTCGGCTAAAGCCGTCGCGCTACGTTCGAAAGCCTTCGCGCTACATTTGGAAAGCCGTCGCGCTACACTCTGAGCCTTCGCGCGACACATGCGAGTCGTTCTCATCCTTCTCGTCGCCTCGACCGCATCGGCGCAGCCCGCTGCACTCTCGCCGCGGAACGCCAACTACACGATCGACGCCACGCTCGACGCGGCCGGCCACACGATCACCGGATCGGAAGTGATCACGTGGCGCAACATCACGACGCGCGCCGCGACCGACCTGCAGTTTCATCTGTACTGGAACGCGTGGAAGCACGACCGAACGACGTTCATGCGCGAGCGCGCGCTTGGATCCGGCGGCGCCGCGAATCAGCCGCAGCGCGCCGATGCGGATCGATCGCGTATCGACGTCACGTCCCTCAAACTCACGTCGCCCGCGACCGCCGAGCTCACCACGCAGATCCACTTCATCCAGCCGGACGACGGCAACGCGGATGACGAGACGGTGATGGCGGTGCCGCTGCCCCAGCCGGTCGCGCCCGGCGGCAGCACGACGATTGAAGTGAAGTGGACGGCGCAGATCCCGCGGCCCGTCGCGCGCACTGGTGTCATCGGCAACTATTTCTTCATCGCGCAGTGGTTCCCGAAGCTTGGCGTCTTTCAGGACGACGGATGGAACTGTCATCAGTTCCACGCGCACACCGAGTTCTTCTCCGACTACGGCGTCTACGACGTCTCGTTGACGGTGCCGCAGGGATGGATGCTCGGTGCCACCGGAGTCGAGCGCGACCGGCGCGATAGGGCCGACCCGGCGGATCGAAAAACCACGACGCATCGGTACTATCAGGAAGATGTGCACGACTTCGCCTGGACGACGAGCCCTGACTACATCGAGCGCACGGCGCGGTTCGATCACGGAACGCTGCCGGCGGTCGACATGCGGCTGCTGCTCCAGCCGGAGCACGAAGGTCAGGCCGATCGCCATTTCGACGCGACGCGCGTGGCGTTGAAGTACTACGGCGAGTGGTTCGGCGCCTATCCGTACGGCCACATCACCATCGTCGACCCCGCGTATCAAAGCGGCGCGGGCGGAATGGAATATCCGACGCTCTTCACGGCCGGCACTCGCTGGCTCGCGCCCGATCGCGTCACGACGCCCGAAGGCGTGACGGTGCACGAAGCCGGCCACCAGTTCTGGTACGGTCTCGTCGGCAACAACGAGTTCGAGGACGCGTGGATGGACGAAGGGTTCAACACCTTCTCGACCGCGCGCGCGATCGCGCAGGTGTACGATCCGAATTACCTCGCGGTGCGATATTTCGGCGGTTTCATTCCGTGGATGTTCAGGGACATCGTTCTCGCCCGTGAGACCGCAGGCAACGGCCTCGCCAGCTATCGACACGACGCGAAGGCGGACAAGCAGTCGACGCCGACATACGGGTACTACCCGCCGACCTCGAGCAGCATCACGTACAGCAAAACGGCGCTGTGGCTGAACACGATGGAGCGCTGGCTCGGTTGGCCCGCGCTGCAGAAGATCATGTCCACGCACTTCGAGCGGTGGAAGTTCAAGCATCCGAAGCCGCAGGACTTCTTCGACGTGACCACCGAGGTGCTGGGCCGCAACATCGGTTGGTACTTCGATCAGGTGTATCGCAGCTCCGACGCGTTCGACTACGGCGTGCAGGATCTGAAGAGCACACGCGAGCAGGACCAGTACCGCACGACCGTCGTCGTCCGCCGGTACGGCGAGGCGACGTTTCCCGTCGACGTACTCGTGACGTTCAAGAACGGCGAGCGTGCCACTGAACATTGGGACGGCAACGATCGCTGGACGCTCTACGCCTACGATCGGCCGGCGCAGGCGTTGTCGGCGGAAGTGGATCCCGATCGCGTGCTGCTGCTGGACGTCAACCTGACCAACAACTCGCGGACGCTCGAACCGAAGGGTCCCGCGGCGGCGACCAAGTGGTCGCTGAAGTGGATGGTGTGGCTCCAGGACCAGTTGTTGTCGTGGGCCTTCTTCGTATGAGCGCGTGGCTCGACGGCATGCGCCGCGTCAACCGCGCGCCGCTGATTCTGGCCGGCGTGTGGGTGATGACGCTCCTCGTCAGCCTGCCGCTGACGCTGGCACTGCGCGAGACGCTCGCGCAGCATCTGGGCTCGAGTCTCGCCGGCGATCGCGCGGCGAGCGGCGTGGACTACGACTGGATGCAGGAGTTCAGCGACGTCGCGACGGGAACGGCGGTCACCTTCCGGCCGACCATTCTCGGGTTCGGCGCGGTGCTCGACAACCTGAGCGCGTTCCTCGACGACACCACGCGTCCGGTCGCGATCGTCGCGTTCGCATCGGCCTACGTGGTGTTGTGGATCTTCCTGGCCGGCGGCATCCTCGATCGCTACGCGCGCGATCGCGCGACACGCTCGAGCGGATTCTTTGCCGTCTGCGGCGTCTTCTTCTTCCGCTTCGCGCGTCTGGCGGTCGTGCAGGGCATCGTGTACGCGTTTCTCTTCGGCTGGATGCACGCGTGGCTGTTCGATCGACTGTATCCCAATCTGATTCGCGATCTGACCGTCGAGCGGACCGCGTTCCTGATCAGGCTCGCGCTCTACGCGGTCTTCGGACTCGTCCTGGCGGGATGCAATCTGATCTTCGACTACGCGAAGGTGCGCGCCGTCGTCGAGGATCGGCGGAGCGTGCTCGGTGCCATCACCGCCGCGGCGCGTTTCATCGGACGCAATTATGCGGCGGCGGTGTCGCTCTACCTGCTCGACTTCCTGCTGTTCCTGATCGTGATTGCCGCGTACGCGGCGGTCGCGCCTTCCGCCGGTGGCATCGGCGCGTCGATGTGGATCGGCCTGATGGTCAGCGAGCTGTACATCGTCGCGCGACTGTGGGTGAAGCTGGTGTTCTGGGCGTCAGAGATCGCGCTGTTCCAGGAGCGGCTGGCCCACGCGGGCTACGTCGCCCGGCCGGAGCCGACATGGCCGGACTCACCGGCCGCTGACGCCATCGGGTAGCCCGGGTGAGTGATCGCGTGGGTCGCTATCACGTATGAAAAAAAAGGCGCCACAGCTGGTGGCGCCCTTTCCAATCGAATTGGGAGTTTACTACGCCGCGTTCGCGATCACGGTCTTGATGGCCTCGGCGTCGAGCGATTCGACCACGAGCAGCTCTTCGGCCATCGCGCGGACGGCGGCGCGGTTCTTCGCAATGATCTGGCGCGCGGTTTCGTAGCCGCGCATCACGACCTCGCGGACTTCATCGTCGACGCGCTGCGCGGTCGCTTCGCTGATGCCGACGCCTTTGTCGGTCTCCCACGGGTTGCCCGGCGTGCGGTACGCGAGCGGTCCGAGCGCCGCCGACATGCCGAACTCGCAGACCATGCGGCGCGCGATTTCGGTCGCGCGCTCGATGTCGTTGCCGGCGCCGCTCGTCATCTGACGGAGGAACAGCTCTTCGGCGATGCGCCCGCCCATCAGGATCGCAATCTGCGCCTCGAGGAATTCACGCGTGTGGGTGTGGCGATCGCCTTCCGGCAGCTGCATCGTGACGCCGAGCGCGCGGCCGCGCGGGATGATCGTCACCTTGTGGAGCGGATCGGCGTGCGGCAGCAGCGCTGCGACCACCGCGTGCCCCGACTCGTGGTACGCGCAGGTCACGCGCTCGTGCTCGCTCATCGTCAGCGACTTGCGCTCGGCGCCCATCAGCACCTTGTCGCGCGCCTGATCGAAATCGTAGTCGGTGACGATCTGCCGCCCGCTGCGGACCGCGAACAGCGCCGCCTCGTTCACCAGGTTCGCGAGCTCCGCGCCGGAGAAGCCGGGCGTGCCGCGCGCAATCTGCCGCAGATCGACTTCCGCGTCGAGCGCGACCTTCTTCGCGTGGATGTGGAGAATCTGCTCGCGCCCCTTCACGTCCGGCGTGCCGACCGTCACCTGACGATCGAAGCGGCCGGGACGCAGCAGCGCGGGATCGAGAATGTCGGCGCGGTTGGTCGCCGCGATGACGACGATGCCCTGATTCGGCGCGAAGCCGTCCATCTCGACGAGCAGCTGGTTCAGCGTCTGCTCGCGCTCTTCGTGGCTGAGCGAGTTGCCGCCGCGGCTCCGGCCCACGGCGTCGAGCTCGTCGATGAACACGATGCACGACGGATGACGCCGCGCGTCGCGGAACAGCTTGCGGATGCGCGAGGCGCCGACGCCCGCGTACATCTCGACGAAGTCCGATCCGCTGGCGAACAGGAACGGCACCTTCGCTTCGCCCGCGATCGATTTCGCGAGCAGCGTCTTGCCCGTGCCGGGAGGGCCGACGAGGAGCACGCCCTTCGGGATCCGGCCGCCGATGGCGGAGAAGCGCTCCGGCTCGCGCAGGAAGTCGACGATCTCCTTCACTTCTTCTTTCGCCTCGTCCACGCCGGCGACGTCGGCGAACGTCACTGTGCTCTCCGATGGATCGGCCTCGCGCGCCTTGCTCTCGAGCGCGGGAATGCGTCCCGTCGTCACGCGATAGAGCGTGAGGCCCAGCACGGCGATGAAGCCCAGGCCGAGCACGAGCGCGCCGTAGCTGTACGCGGCAGGCTCGGCGGCGGAGCGCACGTCGATACGGATGTTCTTCTTCGCGAGGTCCGGCACGAATGCGGCATTCGCGGTCACGTAGTTCGCTGGTGCGACCGTACGGAACGCCTGCCCCGTCGTCACCTTGAAGTCGAGCGTGTCGCCGCTGACGACGACTTCGGTCACGGCGCCGCGATCGAGATGACGCAGCAGATCGGAGAACGGCACCTGCGCGACGTCGACTCCGGCGCGGCTGCGCAGCAGCACGACCGCGACGATGAGGAGAACGACCAGCGAGGCGGCGCCAATCCAGAGGGTGCGGCGGGACCACTTGCGAGCGAACACGTTGATGCTCCGATCCGTGCAGAGAGACAGTCGCCTCGCGGAGGGCGCTACCGCGCAGGAGGTGTTTCCCTTTGGTCTGTAATAGGAATTTCCGCGGGGGACGCGGAAACGTGCAGAGATTCTACACGACTGCCGAGTGATTGTAAACGCAAATGTCTAAAGAACTTACCCCATCCATACGCGTCGGATGCTCCGGATGGCAGTACAAACATTGGCGTGGCGACTTCTATCCGCCCGACCTGCCGCAAAGCCGGTGGTTGGAGTACTACGCCGAGCGCTTCAATACCGTTGAGATCAATAACACCTTCTATCGGCTGCCCGACGCCACGACTTTCGCTTCCTGGGGCCGGCGCGTGCCTCGCGGGTTCGTGTACGCCCTGAAAGCGAGCCGGTTTTTGACGCACATGAAGAAGCTCAAGGATCCCGAGGGTCCGCTCGAGCTCTTCTTTACGTGCGCAAAATTGCTCGGCTCGGCGCTCGGGCCGGTCCTTTATCAATTGCCTCCGCGCTGGCCACTGACACGGGTGAGCCTCGCCCGTTTCGAAACGTTTCTGAAGGCGTTGCCGCGGAGACGCCGTCACGCCGTCGAATTCCGGGAGCCCTCGTGGTATGCAGACGAGGTGTTCGCGTTGCTTCAACATCATCGCGTCGCGCTGTGTCTGCATGACATGAAAGGATCGGCGACCGGCACGCTTACCATCGGTCCGTTCGTGTACGTCCGATTCCACGGTCCAGCGCCCGCGGCCGGCGCGAGCACCGCGAGTCTTCGAGCGGCGCAGCGCCAGCGAGTGGGGGTGGGGCCCCACGAGCATCAAGAAACAAAATACAGCGGCCGCTACAGCGATGCCGCGCTCGACGCCTGGGCCGAGTGGCTCGCCGGACAGGTGCGCGCCGGCCGGCCGATCTACGCGTACTTCAACAACGACACAGGAGGCCATGCGCCGCGCGATGCGATTCGCCTGCGCGAACGCATCGCGCGGCTCACTTCTTTGCACTGGCGGCGGGGCCCCACCCCCGCCGCGAGCTTGCGCTGACGCCTCGCCTCGGATCCACTCGTCCTCGGCTCGCCGTGGCCGCGGGCGCTGCGATGCTGTTCGCTTACGCGATAAAATCCATCGGCATGTCGCGAAGTGATCGGATTGCCGGATGGATGCGGCAGCTGCTCCATAGATCCGGCGGGCGCGGATTCGTCGTCGGTCTGAGCGGCGGGATCGACTCCGCCGTCGTCGCGCGCCTGGCGCAGCTTGCAGCGCCGGGCAACGTCCTGGCCCTGATCCTTCCGTGCCACAGCGATCCGCAGGACCAGCGCGACGCGATGCTCGTCGCGAATCACTTCTCGATGACAACGGCGCGCGTCGACTTGTCGGCGAGTTACGACGCGCTTGTCGCGGACGTGCAGGCCGCGCTCGGAACGCTGCCCGAGCCGATGAGAGCGACGACGCCGGCCGATCCGCTGCGCGGGCGCGTGCCGCTCGCGAACATCAAGCCGCGGCTGCGGATGTCGACGCTGTATTTCTTCGCCAACACGCTCAACTACCTCGTCGCGGGCACCGGCAACCGATCGGAGCTGTCGATCGGCTACTTCTCGAAGTACGGCGACGGCGGCTGCGATTTGCTGCCGATCGGACAACTCGCCAAGAGCGAAGTGCGCGCCATGGCGCGCGAGCTGAACATCCCGCCGGCGATCATCGAGCGCACGCCGAGCGCCGGTCTCTGGCTCGGGCAGACCGACGAAGAAGAAATGGGCTTCACCTACGCGGATCTCGAGCG
>Ga0137396_10000946_pt1 | contig 14626 bp, 13 predicted proteins | sample czc16metaG_FD_108284 | JGI IMG/M metagenome (GOLD analysis project Ga0137396, IMG submission 108284) | Vadose zone soil microbial communities from Angelo Coast Range Reserve, California, USA - czcobulk3.16 metaG | ecosystem: Environmental > Terrestrial > Soil > Vadose zone | place: USA...
TCCCAAGTCGGTGGACGAGGCGTTCGATTTGATGGCAGGCTACCTCCGCTCGCACGGCGAAGGAGGCCGCCCTCCCGTGTGTCTTCACCGCGAGGTGTTCTCCACCGTATCGAGCAGTCTGATCGCGCTCGGCGTGAGCGCCGGCCCTCGATACGTTCACGCGCCCGGACCCCCGTGCGTCACGGAGTACCGGGACTTCACCGCGCTCCTGCGAAGGGACGGAGACTGAGGTGACCCGCGATTTCGTTGTCTGGTCCTTCTACGCCTATTTCACGCTCTTCCTCCTCGTCGAGTTCGTGTTCACACGCTTCCGCCTCGGTTCGAAGGGGCAGGGGGACAAGGACCACCTCTCGTTGCTGTTCTTCTTCGTCCTGCCCTTCGTGGGGATGTTCCTGTGGATGGCCGGGATCAATCGCGGCCTCGTGCCGGCGAACCCGTCCTGGCCTCAGTGGATCCCGGGGTACGCCCTCGGCCTGTGCGGCTTCGCGGTCAGGATCATCGCGAAGCGGACCCTGGGAAGCTTCTTCACGGTGCGCGTCCAGCTGCAGGCGGATCACAAGGTCGTGGATCAAGGGATCTACGCCTCCGTGCGCCATCCCCTCTATCTCGGATACATACTGGAGTGGATGGCCCCGCCTCTGATCCTGGGCAGCCCCGCGGGGTTTCTGTTCGTCACCCTTCCGATCACGATCGGTGTGCTTCAGAGGATCCCGCGCGAGGAGACGCTGCTTCAAGAGGGGCTCGGAGAGAAATACCGGGCCTACATGGGAAGGACGAAGCGGCTGATCCCGGGGGTGTGGTGATTTTGGTATCATCCCGGCTTGTGCGCGAGACAGGCGCGCGTAGCACAGCCACCCCCTCGTACCCGATCAAGGAGGCTCAGGTGAATCCTCGCCGCCCCTTCACCGCTCTGCTCGCCGTTCTAGCCACCGTTCTGCTGGTTTCGACGGGAGTCGGACGCGCGGACACCAGCGTGGGCCTTCACGGCGGCTTCAGCTCCAGCCCGGACCAGTTCATCGTGGGTCCCCACGTGAACCTCGCCCCGGTCGCGGACAATCTGTACATCGTCCCGAGCGGCGAAGTTGGATTCGGAGACCACGCCTTCACGATGGCGTTCAACGGGGATCTCCAATACCGCTTCGTGGTGCATCGGAGCAAGGTGAGGCCCTACGCCGGCGGCGGGCTCTCGGTCTACTTCGTCGATCCCGAGGGCCTCGGCGGCAGCGACACGCATATGGGCGCGGACATCCTCGGTGGCATGTTCTTCGGAAAGCTGAACCGCCGGCCGATGTTCGTGGATGTCAAACTGGGTCTCACCACCGAAGTGCCGGATTGGAAATTCCAGTTCGGGTTCGAGTTCTAGCGCGGACCTAGGCGATTTCCACCGCGAACGTCATCTCCACCTGCTCCGGAGCCATGCAGCGTGTGTCGTCGCACGCCTGGAAGCGAATCCGCGCGACGACGGGCGCTCGGCCCGGAGGCAGACCCGGGTCGGTCCGGATCGGAACCCGGATCGTGACCTTTCCCGCATAGACCGACAGCCGCTCCCCCCCGATCGGTGAAAGCGATCCATCCGGGAATCGCATTTCCCCGGGTGTCAATCCCTCGGCGAGGCCCAGCGCGACCGAGGTCGCGACGAGCTCGGCGCGCGATGGCTTCGCGGACTGCACGTGCCATCCCGGCTCGATCTCCAACGTGAGACGAAGCTCGGCGGCTTCGCCGGGAGCGATACGGCGCTTGTCGAGATCGGCGGTCGCGATGACCGGTCCGCGCTGGGCGCGAGCGAGCGGCCCGCGCGGCGCCGACTGCGGTATGGGAGCGGATTCGGCCGCCTCAGGCTTCGCCTCGCTCCACGCCAGGAACGCGAGCAAGAGATGCTCCGCCGCCCGGGGGGCCTCCTGCAAGATTCCCGCGAACGCGCGGAACATCTTCGCGGCGTGCTCCTCGTAGCCCTTCTCGCCGGTGAGGAGCCAGAGACGCACCAGCACCCGCGCGGCCAGGCCATTCCCCGAAGGCACCGCCTGATCGATCACCTCTTTCGTGCGCGCGATGAGCGATTCGTGGTCGCTCGCGACAAAGAAGAACCCTCCCTCGTCCGGATCCCAGAACCGCTCGAGCATCGAGGTGACCAGACCGCGCGCTTCGTCGAGCCACATGAGTTCTCCGGTCACCTCGTGAAGATCCAGCAGCCCCCAGGCCAGGAACGCGTGGTCCTCCAGGTACGCGGGCAGCCGCGCCTGCCCCGCGCGCCACGAGCGCAGGAGCTTTCCGTCGCGCCTCAGCGCGCGCAGCACGAATCGCGCGGCGCGCACGGCGGTGTCCGCGTAGTCGCGGCGCTCGAACACGCGCCCCGCCCGCGCGAAGGCCCCGATCATGAGACCGTTCCAGCTCGTGACTACCTTGTCGTCGAGCCCGGGCGCCGGACGCTGGCGCCGAACCTCCAATAACCGCCCCCGGCCGCGATCCGTCCTCGCCCGCAGCGCGTCCTCCGCCAGACCCTCCGCGCGGGCTTGCTCGGCCCAGGATCGCTTCAGGTGCGGAATGTTCCCCGGCTCTTCCCCGGTCACGGGGTCCACGAAGTTCGCGGTCTCCTCGATCCCGTACACCCGCGCCAGGAGCTCCCCCTCCTCGAGGCCGAGAATGTCGGTGATCTCTTTCAGGACCCAGAGGTAGTACGCGCCCTCGCCCCCCTCGGAGTCGGCGTCGAGCGCGGAATAGAAACCGCCCTCTTCCGCGGTCATCTCGCGTGCGACCCAGGCGAGCGTTTCCTCGGCGACCCTCCGGTACTCCGGATCTCTCCAGCGCGCGAACGCTTCGGTGTAGACCGCGACGAGCTGGGCGTTGTCGTAGAGCATTTTCTCGAAATGCGGCACGAGCCAGATCGCGTCGGTCGCGTAGCGGTGGAATCCGCCGCCGATGTGATCGCGGATTCCTCCCATCGCCATGCCGTCGAGCGTCCCCCGCGCGACCGCCACGAGATCTTCCCGCGGGGAAGCCGCGGTCGCGCGCAGGAGGAATTCCAAGGCGCCATGCGGCGGAAACTTCGGCGCCCCGCCGAAGCCCCCGTAGTGGCGGTCGTAGGTATGGACGAGCTCCTCGAGCGCGCGGTCCGCGACGGAGCGGTCCAGAGGCCCGGAGGCCACGAACTGGCGTCCCCCTTCCATCTGCCGGAGGGCGCTCGCGAGGCGGTCCGCCGCCGCCACCACTTCCGAGCGACGCGCGGCGTAGGTTTCCGAAAGCGCCGCCAGGACCGAGGCGAAGCCGGGCCGGCCGCCCCGGTCGTCGGGCGGGAAGTAGGTGCCGCCCCAGAAGGGCTTCTGATCGGGCGTGAGAAAGACCGACATCGGCCACCCGCCCGAGCCCGTCAGGAGCTGCACCGCGCGCATGTAGATCTCGTCGACGTCGGGCCGCTCCTCGCGGTCGACCTTGATCGAGACGAAGTTTTCGTTCAGGAGCTTCGCGATGGTCTCGCTCTCGAAGGATTCGTGCTCCATCACGTGGCACCAGTGGCACGAGCTGTAGCCGATCGAGAGGAAGACCGGCTTCCCTTCGCGGCGGGCCTTGTCGAAGGCTTCCGATCCCCAGGGATACCAGTCGACGGGGTTCCACTGATGCTGGAGCAGGTAGGGGCTCTGCTCCTTCGCGAGACGGTTGGGGACGCTCCCCCCGGCGCGGGCCGCCTGGCTCACTTGCGCTTGCGCCCCGCGAGCACCGTCCGAACCGTCGTCATGAGCATGAGTGATTATATGTTCAACGGGATCACTCCTCGCAGGAATCGTTCTCATGTACCTCACCGGATTGCTCGTGGCGGGTTAGAATCGGCGGATGGACCGGCCGGTCATCATCGCCAGGGAGCTGACCAAGCGCTACGCGGAGCTCGAGGCGGTCCGCGGCGTCTCCTTCGAGGTGGGGAGCGGCGAAATCGTTGGATTTCTCGGGCCGAACGGCGCGGGGAAGACCACCACGGTCCGCATGCTCTCCTGCTTTCTCCCGCCGACCTCGGGCACCGCGAGCATCCACGAGCTGGATGTCCGCGAGCGGCCCCGCGACGTGAAGCGGCTCATCGGGGTTTGCCCGCAGGAAGACAACCTGGATCCGGATTTCCACGTGCTCAAGAATCTGCTCGTCTACGGCCGCTACTTCGGGCTCCCCCGGCGCGTCGTGCGTGACCGCGCGCTCGAGCTCTTGGCGTTCGTCGCGCTCTCGGACAAGGCTCACGCACCCATCCAGGCGCTCTCGGGCGGCATGAAACGTCGGCTCGTCCTGGCGCGCGCGCTGCTCAACGAGCCGCGCGTCCTCATCCTGGACGAGCCGACGACCGGCCTCGATCCGCAGGCGCGTCACGCGATCTGGACCCGTATCCGAGGCCTTCGCGCGAACGGCACGACCGTGCTCCTCACGACGCACTACATGGAGGAAGCCTCACAGCTCTGTGACCGCGTGGTGGTGATGGACGGCGGGAAGATCCTCCTCGAAGGCACCCCGCTCGAGCTGGTGGAGCGCGAGGTGGGACGGACGGTGGTCGAAGCCTGGAACTACGGCGAGGACTTCCTCCAGTTCGTGCGCGCGCTTCCCGGCCGTCTCGAGGAGGTCGCGGACCGCCTGTATTTCTATCCCCACGAGGGGGACCACGTCGAACGGCTCCTCGATCAGCGCTTTCCTTTACAAGAAAGGCTCATCCGGCGGGCGACCCTGGAGGACGTGTTCTTGAAACTGACGGGCAGGGCGCTCCGGGATTGAACGCGATGCGCGCGATTCTGTGTAATGTGTCGCTCCGCTCGTTCCGGGTGTGGCAGCGGGACCTCGACGTCTATCTCACCAACTGGAAGACGGAGTTCCTCCCGCCGCTCACGGAGCCGATCCTCTATGTCTTCGCGTTCGGCTTCGGGCTGGGCTCCCTGATCCACAAGATCGAATACGAAGGCCGGGAGCTGACGTACCTCCGATTCATGGCTCCCGGGATCGTCGCCGTCGCGATCATGTTCTGGAGCTATTTCGAGACGACGTACTCCTCGTTCGTGCGCATGTATTACCAGCGAACCTTCGACGCCATCCTCGCGACGCCGCTCCTCGTCGAGGACGTGATCCTGGGCGAGCTCCTCTGGGGGGCGACCAAGGCCGTCATCGCGAGCAGCATCATGCTCGGCATCCTTTCCCTGATGCGCCTCGTGGCATGGCCGGCGGGCCTGTGGGTGGTTCCGCTCTCGATGCTCGCGGGGATCCTCTTCTCGGCGCTGGGGCTCATCGTCACGGCCGTCACGAAAAACATCTCGTCGTTCAACCTGCCCATGTTCCTCATGATCATGCCCATGTTCATGTTCAGCGGGACGTTCTTTCCGGTCAGCATCCTGCCCAAGTGGGCGCTCGCGATCGCGTGGTGCCTGCCGCTCACCCACGTCTCCTACCTCGTGCGCGCCGCCGTTCTCGGATGGTCGCGCGGGCCGCTCGCCGTGAGCGTGCTCTACGTCGCCCTGCTCGCGGTCGTGCTCTCGGCGTTTGCGCTCAAGCTGATGAAGCGGCGGCTGATTCAGTAGTCGCGGGGCTGGCGGAGGGCGGGGGGTAGGAGGGCAGAGGCGGGAGCGCGGTTCCGGAGAGAACCGCGGTTCTCTAGCGCTCGAGCGTGCGAAGCCGCTCCTCGGCGACGCGCGCGGTCTCGGCATCGGACCCCGCGAGCTCGATGGCGCGGCGGTAATGGCCTTCGATCTCCTGATAGAGGATCGAATCCCCCGGCGCGTAGCGCAGGCGCGCGGCTTCGGCGAGATAGAGCCGCACCCGGGCGGAATCGCGGCCCGCTCCCCCCGAGGAGTAGAGGCTCTTGAGCTCCGGCTCCGCGCGCTCCAGCGCCCCCGGGGAGACGAGCGCGCCATCCCAGACCGGCGGGAGTCCGAATCGACCCAGGAGCGCATCGTACCGGGCGCCGGGAGCGTTCGACGCGTCGGCGAGGGACCGCGGGGCCGCGTTCGCCGCTTTTTTCTGAGGCTCTTCCCCGCCTTGGGATGCTGCGGGCGGCGGTTCCCCATTCTCGCCGATCTCTTCCCTGATCGTGACGGTTCCCTGGGCCGGCGCCCGCTGGGACACCCTGGTCTTATCGAGACTCTCGCGCTCCCCGAGCTGATCCTTCGCGTTCGCCTCGAGTTTCGCCGCGTCCCGCCTTTCGGCCTCCTGCTTCACCAGGTCTTTCTCACGCGCCAGGGAGCCTGACGCCGCCTCCCGCCGCGCCCGTGCCGCCACGTCCGACTTCGCGCCACCGGCCACCGCGGTGGAGTCGTTCATGCCCCCGCCCGGAGCCCTCATCGCCACCGGCGGCAACCGCGGCGTGACGGCGTGCTGATAGATCCCCTGCTTGATGAGGATCACCACCACGACGAGAACGGCCGCCGCGGCACTCGCGGTCGACAGAATGGCCGCCCAGGGAAGGCGCGGCACGTCTCTGATCCGATCGTCATCCCCGGTTCTCTCCCAGCTGCGGCGGCGCTCGCGCTCTCTCCAGGCGCCCGCGCGCCCGGGGATCTCGCCCGCGCGCCCGGGGATCTCGCGCGCGCCCCCCGGGGCCGCAGGCTCTTCACGAGCCTCCTCGGGAAGCGCCCCCTGCGCGCCGGCCGCGACGTCCGAGGCCGCGATCCGTGCGCGGACGCTCTCGTGCAGGCGCTCCAGATACTCGGCGGGGGCGCGATCGGGAGACTGACGGAGCTCGGCCTCGAGCGAGGAGACCTGATCGATGAACGAGCGGCAAATGCTGCAGCCCATGACGTGGGCTTCGATGAGGGCGCGCTTTTCGGGCCCGAGCTCTCCATCGCGATAGGCGAAGAGATCCTCGGAAGGCGGATGGTTCCGGTCGTCTCTCATGCTCATGGGCGGAATCTCGCGGCTCTCAATTTCTCCACTTCCTCGAGCAGGGCCTCGCGCGCGCGCGCCAGCCGGGACATGACGGTCCCCACGGGAACGTCGAGCGCGCTCGCGATCTCGGAGTACGGCAGGTCTCCGTCGACCCTGAGTGAGAGGATCGCGCGGTGCTCCTCGGAGAGCCCCGCCATCGCCTCCTCCACATCCATGAGGCGCTGCCGTCCCGCGACGTCCAGCGCGGCGTCGGGAATCCTCTCGGCGAGGGTCGCACCATCCGGTCCCGGCTCGTCCAGCGGCACGGTGGCTCGCCGGGAGCGCTGGCGGATCCGGCTCAGGGCGGACCTCGCGACGATCGTCAGGAACCACGGCCCGAACGCGCGGTTCAGGTCGAACCGCGGAAGGGCCCGGTAGGCTTTGACGTAGCTGTCCTGGACCACGTCGTCGGCATCCTCGTGGTTGCGCGTGATCCTGCGCGCCAAACGATAGGCGGGGCGTCGCGTGCGGCGTACAAGCTCGTCGAAGGCGTCGATCTCGCCGCCCACAACGAGTTGGACGATCTCGGCGTCGGGAACCGCGGAGCGGTCGGGCTTCTTGTCACCCATTCGACGCGCACTTTACTACGCCGCCCGGGCGGGGTGTATTCCAAACAAAAGGGTGGAGCGATTTCTCGCTCCACCCTCGAGCCCTGACCCCGGAAACAGCTGCTTACTTGCGATTTCGATTTCGGGTGCGCCTGTTCGCGGCCCTGCGACTCAGCCAAAGAAATCCGAACGCCACGACCACGACCCATAGGATGATTTTCAAGAGCAAAAAGCGTTCACCTCCCTTCGACCATGCTGCGTCCTCTAGTGTGACGCGTTCTGGGCCGCGATGGCTTGCATTAACTGGATGACGGCGGGTCCCAGGATCACGATCAGCAGGGCCGGGAAAATCATGAACACCAGCGGAAACGCCAGCTTGATGCCCGCCTTGCGGGCGGACTGCTCGGCGCGCTGGCGTCGCTTCGTGCGCATGGATTCGGCGTGCGCGCGGAGCGATTGGGCGATGCTCGTCCCGAGCTTGTCGGCCTGGATGAGCATGGCGGTCAGCGCATAGACGTCCTCGACCCCGGTGCGGCGGGCGAACCGCCTCAGGGCGTCCCCGCGCGCCAATCCGGTCCGGATCTCCTGGTTCGACAGGAGAAGCTCATCGCTCAGCGCCGGGCTCGCGATCTCGACCTCCTGCCCCACGCGCTCGAGCCCCGCGTTCAGGCCCAGCCCGGCTTCCATGCACACGACGAGAAGGTCGAGCGCGTCGGGGAGCGCGGACTGGATCTGGGCCTTTCGTGCCTCGCCCTTGAGGTAGAGCCAGAACGTGGGGAGGTAGAATCCGACCAGGGCCGCGATCCCGCCCTGAAGGGTCGAGGAGCCGAGCGGCCGGGCCAGAGCGTAATTGACCGAGAGCCATCCGATGCCGAACGTGGCGGCAAGCGCCACCTTGGTGCCCAGGAACACGACCTCGGAGCGAGGCGCACGGATGCCCGCGCGCTCGAGGCCCGAGCGAAGACTCTCCCTGCTCTCGCCGGTCGGGAGAAACCCTCCGATCGTGGCGAGGATCTCGACGATGAACGAGGGCCGTTCTTCCCGGGTCTCCGGACGCGAGGCGAGCGCGCGCGCGCGCAGGTCCCGGAGCCGGGTGACGACCGGATCCCGGTCCCGGACGAGGATCTGGTAAAGCGCGAGCAGGCCAGTGCCGAACGCGACCGCGAAGAGGATCGTTGAGAGAACGAGCATGGCGTCAGACCTTGATGTTGACGATTCTACGAATGGTCAGCCATCCGAAGAGCTGGAGGAGAAACGCGAGGCCCAGGATCGTGCGTCCGGCCGGAAGATCCCACATCTTGTGAAAATAATTGGGCGCCATCATCACCATGAACAGGCACATGCCGACCGGCAAGGCGCTCAGGATCACGCCCGTCAGGCGGCCCGCCGAGGTGAAGGTCTTGATGTCTCCGAGGATCCGGAACCGGTCGCGGATGAGCCGGCTCGTGTTCTCAAGAACCTCGGTCAGATTGCCTCCCGCCGTGCGCTGCAGCACGACCGCGGTGGCGAAGAATTTGAGATCCAGGGAGCCCACGCGGTTCGCCATATTGGTCAGGGCCTCGCGCAGGTCCATACCGAGCGCCTGCTCCTCGACTACGATCGCGAATTCGGAGCGGACCGGCTCCGGCGATTCGTCGGCGACGATCTGGAGCGCCGCCGAGAAGGAGATCCCCGCGCGCAGGGCGCTCACGAGCAGGTCGAGCGCATCCGGAAACTCCTCGGCGAACTGCCTCTGCCGGATCGATTTCCGGTAGGTCACGAATATGAAGGGGGCGAGACCGAGGAATAGCATGAGCACGGTGCCGTGGAGCGCATGATGGAACACGCCCGCCCCGGCGACATAGCCCAACGCGCCGAACACCGCGAGGAGGAGGATGAAGGATCCCACGCGGATCGAAAGGCCGGCCTGGTAGAGCAGGAGCTCGAGCCGCCGTGCGATCGCGAGGCCGCGGAGCAGACGATCCACGACCGGGATCGCGCTCAGGCGCTCGTCGCGCTCCACCAGCAGGGGAACCCATTCCTCTTCCCGTTCCCGGACGGCGCCGATCCGCTCGCGCAATTCCTCAATGCCCCGCTCGCGTCTCCTCAGAAGAAGCGAAAAATAGAACGTGACCGTGGCGAGGAAGATCAGGAGGGAGACGAGAAGAAAGATCATCGCAGCGGGGTCCTCTGGAAGATCCCCGAGAGGTCGGTTCCCGCGAGCTCGACGCGTTCGGCGAAGTGCGGCACGACGCCCGTCGCCTCGTAGCGGCCCAGGAGCTTCCCTCCCGGACCGGTCCCGGTGCGCGTGAAGCGGAAGATCTCCTGCATCGTAACGACCGCTCCTTCCATGCCCACGATTTCGTCGACACCCAGCACCTTGCGGGATCCGTCCGACAAGCGCGAGACGTGGATGACCACGTCCAGCGCCGAGGCGACCTGCTCGCGGATCGCCTTGTCCGGAAGGTTGTGCCCCGCCATGAGCACGAGGTTCTCCAACCGGTGGAGGGCGTCGCGAGGACCGTTCGCGTGGAGCGTGGTCAACGAGCCGTCATGACCCGTGTTCATGGCCTGGAGCATGTCGAGCACTTCGTCGCCGCGGACCTCGCCGACCACGATCCGGTCCGGCCTCATGCGCAGCGCGTTCCGCACCAGCTCCCGCTGCGTGATGGTGCCCTTCCCTTCGATGTTCGGAGGCCGCGTCTCGAGCCGAACCACGTGCGGCTGCTGGAGCATGAGCTCCGCGGAATCCTCGATCGTGACGATGCGCTCCCCTTCGGGGATGTAGCGGGAAAGGATGTTCAAGAGCGTCGTCTTGCCCGAGCCGGTTCCTCCCGTGATCAGGACGTTGATCCGCGCCCGCACGATCCCGCGCAGGAGATGCGCCATCGGCTCGGAGAGCGACTCCAGCTCGAGGAGATTTTCGATCGAGAGCGCGCGGCGCCGGAATCGGCGGATCGAGAGGATGGGTCCGTCCAGGGCGACGGGCGGGATGATCGCGTTGACGCGAGATCCATCTGCCAGTCGCGCGTCCACGAGCGGGCTCGACTCGTCGAGGCGACGTCCGACACGCGAGATGATGCGGTCGATGATCAGCCTCAAATGCGCTTCGTCGCGGAACTGCGCCTGCGTCAGCTCGAGGCGTCCCAGCCGCTCGACATACACCTGCCGGTGGGTGTTCACGAGGATATCGGAGATCTCCTCGTCGAGGAGAAACGGGGTGATGGGCCCCAGGTCGAAGGTGTCATGAAGCAGGTCCTGGACCAGGCGCTCCTCGTCCGCCCGCGTGAGCTTGACGCTGGATTCGGAGAGGAGCTTCCTTCCGAGCGACTCCACCTGATCGCGGCGCTGCCCCTCGTCCATTTCCTCGAGGGTCGCGAAGTTGAGCTTCGAGATGAGGTCACGGTGCAGCCGGCGCTTCAGCTCCTGGAACTCGTCCTGTTGCCCCCCGTTCCGATCCGATGAGGTGAACTCGGGTACCGGGGCGGGGGCTGCGGCCGGCGCGCGGCGCAAACGCTCTCTCAAGCTCATCGAGGTGTCATCCTTCCAAAGAGGCCTTTGCGCTGGCCCTGCTGCGCCGCGGGCGATTGGCGGTGGACCAACTTGCCGGCGAGGGCGGTGATGTCGCGGGCGGCGGGCGCGTCGGGATCGTCCAGACAGAGCGGCCGGCCCGCGTTCACGGATGTGAAGATGCGCTGGTAGTCGTTTTCAATCGTGTGATACGCCCTGTTTTGAAGCGCTTCGGCGAGCTGGTCGAGAGAGATGAGCGCCCGGCTCCGCGAATACCGATTCACGATCAGCTTCACGCGGTCCGGGACCGCCGTGTAGTGGAGCCTCTCGAAGACGTCCAGCGCGCGGCGCGCGGCGCGTATCCCCGGAACGCTCAGCTCCAGCACCACGAGGATCGACGTGCTCCGGTCGAACAACTCCACCGATACCTCGTCGAAGGTGTGCGGGGCGTCGATGACGACGACCTCGAACGACGAGGACAGCGCGTCCACCATACCCCCCGCCTGCGCCGGCGACACGATCTCCAGCTTGTTCAAGTCCTCCGGCTGCGCGAGGACCGAGGTGCCGCTCCGGTGGTGGATGAGGTTCATGTGCACCGTCGGCGAATCGATTCGCGGGGCGCGGACCAGATCCGCGATCGAGTGCTCTGCCTTGAGCCCCAGCAGATTCGCCGCGTCTCCGGACGCATGGTCGAAGTCCGCGAGCGCGGTGGTCATGCCGAAGTGCACCTTGAGGCTCACCGCCAGGTTCGCCGCGATGGTGGAGGTCCCGACGCCGCCCTTCGGTCCGAACACAGTAATGATCGAGCGCGCCCGGGTTTCCCCAGCGGAACGTGCGGCACCGCTCCGCGAAACGCGCTCGACCGCTTCCTGAAGAAGCACCTTGTCCAGGGGCTTCTTCAAGACCTCCTGCGCTCCGGCGCGAATCGCCTTCAGGAGCACGTGAGGATCCAGGGTATTCGACATCAGGAATAGGGCGATGTCGGGCGAATCCAGCTTGAAGCTCCCGGCCGCGCCAAGGGCTTCCTCGTACGCGTCCGGCAGGTCGAGGAGCACGATTCTCGGCCGAAGCTGCCGGGCGAGGAGAAGACCGCTCCGAAGCTCCGGGCGCTCGCCCAGGACCTCCACGCCGGGAAGGCCCTCGAGCGCCGCGCGCGTGCTGTTGCGGTCCCGCTCGCCGTTGAGGATGAGCAACAGGGTGATCGAATCCGACCCATTGCTCTCCGGCTCCATGCCGCGGTCGGAAGAGCCCCCGCCGATATGATTCGGACTGTTGTCGGTCATCAGGTCTTCCTAATCATTTTGGACGAGGCGAAGGGTGAAGAGTTTGGGTCCGGGGGGGGGATCCGAATTGGCATCACCCGGGGCGACGTAGTTGATGAACTGCCCGTGGGCGACGCTATCCGGTCCGCCCTGCCCAGGCACGTCCAGCATGAAGAACGCCGCGAATCCCACGATCTTCGCGCTCTTCGTCCCGTTCACGTTCCAGGTGTCGACGATCGGGGAAATGACCACGCGGGCATTGTTCCCCTGGTTGCGCTTAAGGTACTCCTGGTAGCAGATGCCCGTCTGCTGGTCGGTGTCCAGGTTCCAGCGCTCTTTCAGGGCCATCTTGATGATCCCGACCTTGTTGCCGGGTTCCGTGTCCACGAACGTGTCCCCGATCTTGAGGCAGCAGCCGAAGCCATTGACGATCCAGCACTCCGTCAGCGGCCCGATCCCGCTCAAGCCCGCGCACGGACCCTCATTGCAATCGGTCCCGTAGTTCAGCAGCTGGAAATTGCCGGTATCGCCAACCCTGAGCTCGTAGGAGGTCCCGCAGGCGGTCGAGTAACCGCCCTCGATCTGCACCGGGGCCAACGACGACGTCTTGTCGCAGGGTTCGACCGGAACCGCCTCCGCCGTGGAGACGGCTCTGAGATTCAGGGAGGTGATCCCGAGCGACCGCGCGAAGATCGTGGTCATCGCATTGCCCGTCGCCTCCTCGCGATGCACCGTCACTCGGACCTTGTGGACGTTGGGGAAGCTGATGTCGGCCTGAGGATCGATCACCACGGCTTCCGACGTCGTCTGGAGCGCCGTGTTCTGGGATGCGAAGTACACGGCGCGAACCCGGGCGCTGTCCTGCACGAGGTCGCCGTTCTCTGGGTTGACGCACGAAGCGCCGGCAAGCGCCGCCGCGTCGGCCGCGCGCTGAAGCTCGTTCTTGGTGACCGTGAGTTTCCCCATGTCGATCGCCAGGGAAACCAGCCAGATCGACGAGAGAAGGAACATCGCGACGTACATGATCGCGACCCCTCGCTCATCCCTGGTGTTGTCCTTCGGGGGTGTCATCAACGTCCTCCTTCACGCTCCTCGCCGGGCAAATTCTTCGGGAACGTGCGCGCCAGCTGGCGCACGATTTGGGGCTGCACCACGATCACGAGGTCCCTGTCCAAGGTCTCGGTCTTCGAGTGCTTGAACAGGAGGCTCACGAGCGGGATATCGCCCAGTAGGGGGAATTTCGAGGTCGTCTTCTTGACCTCTCGCTGCTTCACGCCTCCGATGACCAGAACCTCGCCGTCCCGCATCTCCACCGTCGTGGTGATGCGGCGCGTCACGAGACCGGGCACGACGTAGCCGTTCAGGAGCACGGCGTGCGTGTTGTCGGGCGCGCTGACCTCGGGAGCGACGTAGAGCCTGATCCGATTGCTGTCGAGCACGGTGGGGATGAAGTGGAGCCTCACCCCGAACTCCTTCCACTCGATCGTGATCTGGGTGCCCTGCTCCGTGGAAGACTTCGCGATCGGAACCGGGAACTCGCCCCCCGCCAGGAACGAGGCGCTGTCGCCGCTCAGCGCGACCAGGGTCGGGCTCGCGAGCGTGCGTGCCGCCCCCTTCTGCTCCATAGCGCGGAGGGTGGAGAGCAAGCTCAAGCTGCCGTCGTCTCTCCGGTACGTGGCGAACCCGTCGGTGGTGGGCCCGAGGATCAGGGGGTTGGACGGCGTCTCCACCTTGGTCACGAAGAGACCGCCCGACAGAACCCCCTCCAGCTTGGAGGACCTGCCCGAGGCGATCCAGTCCAGGCCGAATTCCGACAGCCGCTGCTCGTTCAGCTCGGCCACCTTGCACTGCAAGAGAACCTGCCTGCTGGCATTCCAATCCAGAGCGGTCACGCGATAGAGCGTGTGGCGGCCGCCCTCCTCCCAGACGACGAGGGTGGTGACGCCCGATGCCTTGCCGGTGATCACCACGGTTCTCGCGGACCCCACCGCGGCGTCGGCGACCTTCGGGTCGGCGATCGAGACGGTGCTCACATCGTCGCTCATTTCCAGCACGATGGACTGGCCCACGCCGACATCGAGAGACGAGCCCGCCTGCGTCAGGTCGATCGCCTGCGCGCGTCCGGGAAGGGGCAGTAGGAGAAGCAGCAGCAACCCACATCGGATTTCGCGTGGTACGTTCCTCTTGCTTCGGATCGTCGAGGGCAATCCTTTGCTCCTGGGTTTGGGGGTCACTGCACGGAGTCTTTCAGCGCCGGAACCTCGGTCACCTTCGAATCACGGATGATCCGCACCGTCGGCTTCCCTGGACGGACCTGGGCCACGGGATGAGGCGGCGCCGGCGTCTCCTTCGGCGCGGCTTTCGCGTGCGGGCCCCCTCGGCCCCGCGCCGCCGGAATTCTCGACGCCTCGCCGCCGAGCATCTGGCGGGTATCGAGCGACGCGACCCTCA
>Ga0137396_10000950_pt1 | contig 14596 bp, 11 predicted proteins | sample czc16metaG_FD_108284 | JGI IMG/M metagenome (GOLD analysis project Ga0137396, IMG submission 108284) | Vadose zone soil microbial communities from Angelo Coast Range Reserve, California, USA - czcobulk3.16 metaG | ecosystem: Environmental > Terrestrial > Soil > Vadose zone | place: USA...
CGTCATCATCGTGATCGTCCTCTCCGTGATTCCGATCGGGGTCGAGATCCTCAAGGAGCGGCGGCGGCGGGTGGCCTGATCGCGACGATTGTCGCCCTCGTCGGGCGCCTGCCACCCCGTCTCGGAGTGTGGCTGGGCCGCCGCCTTGGGGACCTCGCCTCCCTCCTGCTGGTGCGACGCAGGCGGACCGCCCTCGCGAACCTTGCCCTCGCGTTTCCCGGCCTCGCCGAGACGGAGCGCCGCCGGATTTGCCGGCGATCGTTCGAGCACCTCGGCGTGATGGGCTTCGAGCTCTGCGCGACCCTCGTCCAGCCGGTCGAGAACGCGCTGGCGCGGATCCGCCTGGACGGGCTCGAGCACCTGCGGGACGCGATGGCCTCGCACGGCCGGGCGCTCGTCCTCACCGCGCACGTGGGGAATTGGGAGCTCCTCGCCGTCGCGCACCGGCTCACGGGCTACCCGTTGGCCGTCGTCGTGCGCCCGCTCGACTCGCCATGGCTGAACGCGCTGGCCGAGCGGCTACGCCGCAAGTCGGGCGTCGAGGTGATCGACAAGCGCGGCGCGCTCAAGCCCGTGCTGCGCGCGCTGGCCGGCGGGCGCATGGTCGGCATCCTGCTCGATCAGAACGCGGCCCGGCGCGAGGCGGTGTTCGTGCCCTTCTTCGGCCGCGCGGCGTCCACCTCGAAGAGCCTCGCGCTCCTTGCCTTGCGGACCGGCGCGCCCGTCGTACCGATCTTCATCCGACGCGAGGCAGCAGGGGGCCACCGCGTCACGATCCTCCCGGGGCTGCAGGCGCCCGCCCCCTCGGACGAGGGCGCCCTGATCGAACTGACCCGGCGGTGCACGGAGACCATCGAGGCGGCCATCCGCGCGGGGCCCGAGCAGTGGCTCTGGATCCACGACCGCTGGCGCACACGACCGGCGGCGGTCGTGCCACGGTGACGGTGCGGGCCCTCGCGGCGGCCCTCCTGCTCGCGGGTGTGGCGGCGGCTCAGAACCTCGACGTGGATCTCGCCGCCTATCGTAAGGCCGAGGCCGCGGGGGCCGTGGGCAACGTGAGCGGCCGGGCTCACGCGGAGGAGCGGACGCGGGGGGAAGCCGAGCACGCGCTTGCCGGAACCGCCGTAGTGCTCCTGCCGCGCTCGGCCGAACTCGTCGGCCGACTCGAGGAGATCAGGACGCGTGCCCGGGACTCGGAGCGCACCTTCGTGTCCGCGGCGACCGCGATCCGACAGGCGCGCGAGGCCTATGAGCAACGGCTCTGGGAGGCGGGCTTCGCCGACTTTGTTCGGGCTACGGTCGTGGACGCCAGCGGCGCCTTCTCGACGGCCGATCTGCCGGCGGGCGGGTGGCTCCTGATCGCCACGCGCTCGGTGTTCATCAGCAAGCCCTCGCCCAGGACGGTCCCGCGGGACCGCGAGATCTTCGCCCAGCGCCCAAGGTTCGTCGGTTATTACGCGGTATCGGTCTGGCTGCGGACGTTGAATATCGCGGGTGGTCGCTCGGAAACCGTGGATTTGACCGATCGGAACGTGTGGTTCGCGGGGATCGTGGAGGATCGGGTGCTGGACGCCGGCCACTGAGCCGGCGTCCAGCCTGGCGCTAAGCTACTTCTTCTCGGCCGGCTTGCCCTCGTCCTTCTTCGCCATGCCGCCGCCTTGCACGGTGATCGCCTGGGCCACGGCCTTGCCATTCGCGTCCATGTAACGGACGTGGACCGTGTCGCCAGCCTTGAGGTCTGCGGCTGTGATCGATTTGCTTCCCTTCTTGATGGCCGTCTTGGCGTCAACGGCGAAGGTCCATTCGACCTCCTTTTTCTTTTGCTTGCCCGCCACCACGACACTGTCGGCCGTGGCCGACTTCACCATGCCGTGGGCGTTCTTGACCGGCATCTTCTTCTCGGCCGGCTGGTCCACCTTCTTGTCCGCCGGCGCCGGGGTCGGGGCCTGCGCCAGAGCAAGCCCGGCCGAACCGGCCACGAACACGCCTGCTACCAAGAGAGCTAAAAGCTTCTTCACGTGTGTCACTCCTCCGTCTCGGGTTAAGGGTTGGGGTCGATACCGCCCGCTACTCGTCCGACGCCCACCCCGCCGCGTTTATTCGCTTCTAAGTATTCAGGAAATTTGACGGAAACACAAGATTATCCCTGTCGCGCACGTGCGTCGTTTCCGCTGGTTGACCGGGCACGGACCTACATGCTAAAGATGAGTGAAGCCTCCTTCCGCTATGTCGATTCGAGCCAGATTCCTCCTGACGGTCCTGAGTTGCCTGGGCCTATTGGCGTCGGGTGTGTTCACGCCCGGCACCGCCCAGTCGTATCTTCAGGGTCCGGCCCTCCTCGGCTTCGCAGCCGTCCCGTCCCCGCCCGAGCCCGAGGAGCCGATACGTCGAGGCCCGACCGTGGAACCGCGAATCGACCCACCCGGTTCCGAGGTCTATTCGCCCAGGCCGGACGAGATTCCGGACGTGGACCCCTGGGCGGAGGCGTTCGCTGAGTCGGCTCGGCTTCAGGTCCGCGAGCTCCCGGAGTATCCGGTCACTCTGAACGCCCAGGTGCAGTACTTCCTCGACCGTTTCACGGGCACCCACCGCCCGATCGTCGAGACGTGGATGAGCCGTTCCGGGCGGTACATCGAGATGATCCGAGAGACGCTGCGAGGGCGAGGCCTGCCGACCGATCTCGCGTTCACTGTGATGATCGAGAGCGGCTTCAACCCCCAAGCAGTCTCTCGCGTTGGCGCAAAGGGGCTCTGGCAGTTCATGGCTAAGACGGCACGTGGTTACGGCCTGCGCGTTGACCAGTGGGTCGACGAGCGCTTCGACCCCGAAAAGTCCACCGTGGCTGCGGCCGCGTATTTGCGGGACCTCTACTCTCAGTTCGGTTCTTGGCCGCTCGCCCAGGCGGCCTACAACGCGGGCGAGGTGCCCGTGGCCCGCGCCGTGCGTGTGACCGGCTCCTCGGACTTCTGGGTCATCAATCGGACGAGGTACCTCCGCCGGGAGACGAAGGAGTTCGTTCCGGCCATCCAGGCGGCGACGATCATCGGCCGCAACCCGGAGCAGTACGGCTTCGAGACCGGGGAGGCTAGCAGCACTGACCACGAGCGAGTCAACGTGCCGCCCGCGACCGATCTCCGTCGCCTTGCGGCAGCCACCGGCGTCCCGTTGGAGGCCTTGCGCTCTCTGAATCCTGTCCTTGTTCGCGGCGTGACGCCGCCGCGCACGACGTGGGACCTTCGGGTGCCGACGGGGACGCGCGACGAAGTCGTCGCCGCGCTGGCGCGACGGCCAACGGTCCACGTCGTGAAGTCGAACGAGACGGTGGGCTCGATCGCCAAGCAGCACGGCGTCTCGGTCGGCGATCTCCTCCGCTGGAACAGCCTCCAGAAGCAGGGCCTGATCCACCCCGGTGATCGCCTGCGCGTCGCTGACCTGCGCTGAAGGTCGAAGTCAAACTCTTCGCCGCGTTCCTCGGCTACCTGCCAGCTCCGAGCCGCGACGGCGGCACGACGCTCGACCTTCCAGAGGACGCCACCGTGGACGCGGTCGTCTGCCGTCTCGGCATCCCCGCCGACATGACACGCGTGGTGCTCGTGAACGGTAAAGACGCGGAGCCGGGCCACCGCCTCGGTCCCGGTGACAGCGTCGCCATCTTTCCCCCCCTGATGGGTGGGGGTGCGAGGTGAGCGCCGCCACGGCGCGAGCCGAGCGGTACATGGTGTGGGGGGTGCGAGGTGAGCGCCGCCGCGGCGGTTAGGGGGCCGCGGTCTCCTCGGCCGCCGCGTGCTCGACCGCCGAGTTGATCTCGGCGCCGATCAGGAGCGCGACGCCGCTCAGGTAGAGCCAGAGCATCAAGAGAATCACCCCGCCGATCGAGCCGTATGTCGCGTTGTAGTCGCCCACCAGGTCGACGTAGACGCGGAGCCCCGAGGACATCAGCAGCCACGCGAGCACCGCGAAGATCGAGCCCGGCGTGATCCAGTACCACCGCCGGCCGGCCGCGGGGGCCAGCCAGTACACGAGCGACAATGCCGTCAGCACGAGGAGGATCGCGGCCGGCCACTGGAGCACGGCCCAGGTGAGCGTGAACGCGGCGCCGAGACCGATCCAGCCCGCCACGACCCTGCCGATGCCGCCGCCGAACACGAGGAGCACGAGCCCGATCAGGGCGAACACCGAGGAGCCGAACGTCAGGGCGAGCGCGATGACGCGGGTTTTCCACCAGGGGCGCCTCTCCACGACGCGGTAGGCGACGTTCAGCGCGGTCATGATCGAGAGCATGCCGCTCGACGCGGCCCAAAGCGCGGCCAGCACGCCCACGGAGAGGAGGCTCCCGCTCGCCCCGGTCACGACCTCGGCGAGCGTCTTTCTGAGGAGCGAGGCCGCGTCCGGCGGGAGCACGCGATCGACGTAGTCGAGGAGCCGGCTCATCGCGTCGGGGAAGGGCAGCATGCCGAAGAGCGCGGTCAAGAAGAGCAGGGTGGGGAAGAGCGCGAAGGAGAAGTAGTACGAGAGACCGGCGGAACGGTCGAGGATCTCATCCTCCCAGAGTCGCCGGTAGACGCGCCCGGTGAGCTGCTGGATGGAGAGTCCCCCGAGCCCCCAGGGAGACGCCGCCCGATCCGGTCGAGGGCTCCTTCGCCGCAACTCTGCCACGTCCCGGGATATCGTAGCAGGGCGCCGACGGCCCTCGACCGGAAATCAGGCGACGCCGATCGCACTCGCTATCGTCTCCCCGTACAGCTGCGCCGCCGGGCTCGTGGCCCGATTAGGGACAAGTGTTCGTGAGGTGGCACCGTCGGCCCACCATGTCGATGACGTGCTCGCCCTCGTTACCGCCGATGAAGCCGTGCGTCAGTCCGTCCGGATGGGCGGCAAGGCGAAAATGATCGAACGGGAACCGCCACACCCGCGGCAGACCATTACCGGTCTGGGGGTCCACCGTCGCGGGGTCGATGCACTGCCAGTAGATGCCGGTCGGATCCAAGGAATCGTAATTGGCGCAAAGCTTGGCGCGGTCGGCCGCCGGCACCTGGGCGATGTACTTCCTGAGCCACGTGGTCGTCACCCGCTGAATCGCGCTCGTCGAGGGGCAGGGGCCACTTTGCGGTCCGGGGCTATCGACCACGCACTGAGTGACGATGGACTTGTTCCCCACGGGCGACCCGTCGTCGTGCGTGTTCCCGAGGATGTTGTAGTCTAGCGTGACGCGAACCTGTCCGTTGCCCCAGTCGTCGGTAACGAACGTGACGCCCGGGTCGAGTCCCATTCCATTGGTGAACTGCGCTGACAGCGAGGCCGTCGGCGCCACTACGCCTCCGTCGATGTAGTACCCGGGAGGCCCCTGCGGGAAATTCGGGTCCAAGGCTGGTTTGATGCTGCCGGTCGGGAACACGATCGGCCATGCCAGCGGGTAGAACACGGTCCAGATCGTGTAGATCGTCCTCGGACGCAGGTTGCGCACGGAGAACTGCAGGTCCGTGTGCCCATTGGAGACGCCGATCTGCATCGTGGCGCTCGCGTAGTTGGGCCGGATCGCGGGCTGGGTGCCGTTCGGGGTCCCGTACACGTTCGGCGTCGGCTCGAAGTGCAGGACGAAGGGGCCGGGGCCGGTCACCGGGGGCGCCAGCACGCCCAGGACCCCTCCAACCACACCTCCAACGACGCCCAACAGCCCGCCGAGAAGGCCGGCGACGGCGACCGCGGGGAGCGCCAGAATCAAAAGCATGACGACCACCGCGGTCGCGCGGGAGCGGACAAGCGAGAACGTTGTCACCCTCATGTAGTTTCTCCTTTACCCTTCCGGGTTGATGGTGAATGCCGTGTCGCGGGGGACCGCGACAGGGCCTCCGAGACGAGGCGGTCGACCTCGGTCTTGAGCGTTGACCACTGCAGTGGCTTCTCGAGGAAGGCGTCTGCGCCCGCTACGAGACTATGCTCGCGAGCACCCCCTTCGACATGACCCGTGATCACGAGAATCTTCGTCGGCCGAGTGGCCGGGTCCTCTTTGACCTTGCGGCAGACATGGAGCCCGTCGAGGCCCGGCATGAAGATGTCGAGGATCAGGACGTGAGGCCGGAAGGTGCCGACCTTGATGAGGCCCTCGTAGCCGTCCTGCGCGGTTTCCACCTTGTATCGGTGGTCCAAGCGCAGGATCTCGGCCAGCGTGTTGAGGAGCTTCGGATCGTCGTCGACGATGAGGAGGCGCGGAGACTCCTCTTCGGCGGCCATCGAGGGCATGTTGAGCAAGGATCGGAAACGTTCGAACACGTCTTCGGTCACGCGGAAGTGACCGCCGGCGGTCTGGAACGCCGCCAGGTGCCCCTCACGGATCCACCGCTTGACCGTCGGGATCGTCACCTGACACAAGGACGCGATCTGCCCCGTGGTCAAGAAGCGCATTCGACCTCGGGGTCGCCGACAAGCACCGCATCGACCATCTGGCCGAGGCGGTCCATCGCCAGGGGCTTGCTGAGGACCGGTCGGCCGGTTTTCTGAAGGAACCGCTGCGACCCCACGCTCATCGTGTCGCCCGTCATGAAGATCACGTGGTCGGTCAGCAGCGGGCGATGGGCGAGGATCCACTGCCAGACCCCGTGACCATCGATATCGGGCAGCATGAGATCGAGCACCACCACGTCGTATGTCTCGTGCTCGAGAAGGCCGATCGCCGCCCGACCCGTGCCCGCCTGCGCCACCCGATGACCCGCGACCGTGAAGATGTCGACCAGGACGCCGCGCAACGCCGCTTCGTCCTCTACCACGAGGATCCGGGCGCTCCGAGTGGGCACGGCCGGCGCCACCGGCGCTTCGTCGACTTCGGCCCCTTGACCGAGGGGTAGGCGAATCGTGAACCGCGCGCCCGCGGAGGGTACGTTCTCGACCGACATCCGTCCGCCGTGTGCTTCGACGATGCCGATGGAGAGGCTCAGCCCGAGCCCGGTGCCCTCGCCGACCCCCTTCGTCGTGAAGAACGGGTCGAAGACCCGCCCGAGGTGATCGGGCGGGACGCCGGGTCCGTTGTCCTCCACCACGATCGAGATCCCGCTATCGTGCACGGTCGAGCGGACGCGAAGAATGCCGTCCCGGCCCGTGGACTTCATGGCATGCGTGGCGTTGCTGAAGAGGTTGAGGAGCACCTGCTGAAGCTGGTGCGGGTCGGCCCAGAGCTTCGGGAGAGCGTCGAGGGCCGTGACGACCCGGATCCGGTTGAGGTCGAACTCCGGCGCCTGGAGCATGAGCGCGGCCTCCAGGACCTCATTGAGGTCAACCTGTCGCCGCTCTGGCGGCTGGCGCCGCGCGAAGACAAGCAGGTCGCGGATGATCTTTGCAGCGCGCTGGCATTCCATCTCGACCATGTCGATGCGCGCACGCACGACGTCGGTCAGAACGCTCTGTCGCTTGAGGAGTTGCACGGAGAGCTGGATCGTGGACAGCGGATTGTTGAGCTCGTGGGCCATCCCGGACAGGAGTGTGCCGAGTGCCTTCAGCTTGTCCGCCTGCATCAGCTGGCCCTGCGTCTCCTGCAGCTCACGAAGCTTGGTCTGGAGCTCCGCGTAGAGGCGCACCTTTTCCAGCGCGAGGGCGGTCTGGTGGGCGAGGCTCGTCAGCACCCGACGCTCCTCGTCGCCGAAGGGGTGCGGGTCGCGGTAGTAAGCCGCAAGGACGCCGATCGGCTGATCCCGGACGCCGAGGGGCATGACGATACCGGCGTGGATGTCGTGGGCGGTCAGGTGGCCAGGGATCGCGAAGCGGCGCTCGCGGGACAGGTCCTCGACCTGGACGGTGGCCCTGTGCAGGAAGGTATAACCCGCGAAGGAATCGGCGGAGGGCGTGATCGTCACCGCCCCCACCGTGCCCGGCTGCCAGCCGAGGCCCGCCTCTAGGCGGAGGCAGGCCGTGCGCGCGTCGAACAGGAAGAGCCCCACGCAGTCGGCTCCAAGCAATGCCCGGGTAAGCCGCAGCGCATCCCGCCGGATCGGCTCCTCGCTGCTGGCTTCGAGAAGCCGTTGGGAGAAGTCGTGGAGCGCGCCGTCGTGACGAGCCTTGAGGACGAGCCGGTCGAAGGACCGCCCGTTCTCGATCGCCACGGATGCCTGGGTGCCGAACGCTGAGAGCAGCTCGACGTCCGCGGCGGCGAACTCCCGTTCGCGACGGTAGAAGACGGAGAGAGCGCCGTAGATCTCTCCCGTTTGACTCGAGAGCGGAATGGCCATCACGGATTCCAACCGCTCGGCGCGCATCCGCGTCACGACCTCGAGCGGGAAGGGCACCGCCGGATCGTCTTCGAGGAGGCGGGTCGAGACGGGCCGCCGCTCGGCGACGGAGATCCCCGACGCGCCTCGGCCGATTGGCAGTTCGAGACCCGACACCAGCTGATCGCTGATCGCGCCGGCGTGACTCATCGCGACCAGTACGCGTTCGCGCTCGTTGAACCGAAAGAGGATCGCACCGTCGGCACCGGACACTTCCAGGGCCTTCGTCACGATCGTCTGCGCGATTTCCGCGAGGTCGAGGCTTCGCACGAGCGCCTGGCCCGCCCGGTGGAGGACGTCGAGGTCTCGCTGCCGCGCGCGCGCTTCGCGATAGAGCCAGACCTGCTCACGCAGTAGCCCGACGAAGATGACGCCGACGCCGAGCGGTCGCGCGAGGCCCGCCAGGTACCAGGGAATGCTGTACCGGAAGGGGCAGATCAGAACCCCGATCAGTCCCAGGATCCAGATATACGTGGCGAGGAGCAGGTGACTAGCGAAAGGATCACGCGCGGCGTATCGGCGTAGGCCCCCCCACAGTGCCCACACGCCTGCGGTGCAGATCACGAAGCTGCCAGCCCAGAGCCCGAAGGGCGTGAACCGCCCGGGGGGCATGACCAGGGAGGGAAGGAGAGGACGCACCTGGATCACGCCCACGACGACGACCAGGCTGAACGCGACGACGGCGGCGCCGATCCAGAACCTGGTGCGATCCGTGAGCGAGAAGCTACGGTCGCCGGAGTGGGCCGCCAGGCCAATGCCGGCCAGTCCGGCCAGATAGCTGAGGAAGAAAAAGTACGGGGCGATGCCCGCATTCACGCCAGGAGTGCCAGGGTAGTCAGGCTGAGCGAGGATGTGGGCCAGCGCCAGGAGCGCGGTCAGCCAGAGGGTGGTGCCCATTCCCGCCGACCGGACGTCCTGGCGGAGCCTGTGGCGCTCGAGGCAGAGGTAGCCGATGCCTACCGCCACCAGTGCGAAGGGCGTATCGAAGATGGGGACCGCGTAGGGAATCGCGAATCGACGCGGCAACCCGGCTGGGCCGAGGCAGAGGACGCTCTCGTAGACCACCCCTAAGATCACGCCGAGGAGGATCGGCAGGGAAAGCGCCCGCCGCCGTGAGCGCCGCAGGTTCGGCTCGCGCGTGCTACGGTTCGCTTCCTTCAGAAGATTCGGAATCTTCATTTTGGGCTTTTCACCATGCCCCTACTTGCGCTTAACGGTCAAGGAAAATGTGTTGTAAGTAGTTGAAATTCCGGAACAAATTCCGGAAACACCGCGGTCGAGAGCCGTTGGCGCGGCCGCGGCCAGGCGCCTCAGTGGCGCGAGCCTACAGCGGCCCGTATGATGCGGATCCGGAGGAGTCGATGGCGCACGACCCGCATCACCAGAGCCCGGAGCCCGAGGAGCCCTACGAGAAGGCGCTCGAGCGGCTGAACCGATTTCAGGAACCGGAGGCGCGCGCGGCCATCGCCGACCTCGAACTCGGGCCGGGCTCCCGCGGGCTCGACGTCGGCTGCGGCGTCGGCCTCTACGCGCTCTGGCTTGCGGAGGCGGTCGCTCCGGGCGGGCGCGTCCTCGGGATCGAGCGCCCGGTCGAGCGCGTCGAGGCGGCGCGACAGCTCGTGGGCGCGCGCGCCCCGAGCCGGCTCGATTTCCGGCAGGGCGACGCCACGGCCATCGACGCCGCCGCGGGGACTTTCGACTGGGTCTGGTGTGGCGACGTGCTGCATCACGTCCAGGAGACGGGCGCGGCGCTGAAGGAGTTCGTCCGGGTAGCGCGGCCCGGCGGCCGCATCATCGTGAAGGAATCGCAGGTGATGCCGGCCGTCTTCCTGCCCGGCCATCCGGAGCTCGAGCGGCGGATCCAGGCGGCCGAGGTCGAGCGCCACCGTGAGGAGGCGGGCGGGCGCTCCTTCCTCGAGCGGCGTCAGCGGACGCTCGCGTCGATGCGCGAGGCCGGCCTGGCCGATGTCGGTCTGCGGACGTATCTCGTCCAGCGCCGCGCCCCGCTCGACCCCGCCGCGCGCGAGTACATCGAGCGCGTCGTGTTCGCGCGCAACTGGGGCCCGCGGCTCTCCGAGCTGCTCTCGCCCGAGGACCGGCGGCGGCGCTCGGCGCTCTGCGACCCGGCCTCGCGCGAGTTCGTCCTGGCGCGCCCCGACTACTACTGCCTCTACTCCTTCTGCGTGTTCAGCGCGACGACGCCGGCATAGCCCGGCGGCCAAGCGCGAGCGTGCGCGGGCTGACGTCATTCGTCACTCGACGACGTGAAGCCAGCGCGGTTCGACATCCTGGATGCTCCCGAAAGGAGAATTTCAGATGCAGATCACGCGTGCACATCGACGTACCTCGCTTGGGTCTAGCGCTGCTCTTACTCGGACTGTCATGCGCAGGGGCTTCGATTGCGCTTGCGATCGTGCGAAGGAACATTGCGAGCCTCAGCGTCGCGACGTCGAGGCTGCTGGCCGGAGCCATCGCGGCGTTCTTGATTGCGCACGTCATTACTGATTGAACCCGGCACGCCAACCAGCCGAGAGATCCGACAAGGTGTCAACCTGCGAGTGCCAGGCTGCACGTGTCTTGTGCACCTGCACCGGCGTACAGCAGGCCAGAGCGCGCATCCTCGGAGGGCTCACCGAACCGAGAGGTGAGAATAAACCGATAGTTCTGCGCCGGGGCGGGCAGGCTCGACTCGTGGCACGGCGCGTGCCCCAAACTGGTTCCGGATCTGGAAAACTCATCTTCCGGAATTTGGGTGCCACGCGCAAGATGGTCCTGCGTGGTCTGTGATGCCCGGGTGGATCGGCGTGTTGCCGAAGCGCGTCTACAGGAGGTACCGAGTGCTACACGGCTCCCGGTGGCTCTACGCGGTCGTGGCCGTCCTTCTTCTCGTCGTGTTCGTCGGAGTCGCGCTGTTCTTCGTCAGGGCCGCCGACGTCGAGGAGCGTGAGTACCTGGCGCAAAACGACGCCATTGCCCGCAGCGTCGCTGCGTCGATCGAGGCTCGCGAACAGGGGTACCTCGACGTTCTGCGCTCCTACGCGGGGCGCTTCCGTTTCCGTGAAAGCGTCAAGCATCGCGACGCAAAGGAAGCGTTGGTCCACCTGCGCCAGCTGCATCAGGCGTTCCCGGAGCTCGACCGTGTGTTCCTTGCCGATCCAACCGGCGTCGTGTGGGTGACCGAGCCGGAGACGCAGGAGATCTACGGTCGCAGCTATGCCTTCCGGGACTGGTACCGGGGCGTCAGCGCGTCCTGGCAGCCCTACATGTCCGAGATCTATGAGACGGACATCGGTCACGCATCGGCGGTGGCATTCGCCGTGCCGATTCACGATGGCGACGGACGGGTCATCGGTATCATCGCGTCCGTCCAGAGTCTCGATGTGCTGCGCAGATGGTTGCTCCCGATCCAGATTCCGGGCGGCGACGTCTTCGTCGTGGATCGTCAGGGCCGGCTCGTATTCCATCGCACGCGGGTCGGCCCGCCGCACCTTGCGGACTACGTGAACGTGCCCGTGGTTCGGCGGCTGCTCGAGGGCCGGGACGGCATGGCCGAGCTGGCAAATCCGGTCGACGGCGAGGTGAACCTCTCCGCGTATCGCTGGCTACCTTCGCTCGGCTGGGGCGTCGTGGTCCACCGAACGAAAAACGTCCTCCTGCAGCGGACGCGCACCCTCATTCTCGTGTCCGCGGCGGCCGGGTTCGCGCTGGCGGCCACGCTCGCAGCGCTCGGAGGGCTTGCGCTTCGAAACGAGCGCCGGACCGCGGCCGCCCTGGCCAGATCCTCCGAACGTCTCACGCTCCTTCACCAGATCGATCGAGCGCTGATCGCCGCGAAGGCCCCGGCGGAGATCGCGGAGGCGGTCCTCCCGCGGTTGCGCGACATGCTCGGCGTCCCACGGGTCATCGTGAATCTCTTCGATCTCGCCGCGGGCGAAGTCGAGTGGCTGGCAGCGGTCGGGCGGCGCCAGCTCCACGTCGGCCCCGGTGTTCGCTTCCCGCTGCGGCTCATGGGCGACCTGGAGGGCTTACGGCGCGGAGAACTGCAGGTGATCGACACCGCCTCGCTGCCTCGCGACTCGCATGCCGAGGCACTCCTCGCCTCCGGGGTCCATACCTACATGGTCGTCCCCATGATCGTGGGGAGCGAGCTGATCGGTGCGGTCAGCTTCGGTGGCGCGCCGAGCGCATTTTCCGCCGAGCAGGTGAGCATCGCCCAGGAGGTGGCCGCGCAGCTCGCCATCGCGCTCGTGCAGGCGCGTCTTCTGGAACGGGTCCAGCGCCAGGCCGAGGAGCTCGAGCAGCGGGTTGCGGAGCGAACGCTCGAGCTGAAGTCCGCCAACGAACAGCTTCAGGGCGAGATCGCGGACCGCCGACGGGCGGAAGAGCAAGCAGAGCGCGCCAACCGGGCGAAGAGCGACTTTCTCTCGCGCATGAGCCACGAGCTCCGCACGCCCTTGAACGGCATCATCGGCTTCGCGCAACTGCTCGAGCTCGAGGTCCAGGGAGCCGAGCAGCGCGAGAGCGTCGACCACATCCTCAAGGGCGGACGCCACCTGCTCAGCCTCATCAACGAGGTACTCGACCTCGCGCGCATCGAAGCCGGTAAACTGGCGATGTCTCCTGAACCCGTTCTCGTCAACGAGGTGCTGCGCGCCGCGGTGGACCTGATTCGGCCTCAGGCGGCGAACCGGAGCATCAAGATCATCGAGGCCGGGTCGGCTGATCGCTACGTCACGGCCGATCGTCAGCGACTGCAGCAGGTGCTGCTGAACCTCTTCTCGAACGCCAGCAAGTACAACAAGGAAGGCGGCACCGTTCGCGTCGCGTGCGGAGACGGCCCACCGGGCCGGTTGCGCCTCACCGTGACCGATACCGGTGGCGGTATCAGGCTCGAGATGATAGACCGGCTGTTCAAGCCGTTCGACCGGCTCGGTGCCGAGCACACGGCAATCGAAGGCACGGGTCTCGGCCTCGCGCTCTCTCATCGCCTCGTCGAGGCAATGGGCGGGTCCCTGTCGGCGACCAGCATCGTCGGGCAGGGCACGACGTTCGCCGTCGAGCTCCAGACGGTCGACGGCCAGACGACTCGGGGCGAGGCCGCACTGGCGGCCGAGGCGCGCGACAGCGGCGCCTCGGATGTGCGGGGGACGGTTCTGTATATCGAGGACAATCTCTCGAACCTCCGGCTCTTCGAGCGCATCGTTGCTCGCCGACCTGGCGTGACGCTGCTGTCGGCGATGCAAGGCAGCCGCGGGCTCGAGCTTGCACGTGACCACCGTCCACAGCTGATCATCCTCGATCTCCACTTACCGGATGTCCCCGGCGGCGAGGTTCTGACACGGCTGCTCGCCGATCCAAAGACCAAGGCGATCCCGGTGGTGATTCTCAGCGCCGATGCGACGCCCGGCCGGATGTCGAGGCTTCTCGAGCAGGGGGCCCGGGCGTACCTGACCAAGCCGCTGGACGTGAGACAGCTCCTGGCGCTGATCGACAACACGCTGCGAGACGGAGAGGACTAGAGCCTGTGGGCCAACTGACGGATGCGCGGATCCTGATCGCCGACGACGAGCCGGCCAACGTCAGGCTCCTCGAGCGCCTCTTGAACCAGGCCGGTTACAGGAACGTTCGTGCGACCACGGACTCCCGTCAGGTACGGACGCTCTACGAGGACTTTCGGCCCGATCTGATCCTCCTCGACCTGATGATGCCGCACCTCGATGGTGTCGCTGTGATGGCGCAGCTGCCGATCACGGCGGGCGAGTACGTCCCGATCCTCGTGCTGACCGCGGATGTGACGGCCCAGGGGAAGGAGCGCGCCCTGACGGCTGGCGCCAAGGATTTTCTCACGAAGCCGTTCGATCGGACCGAGGTGCTGCTCCGCATCAAGAACCTGCTCGACACCCGGTTCCTGTACCGCGAGCTCGAGCGCCAGAATCGCTCGCTGGAGCAGATCGTCGCCGAACGGACCGAACGCCTGCTCCAGAGTGAGAAGGTGGCGACGATGGGCGCCCTCCTCGCCGGCGTCGCCCACGAGCTCAACAACCCGCTGGCCGTGGTCACCGGCCAGGCGCAGCTTCTGAGCGGCACGGTGAGCGACCCCGTGGTGGTCCGCCGCGCGGAGAAGATCGACAATGCCGCCCGGCGCTGCGTCCGCATCGTCCGGAACTTCCTGGCGCTGGCGCGCCGGCGGGCGCCAGAGCGCGGGGAAGTGCAGCTCAACGATGTGGCGCAGGAGGCGGCGGAGCTGCTGGCGTACGAGCTCAGGACCGGCAACGTCGAGGTCTCGCTGAGCCTCGCCGAGGATCTGCCCGTGCTCTGGGCGGACGGGCACCAACTCCACC
>Ga0137396_10000951_pt1 | contig 14595 bp, 19 predicted proteins | sample czc16metaG_FD_108284 | JGI IMG/M metagenome (GOLD analysis project Ga0137396, IMG submission 108284) | Vadose zone soil microbial communities from Angelo Coast Range Reserve, California, USA - czcobulk3.16 metaG | ecosystem: Environmental > Terrestrial > Soil > Vadose zone | place: USA...
AGAGAGGTGATAAGAAGATGGAAATTAAAAATACAACATACGACACAGAAGCTGAAAAACACCACGTAAAAGAGATAGCAAGCGGAGACTGGGAAAGCGAAGTTGAAAAATCTAGTCTTCCAGTCTTTGTTGATTTCTGGGCGCCATGGTGTGGACCATGTAGAGCAGTAGCGCCAATAGTGGAAGATATTGCAAAGGAATTTTCTGACAAGGTAAGTTTTGTCAAGGTAAACGTAGACCAGAACAATGAGATTGCCTCAAAGTACAACGTCTTTAGCATACCTACCTTAGCAGTATTCAGTAAGGGCAACCTCATTTCGCAACAAGTTGGAGTGAGCTCAAACGCAAAGGCATCGCTCAAAAACATGATAGAGAACGCATTGAAGAAAGCATAGGCCTACAACTCGATCTATTTTTTCATTATTTTCTGTAGTGAGCTGCAAATGTATTGGGGAGATCGCTTTTAACATCGTCCACAAATTGTTGTCGTATTAAATTACCGTAGACAACTAAATCTCGCGCAAGCATTTCTAGACGTGATTTTAATTTGGAGTTTGAAATTTTTCCATTTTCAAGATCATCTTCGCCGTTTACTGAAACTCCATATGGTAAGCTCCACCCATAGCACTGTCTAACAGCTGTTCTCATTTGATCCATTACTGTGAGACCTTTCTCATGTGATGCGCATATGTAACCAAATGTCTTTCCTGCAAACTCTGACCAAAAATAATCAAGAAAGTTCTTCATAGTTCCGGACATAGAACCGTGATAATCCGGAGTAGCTAGAATGAATGCATCTGCCCATTCTACATCTTCTTCTACTTTCTGAAGTTTCACACTTGATTGGTTTTCATTTGGATCATACAATGGCAGATTCGTTTGTTTCAAATCAAGTAGTCGTGTTTCTGCACCTTGTTTTTTTATTAAATCCAAAGTAGCTCTTAACGCGGCGGTACTAGAAGAGCCGTTACGCAAGCTAGAGCCAACACCTAGAACTTTTAATGTCATAATTTTTCCTAGCGATGATAGAGAATACTATTCTCTTCAAGCTTCAATGAAACTTGGATTGGCCTTCCGTTTCTGTTAATTGTCAATGTAACTTTATCGCCCACGTGTTTTTTATGGATATGTCTAGAGATCTGGGAAGGTTCCTCTACCTTATTTTCGTCTATTTCTTCAATGATGTCACCCTTTCTTATGTCAGCATTGTCGGCAGGGCTGAAGGGCTCTATTTGCACTACTATTACACCCTCGTTTACAGGTAACCTATAATATCTTGCCAAGTTGCGAGTAACTTTCATTGATGTAATTCCAATCCATGGTCTTCTGACCCGACCTTTTTCTATTAATTCGTTCAAGATTTCCTTTGCAGTATTTACTGGAACAGCAAATCCTATTCCCTGTGCATAAGGCATGTTTGCTGTATTGATTGCTATCACCTCACCTGCTGTATTCACTAGTGGTCCGCCAGAATTTCCAGGATTTATGGCGGCGTCTGTCTGGATCAGTTCTAGCATTCCATTTTCTGTTTGAATACTTCTGTCAAGCGAGCTTACAATTCCAGATGTTACTGTTGGACCTCCAGTTAAACCAAATGGATTTCCTACTGCAAGTACTATCTGACCGACTTTGAGCTTGCTTGAATCACCAAGCTTGACGACTGGAATCTCTTCTTTTGTTTCTATTTTAATTACTGCCAAATCGGTTGGTGGATCCACTCCAACAACTTTTCCGTTGAATACTCTACCATCAGACAAAGTCACTCTTAGTCTTTCCGCATCGTCTATTACGTGATAGTTGGTGAGGACATAACCATCATCATTAATTATCACTCCAGAGCCAACCCCTTGCATTGGAAACACTCTAAACAATTGATCATGAACCATTCTTACACTTGCAATGTTTACAACACTCTTACTGATCTTTTCTACAGCTTCAACTAGAATCTCTTCTATAGCAGGGATCATTTTACTTGAACCCCAACTTTGATTGATTGTTTTTGTTTCGTGATTCCATGTTGTATTTACCAAGATGCTAAATATTTTGACTGGGTAACGAAAAACCCAGTCACATGATACAAAAAATTTTCTTAACTTACTCTTAGTTAATCTAATTTCCTTTGATTCACTTTCTAGTTTAAGTACTTACCTTTGTATAGTTAATATTATGGATGAAAGTACTTTTATTAGAATGGATGAAATGACCCCTCCAGAAGATATCACAAATGTGCATGATGAACCTAGACCTAATGATTCCAAGGTTCTTGATGTCCTAAGCGAGAACAATTCTATCTATACTTTCAGTGGAATTATGAGAAAAATAGGCATGCATCAAGAGAGCTTGTCACGTTCATTACAACGATTACACGAGTTGGATCTCATAGAAAAATCCCAGTTAGGTTACAAGCTAAGTGAAAAAGGAGCATTTCTTGTAAAAGAAGATCCTAAATTAAAAATTTCATACACGCCACTACTTCAAACATATGTCCCATCAAATGTTCATGCAAGCGATATAATCAGCAGCATGGCTGGTCGGTGGTTTAAAAATCTAAGATGGATTGGGATTGTACAAAGTCAGCCTGACTATATATTGCAGTGGTATAGTGAGTTTGGTTCATTTGATCTGAATCTTAGGGTGACACCAAATTACATAACCGTGGAATCTAGTGCAACAAGTGAGAAAGACAAGACAGATGCCATGATTAGCGCATACAGAATTATGCAAGAGGTCTCCAAGCTATATGGAAGCCAATACGGTAGCTTTACAACGAATCCAAATAACAAATCAAACTAGACTGTGACTGGATTTTTTGATCCATAGTCAACTAATAGTTAGGGTTCCATTATACCATTAATGACAACAATAGTTGGGATAAAAACAAAAGAAGGAGTTGTTTTAGGTTCTGATAAAAGAGCAAGCAAGGGCTTTTTCATCGGATCAAAGATAACGCAAAAAATTGCAAAAATTGATGACACCTTGGCAATTGCAATTGCCGGACAATTATCAGATGCTGAGTATCTAATCAAGGTAGCCAAGGCAGAAAGAAAGCTGATGGAGCTGCGAAGAGGATTTCCGCTTGATGTAAAAGAGTCAACTAAACTAATTGCAAATCTGGCATATTCAGGACTGCGAAACTATCAGCCATACTATGTAGAATTACTAGTGGCAGGAGTTGACCAAGACGGCGGACATGTCTTTGTTGCAGACATGAGTGGCGCAATAACTAACGAAGATTTTGCAGCATCAGGTTCTGGCTCACCAATAGCATATGGTGTTCTTGAGAGCGTATACAACAAGGACCTTACAAATGAGCAGGCAAAAGAGATAGCAAACAAGGCAGTGGCTGCTGCAATGGAGCGCGACCCTGGTTCAGGAAATGGAATCGATTTACTTGCAATTCCAAACTTGTTGGTAAAGGAGGTACCAAGCTAAATGTCAGAAGACTCTGGGTTTGGTAGATACACAAACTTTTACGGCCCCCAAGGAAGACTAGTTCTAGTTGACAGTGCGTTAGAGGCAGTACAAAGAGGGTCAACTACGATTGGAATCAAGACTCCAGAATTTGCCTTGATATCTAGTCATATCAAACCAACACGCACGCTGATAGATCCATCTGAGAAGATATTTGCTATTGATTCACATGTTGGCGCAACAGGATCTGGATACATTGGTGATATTTTACAATTAATTGACGAGCTGCGAGTTGAAGCGCAACGACACCGATTAACATTTGAGAATCCAATAGATGTAAACTCTTTAGCAAAGCATCTTGGAACGTTTTTGCATCGATATACCATATACGCAGTACGACCCCAAGCTGCATCGGTAATAATATCAGGTGTAGACCAAAAAGGAATCCAGCTTTACCAGGTAGACCCTAGTGGAACATTTTTTGGGGGCTCGGGATTTGCAATAGGCCAGTCTTCAGATGTTGCATTAAGTGAGATTCAAAGAGGGTATAGTGGAGATATGAATATTGAACAGGCAGTCAAGCTTTCAAACAAAGCAATAGAAAAAGCCCTTGGTGAGAGACCCGTTGTGGAAACTGGACTGGTTACATCAAAAGACAAAATATTTAGAAAAATTCCTCAATGATTTTTTACATCCCTTTTTTTCTACGAATTGTGTAGTAAATAACAACAGTATTTTTATCTAAACTTAACTTATTTTTGTTTTCTTTTTTTAATAATTATAATTATCGTTGCTCCAGTTATAGCGAGAACTACTAATCCAATTATTATGGAATAATCTAAACCTAGAATTGTTAAATTCTTTGGCAATAAATCACAGTTTTCGGCTAACCCTTCAAATGAGGTAACCACAGCATTGATTAGTGTATCTAGAATTGTTGAAGAGGTTTTCACGTCAATCCTTAATTTTCAGCTTACACCTGTGATTAATTTTACAAACAATGTGCTGGCAAATTGATGTGACCAATTTGTACAATTCACAGTCAACTAATAGCTTGGATTTCATATTACTAGCAAGGAGCGATAAGAAAATTTGAAATTCTATATTGAATTTGAACCATGCAAAGAATGCAAATCCATGATTAGAGAGTTCACCGAAAACTCAGACGAAACCCAAACACATGAAGAATCTAAAAAATTTTTACGACACATAACATACAATCATGATGAGATAGTGCAAGCCATAGTCAAAGATTTCCCAAAAGAAGTAAGAAAGGAAGACTTTTCTTGGTTCAGATAAAATCTTTCTAATCTTTTCTTCTTTGTTATATCTTTATCTTGGTCAACGAACAAAATTTTAGTTTTTCAAATTAACCTCTTAAAAAAATGGCGTAAGCTTCCATACATTCAACATGTGCATAACCTACACAAGAATTCTGGCAGAACCAACAAATTCCCCTCACAAACTTTTTTTTATTTGTATATTTTACATCTTGCATAAACTTGCTTCTGAACATTCCATACCTGCTGAATTGTAAAGTACTGAAAGAGGTCTTCTCATTTTCTTATCTTGACAAGAATTAAGCCAAGATGTACTCTGAGTATCTCGACCACTTCTATACTCCTGTCTTAGGTCGACGATCTCCAAGAAATCCCAACTATGCCTACCAGTATTCCTGTAAGGACGATGCCCATGACAAGAGATTCCGTAGTTATGCTCAAGTGTCCTGACCACTGAACAGCCCTAAAATACTGGCCGGGGGTCTTATGGGAAGCTACCGTTGTTTGGTCTGCGCCAATCCCTGATTCTATAACAAACAGGCCTATTACGAACGCAGCTAGTAAACAAGCTACTCCTACCCATAATGGTAGCCTGTGTTTCAGATTTTGGCTGGCTTTCTTGGGTTCCATTACATGTAAAGTCATTAATTATATTACGTGGATGATGAATATATTGTTCTACATATAATAAATGGACAAATATTTATAATAACACTTATTTATTGAATATTTATCTATTATTCACAGATTGACAACCGATCAACTCGATGAACGAATACTTGATGAGCTGCTAAAAAACGCTAGGCGTTCTTACAACCAGCTGGCAGACCTGCTTGGTATCTCTACAGGTACAGTATTGAAACGGATAAAGGATATGGAGTCAGAAGGAATTATCCAAAAATATTCTGCAATTTTGGATAACAAAAAACGTGGATATGAAATTACTGCAATTGTTGAAGTGACTGCAAGAAAGGGAAGATTGACAGAAATGGAAAACAACATTGCCAAGCTACCAAGCATTTGTGCAGTGTATGATACCACAGGTTCTGCCGACGCCATATTAATTGGCAAGTTCAAGCACTCCGATGAACTAAGCGGGTTTATCAAACAGCTACTAAGCATGCCTTCTGTCGAAAGGACAAGCACTCATTTGGTTTTAAATACAATAAAGGAAGATTTTAGACTACTTGGGGCAAGGTAAGGTCAATCTTTTTACTATAAGATACAGAAGCTGTATGGTTATTGTATAAAACTAGATTAATTTTTGTCTATTATCTGGAAAAAATGTTAAATGATTGAAAAGCGTATAATATACAATGACAGAAGAATTTTGTCACATTTGCAAAGAAGGTGGCAAAGAGTGCATTGAAACAGATACAAAAGGAAAAGTATTTCTTGAAATATATCATGTCAAGTGCTCTAAATGTGGTAGACCACTGGTAACATAATAAACAGAAAATAATGAAATTTGCGAATAACAATACGGTTTTTTTGCAGTAGGTTAAGCTAATTTATCGTTCTATAGAACGATATCATAATTAATAATGCAAAATAATTCATTATTGATTAGAAATCATATCACAAGTCTTTTTGCCTACGATTACCTATATGATGTATGGTTGGTAAGGAAACGGCCTACATTATGATAAATTGTGAAGTTGGTTATGAAGAAGCCATAATAGAACAGCTAAGAGCCATTGAATGCGTCAAGGAGGTGCAAGGTGTTCTTGGAAATTTCGATATTTTAGTAAAAATCGAGGTACCCTCAGTAGAAGCGTTAAGAGAAATAATAACTTGGAAAATTCGGAAAATCCAAAAAATTCTCTGTACTACAACAGTGATCTGTACCAAAAATGGCAGATCTGATGAGGGCGATATTTGTTGAACGAGTATCTATAGATCTTGTCAAAAAAATTGTAATGCACTACGATTTTTTTGTAACATTTATGCAAGACAGAAACCCCGATTTCTAGCAATCACTTGTTTTACAAACGGTGTGTAACTTATCAATGCATAGTAAATCCTTTAAGATTCATCTGAGATCTTATTTGTAAAAGTGGCTAACATCAAGATAGCTGTAATAAATTCAAGTACTGTTCTTTCTGACGATCAAGTAAAGGCTGCAGTGCCAGATTTTCAAACACAGGTGCACAGAGATTTTGCACCGGTATGGGGAATAGATGCAGACCTTGTATTTTTCCCAAGTGGAAATAAACCTCCCACTAATATGTGGTGGATAGCAATACTTGATGACTCTGATCAAGCAGGAGCACTTGGATATCATGATCTGACAGAAGAAGGATTACCACTAGGCAAGGTTTTTGCAGCAAGCGATAAGAAATACGGATACCAATGGACTGTTACAGCAAGTCACGAATTACTAGAGATGTTAGCTGATCCTGACATTAATCTTACTGTATTTGATCAAAAAGATGAAAAGACCGGAACCTTGTATGCATTTGAAATATGTGATGCATGCGAATCGGATCAATACGGATACAAGATCAACAACACACTAGCGTCTGATTTTGTATATCCTGCATGGTTTGGAGCATTTAGGCAAAAGGGAAGCATACAGCTTGATTATGGAAATCACATTGAAAGACCATTCAAACTTTTACCTGGTGGTTACATTGGAGCATATGACGTTACATCTGGTTCCGGTTGGCATCAAATAACTGCGGACGCCAAGCCAGGCAGACATGTCATGAGCCCACGTCTTGTAAGTCGAAGGGAAAAACGCCTAACCACAAAAAATCAATGGCAGAAAAGTCAGATCAGGAACTTGAAACATGCATGCTAGGAAAAAAACCACAACGAAGTCTTCACATTTAAGAAGGTTCCATCAAAAAAGACCTAGCGGACTAGAATCAAACCTTCTTCAAACCAGTCTTGGAAATCAAAAGTTTCAACCATTACCAGCTCCTATCGGAAAATATCCATATCACTTGTCACTATCTGACATATTGCCGCAAGATCAAATCACATCAATTCAAAAAGCTGGCAAGATCTCATTTCACATAGTAGGTGACACTGGTGGAATAAAAAATCCTGTTCCACAACAAATCGTTGCAATGGCAATGGAATCTGATTTTAACAATTCAATCAAACCAGCATTTTTCTATCATCTCGGAGATGTGATATATTACTTTGGGCAATCAACAGAGTACTATTCTCAATTCTATGAACCATATCTACACTATGCTGCTCCGATATTTGCAATACCTGGAAATCATGATGGAGATCTAGTTCCAGGAGATTCTACTCCTTCACTTGACGCGTTTGTAAGAAATTTTTGTTCTCCTAAGCCACAAATCTCACCTGATGCAGGGGATGCTCCGCGTGATGCCATGACTCAACCCAATGTATACTGGACGTTAGAGACGCCATTTGCCATAATGATAGGATTATACTCAAACGTCCCTGAAGGAGGCAAATTTGATGAAACCCAGACATCTTGGTTTGTAAACGAGCTTGAGAATGCGCCAAAGAACATGGCACTTATTGTATCTGTACATCATCCAGCATATTCTGTTGACGAGGATCATAGTGGAAGCAAGTTGATTGAGAAAACACTTGATGACGCATTTAAAAAAGCTGGCAGATATGCAGACATTGTTTTTACAGGACATGTGCACAACTACCAACGCTTTACAAGAGAAATGGATGGTCGCCAAATACCATACATAGTGGCAGGGGCAGGCGGATATTGGCATCTCCATTACATGCAGAAACAACCTGACGGAAGTCCTCTCCAAACTCCCTATAAGATGGAAGATACCGGAGTGATTCTGGAAAATTACTGTGATGACAGACATGGTTACATGCTTTTTACAGCATCGAGCCGTGTGATATCTGGTGAATATTATGCAGTATCACGTCCACAGGAATCCTGGCGCGCCTCACCTCAAAAAATTGATAATTTTGTACTTGACCTGAAGACACACAAACTAACAAGAAATTCTGGATTGCCATGAAGCCTAAGAAAAAGGAAGAATCCTTATTTGGTATTTCTATAGATGAGCATGAGCTCAAAAATTTTATCAATCAACACAGTGGTATTACTACACAAAAGATCCTAGATGATCAAAGCAGTCCAGATGAAAAAACCATACAGAAATTTTTACCAAAATTTATCGCAAAAAAAATTGAGGAGGGAATACCTGATGGTTTTGAACTTTCTGTGCTGGAATTTACAGGCGAGATTTCTGGTAAACCGTTCAACATTGGATTTGGTGGATCGGTAACAGTCATTTTTACTAAAAAGCACTGACATTAATTGAAAGATGTAACGTTTTCATTTTCTAAATTCTGAAACTGACTTTATTCTGTAAAATACAAGTAAGGAGATTAAACTAATTGCAAGTACTGGCAATGCAAATGGAAATTCCGGAATTACATATGTATTCATATATTTTCCCATCTTCATCAATTTTTAATTAACGATCTAGATCGCAAAAAGGGATCTATGTTGGAAAGAAATTACATACACTTTTACTAACAAACTTTCACTGTTAAATAGTACCTGCTGAGAAATGACTCCTCAAAAAAAATAGATGGCTACAAATTACAATGATTTTAGATCGCAAAATGATATCTGTACTGCCTTCATGGTACACGCCCATTCCTATTTGCTCCTCCCAATACTACCACCACAGAGATGTACATACGAAGAACGACCCTTGCAATTTCTGCTTTATTAATAGTAATACTACTTGCTTTGCCATCAACCAATATCGCAAAGGCGATAACTGATACAGAAACTGGTGCTGGAAAATCTTTATCCAAAACAGAAAAAGAAAAAAATGAAGAGAACAGATCTAATCACAAAGGAGAACACGAGCGGGTATCGCTTGAAGTTCTGGGGACACTTCAACTTGTTTCGCATGATCTCTACAATGTTAACAGAATAACCGGGGTAGACTCTGAAGATGACACGCTGAATCTATCCACACTACTTGATTATGGCAAAGAAAACATTGCAAATGGTGGAGAGCCAAGAAATGGTGAGAATATTGCGGTGCACACAGTAGCAGTTGAACTTGGTCATGATTACCTACACTTTTTGAGTAAAGGCAAGACTCCGCAGGAGGCTAGGCATTTGACGGTGCATATTTACCTGAACAAAATAAAAGAGGCCTATCTGGAAACATTTCCTGGACCTTTCCCCAAACCAGATCCAAATGCAGATCAGATATTCCCAAATAATCTAGATGGTGACTTGGCTCTAAGAACTCTTCACGTATTTCTCCCAGGAACGATTAAGGTAAACGGAGTAATGACTCCTATCTTAGATCCCTCCCTTATTGGGAAAACTCTTAGTAAGGAAGACATGGAACAGTTATCAAGACCAATGGATGGTACATTTGATCCAGCATTTAGACACATTACAATAATTATCCCTCCGAGTAATATATTTACAATAGATCTTCTTGAGAGAGATAGCAGCTTTGCACAGCAATTTCACACCGACTTTACCTTTGAGCATTTTCTGGATGAACTAAAAGATGGAAAATACGACAAGAACGATGATGTGACCAAAGTTATTAGAGCTGATTTTGCTAGTGCACAAGTCGGAATTCCATAAAATCCAATGGTTTCTTCTCAACCGTAGTTTCGTTCTGATTACCCGAAATTATCTACCTATCAGCTATATCCTCACTTGCGTAATCTTAGACAGATAACGAACCTGGTTACGCACTGCAATTTTTCATAACGCATATTGAAATAATTTTGTTCTCATTCAGAAATTAGTTGACCGTTTTCAACTGATTGTTTTATTCCTTCAAATTTTTTGGAATGTCTCATCTCATCTACTTGGAATTTCAAAATCGCTTGTTCCCACAGCAATGCTATTCCAAGTGTCCTTTCCTGTGTCCTTGCCAGTGGCCATACATTGCTTATCGTATTTTTCACTATCACAATTATTGTCCTTGTTATTACATTGTTTATCGTATTTTTCACTGTCACAATTATTTTCCTTGTTATCATCTTTTTTTGTGTCTTTGTCTTTTCTATCTTTTTCTATTGTTTCTTTATCATTTGTTATTTTGTCAATTGTTACTTTGGTATTTGTTACTTTGTTGTGAATTTCGTTTGCGTTACTTGGGATGTAATTGTCTTCAGCTGCATATACTGCAGTCGGGACAAGTAATGCAGAGCCTAGTAGTATTGCCATCAGAACCGTAGCCAGTCCTATGTGCAGTTTTTTTGTCTCTCTCATGGTATAGTCGAGATGAAAAATAAATATTAAAGACTTGCGTAGCTTTTCTCTGTAATGTTTTTTATCACAAAACTCCTTTCCAAATTTTTTTGATTTTATCAAATAATTACAATATAATGTTATAAGCTATAGACTAGGTTCATGTTGGAAAATACTTTTTTACTTGGAATTGAAGATAGAGTGTTATCATATACCAGATACAATGTTTTACCTGAAGGTACATTGACATCTATGACACCTGTCGTTTGTTGGCCGCTGCCGTAATATGTAGTAAATTGATGGCTACTTTTCCAGTTGACAAAGTTTTCTTCATCTAAAAGGTAGACTCGTATGTTACTGCCATTTCCCTGCAAAGCAAAAATTCCGTTAACATGGGCGTTTGATGATCTGTCTGGTGCAGCAAAGTGATAGAAGGTATAGCTATGCGGATTAACTTGTATAGTTCCGTTTGAAATGCTAAGTATGTAGTTGTAGTTGGTGTGTTTAATATTTGATGCAGGATTTCCTCCCCCGACTTGGTTAGTGTGAAGCAAGCCAGTCACTATTAGAAAAATTCCTACCACTATTGCAGCTGAGGCAGGCACTATGATGTATTTCTTCAATCTTTCAGATCCTGTGAAAGTCTAGATATGATATTGTGCTGCACATCTCGTACTCTGGCAATATAGATGATTAAGATTAAAGCTTGAAATGCAATGTCCTTTTGGTCAAAAAATTTGTAATGTTTTATAATTTCAATTTTATATTGTCAAACTTCCCAAATCCGAATCCTCACAGGTCTGAACCCACCTAACAGTATTCTTCCTGTTATTCCCCATACGGCATATTTCTAAAAAAAGAAGAGTGGGAGATTGGGGTTTGGTAATTATCTCCTACTTGTTTCAGAATATATCTTCTGCAACTTTGATGCAAGCTCTTTTTTTCCTTCTGATTGCAACAGCATCGATTGCCAGATCTTGCCAAATGATTCAATGGTAGCATCTGCAGATTTGTCCAAGGTAGGTCCAAATGCAGCTTCTATTCTTTTCTTCATTCGCTCAACCTTTACTTCGTGCATTGCCTGAAAGAATGCCTTATGCCACATTATCATAGAAATTTCTATTGGGTCCATCGTTTGACAGCCACAACAATCCTCGTATGACTTACCAGAGCCGCATGCGCATGTTGCATGTGTTTCCATTTTACATGATTCGTTTGTGCATTCCATATTACTTTCTTATAGTCACTATAGAAAGGTAAGTATATAAATTGGAAAGTTACTAAATCGAAAGTAGATGAGGTTTTAGTAAGTTGACACCACAAGAACTCAAAATGATTTCAGAAAAGATGAAGGCTTGTCCCATAGATAACACGTTCAAAATTGTTGGCAAAAAATTTACCATACACATACTTCGTAACATGATATTTTTAAATCAGACTCGATTCAGTGAATTTCTAGAATCAGTAGAAGGGATTAATCCAAAGACACTTTCTGTCAGACTACGAGAAATGGAAAAAAGCGGTTTGATAAAAAGAAAAATCTACCCTGATACTCCTATTAGAATTGAATACACCCTTACAGAAAAAGGGGAAGGATTAAAATCAATTATTATGCAAATGGCTGCCTTTTCCATGAAATATTGTAGTCCTGATGTATTCAAAGATGGAAAACCAAGAACAGTAGAACAAGTATTTGGGAAATTAGCAAAGATAGCAAAGTAACTGGGTTCTGTAAGACTAGTTTACGTAATGATTTGTTGAATGTACGTTTCTATTTAGAGCAGGATCGTGTTTATCTGGTATGAAAAATAACCTGAATTAGTGGAAAACCCACATATTATTGCACTAGTGGCAATAGCCATCTCAGTGATTGGCCTAGGATTGGTAGTTGCAAATGTTTTCAATCTGCAGACCACTTTGATAAATCTAAACACAAGTTTGGTTGAGCAATCACATACAATAAAATCATTGAATCAGCAACAAACCGCTACCCAACAGGTCATTGAAGAGCAAAGCAAAAGCATTATGAAAATGCAGGAGAAGACAGCTAATCTAACAAGTGAAATTAAATCGTTGGAAGAGAAGGTAACATCATTAGAACAAAGGTTACAGTCACAATGTCTTATTCCAGAAGGATGTAGGCCTCTAACACAGCAGAGACCAGTATACTTCCCTGGTGTTGTGAAATTCTATAATGCTGCAGATGGTGGAGGCGTAGATGATAACCGTGTCTTCAAACAGTTACCGTCTACACTATCAGCTGATTCGTGGGTAACAGATTTCGATTATCAATTTACATCATCTAATATTCCAGCAGCTTATCCATTAGCTCTTACCTCTACTTCGGCTAATCCTGAACAACTAGGACCTAAGGGAGGTGCAATTATTGTATATCATGGGGCTGATTCAGATGTATTACATCTTAGAGTATGGTTAGGTTCTACAGTAAATGATGCCCCAGGACTTTATAATTCAGGAATTCCAATATCACCAAACGCACCATATTTTGTGAGACTTGAAAGAACTCCAACTCAACTTGTACTAAGTGTCTTTTCTGATTCTGCCAGAACTAATCAAGTTCCTAGCTCACCCGTAACTTTAGCTATCTCTCCAAATGATCTTACCAATTTGAATTTTGTACAACATTCGACGTCACTTGCTTCAGGGCCTGCACGAACACTAACTGCTCAGGTAGACAATACTAAAATTTTCGTTAAAGGAGTAAATGGAGTTAGCCAAACACTGTTTCAAGATGACTACTCTTCTAGTAAAGGATGGACCCAAATAGGCTCATCGATCGCAGTAAACGGGTCATTTGTAGCACCGGTGCCTCAGGTCTACTATAATAGGCCGATGCTAGGTTAGATTCAAATCTTTTTTTCTCAATAATTCATCGAAATTGGCATGAAGCATTCATAATTTTGAGTAGGAGTCATGTAAGACTCGCATAAACAGTTTAAGCGAGCCCGATTGTTACTGTCAGATCTTTTGTAGTTGGTTGGACAGAATCTCAAAAACTATTTTCTTTATCAGCTGCATGCATCTTCTTTTTTGTAAGATTTGTTCATTTGAACCTTGCAATTTAGAAATACTAATTCTAAAATCTACTTTGGCCTCGTTACAAAAGGTGTCTCTGCCCTGTACTTTATCTTCAGAAAGACATCCTCCATTGCATGAGCCTGTGGTATTAGGTTATTATCAGAATCAATCTCTACTTTCCACGAACCCAGTATCGGATCTACTGATGTAATTGAGAATCGCTCAAGTGGGCTTGCTGGACCAGAGTATCTGACACGATATACTTGGTCTCCTATTGTAATGCTCTTAAGTTTGCCTTTGAGGCCAAAAGTGGATTGTGTTACAAGACAATTGTCAGCTCCACCAATTACACATGTACCGTCTGGGGCCATTACCTTGTACCTCATGTTACCTTGGTCCTTAAATGAAGAGTATAGAATAGTTGGTTTTGCTATTGTGCTACCGTTTTTGTCTGTGATGATATCAATGTTAATTGGCTGCATTATGGATATGGTCTTGGTGGCCTGGAATCTAACATCAAATATCTTGGGTGTTGTTGGCCCAATTTGAGGCTGAATTTGCTTTACAGCAATTTCATAAATGATATCTTCCTTACATGAAGTGATCTGAACTGTCTTTCCTATAGAGTTATGATCATGACCTATAACAACTACCTCAAACGTC